>Ga0209702_10000566_pt1 | contig 77680 bp, 69 predicted proteins | sample FRY01_FD_187210 | JGI IMG/M metagenome (GOLD analysis project Ga0209702, IMG submission 187210) | Freshwater microbial communities from Lake Fryxell liftoff mats and glacier meltwater in Antarctica - FRY-01 (SPAdes) (version 2) | ecosystem: Environmental > Aquatic > Freshwater > Ice > Glacier...
CCCAATCTGATCGTCACCTGCCATGCCGCTTTTTGCAGCGTCGAATCCAAAATCGAGATGCGCGCGACCTCAGCCCGCATCGCGCTCGCCGCCGTGCGTGGCGAGGCACTGGAAAATGTCGTCAACGGACCGTTCTCATGAAACGGCATCTCATCGCTAAAAGCACCGCAGGCAAGCCGTTCGTGAACCGCGAGACGGGCACCCTGGTGGAAGCGCACTTCACCCGGGGGATTGTCGAAACACCACTTCCAACCACCGGCAAAAGCAAAGCGGTTGATCGAATTCCATCAGGGCCGGGAGAAATGCAAAACCTAAGAGGGTAAGGTCTGCGGCCCGACACGGTTGACTGCCTGGTTCGCCCTCAATCCTTCCCCTCCACCTTCCGGTACAAAAACGCTTCGGAGGTGAGAAGTGAGGTCAGCAACGCTTTCATGCTTCCACCGCTCTCGCGGTAGGCGTGCCAAGCTTCCCGGAGGACGGGGGCGTCGTTCAGGGTTTCGTTGCGGCCCATCCAGAAGCGGAAGGCGTGGCGGACGAAGACCTGCTCGACGCGCTCGCTCCCGGCCAGTTTTTCGATCATGTCGATCGCGTTTTCCACGGAGCCGTCGAGCCGGGGATCGCCGGAATCGATGATCTCGCCGCGGGTGTCCACCGGCTTGTCCAGCTCGGTCGTTCGGAAAAGGCCCGCGTGGTTGTACATCTCAAAGGGCAGGCCCAGGGGATCCATCTTCTCGTGGCAGGTCCAACAGTATTGCTCCCGGGTGACGCGCATCCGTTCCCGCAGGCTGTTCTGCGGCTCGTCGGGGAGCTGGGCATCGACGGTGATCGGCACGTCGGGGATGCCCCCGCCCAGGAGCCGCTCGCGGATCCAGATACCGCGGTGGATGGCGTGATTGTCCATCGCGTCAGTGTGCGAGACGAGCCAGGCAGGGTGGGTCAAAATGCCGAGGCGCTGACCTTCGGGGGCGGTCGCGAGAATGCGTTCGGGCATCATCGAGTCGTTGCCGAAGGAGCGACGCCCGACGCGGGCGTAGATGGGTGGACCGGTCAGATCGGCCCCGGCGACATTGACACTGATGCGGTTTCTTCTCTCTCTCGCCGCCGCCGTGATTTTGTTCTTTGTCGTGGCGACGACTTTCTCCTGTACCGCGAAAGCTTTCTTTGCCTCCTTATCGTCGGGGGTCGCCTTTAATTTTGCTTTAAGCCCGGCCAGCTTGGTTTCCCCGGCCTCAAGTTCGGCCTTCTCCTTTTCGGTGGCGGCTTGATCCGCTATCTTTTTCGCGGCCACGGCAGCAATTTTCTCTTCCTTCGTGTGCTGTCGCCCGAAGTAGGTCTTGTCGGTTTCGGTCGCGATGACTTTCTGTGTCGTGAGGAGTTCCTTGAGGACGTCTTTGTCTTCTTCGAGGATCAGCTCAATGAGGCGGTCCGTGCTCGCGGTGGCGTCGAACATCGCGCGGAAATGGGCAACACCCCCGGTGACGCCGGTTGCCGCAATCGCACTATTGTCTTTGCAGATATAGCCACCGAGATCGTGATCGAAGTAGTCGCGGAAGAAGTGGAGAATCCTCGGCTTGCGGATGCTGTCGTCGTCGAGCATACGCGTGACCTCGCGCTCGACGTCCTCGCGGGTTTGCATGCGTCCGTCGGTGATCGCTTTTCTGAGTTCTGCGTCGGGTCTGATGTAACTCAGCGCGTGATTGACGGCGAGGCCCAGTTCCCAATCCTGTAGCATGACGCGACCATCTTTGTCGGGCGTCCCGCCTTCGGCGAGTTCCGGCCGGAAGAGGGCATCACGGTCGAGGAAGATCGCCGACAGTCCCATGAAGACCCCGTCCTCTTTGCCGACCTTGGCGATGGAGTCTTTGACGATCTGCAGGTAGTCGTCGGATTCCTCCGCTGCGGGAGGACGAAACGTGAGGGCTTCAAACACGTAGTCAACGGCGGTGCCTAATCGCTCGTCTTCGACGCCGGGGTCTTTCATCAGATCATGAACAGGGGTGAGCGGGCGGACGACTTTCGTGCTGTAAACAATCGCGGTGGGAAGGCCCCGGAGATCACCCTTTGGCTTCACTTTGTCGTAAGTCCTCGGATCGTCGGTGATTTGCTCCGGATTGGCGATGCTCAGCGGCCCGTAGGCCATGTATTGGAGAATGTCTCCCGCCATACTTAGGATCTGAGTCGCCTCGGCGCTGTTGACGCTGTAGAAGTCGGGGTAGTTTTCGAGGCCGTGAGCACTGGACGAGGAAAGGACCCCAGGCACGCTCTTGACCGAAGTGGCGTAGGCGACGGTTCCTCCGTCCCACTTGATGATGCGGTCGGTGCCGAAGTAGAGCTTGAGCTCGCCGCCGTGGTTTGTCGGAATGAAATCGCCGTGGGTGCGGAGGCCGGGCTTTTCGGGGTCAAATTGTGGCTCGGTGTTGATCAGTTCGTTCAAGCGAGTGATATGCTCCTGCGGCGTGACCCGCCAGATGCGGGCGGGCGAGGAGGTCGGCACGAGCTCTATGCCGTCGGGCAGCGCGCCGAAGAGGAGGTCATGATCGATGAAATTGGCCTTTTTGGGATCGAGATGAGTGTGGAAGCCGCCCTTGTCTTTCATCGCGCGCTGCAGTTCGCTCACGATCCAGTCGGAAAAGCGGAGGCGCTCGATGACCTCCGGCTGCGACTGCTTTTTCGGAGGCATCTCCTGGAGCGCGACCTGGGCCCAGACCGATTTCCAGACGGCGGCGTTGGTTTCGTCGACAGGCCCCAGATCAAGCAGCGACAGGTCGCCCTCGGCCGTGATGTCGTCGTGACACTCGATACAATGTTTGTCCAGGAAAGCCATCGCGAGGGAGTCGAAGGTCCCGATGACCGGCTCGCCGGGCGTGTAGGAATCATCCGCAGCCCGGGCCGTCCCGAGCGCAACGCATCCCATCAGCGTGAAAGCGAGGAGGAGTCTGCTCACACGAGGAGTTCCTTGAGGGGTCCGTTGCCGGTGTCGAACTTGGCGGCCATCTTCTCGCTCATGTTGAAGCGATCGCACTGGACGCCGGAAGCCTGCAGGATGGTCGAGTAAAGCGCGTTGATGGGGCGTTTGCCATCCAGTTGCGTGAACTGGCCGGTCTTGAAGGCTCCGTCGTAGTTGCCCAGGAGCACCACCGGCCAATTGGCACCGTTGGTGTGCTGAGAATCGGCGTTGTTGCTGGTGTAGACGATCAGCGTGTTGTCCATCATTGTGCCGCTGCCCTCGGGCACGCTCTCCAGTTCTTCCATGAGCCGTACGAGCATACGGCTGTTGTACTGACGGATCTTGATCCAGATCGGATTGTCGGGCTGCGGCATGTGCCCCAGGTTGTGCCCCTGCTGCTCGATGCCCAGACCTTTCCAGGCCCCGAAAATTTCGCCGCGGCCCGAACCAATCGTCAGCACGCTGGTCATACCTGACTTGAGAGCGGAGATACCCAGGTCCAGAAGGGCGTCGTGCCAGTCGGTCTCGAACTCGGGTGTGGTGTAGCGACTGTCCACTTGCGGAGCGAACTTCTGCAGGTGGTCGGAAACATTGCCGAGGCGCTCCCGCAAACCGTTGATGTCATTAAATCCCTGCACGTACTGGCCGTAGCGCTGCTTCTCGGCAGCTGGCAGCGTGCCGCCTTTGGCAGCGGCCAGTTGCTCGATGCGGTCGAACATGCCGGATCGGGCTTCGTGGTGCTGGCGGATGTCACCCCGGGAGATGCCGCCATAGAGCATCTGATAGAGGTGATTCGGGTTGGAATGCATGAAGATGGGCTGGCCCGCGCCGCTGGCCGAGAGGTTGGCGACGGTGGGCTTGGTCTTCATGTTCTCCATGGAGTCCATGCCGATACACAGGTGAGGCAGGAGTGTCTCGGGAAGAATCCTGCTCAGCTCGTAGTCGATCGTGGGGCCGCTGGGCGGAACGCCGTCACTACCCCGGTAGCCCCCGAGCGCGCCGAAGAAGGCACTGTGCGATGGGCTGGTGTGCATGCCGTGCAGACCGTTGATGATGTGCATGCGCTCCTTGTAGGGCTCCAGCGCCTCTATTGGCTCGGGCAGCCTGGCCGTTGCGAGAGAGCCGCTATGCTTCATTCCCGCCGGGATACAGGTCGCCGGATCGAAGCCCTGATTCTGTAGAAAGAAAATGACCCGCCTGGGAGTGCCCATCGAGGCAGTCGATGCTCCCCGGGCAAATGTCGGGAGAAAGGACGAACCGAGGGCGGCACCGACACTTGCGGTCATTCCTTGAAGCAAGGTTCTGCGATCGATCTTTGTCATGGAAAGGAAGGAAAAAGCTTCTTGTGATGAGTTGCTCTCGAGGCAACCGGTAGAAAGATGACATACTTCCGGACAGAGACCTACACCGGCTCGAACCGTCTTCGCGCTATCACGCCACCCTTTGATGGCGGAATCGGAGAGAGATCGCCGACTTGTTCTTCTTTACCTTGGAGAGACAAAATCAGATTTCTATTCCCGAAGGCGGGCACACAGACGTCTGTGTCGCTCCGCCTTCGAGTTCCCGCGCCGTAGATTCAGCCTGCGTGTATTCGCTTGTGTAAATCGGCGCATACCGTAACTGGCGCTTCCGGAAATGACTCCGGATTCGTTACTCCTCCACCCTTTTCCATGAAATCGATCCCGCTCCGCTCTTTCCTCGTTCTCGCGCTTGCCGCCGTGAGCGTTTCTCTCGTCCCCGCCGCCTCTGCCCAGGAGGAGGTGACAAAAGGCTCCAAGTCATGCTCACCGTCACCTGCCTCATCCTGATCGATCCGGATGGCTGCGTCCTCGCGACGCAGCGGCCCCTCTATAAGTCGCTCGGCGGGTTCTGGGAATTCCCCGGCGGCAAGGCGGAAGCCGGTGAATCAGCGGAGGAGGCGCTGCGTCGCGAGATCCGCGAGGAGCTGCATCTCGAACTCGGTCCGCTCGAAGCGATCACGCCCGTGGAGCACGATTATGATTTCGGCAGGATCCGGCTGCTGCCCTTTCTCGGACGCTGCGCGGAGCGACCCAAGCTGCAACTCGCCGAGCACATTGATGCCCGCTGGATCGTCCCCGCCGACTTCGCTACTCTCGAGTGGGCACCGGCGGATGTCCCGATTCTGGGCGAGATCGCAGCGATATTGCGTGGCGTTTGATCCAAAACAGGTCAAGCTCTCAGGATGTTGCCCGAGGGACTTTACGAACGACTGCTCGACGAGGAGTTGCAGGGCCTCCTCGACGCGCATCCCGAGCTCTCGCCTACGTTCGAGAAACTCGACGACGAGGCTGAGTCGCACACTTTCAGTCAGTTTGTCAGTCAGGTGCTGCGGCAAGCCCTCCCCGCCTGCAAGCCGGGGCAGCGCCGTCTCCTCATCAACCGTCTTCTCGAACTACTCGGTGCGGTCGACGGGCTCGACTACACGCTGAAGAGGCAACTCCTCGACCAGCCGAAAACTCTACTCCGGCAACTGCGGAGCACCCGGAACGCGCAGCCGTTTCCTCAACCGGTCACTTCTCTCAGCGTCAGCAGTCTGCTCACCGGGGCCGGGGATGATCCCCAGCTCGAGCGCGAGCTGCGCATGGAGATGATGACCGCCGACCGGGTCGATATTTTAGTGTCATTCATCAAGAGCTCGGGACTTCAGCTTTTAAAGCCGGCCTTCGAGGTTCTTGCCAGTCGTCAGGTGCCGGTCCGGATCATCACCACTTCCTACATGGGGGCGTCTGACCCAGGAGCAGTAGAGTGGCTCGCGGCGTTTCCTCACTTTTCAGTTAAAGTCTCCTACGACACCGAGCGGACCCGTCTCCACGCCAAAGCCTATCATTTCATCCGGGACACCGGCTACTCCACCGCCTACATCGGCTCGGCCAATATGAGCCGTCCCGCCATGACGAGCGGCCTGGAATGGACGGTCAAAGTCACCGCGCAGGACATGCCGCACATCCTCGAGCGATTCGAAGCCGAGTTCGAGACCTACTGGGCGCGCGAAGAGTTCGCGCCCTTCGACAGTGCAGCGCCGGAACGATTCCGCGAGGCGATTGCTTTCGCCAACCGCCCCTCCGAGTGGAGGGGTCCGCGCTTTTTCGCCGATATCAGGCCCCACTCGTTTCAGGAGCGCATCCTTGAGGCCCTTGCTGCGGAGCGTCTTGACAGGTCCTTCCGCAATCTCGTCGTCGCCGCCACGGGGACGGGGAAGACGGTCATCGCCGCCTTCGATTACCTGAGATTCAGACGGGAACATCCGGAGTCATCGCGACTTCTCTTCGTGGTGCATCGAAAGGAAATTTTGCATCAGGCCCGCGACTGTTTCCGCTCAGTGTTGCGTGACTTCAACTTCGGCGAGATGCTCGTCGATGGGCAGGTGCCGCAGGTGTGGGATCATGTCTTCGCCTCAGTCCCCAGCCTCACGAATCGCTCGCCCTGGAATGATCTCGGGCCGGACCATTTCGATTTTGTCATCGTCGACGAGGCCCACCACGGGACCGCCGGCAGCTACCGACCGCTCTTTGATCATCTGCAGCCGACCGTTCTCCTCGGACTCACTGCGACTCCGGAGCGGATGGATAACTCATCCATCCTGCCGGACTTCAACAACCGTTTCGCGGCGGAGATTCGACTTCCGGAAGCGCTCGAGGAAAAGCTGCTCTGCCCCTTTCACTACTTCGGCGTGACCGATCCGGTCTCCGTCTCTGACGAACGTTTTTGGAGAAACGGTAAATACGACATCGGCGAACTCGAGTCCGTCTACACCGGCGACGACATCCGCGCTAAGGACCGCCTCAACGCCGTCCTCCAGGCGATCGAGCGCTATCACCCCAACCCCTTTGCGACTCGGGCGATTGGATTCTGTGTCAGCGTAAAGCACGCCGAATTCATGGCTAGGCGATTCCGTGAAGTAGGCCTCAACGCCGAGGTGGTTCTGGGTGAAACCCCGACCGTCCAGCGCGATCAGTGCATGAGGGACTTCCGCAGCGGTAAGCTGCCCTTCCTCTTCACCGTCAATGTTTTCAGCGAAGGGGTCGATATCCCCGAGATCAATCTCGTGCTCTTCCTGCGACCGACTGAGAGTCTCACAGTCTTTCTCCAGCAACTCGGGCGCGGACTCCGTCATGCTCCGGAAAAGGACTGCCTCACTGTCCTCGATTTCGTCGGGCAGGCGCACCGCAAGTATCGCGTCGACCGCAAGTTCAGCGCGCTCCTGCGTCATTCGCGGCGGCAAATCGACAAGGAGATCGAAAACGATTTTCCAAATCTGCCACCGGGATGCAATATCCACCTCGAACGGGTCGCGCGGGAGCACATCCTCGCTAACATAAAGCAGACTCTCGGCAACCTGAACGCCTTCATCCCCGAGGCCATCCGCACTTTTGAAGCCGAGACGGGAAAACCTCTCTCTTTTGGGGAGTTTGTCAGGGAGACGCAACTGTCACCTCTCAGCATTCTGAAGAACCGGACCTGGTCCGAGTGGAAAGACCTCGCCGCCGGAACCGCTATTGTCGCCGACCCTGATCTCAAAGACGCGCGGAATGCCCTGCGCCGATTCTGCCTGCGCACCGACCCGGTTCTGCTTGAGAAAGTCGAGCGTCTCTCTTCGGCGAAAGTGGCGGAAGAGCCCGCTCACTACGGATTCTCAGAGGCCGAGGCCAATGCTCTCCATTACACGCTATGGTCGAAAAAAGGCGCGGACCTCGGTGTCACCAGTCACCGCGAGTCCATTGCCCGCTGGCTTCGGAATCCCCACTCGGCCGCCGACCTCGTTGAGATCGCCCGATGGCGTCGCAGCGTCCACCCGTTTCCCACCAGCGCGATCGATCTGGGGTATCCCTCCACGCTCCGTCTCCACGCGGCCTACGGCTACCGAGAGATCACCGCCGCATTCGGAAAGGCTACTCTCGCGACGAGCGGTCCGGCCGGGGTCGGCGTGATCCACGTGGAGGCGCTGAAGACCTATATTCATTTCGTCACCTTCCGCAAAGAGGACAAGGATTTCGCGCCGACGACGCGTTACAAGGACTACCCCATCAGCCGAACGAGGCTCCACTGGGAATCCCAGGCCGGGACGACCCGGGCCTCAGGCACCGGACAGAACTACCTCCATTTCCGCGAGCGAGGCTACACGATCCTCTTCTTCGCCCGTCTCCAGAAAAGGGAGGACGGCGAGACCTCGCCCTTCCTCTTTCTCGGCCCTGCTGCCGACCTCGTCTCGGCGGAATCGGATCGTCCCATCAAAATGATCTGGGATCTGGACCATACCATTCCGGCGGAGATGTTCGAAGCGGCGCGGACAGTCTGACCCGGTTCCCGCCGCTCCCGCCGCTCCCGCCGCTCCCGCCGCTCCCGCCGCTCCCGCCGCTCCCGCCGCTCCCGCCTTTGCGCCGAACTGAGTCCGAGTCTAAAATCCGTTCATACACCGTCTCTTTGCTCTGGTCCTCGCCCTTGTCGGCAGCTTCCCCGCTGCAGCTGCAGAATAGGAAGAAAGAGCGGGGTAGGATGTTCTCACTTCGAGGTCAGCTCAAATACCCCGTCCCATTCCTCCAACGGCGGCGTCTCGGCGAGGTCCCGGCAGCGGGCGGCGAGGAGACGCGCCGAGGTCGCGATGGTCTCGTGAGGATGATCGGCGAGCTCGTCAAATACCGCCGCCGCCGTATCGAATCCTCCGGCCGCGCAGTGGGCGAAGGCGGCACGGTAGCGATCACAGCCTTTCGCGAGAGATTCGGGATACTCGTCAAAGACGGCATGCAGATCGGTCGCGAGGGCCTTGCCTTTCACCTGAACGCGGTCGACGAGCAAATGAGCGGGCGAAAAACTGAGGTCTGCGATGAACTCCCCGCTCGCAAGGACGGCGGCCGCGTAGTTCTTGGTCTGGCTCTCGACGCGGGCGGTCGTGTTGACGGAGTCGCCGACGAGATTGTAGTCACGATAGGATCGCGAGCCGACATGGCCGACGAGCCCGCGTCCGCGATGCAGCCCGATCCCGATGCGCCGCCATCCGTCGAGGTCATCGGCCCCGGGGCCGCGCGCCGTTTTTTGAGGGTTCGCTGGATCCCGAGGGCGGCGCGCAGGGCATGGTCGGCCGGGTCTTCGCAAGGGTCGGGCGCGCCCCAGTAGGCGAGGAACTGGTCCCCTGCGAAGCGGGCGAGGCTGCCATCCTCGAGCAGGGCGGCGTCGGTCTCGATCGCGAAGAGCCGGTTGAGCAGGGCGAAGACACGCTCGACCGGCTGAGTCTCGCACAGCGTCGTGAACCCACGCAGGTCGCTCAGGAGGACGGCGACCTCGTTCTCCTGCGGACGGATCATGTCGAGATTTTGGATCACCTGCTTCAGGACGGCGGGGGAAAAATAGAAGCCGAGCATGGCGTCGCGATGGATTCTCTCGCGCTGCTCGACGGTCCAGCGGCGTCCGATCTCGAGGAGGACGGCCCCGCCCCAGAGCAGGGCGGCATTGATCGCCCCGGGCAGGAGATGGAGATACCAGATCGCGAGCCAGCCGCCGAAGAGCAGCGCCACAATTCCCGCGAGTGCAACGACGATGAGCCATCGCTTGCGCCGCACGAGGGAAAAGGCCACCGCCGCGAGTAAGGCGACGACTCCGTAGAGAGCAAGATCGAGTTTGAGACCGGCCGGGCGGATCGACTTTTCGTGGAGGAGATCGTTGCGCGCGGTCCCGTGAATGAACATGCCGGGCTCGCGTGCCCCGTGGGTTGTCGGCCTGCCGTCGAGTTCGACGTCGAATCCGAAAAAGACAGTGGCGTCCCGCAGAGTCTCCTCGCCCCGCGAAGCGCGCCTCTCCAGTTCCTCGATGGTCCAGAAGCGCTCCTCAATATTAGCACGGCGATCAAAGCGGTCGTCGAAATAGGAATGGGGCAGATTGAGGAAAACGCGCGAGTCATCGGCCGCGGCGGTCAGGGCTTTGCCTCGGGGGCCTATCGTTTTCCATTCGAATCGCCCCGGTTCGGTCTCCCTGGGCACAAGCGGGCCGGAACGGGCGGCGGAAAAGGCGGCAAGGGCGAGGGACGGAAAGCTTTCCCCAGCAAAGCGATGGACCATGCGATACTCGCGCCAATTGCGGGCGGCGGTGACATTGACGACGCCCTGGAGATACTTTTCGCCTCCCGCGAGCGGAAGCGACCTCTCGAGCCTGGGAGTGCCCCCATCGAGCTCGGTCGAGAGGGAGAGCACGACACGGGTTCGCCCGCCTGACTCGATCTCCTCGACGGCACGGGCGAGCTCAGCCTGATCGGCGGAGCGACCGTGGGCGTAGATGATGTCCACAGCGATGACCCGCGGCCCCAGGGACGCGACAGTGCGCAGGAGCGAGGCGGCGGTGGCATACTCCCCGTCTTCGGCAAAACGACGCGCGATCTCGTCGTTCATGCTCAGCTCGACGAAGTGAATCGCCGGGTCGAGCGGCTCCGCGAGAGTAAGCGCGACCCTCGCCCTGAGAGCTTCATCGAACCAGAAGAGTTCCGGCTTTTCGGCGACAGCCGGAGCAAAGAAGCGCAAGGGAGCGATCAGTCCGAAGACGATCAGGGGGAAAAACCACGGCGTCCGAACCGGATCAAAAACCCGTTTTGCTCCATCGGGGGACAGGCTCACGGGGCAACGGGCGTGGAGGGCGTGGAGGCAGGGAAGATGAGCAGACCCGGCGAGGCGGGACCGTAGGGGATCGCCCGGGCGTCCTCGTGCCACTCGGTGTCGAGTGTCCTGAGCCCCCGGCGCACCGCCGCGAGGGGACTTTTCGGGAGACGCACCGCCGCCTCGGGGGCGGGCCCGGTGGCTCCGCGGGTCACGGCGGCCTTCGAGGACGGAGCGAGCCGGATCGCATCAGCGACCGATTCCCCGTATTTCGCCCGATAGTCCTCCGCGCTGCGCTGCCGCAGGAGATGGGAGAGACGATTTTTAATAGCGAAGGCATGCAGGGCCGCGGTCTCGGTGTCACCGTCGGCGAGGGCTTCGCTCATCCATTCGACATATTCGGCGATGCACTCGAGATCGAGATCGGGATCGGGATCGGGATCGGGATCGGGATTGGCGAAGACGGCGACATAGAGTTCGGCCGGCGGGGCCTCGCCGTCGTGGGATCACTTTGATTCCCCGGCGGGAAAGCGAAGCGGTTTCGAGTCTTCGGTTTGCTCCGCGAGGACGGGCGCGAGATTGAGATGCGGCAGGTCGCGATCAAAGGCGATCATCAGCACGGTCGAGCCCACCGGCCCTTTCGCGATCGCGAGGATCTCGCGCTCTTTTCCCGTTGCCTCACCCGGATGATAGGGCAGACAGGCTCCGTCGGTCCCGCTGAACTCGGCGGCGCGGTCTACCACATAAACCATCGCGCGTGCCTCCTCTCCCCGCGAATCCATTGCACTGACGGCAACGAGGCACATCAGACCGGGGAAAAGTAGATTTGCTTTCATAGGACTCGGGATTGTCCCGCAACGCCGTCCCGTCGTCAAGACTGCGGTCCGGCGCAGGGTGATTCGTGGTTCGTGCGAGGGGGACGGATGAGGTCGGGCTCTCAGGCAAAAACCATTTTCCAGACCACTTCTCCCGAAAGAACCAGCCACGGGAGTAGCTGGATCCCGTCGGCGAGCGGTTGGGTGAGGCGGTCCTCGTCCCAGCGGCGGCGGGTGAGCAGGTAAGTGAGGAGGCCGCAAAGAATGAGGCTGGCGGACGACCGAGCCCATCCCGCCTCAAGCACCAGGGTGACCAGCCCGCAGGCTGTGGCGAGGAGTGCACCCCACTCGGGCAGGCGCGACCCGCGCGTCGACGGGGAAAAATACGCCGCCGGATCCACCACGCGATCGATCCCGCGCTCGGCGCGGCTGATGAGCAGACAGTTCGCCGTGAAAAGGCTCAGGTAACCCGCGACGAGGGGAATGAGCGCGGCCGAAAATGAGGTCGGCGCGGCCACCAGCAGAATGCCCCCGGCGAAACAAAGGGCGATAGTGATTTCCTTGAACGGGAGCGCCCCCCGCAGCCGGAGGTAGATGCGCGAAAAGCGGAAGGCGAGATAATAAAGCCCCGTGATGAGCCCGAGAGCGAGACCGGTGACGATCGTTTTTACCTCCAACCGCGGCAGCACCGCAATGAGGAACGAGAGGAGTGCCGCGACGAATAGCCCCCCGAGCAACGATCGGTGCTCGCCCGCCCACTCGTGTCGCCGAGTGCGGGGGACCGCCGCGACGCTGCGAGTGACATCGTAGATCCGGTCAAAGAGATAGATGATCCAGACACTGAGGAAAAGGGCCGCCGCGACAATGGGCGAAAACGCATCATGATCACCCCCACCCAAATCAAAAGAGAGGCAAAAAGCCCATCCGAGAGCGACAAAAGGCACGTCGAGGCACAGAAGCGACGGAAAAAGGAGCAGTCGTGCGAGGCGCGTCTTGATAAGTGTCAAAATGAATTAACCTTCCCACAGGATTTCGCAAGTTCTGTTCCGTCTCGCTAGATTTCCCGCCCCCGCCACCCACCCATGTCCCAGCCCACCGATCTCTACGCTCTCATCCTCGCCGGGGGGAGCGGCACCCGCTTTTGGCCCCTGAGCCGCAATGCGCGCCCGAAGCAGCTCCTCAGCCTCTTTGACGAGGAGACCCTCATCGAAAAAGCGATCAATCGGCTCGAGGGCCTCGTCCCGCCCGAGCAGATCCTCGTCCTTACCAACGAAGCCCAGCTCGCCGCAGTCCGCGCGGTGCTGCCGCAGCTCCCTGCGGAAAACATCGTCGCCGAGCCGGCCCGTCGCGACACCGCGCCCGCCATCGCCCTCGCCGCCGGCTGGATCGCGGCCCGCAATCCCGAGGCCACGATGCTGGCCCTGCCCGCCGATCAGCTCGTCATCAAAGACGCCGCCTTCCGCGAGGTCCTCGCCGCCGCCGCCTGGGCCGCCGCGAAAGAACAGGCCATCGTCACCCTCGGGATCAAGCCCGACTGGGCCTGCCCCGGCTACGGCTACATCGAGCGCGGCGATGTAATCGCCGAGGCCCCCGGGAGCGGCGCGGTGATACACGAGGTCACGACCTTCCGCGAAAAGCCCTCGGTCGAGACCGCGCAGAGCTACCTCGAGAGCGGCCGCTTTTCCTGGAATGCGGGGATCTTTGTCTGGACCATCCCGACTCTGATGCGCGAACTCTCGCAGCACTGCCCCCAGCTCGCCGGCTTTGTCGCCGAGCTGCGCGATTCGCCCGACTTCGCCGCGACCGTGACGGAGAAATTCCCCGGCCTCGACAAGATCTCGATCGACTTCGCCCTCATGGAAAAAGCCGGACGCATCCTCAACATCGAGGCCGAGGTCGGCTGGGACGACGTCGGCGGCTGGCCCTCCGTCGCGAAGTACTTCGAGCAAGACGAGTCCGGCAATGCCTGCCGCGGCTCGGTGCTCTCGGTCGACTCGCGAAACAACATCATCTTTTCACCGCCCGGCTCGCCCCTCGTCGCCCTCCTCGGCGTGGAGAATCTCATCGTCGTGCAGACCGCCGACGCCCTCCTCGTGGCGAATCGCAACGACGCCGACCAGATCAAAAAACTCGTCGATCTCCTCCCCGAAGGGCTCATTTGACGATCATGAGTGACTGGGTCAGAGCGATGGGCGTCGACTACGGGACCGCCCGGATCGGCCTCGCCGTGAGCGACGACATCGGTCTGCTCGCCCATCCGCTCGAGACCGTGCCCGCCGCCGACCTCGACCGCGCCGCCGCCCGCATCGCCGAACTCGTGCGGGAAAGAAAGACCGATCACCTCGTCGTCGGCCTGCCCCTCCACATGAACGGAGACGAGGGCGACGCCGTCGCCGGGGTGCGGCGCTTTGTCGAACGCCTCCGCCCCCTCCTGCCCGAATCGATCACCATCCACGAGATGGACGAGCGCCACACGACCCGCAACGCGATGGACAAACTCCACGCCGCCGGTCGCAATGCAAAGAACTCCAAAAAGATCATCGACCAGGCCGCCGCGATCGAGATCCTGCAGGAGTGGTTGGATCTGCGGGCGGGGTATTGAGGGCGGTGCGGGCGGGATCACGACTTACCGCCTGCACCTTTTAGACTTTTCATCGCGGTCTTTTTTGGACAAAGTGCGCCTAGTCAGTTGCGCCAACTCGTCTTGGGAGGGTCAATTGACGGAAACCACAACAAACCATCACCCAGAAGATGAAAAATTCACTGAAACTGTCCTTCCTCGGCCTCGCCTTTCTCGCTGCCTCGACGATGACCTCGTGCACCCCCGGTGAGCGCGGCGCTCTCGTGGGCGGCGCCATCGGCGCTGGAACCGGCGCCCTCATCGGTGACGGAACCGGAGCCCTCGTCGGCGGCGCCGTCGGTGCCATCGCCGGCTCGGAGATCTCCAAGAACCGCGCCGCCCGCAACCACGGTTACCGTCGCTACTGATCGGCTCCCGGCACGTTTGCCACCCGAAGTTAAAATCGGAAGAATTTTTTCATAATTTAGGCTGTCTGTTCGTTTTGTTACCGGGAGGAAATCGCTCCCAAAAATCAAAGACCTTCCTTCTCTTTTATATGAAAATACCTTCGAAATCAGCTCTCATCGCGCTGGGTCTCATCGCCGCCGCCTCCCTCACCTCCTGCACGCCAGGGGAAAGGGGCGCGCTCATCGGCGGTGCCCTCGGGGCCGGGACGGGCGCACTCATCGGTGACGGCACCGGCGCTCTCGTCGGCGGTGCCATCGGGGCCATCGCCGGATCGGAAATCTCCAAAAACCGCGCGGCACGGAACGATTTTTATTACAATCAGGGCAACTACGGCCCACCTCCCGGATACTACCGGAATCCCCCCTACCAGGGCGGGTATTACCAGAACCGCTACCCCTACCGCGGCAGGGGTTATTGATAACGAGCGACGATTCCGAAAAGCGGGAGGAGCAACACCTCCCGCTTTTTTGTGCCCTCACACCACCCGCCGCTTGAAGAAGACCGTCGCGAGCGGCGGGACTTCGATCTGGATCGAGTAGGGTTGCCCGTGGGCGAGCTGCTCCTGCGACGGGATGCCGCCTGCCGCACCCACATTCGACCCGCCGTAGAGATTGGAGTCGCTGTTGAGAATCTCTTCGTAAAATCCCGGATCGGGCACGCCGAGGCGGTAGCCCGAGCGTGGCACCGGGGTGGCATTGATGACCACGACGATGGTCTCGCCATCGCTGCTGCGCCGGATGAAGGAGAAGAGGCTGTGCTTCGCATCGTTGTGGTCGATCCACTCGAAGCCACCCGGCTCGTGGTCGAGCTCGTGCAGCGCCGTCTCGGAGACATAGACGCGGTTGAGATCCCGCACGAGTCGCTGGAAGCCGCTGTGCTCGGGGTAGTCGAGGAGATGCCAGGGGAGGCTCTCGGAGTAGTTCCACTCCTCAGACTGGCCGATGTCAATGCCCTGAAAAAGCAGTTTTTTGCCGGGATGGGCAAACATCCAGGCGAGGAAAAAGCGGGCGTTCGCCATCTGCTGCCAGCGGTCGCCGGGCATCTTCTGAATGAGCGAGCCCTTTCCATGGACGACCTCGTCGTGACTGAGGACGAGGATGTAGTTCTCGTGATAGGCGTAGATCATCGAGAATGTCGCCTTGCCGTGGTGGTACTTGCGATGGACCGGCTCATGGCTCATGTAGCTGAGCGAGTCATTCATCCAGCCCATGTTCCACTTGAACCCGAACCCGAGACCGCCCGTATCGACCGGACGCGAGACGCCGGGAAAGGCGGTTGACTCTTCCGCGAGGGTCATGATGCCCGGATTCTCCTCGTAGCAGATCTGGTTGAGCTGCTTCACGAACTCGATCGCCTCGATGTTCTCGCGGCCGCCAAACTGATTCGGGACCCACTGGCCGTGCTCGCGTGAGTAGTCGAGGTAGAGCATCGAGGCCACCGCATCGACGCGGAGACCGTCGATGTGGAACTCCTGCAGCCAGAACATCGCATTGCTGATGAGGAAATTGCGCACCTCGTTGCGGCCGAAGTTGAAGATGAGCGTGCCCCAGTCGGCGTGCTCGCCCTGGCGCGGATCGGCGTGCTCGTAGAGGGCCGTGCCGTCGAAGCGGGCGAGCCCGTGGGCGTCTTTGGGGAAGTGCGCGGGCACCCAGTCGACGATCACCCCGATGCCGCGCTGATGACATCGATCCACGAACTCGCGGAACTCGTCGGGCGTGCCGAAGCGGCTCGTCGGGGCGAAGTAGCCGCATCCCTGATAACCCCACGAGCCGTCAAAGGGGAACTCCGCCACCGGCATCAGCTCGATGTGGGTGTAGCCCATCTCCGCGACGTAGTCGATGAGTTCGTCGGCGAACTCGAGATAGCTGAGAAAGCGGTTCCCATCATCGAAGCGGCGCTTCCACGAGCCGAGATGCACCTCGTAGATCGACATGGGGCCGTGGTAGGGATCACTCTTCGCCCGCTTTTCCATCCAGTCGCCGTCCTTCCACTCATAACGGTTGAGGTCGTAGATGATGCTCGCGGTCTCGGGACCGTGCTGGGAGAAAAAGGCGAAAGGATCGCTCTTCACGAGGAGATTGCCACCCGCTCCCACGATCTCGAATTTGTAGTGATCGCCGGGGACGAGATGGGGGATGAAGATCTCCCACACGCCGTTGTGATTGCGCATGGGATGGACGCGACCGTCCCAGCCGTTGAAGTCGCCCACGACACTGACGCGATAGGCATTCGGCGCCCAGACCGCGAAGGTCACCCCGGCGACACCCTCGTGCGGTCGGGCGTGCGCGCCCATCGTTTTCCAAAGGCGTCGGTGAGTCCCTTCGCCGAGGAAGTAGACATCCTGCTCCCCGAGGACCGGACCGAACGAATACGGGTCGCGGAGCGCTTCCGTGACGACCTCACCGAACTTGAATGTGAGGATGTAAGGGAAATGCTCTGACCGATCCGGAAAGAGACATTCGTAGAATCCCTCGCGCTTCAGACAGGTCATCTCCACTGCCTCGCCGCCGTCGGGCGTGACGTGAACAAAGGCCGTGTAGGGCCGGAAAACCCGCAACACCATGCCCTTTCCCGACGGATCCCGATGCAGCCCCAGAAAACCGAATGGATCCCCGTGAGCGGCACTTAAAATCAAAGAAATCTCGTTTGGATCAGAACTGCAAGCGCTTGGAAGTGACGACATAACGGGGCAGTGTAGGACTAAAAATGATTTTTCGAAAGCAGGGTTGCGTGAAACGGGTAGTTTGGGCCTAGCATCTTCAATGCCATGTCCCGAACACCCCACCGCTTCAATCCCACCCCCTTCGCGTATCACGAGGAACTCGAGATCGAGATCGATTCCCTGACCAACTTGGGAAAGGGCGTCGGTCGCGTCAACGATTGGGTCGTTTTTGTTTCCCACGCCCTCCCAGGCGAGCGGGTTCTCGCGCGCGTCTTTCGCAACAGCGCGACGTTTTCCGAGGCCGATCTCGTCTCGGTGATCCGTCCCAGCCCCGACCGGGTCGAGCCGCAATGCCCGCTCTTCGGCCAATGCGGCGGCTGCCAGTATCAGAATCTCTCCTACTCCGCCCAACTCGATTGGAAACGCGGCCAGGTCACCGAGCTCCTCCAGCGCATGGCGGGGATCACCTTTCCCGTCTCGCCGGTGCATCCCTCGCCGGTGACCTACGGCTACCGCTCGAAGATCACCCCGCATTTTCAGAAGCCCAAAGACGGTCGCATGGGCGCGATCGGCTTTCTCCTCGAAGGCCGCATGCAGCAAGTCCTCGACGTCCCGCACTGCCCCATCGCCTCCGATACGATCAATGCGAAACTCACCGGAGTCCGCCGCGAAGTCGTGCAAAATGCCCGGAACTACAAAAAGGGCGCGACCTTGCTGCTGCGCGACTCGCTCAACGGCTACGTCTGCACCGACCCGACCGAGATGTGCGAGCAGGAGGTCGGGGAGCTCACCTTTTCCTTCCACGCGGGCGAGTTTTTCCAGAACAATCCCCACATCCTTCCCGACTTCGCAGACCACGTTAAAACCGAGGCTCTCGGCAACGGCGGCGTCACCCATCTCGTCGACGCCTATTGTGGCTCGGGCCTCTTCTGCCTCACGGCGGCGGGTGGATTTGCCGAAGCCGCCGGCATCGAGATCAGCGAGTCCTCGATCGACTGGGCGAAGCGCAATGCCGATCGCAACGGGATCACGAACTGCCGCTTCATCCACGGCGATGCCTCGAACATCTTCGCAGAGGTGAGCTTCCCTCCGCCAAAGACTGCGGTCGTGATCGATCCGCCGCGCAAAGGGAGCAGCGAGGAATTCCTCGACCAGCTCATCGTCTTCGGCCCGCGTCGGGTCGTCTACGTGAGCTGCAATCCCGCCACCCAGATCCGCGACCTCGAGATCCTGAAGGACCACTACGACATCACAAAGATCCAGCCCTTCGACCTCTTCCCTCAGACCCGACATCTCGAGTGCGTCGTGACGCTGGAGCGGAAGTGAGGGGTAAAATGGCAGACAGGGGCGCCTTCAGCGTCGGCAAGGCGAAAAATGTAGCTTGATTTGGCGCGAACTCCTTGCAAATTAGAATTGCAAAATCTATATTGCATTATGATTCGCGACATTAAAAGGGATCGATTGCTGGCGCGCGTGCATGAATCGGCTGCCGTTTTCCCCATCACGGCCATCCTCGGGGCTCGGCAAATGGGAAAAACACATCTTTGCCGCGGACTCGCAAATTCGCCGGACCACTACTTCGATCTGGAGCGCTCTGACGATCTCGTCCGACTCTCGGACAATGCCCTCTCGATCCTGGGTGCCTTGCGGGGATGGGTGGTCATCGATGAAGCGCAGGAACTGCCCGCGCTTTTCAAGACGCTTCGGGTGCTCGCCGACAGGCCGGACTCACCCGCCCGATTCATCGTTACCGGAAGCGTGGCGCCATCCCTCCTCGAGTCGGTTTCCGAGAGCCTCGCGGGCCGGGCCTCTCTCATCGAGATCGGTGGCTTTGACTTGGAAGAGATCGGGATCGGCGCCTGGGAGCAACTTTGGCTGCGCGGCGGCCATCCGCCCTCTTTTCAGGCACCAAACGACGACCTCGCCTATCACTGGCGCGAGAATTACCTGAGCTTCCTCATTGGCAAAGACCTGAGGATCTGGAGTCGATCCGACCTCCCTCCGGCTCAGGTTCGCAAGCTGCTCAACCTCATTGCCGACTCGACCGGACAGGCGTGGAACCACTCTGCGGCGGCAAAATTACTGGGAGTCAGCTACAAAACGGTGCAGGCCTACATTGAAACCCTGAAGGGAGCCTACATCGTCCGCGAGCTGCTCCCCTTTGAAGCGAATGTCCGCAAACGCATTCGCCAGAGCCCCACCCTGATGCTGCGCGATTCGGGTATCCTGCACAGCCTGCTTCGAATTTCCGACGGAAAAAGCCTCATGAGCCATCATCGCAAAGGCTTCTCCTGGGAGGCGTTCTGCACCGATCAGATCATTCGTCTTGGCAACGTCCGCGAAGAGAACTGTTTTCGATATTCGGTCCAGGGTAGCGTCGAAATCGATCTGGTGATTGATCTGCCGAAACGGCGTTTGGGTTTCGAGTTCAAATCCGGTGACGCGCCGCCTCTCACCCCGTCCATGAAAACCGGACGTGATGATCTCGAACTCGAGAAGCTCTATGTCATTTCGCCCGGCGACCGCCGCCGCCTCATGGATGAGCGCATCGAGTCGGTCGGCATCGGCCGACTGCCGGAATTGTGTGCGGAACTCTTTCGGTGACTGGCACGACCAACTTTGGTCGCGGCCGCGACAAAAGTTGGTCGTGCCAGTCGGCGATGGCGGAGAGGAATGTCTTTCCCGCATTTCAACCTTCCGCGATCGGGATGCCTCCCACTCACACCTCCGCCACCGTCTCCGGAGCCTCGATCCATTTCCCGTGCTCTTTGATGAGATCGACGAGGCGTTCGACGGCTTCGGCTTCGGGGATGTTGAACTTCACGGGCTCTTTGCCGACGTAGAGATTGATCTTGCCGGGCGCTCCGCCGACGTAGCCGAAGTCGGCGTCGGCCATCTCGCCGGGGCCGTTGACGATGCAGCCCATCACCGCGAGGCGCACGCCCTTGAGATGGCCGGTCGCTTCGCGGATTTTCTGGGTCGTCGATTGCAGGTTGAAGAGGGTGCGACCACAGCTCGGACAGGCGACGTAGTCGGTTTTGAAAATGCGGGATCCTGCGGCCTGGAGGATGTTGTAGGTGAGGCGCAGCGATTGCCCGGGCGCCTCTTCACCCTGGACGATGACGGCGTCACCGATGCCGTCGCAGAGCAGCGACCCGAGGTGTATGCTCGCGGTGAGCAGGGTTGGGAGGAAGTCATGACCCGCTTCGGTCACGGGGAAAAGAGTGTCCTTGAGCAGGATGGGGTGCTTCGCATCGGCCTTCGCCGCGAGGAGGCGGAAGGCGGGAATGACGGGCAGGTCAAGGCCGTTCGCCACGGTGATGAGCCGGGGTGTCTCCGAGGCATTGAGCGCGGCGAGAGCGGCCTCGTCGCGTGGATCGAGCTCGAGCACACCCGATGTCTCGATGATGATCTCGGGCTGGTAGTCGCCGAGTTTGTCGAGCTTGTGGGCGAGGGCGTTCCACTTGGCCTGCGAGGTGAAGACACGCACGGTCTCGTCACCACCGAGAGCGATGCCCTGAACCTCGAGTTTTGCCGAGGGGCGGCGGCGGTATTCGAAGGGACTCCAGGGAACCTCGTCCCAGCCGAGTTCGGCGATGGCCGTCTCGTTTTTGGCGCGCAGCGCCGTGATCTGATCGACGAGGGCGCGCGCCACGGGGATCTCGTAGACGGCGTCTTCGGTGAGGCTGACACGGATGGTGTCGCCGATGCCGTCGGCGAGGAGCGAGCCGATCCCGATGGCACTTTTGATGCGGCCGTCTTCGCCGTCGCCGGCCTCGGTCACGCCGAGGTGGATGGGGTAGTTCCAATCGTCGCCGAGTTCCGCGAGCCGGGCGACGAGGAGTCGGTAGGCCTCGATCATGACCTTGGGATTGCTTGCCTTCATCGAGAAGACAAAGTCGTGATAGCCCCGCTCCCGGGCGATGCGGGCGAACTCGAGGGCGCTCTCGACCATGCCGAGGGGCGTGTCGCCGAAGCGGTTCATGATGCGGTCGCTGAGGGAGCCGTGATTGGTCCCGATGCGCATCGCGACGCCGCGGGTCTTCGCCTCTTCGACGAGAGGGCCGAACTCTTCCTCGATCCGGGCGAGCTCTCCGGCATACTGCTCGTCGGTGTACTCGCGGACCTGGAATTTCTTTTTGTCGGCGTAGTTGCCCGGATTGACGCGCACTTTCGCGACCCACTTGACCGCTTCCATGGCGGCGTCGGGTTTGAAATGGATGTCGGCGACGAGGGGGACGTCGGATCCTCGCGCGCGGATCCCCGCCGCGATGTGCTCGAGATTCGCCGCGATCTGGCGGGTCTGGGCGGTGACCCTGACAATCTCACAACCGGCGGCGACGAGATCCATCGTTTCTTTGATGCAGGCCTCCGCGTCACGAGTGTCGCTCGTGAGCATGGACTGCACCCGCACGGGGTGCGCGCCCCCTACGCCGACAGGTCCGATCGCGACCGCGCGGGTGGGGCGGCGGGAAAGTCCGAGGGGCGAGGGCGAGTAGCGGTGACTCATGGCAGTTACTTCACGAGCGGCAGGAATTTCGGGGCGGGAGCACCGGACTCACCGACGGAATCTCCCTTGGGGAGGCGATCCCCGACATCTTTCAACGTCACGAAGGCCATGAAGCCAAGGAGTAGCAGCACGAAGGCGGTCTGCACGATCTCGAGGAACTTGAATGGAATCGGGCGCTTGCTCACCCACTCCACTGAGGCCATGACGATGTGACCGCCGTCAAGGACGGGGAAAGGCATGAGGTTGAGAATGGCGAGGTTCACATTGAGGAGAACGCTGAACCAGAGAGCGAGGCGCCAGCCGTCGGTGTGCTGGAAAAGGTCGTAGTAGAGCCCCATGATCCCGACCGGCCCGCTGAGGTGACCGGCTTTGACATCCGACTTCGGAGAAAAGACCGCCTGGAGCGTTTTCACGATCGATTTCACGCTGTTGACGACCTGAGTCGCGGGGTTTTCACGCACGAGAGTGCGGATGCCGTCCATGTCCCACTCGACTCCGATGAGCGCTTTCGTGCCCCCCACTTCAGGAACGCGGGGAGTGATTTTGGTTTCGAAAATTTTGTCTTTGCGCAGATAAGTCATTGGAAAAGTCTCGCCGACTACCCAATTGAAGTCCCGAACATCTCCGGTCGAGCTGACCCCGGTGCCGGCGATCGTTTTGATGATATCGCCGGTTTGGAGGCCCGCCGCTTTTGCGGGGCTGTTATCCATGATGCGACCGACGACCGGGGAGATCTGCGGGTAGATGCCAATGGTGCGCAGGGCGGGGCGGGCACTGACATAGGCCCAGGCCTTCTTGAACCACGATCCCTCCACCTCGGGGTGCTTTGCCTCGGCGGAGCGCTCCACGACGACGGACATCTCGCCGGCACCGGGACGCACGAAATCGACCTCGATGTTCTGATTGGTGCTCGAGATGATGGTCCACATGATGGAGCTGTCCATCCCCTGGAAACGCTCGACCTTCTGCCCGTCGACAAAAGTGATACGGTCACCGGCTTTGAGCCCCGCTTTTTCTGCGGGCGATTCTTCGACGACAGACCCGATCGTGGTCGTGCCGACGGACTCCGTGACCGGCTTCTTCACGACCCAGACGACGAGCGCAAAGACGACCGCGAGCAGGAAGCTGAAAAGCGGCCCCGCAAAAGCGACGATGATCTTGTCGAGCGGGGTGATCGGCGGGAGCTGCTTTTTCGGCGTCTCTCCGTCGGCTTTGCCTTCGATGCTCTCCATCGGGGCCATCTGCGGCAGGGAGACGAATCCGCCCGCCGGGATCGAACCGAGACCGTACTGCACGCCGTTGTAGGTCTTTTTCCAGATCGGTTTGCCGAACCAGATCTGGAAGCGGTCGATGTAGAGCCCGCGCCAGCGGCCGGCGAGGAAGTGCCCCCACTCGTGAACGACGATCATGAGATTGAACATCATGATGACGAGAAAAAGAACGCCGATGAAGCGGAGAATTGAAAAGAGGACTTCCATGTAGATTGGTGTAGCGAATTACGTTCGGAACGGGGAGCGGGAATCTATCACCTTCTCTTGAAAGGCGCAAAGTCTAGAAAATACGATCTTTATACGCAACACTCCTGTCACATGAGACTACTGCTCCAACGCGTCGCCGAGGCTTCCGTCACCATCGCCGGACGCGAGAAAAGCCGTATCGGGCCGGGGATGCTGATCCTGCTCGGGATCGAGCGCGAGGACGAGGCCGCCGACATCGAGTGGCTCGTCGGCAAGGTCCTCGCCCTGCGTATCTTCGAGGATACGGACGGGAAAATGAACCTGTCCCTCCTCGACGTCGGGGGCGAGGCGCTCATCGTGAGCCAGTTCACACTCCACGCGAGGGTGAAAAAAGGGACCCGTCCCAGCTTCGAACGGGCGGCCCGGCCCGGGGTCGCGATCCCGCTTTACGAGCAGTTTCTCACCGCCTTTGCCGCCGGCCTGGGAAAACCGGTCGGCAGCGGTGAGTTCGGCGCGATGATGCAAGTCGCCCTCGTCAACGACGGTCCCGTCACGATCTGGCTCGATTCGCGGAACCGCGAGTGAGAGAAGACGGACCAAAGGGGGGGGTGGGTCGGGGGCCGAACCCTGTCGGATCGCCGCGGGATGGCCGCGACCGTTACGGGGCTTTACGCAGGGCATCGGTGGACTACATTCTAGGTAAGTTTTAAAACTGAATGAACCGTATTTTTCCACTGGCTCAACTCGAGATCATCGGCTGCAGGGAAGTCCCGGCAAAGGATCCCGCGATGCCGCGGCTGCTGTCCGCGATTTTTGCTATCCGCGATTCTGACACGGTTCTTTTTCCCCCTTACACCCTTGGTGAGCAGGAGGTGATTGGCCCAGTGATTTCCAACCGTGAGGAGTTTGATGATCTTGTCGCCACCGAAGAGGTGTCCCCGCATGACTTCGGCCAGGCTCGGTCGGGGCACGAACACTGGCTGGATGACGGGGGCGATGTGAACTACGTCCCGGACCATGAGGCCCGGAGGAAACTAGCGGCGATCTTCCAAGACCGATGCGAATTGGCAAAAGAGGCACTTGGAACCGGTTCATGGCTGGAGGCCTGCACTCATGCCATGGTCGCCTACAGTGCCAACCCCAGGAATTTGGTGCCTCTTTCTTACCGGGCCGCTGCAGAATATCGGATGGCCTCCGAGGCTTCGAATGCGGGGCCGATCCACGCGGAACTCGCCCTGACGGAACTCATCGCCAAGACGCATCTTCCCGTTCCCGACTTCCAAACGCTCTATCGTGAACTGGCAGAGAAGAGTTTGGTTAAGCCGCGTGCCAAAGTCGCCGAATGCGATCCCCAGTAAATTTTTTGGAATGGCGGCCATAAAGCCCGAACCATCACCGATCAATTTCCCCGCACTCTGCACCGCTGCATGACCCTTCGCCCTCACCCTCTTCACCTTCTACTCCTACAAGGGCGGGGTCGGTCGCAGCATGGCGCTGCTCAATGTCGCCTACACCCTGCACCGCCTGGGACGACATGTCCTCGTGGTGGATCTCGACCTCGAAGCCCCCGGCGTGAGCGGCTTCCTGCGGCGAAATGAGGAATTGGCTGAGACCGATAGCAACCAGCCGAATGACCAGAACATCAACGGCACCGCCGAGTTTCTCAAAGTCGTAGGCCTCGAGGCTTCGTCCAAAGGCGCAAAATGGGACGACGACGATCCGGAAGATGACATGAGATCTCCCGGCCTCGGGCAAAAGCCCACCCTCCTCGTTGCCAGTCCGGTTCCTTTCGGCGAGATGGAGATGAAAGCGGCCCGTTTTGCCGAGATGGAAAAGATACTCGGTGCCGCGCCGGATGCCCGGATCAGCTATCATCCCCGCCTCTCTATCATCGAAACCGTATTCTGTCGCGATGGTGTTGCGGGAAGCATCAACCAGGAATACGAAGACATCACGATGCGCATGCTCTCCATGGTCGGGGATCACCAGGACCAATGGGAACGCCGGAACGAACCTTTCGGAAAGGACGAAACCTTGGATTTGGGATCGTTGCGACGGTTTGCCGCCCTTTTAGACGAAGAGAATCTCCGGCGCATCGCTGGCCTCCGTGCCTTTTTGGCAGATCAGTTGTCCGCTCAGGCAAAACAAAAGACCGGAGCGGAAGCCGACGCGCTCTTCGCCGCCGCCGGGAAAAAATTCGAGGCTGCCCTCGCGGTCAAGCCGGACTATCACAGTGCGCTCTACAACCTGGCATGCCTCCACGCGCTGAAGAACGACATCGCCGTCTGCCTCGCGTGGCTTACGCGGGCGATGGAATGCGGAGCGCCGCTCACGCAAGAAAAGCTCGATCAAGACAGCGATTTTGATCCGGTGCGGGCGGATCCGGCCTTTGTTGCTTTTCGGGAAAAATTGCCTTCGTGAGAGCAACGCTACGCTCATCCTTTCTCAAACCACGGCGGCATTCCCCCCACTTTCTTTGCTGTCAGAAAGACGCCGGACGCTTACATTCCCGCCATGAAATCCCCCGCCCCTTTTTCGCGTCGTTCTTTCGTGACTGGTTGCACTGCCTCGGTTGCTGCGGTAGCGGCATCGATGAACGAACGTTTTGCCCTCGCCGAAGAGGCCGCCGCCAAAGCCGGTGTCGGCGGAAAGATCAACCACTCGGCCTGCAAGTGGTGCTACAAAGACATCTCCCTCGACGATCTCTGCACGGCGGGCAAGCAGTTCGGCCTCCATGCCATCGACCTGCTCGATCCGGCGGACTTTGCGACGATGAAGAAGCACGGGATGCACTGTCCCATGGTCAGCTTCCCCTCGGCCGAGGTCGAGATCGGGGGAGTGAAAAAGAAGATCGGCTCCATCCCGCACGGCTTCAACCGGGTCGAGCATCATGACACTCTCGTCTCGATCTACGAGCCGCTTCTCGAGGAAAGTGCGGCGGCGGGTTTTAAAAACGTGATCTGCTTTTCGGGAAATCGCGATGGTCTCGACGACGAAGAGGGCCTCGAGAACTGTGCGATCGGCCTGCAGAAGTTGATGCCGCTCTGCGAGAAACTCGGGGTCACCCTGACGATGGAACTGCTCAACTCGAAGGTAAATCACGCCGACTACATGTGCGATCTCTCCTCGTGGGGCGCGGCGCTCTGCGACAAGGTCGGCTCCGAGCGCTTCAAGCTCCTCTACGACATCTACCACATGCAGATCATGGAGGGCGACATCATTGCGACGATCCAGGCGCGTCACCAGTACTTCAGCCACTACCACACCGGCGGCGTTCCGGGCCGGGCGGAGATCGATGAGACGCAGGAGCTCTATTACCCCGCGATCATGAGAGCCATCGTCGAGACCGGCTACTCCGGCTGGGTCGCGCAGGAGTTCATCCCCAGGCGCGAGGACAAAATCGCCTCACTGAAGCAGGCCGTGGAGATCTGCACGGTCTGATCGATCAGGGCGATCAGGGCGATCAGGGCAGCTTCCAGGCGGCGCGGTAGTGGTCGTACTCGGCCTTGGGCAGCAGCACGTAGACGGGGCGGCGCGCGGGATCGACCGTGGCGATGAGACGCTGCAGGTTCTCCCTGGCCATCGTCGTGCAGCCGAAGGTGGTGGCATTGCCTCCGTTCCGCCAGATGTGGAAAAAGATCGACGAGCCCGCGCCCGGCTGGATGCGCGGGTGGGCGTTGTGGGCAATGAAGAGCTTGAGCGAATGGGCCTCGTCGCCCTGCTTCATCTGCGCCTTTTTCTCCTCGATCGTGCGGGGCTCGTGGTCGATGCGGAGGTATTGGTTGTAGAAGGGCGAGCTCACGTCTTCGAACCAGAGATCGCGGGTCGTGACCTGGACGTAGCTGAGCGAGGGCGCTTTCTGGATCGAGGGCGCGTATCCCCAGGCGCCACCGAGGTCGAAGACTCCGGCAGGGGCGCGGCGGTCGCCCTCGACTTTCATCTTGGCTCCGGCCGGGACGGGGTGCAGCCCGCGTCCCCAGACGAGACCGTTTTTGCCGAGGCGTCCGGTCCAGGTCGGGCCGACCGCTTTCCAGGGGCCGCCCTGCTTGCGCTCGTGCATGCTGAGGGTGACGTGGGACGAGTTCCACCCCTCGGCCGTGCCCACGATGATCTGGGAGGACTCGGCCGGGATCTCAAAGGCGGGAGCAAGACCCGTGATCCCGAGGAGACAAAGGAGGGCGGCGAGAAAATGCTTCATCTTTCATGATACCTTAGACTCATTAGGCTTTCCACATCTGAATTGCCTTGTGGACGTATCACGGAGATTTGACCGGGGAATGGAAAAGACGTTCGATTCAGCTCCGGTTCCCGTATGCGGAGTCGGCTCCTTAACGACAAAGACCCCCAACCTCACGGCGGGGGTCCTGCATGGAGAACGTTTCTGTAGAGTCGGCTCAGCCGAGGGTTTTGACCGCTTTGACGAGGGTCTCGGGGTTCATCCCGAGCTCGGCCATGACGGTGTCGCCGGGGGCGCTGATGCCGAATCGGTCGATCCCGACGACGTCACCGGCGGTGCCCACATACTTCCACCAGAGCCCGCTGACGCCGGCCTCGATCGCGACACGCTTCGTGCAGGCGGCGGGGAGGACCGACTCGCGATACTCGGCGGACTGGCGTTCAAAGCGCTCGAAACAGGGCATCGAGACGACTCGGACGCCGTCACCGAGTTCTTCGGCGGCTTTCATTGCGTGCTGCAGCTCGCTGCCGGTCCCGAGGAGGATCGTCGTCAGGGCGCCGGTCTCCTTTTTAACGATATAGCCACCGTGGAAAACTCCCTCGCGACGCACCTTCGCGGGGACGCTGCCGAGGGTGGCGACAGTCTGACGGGTCAGGAAAAGGGCGGTCGGTCCGTCCTTGCGCTCGAGCATCGCGACAAAGGCACCGGCGGTTTCTTCGGGATCAGCGGGCCGGATCACGTCGAGATTGGGTACAACACGAAGGCCACTCACGGTCTCGACGGGCTGGTGGGTGGGACCGTCTTCCCCGACGCCGACGGAGTCGTGGGTGAAAATGTAGCCGACCGGGAGTCCGGCGAGGCTGGCGAGACGGATGGAGGGACGCAGGTAATCGGCAAACACCGCGAAGGTCGCGCCGGTGACGCGGAAGAGCCCGTCGTAGGCCACCCCGTTGCAGATCGCGCCCATGGCGTGTTCGCGGATACCGTACCAGACATTGCGGCCTCCGGGATCCTTGCCGCCGAAGTCACCTCCGCCCTTGAGGTAATTTTTTGTCGAACCGAAAAGGTCGGCACTGCCGGTGATGAAGTTCGGCACTGCCGCCGCGACGACCTGGATGATCTCGCCCCCGGCGGCGCGGGTCGCGTTTTTGTAGTCGGCGGGAAATTCGGGAATGAGATCGAGAAGATTCTCCGGGAGGGTGCCGGAGACGGCGTCACAAAGCTGCTCCGCGAGGGCGGGATTGGCGGCTTTCCAGTCGGTGTAGGTCTTTTCCCACTCGCCGTAGGCGACGGCGAGGGTCTCACGATGCGCGGCGAAATAAGACTTCGTCCCGCCGGAAACAAAGAAATGCTCGTCGGGCAGACCCAGCCCCTTTCTCGCGGCTTCGGAGAACTTGGCTCCGCCTTCGCCGTGTCCGGCAGCGGTCCCGGCGACTTCGGGGATGCCCTTGCCGATGAGGGTTTTCGCCTCGATCAGCTTGGGTTTGCCGTTGCGGTTGTTCTTGGCGGCGGTGATGGCGGCGTGGAGCGCATCGAGATCGTGACCGTCGACCTGGACCGCGTCCCACCCGAAGGCCTCGAAGCGCTTGCAGGCGTCGTAGCTCTGCGTCACATCGGCCATGGCGTCGAGGGTGACGTCGTTTGAGTCATAGATGAGGACGAGGTTATCGAGTTCGGTGTGACCGGCAAAGGCGATCGCTTCGCTGGTGACGCCCTCTTGCAGACAGCCGTCACCGGCGAGACAGAAGATGGTCTGGTCGAAGAGAGTGTGGTCGCCTGTGTTGTATTTTTTCGCCGCCATTTTTGCCGACATGGCGTAGCCGACCGCATTGCCGACACCCTGACCGAGCGGACCGGTCGTGGCCTCGACCCCCTCGGTTTCGTGGAACTCCGGGTGGCCGGGGGTCTTGCTGTGAAGCTGGCGGAAGTTTCTGATCTCGTCGAGAGAGAGGTCGTATCCCGCGAGATGAAGCCAGCCGTAGAGGAACATGCTACCGTGACCGGCGGAGAGGATAAAGCGGTCGCGATTGAGCCATTTCGGCTGTGCGGGATCGTAGCGGAGGTCGCTGCCGAAGAGCACCGCGCCGATTTCGGCAGAGCCGAGGGGCAGGCCGAGGTGGCCGGAGCTACAGGCGTGGACGGCGTCGATGGCGAGGCCGCGGGCTTCGTTGGCGGCTTGGGAAAGGGCTTCGTGGTTGAGGTCGCTCATGGTATTTCTGGGTTCCTTTTGGGCCAATACTTGGCGCATTTGAGTCCCTAATCAAGCGGTCATTGGAAACGGCCCCGTTGAAAAACAGACATGACAGACGCCCTTTTCGGCGCAATATAGCCCCCACCATGGCTGATACACCAGACAACTTCCTCAAGATCGGTTTGCCGAAAGGCAGCCTCTTCGAGCCCACTTTGAAACTTTTCGAGAAGGCCGGTTACCATATCCACGGAGCGGATCGGTCCTACCGCCCCACCATCGACGACTCGGAATTGTTGGTTCGCATCATCCGTGCGCAGGAGATCGGGCGCTACGTCGATCACGGCTTCCTCGATTGCGGGATCACGGGGATGGACTGGATCGCCGAGAACGGTGCCGACGTCCACGTCGTCTGCGATTTAAAGTACAGCCGGGCCACTTCGAACCCGACCCGCTGGGTCCTCGTGGTCCCGAATGATTCTCCGATCCAGTCAGTCTATGACCTCCAGGGCAAGCGCATCGCGGCCGAGGCCATAGGGATTGTGGAAAAATACCTCGAAAAACACGGGGTCACCGCCGAGGTCGAGTTCAGCTGGGGCGCCACCGAGGTGAAAGTCCCCGAACTCGTCGATGCCATCGTCGACATCACCGAGACCGGCTCGTCCCTGCGAGCGAACAATCTCCGCATCGTCGATGTTCTCATGGAGAGCTACCCGCAGTTCATCGCAAAGAAAGAATCGTGGGAGGATCCGTGGAAACGCGCCAAGATTGAGCGTCTTGCCGTGCTTTTGAAGGGGGCCCTGACCGCCCGGGACATGGTCGGCCTGAAGCTGAATCTCCACGACGAGGCCCTCGAAGAAGTCCTAAATCTGCTGCCCTCGCTGCGCAAACCGACCCTCTCGCGGCTCGCTCAGGACGGTTGGAACGCGCTCGAAGTGGTCCTTACCGAACTCCAGGCCCGCGAATTGATACCCCAACTCAAAGAACTCGGTGCGGAAGGAATCATCGAATACCCCTTGAATAAAGTCATTGAGTAACCGATACTCGCGACCCGCCCGGTTCGAACAGAGGTTCGAGCCGAGCTTAACCTGAATAGAATTTTTGATTATGGGTTCCCTTAAAAAGAAAAGGAAGACCAAGATCAATAAGCACAAGCGACGTAAGCGCATGAAGGCTAATCGCCATAAGAAGCGTTTGCGTTACAAGAGCTAATCATTGATCTTGGCAAAATGAAAGCAGTGCAGCAAGGTGGTCCGATTATGTTGGTTCACAGCTGCATTGTTGCGTACGCCTCGGGTATTTTCTCACTGCTGCTTCTCTCGAGCTCGCTCCGGGCTGAGGAAACACGGGATCTCGAGGACTACGCCCAAGTTTATGTAAACGAGTTCTTCGAGCCCGATGAGAGCCTCGTGCTCTCAGACGAAGCGGGGAAAAAGAGTCAGGCTCTCGCCCACTACGCCCTCGGTCGCGGACTTGAGGCCCGCGGGCGCACGCAGGAGGCGATCGAGGCCTACACCCGCGTCCTCAAAAATCAGCCCGACCAGTTTTTCCTCGCCCGCAAGACAGCTTACCTTCTTGCCCGCTCCGGTGAGCAGGGCGAGGCGCTCGCCCTGCTCGAAAAGAGCCTCGCCAACAATCCAGACGAGCCATACGCCCACATCTCCCTTTCCGAATTCCTCGCCACCTACCAGGCCAATGACCCGGCCGGTCGCCAGCGAGCCTTTGAGGTGAGTGAAAAGGCGGTGACGCTATTCCCCGACGAACCTGCCGTCTACGAGCATCTCGTGAAGCTCTACCTCTCCGCCGACCGTCGCGAAGATGCCCGCAAGCTCATCACGGAAGCGGCGGGGCGGGAGAGCAAAAGTCCCGCCTACTGGCTCCGCCTCGGGCGTCTCGCCGCCCAGGTCTGGGCGATCCGGCAGGGGGCTGATCCGGCAGATGCGGAGGTAGTGAACGAGATCTATGCGAAAGCTCTCGGCCTCGCCGGCACCGACACCGACACCGGGGTCATCGAGCAGGTCGCCGACTACTACCACGCCACGAGCCAGTTCGACCGCGCCATCGCCGCCTACGTGCAGATCATCGCCGCCGAGCCGGACCGCCTCGATCTCCGCGAGAAGCTCGCGCGCGCCTACGGCGGCAAGGGTGACGGGGAAAAAGTGCTCGAGACGCTCGAGGAGATCGTCGGGATCGATCCGCAGAATGCCGACGTGCACAAGCAGATCGCCGGCATCTACATGCGGACCGAGCGTTTCAAAGAGGCGATCCCCCATCTCCAGGCGGCCCTCGCGATCACCAAGGGCAGCGCCACCGAGTATGGTGCCCTCGGCCGCATGATGTTCGAGGCGAAGGAGTACGAGGTCTCCGTGAAGTTTCTCGAAGAAGCCGCCTACCTCTTCCCTGAGTCACCCGACTTCCCCTTTCTCCTGACCTTTTCTTTAGGAAATCTGGAGCGCTGGGACGAAGCCATCGAGCAGTTCAAAGCCACTATCGCCCTCGCCAAAGACGCCCAGCCGCAGCTGCTCAACGAGGGCTTTTACTTCCGCTACGCCGCCGCGCACGAGCGCCTCGGCAACTTCAAAGAGGCGGAGGAGCTCTTCCGCAAGACGATGGAGCTTATCGCCCGGAACGATCCGAACGGGGAAAATGTCGACTTCACCGCTACGGTTTATAACTACCTCGGTTACATGTGGCTCGAGAACGACATGAACATCGACGAGGCCGGCGAGCTCATCAAGACCGCCGCCGATCTCCAGCCCGAGAGCGGGCCCATCGCCGACAGTCTCGGATGGTTCTACTTTAAAAAGGGCAAGTTCGAGCAGGCACGCGACGAACTCCTCCGCGCCGAAAGCCTCATCGAGGAAGTGGATGCCGTCATCCTCGATCATATCGGCCAGGCCTTCTATCAGTTGGGAGAAAAAGAAAAAGCGATCGAGTACCTCGAAAAAGCAGTCGAACTCGAACCGACCAAAGAGGAATTCACGACCCGCCTCAAAGAATTCCGGGATGGGACTGCGAAGCGTCTCACTCCCACCGGGACGGACGCCGTGATGCCCAAGCCGGCGGAAGCTCCCGAGGCAGAACCGGCAGATGCCGCGCCTGCGCCTGCGCCTGCGCCCGCTCCCGCTCCCGCTCCCGCTCCCGCTCCCGCTCCCGCTCCCGCTCCCGCTCCCGCTCCCGCTCCCGCTCCCGCTCCCGCTCCCGCGCCCAAAGAGGCGCAGCCGGAGTGATGTCGTCAGCCTTGGCCGATAGCGCCGCGCAGGAATGGAGAGACCTGCTCTGGCTCGCCTCCGGACCTGACCTGATGAAGCTGACCCCGCCCTGTCCCTTCCTGACCTTGCCGTCCGAATCCGCCCCGGCCCACGTCACTCCCGCTACACGGCCGCTCCATCGGGTAGGCCACTACGTCGAGCGACTCGTGAGGCACTGGCTGGCGATCACGCCCGGCCTCTCGGCGATCGAGCAGGGCATCGTCATTCACGATGGCAAACGCACCGTCGGGGAGCTCGACTTCCTCTTCCGCCACGAGGGCCGGCTCCATCATCTCGAGGTCGCCCTGAAGTTCTATCTCCACAGTCCCGTGCCCGGTCATGAGTCCTCTGCCGAGCTCAGTCACTTCCCCGGACCGAACGCGACGGACAACTTCGAGAAAAAGCGCGACAGACTTCTCCTCCACCAGCTTCCGCTCGGTCAGACCCGCTTTCCCGAAGTCGCGGCGAGTCATGCCCTGGTGAAAGGCCTCGTCTTTTACCGGCCGGGCGAGACAGCGCCGATGCACCTGCCCGCGACGATGAATCCCGGGCACCTCTGCGGCACCTGGATACGGTCTACCGAGATAGATCGTCTTCTCGACGAGCCGTGGTCGCGCGACTGCCGTGGCCGCGTCATGGGAAAACCGCATTGGTTGAGCGGCTGGCCCGCTGCCTCAGGCGAGCCGAGTCTCGCGATGGAGAGTCTGCACTGTCACCTTCAGTCACATTTTACGTCGGTGACCAGGCCCGTCCTCATCAGTCTCGGGCGGGAGGGAGAGGCGCAGGAAAGCGAGCGGGTCATCGTCGTCCCGGCGGACTGGCCAGTCCATCTCGCTTAGGAAACCGGGAGGCGATTCTGCCGCTTCCGGGTGAAGCCGTAGAGGAGGAAAGCCAAGCCGACCACGATCATGAAGGTCGAGTAGAACTGGCCCTTCGTGAGACTGCCGATGTAACCCGAGTCCGGCTCGCGGAAGTTCTCCACAAAGATCCGACCGATCGCATAGAGAATGAAAAAGAGTCCCGTGAGGACCCCGTGATAGAGATTCTTCCACTTCAGACGGATCACGAGCATGATCGCGAAGAGCAGCAGACCCTCGACGAGCCCCTCGTAGAGCTGCGACGGATGACGGGGCGTGAGGATCTCTCCTAACATCGCCCGAAAAGCGGGACTCTCCAGGGAGGCCTGCTGGATCGTATCGACCACCGCGCGGTGCGCATCGTAGCCGCTCGCGAGGGCCATCGAGATGGCTGAGTCTACTTTTCCAGCCAGTCCGGGAGCCGCTTCGCCCGCTCTGTCAGCGAGGTCCTTAAGTTGCGCCGTGGGGAACATCCACTCGAATCCGGCCGACGTCCGCACCACCTCGTGCAGCTCTTCGGGGAACTTCATCGCGAGGCTGCTGTCAGTGCGGCGACCATAGAGTTCACCGTTCACGAAGTTCGCGAGTCGTCCGAAAAAGACTCCCATCGGGGCCACCGTGACGAGATTATCCCCCAGCCCCGCCCACGAAGTTTTCGTATAGCGGGCGTAGAACCAGGCCACGATCGTCATCCCGGCGATGCCGCCATGACTCGACATGCCGCCGCCGAGCACGTCAAAAAAGCTGCGGGGATTGGCTACCAGTTCATCAAAGTTGTAGAGCAGCATGTAACCAAGCCGCCCGCCCAGCATCACCCCGAAGACGGCGAGGATGGTGATGAAGTCCGCGACCTGCGTTTCCTTCAACTCCGAAGCGCCGATCCTGACAAACCACCGAATGAGGAGGAAGGCGACGACGAATCCCGCCACGTAGGCGAGTCCGTACCAACGGATCCCGAAGGTCTCCGTGAACTGGATCGCGAAGGGGTCGAGATGATGGACGTAGGTGGCGAGGAGAGCGTACATACGGAGTCTCGACACCAAACTCGGGAGCGTCACGAAAGCAAGCCCGCAAAGCGCTCCCGCCGCTGCCATCACTGCCTCAGTAGGAGCGACTCGCGCCCCGCCATTACTCAGAAATGGCTCTTGGCATGGAAGATGCTTTTTATAAGTGGTTGCCGGTTAGGATAATACGAAGCCGAAGCTTTGGTATTACGAACAATCGCGGCACGCATCCCAGAACGAACTAACTATGAAGAAGATAACACAATCCACACTGAGCTCCTCAGCTTCACGGAGGACGTTTGCGGCTCGCTTGAGCGCGGCCTTCCTTTTCCTCGCTTCCATCGGGCTTGCCCAATCCGAACCTCTCAAGATCGGATATAGCGACTGGCCGGGCTGGGTCGCCTGGGAAATCGGGATCAAAAAGGACTGGTTCAAAGAGGAGGGCGTCGACGTGAAATTCGAATGGTATGACTACGTCGAGTCCATGGACGCTTACGCTTCCGGCCAGCTCGACGCGGTCGGCATGACCAATGGCGACGCCCTCGTCACCGGCGCGACCGGCAAGCCTTCGGTATGCATCCTTATAAATGACTACTCGAACGGCAACGACATGATCATCGGCAAGCCCGGCATCGAGACCGTCAAAGATCTCAAGGGCAAAAAAATCGGTCTCGAGGAAGGTTTCGTCTCCCACCTGCTCCTGCTCAAGGCGCTCGAAATGAACGGGATGGCAGCCACCGATGTCACGATCGTGAACACCCCGACGAACGAGACCCCCCAGGTCCTCGCCTCGGGAGCAGTCGATGCCATCGTCGCCTGGCAGCCCAGCTCGGGTCAGGCCCTCAAGGTCGTCTCGGGGTCCAAGCCCATCTTCACCTCGAAGGACACGCCCGGTCTCATCTACGACAACATCTATGTCTCTCCCGAGAGCCTCGAAAAACGTCGTGATGACTGGAAGAAAGTGATCAAGGTCTGGTACCGCATCGTCGAGTTCATCCGCGATGAGAAAAACACCGACGAAGTGCTCGAGATCCTCGCCTCGCGAGTCTCGGTCACGCCCGACGAATACGAGCCCTTCCTCGGCGGCACCTACATCCTCACCGGCGAAGAGGTGAAGCCTATTTGGGAAAAAGCCGAGGGCCTCGGTTCCGTCTATGGATCCAGCAAGATCTCGGATGACTTCAACGTGTCCTTCGGAGTCTATAAGAAGCCCCTTGAGACCGAAAAATATCTCGATCCCAGCCTCACCCTCGAAGTGCTCGCGGAGATGGCGAAGTGAGTCCCTTTTGCCCGTCGGCGAGGGTCCCACCCCTCCCGGCGAGTCTTCCTCCCATCTCCAGTACCGTCCATGAAGATCGACCCGACGAAAGCCAGCGCCCCCCGCGAACCGTGGTTCGCGGCGAGACGCGAGCTCTCCGCGAAACGGGCCGCCGTGCTAACGGTTTTTTCCTTTTCCCTGCCACTCCTGATCTGGTGCACGGTCAGCTACCTGCCCTTCCTCTGGCACCCCGACGTGGAGCTCCAGATCTCCGCAGATCGCGAAGGTATCACGACGGTCTACACGCCGGGCGATCGTGTCAGTGAGGAATTTTTCCCCGAATTCGAAGAAGCCGTGCGTGAGCAGAATCGCAAAGTCGAACCGCTCATGTCCCTCGACAAGCCGGTCGAAGCCGGGAGCGAGGCCTCCATCCGGCGGGCCAACAAGAAAGTCCTGCGCCACATTGCCCCGCTCCTCGTGAAAAACGGATGGCTCACCGAAGAGCAGACCAAAGACGACGACGCCATTTACTCTGCCTGGAAAGAGATAGCGACTGGCGGTGAGTTGCCTGCCCGACCCCGACTCTCGGACGAAAACCTTGAAATCGTGAGGCGCAACTGGGCCGCAATGAGTCGCTATGCCGAGACCTACGACGCCGACAACTTCATCTCACGCCCTCTCCTCAGCCTCATCCCGCAGGGTCGGCCGGCCAATCCCGATTACCTGCCCGCTCCCCACCGCGTCCTGATCTCGGGATACAAAGAATTCACCAAACCGGCCGAGGCCGAGCGCCCCTCGATGTGGCAGCGGGTCGGTCACTCCATGCGCATTGTCTTCGGAGGATTCCTCCTCGCCGCCCTCGTCGGGGTCCCCATCGGGGTGATCTGCGGGACCTACTCTTTTTTCTCCAAACTGGTCGAGCCCTTCACTGACTTCTTCCGCTACATGCCGGCGCCGACCTTCAGCACCCTGCTGGTCGTCGTCTTTCTCGCCAACGACGCGCCGAAGATGGCCCTCGTCTTCATTGGCACGATCTTCCAGCTCATCCTCGTCGTCGCGAACACGACGCGTCGTCTCGATCTGCCGCTCCTCGAGGCGGCCCAGACTCTCGGGGCCAATCAGCTGCAGCTCCTCACCCGGGTCGTCATCCCCGGCATCCTGCCGAACCTCTACAACGACCTCCGCATCCTTCTCGGCTGGGCCTGGACCTGGCTCGTCATCGCCGAGCTCGTCGGGGTGAAGAGCGGGCTCACCGAGTTCATCGAGACTCAGGGCCGCTGGAGGAACTTTGACAGTGTCTATCCCGTCATCATTCTCATCGGCATGATCGGATTCTTCACCGACCAGATCCTCTCCTTCCTTCGCGGCATCCTCTTCCCGTGGACTTCTGACAGTGCCGCCGCCGCTTCGAATCCGCTTGCGAAGGGTCTCCTCTTCGTCCCCCGCTTTTTCAAAGGGGCGGCCAATGAGCGTCTCCCCTACCAGCCCGAAGCCACCTCCCCCAACAAGGCATGATCGCGATCCAGGAACCCGACCCTCTCCAGTATCTCGTGCAGCGGCCCGAGGTCAGCGAGCGTTTTAACGCGCTGAAAAAACGCCCCGTCGTCCTCTCGGTGCAGCATCTTTACAAGCTCTTTGAATGCCAGACCGGCACCGTCACAGCGCTCAAGGACGTGAGCTTCGACGCCTACCGTCGCGAGTTCATGTGTGTCATCGGGCCCTCGGGCTGCGGTAAGTCCACCCTCATCCGCATCCTCGCGGGGCTCGAGAGTGCGAGTGACGGGCAGGTCCTCCTCGATGGCAATCCCGTGACCGGGCCCGGACCTGACCGCGGCATGGTCTTCCAGTCCTACACCCTTTTTCCCTGGCTCACGGTGAAGCAAAATGTGATGTTCGGCCCGCGCATGAGCGGTCAGCGGGGCATGAGCGCCGAGAGCGAGGCGCGGCAGTGGATCGATCTCGTGGGGCTCTCGAAATTCGAGAACAGCTACCCGCACCATCTCTCCGGCGGGATGAAACAGCGCGTCGCGATTGCCCGCGCCCTCGCGAACCGTCCCCGCATCCTCCTCATGGATGAGCCCTTCGGCGCGCTCGATGCCCAGACCCGTTGCCAGATGCAGAGCTACCTGCTCCAGATCTGGCGGAATCTCGACATCACGATCCTCTTTATCACCCACGACCTCGACGAGGCCGCCTTCCTCGCCGATCGCATCCTCGTCCTCAAAGCCAATCCCGGCGAGGTGAACGAGATCATCGAGGTGCCCGTGCCGCGCCCGCGCACTCCGGCCCAGTTCATCACTCCCGAGTTCGTCGCGACGAAGTACCACATCGACCAGCTCATCCATCCCAATCACGGCGGGAGCGAGGACACCCTCCCCTTTCCCCGCATGACCCCGCAGGGTGACGATGTGGAATGATCATGTCCGCCCCGCTCAAACTGGAACGCCTCCCCTGGCCTGAGATCGCGGCCCTCCGCGATCAGTGCGGCGGGCTCCTCGTCCTGCCCGTCGGAGCGACCGAGCAGCACGGTCCGCATCTGCCGGTCAACACCGACACCGTCATCGCCGAACGCCTCTGTGAATATGCCTCGGCGAAAACGGGCATCCCTTTGCTCCCGACCCTCTCGATCACCGTGTCGTCGGGCCACACCCCGAAATGGCCGGGCACCTTTTCCCTGAAGCACGCCACCTTCATCGATTCCGTCTGCGAGATCGCCCACTGGGCCGCCCTGACCGGGTGGAAGCGGCTCCTCATCGTCAACAGCCACTTCGGCAATGACGCCTCCCTCCGCGTCGCCGTCGAGCGCATCCGGCTCGAGCACCTCGGGGTCCTCCAGGTCGGGCTGAAGACCACTTTTCTCCTCAGCGAATCGATTCGCTCCTACTTCGTCTCCGACGCCGATGACCTGCACGCGAACCGCGCCGAGACTGACCTGATGCTCCATCTCGCGCCTGAAGACGTACGCATGGACGCGGTCGAGGACGATCCGGATCGCACGGGCGGTACCGTCCTGAGTCATCCCGTCTCGCAGACCAGCCTCAACGGCGTCACCGGACTGCCCTCCCTCGGTGAAGCCGCGCGGGGCGAACTGCTCTTTCACGAAATGGGCGATGCTCTCGCTGCCGTCTTTGTCACGGCCGCGACCGAAGAGCCGCCCCTCGCGGATGAATTTTGGAAACCCTACTGTTAAATATGCCCGATTCTCTCAAGCCCGTCTTTGCCGTCCCCGAAAATTTTCAGGTCGATTATGAAAAGGCGGCTCAACTCAAGGCCGACCTCAAAGCGGCCGGCGTGCAATACCTGCTCTCCAGCTACGTCGATATCCACGGCATTCCGAAGGCCAAGGTGAATCCAATCGAATGCCTCGAAAAGATGGCCGAGGGCTCCGAGCTCTTCACCGTCGGAGCAATGGAAGGCATGGGCCTCGTTGGTCCGCAGGAGGACGAATGCGCCGCCGTGCCCGACCTCGACACCGCCACGATCTGCCCCTGGGACAAACGTTTTGCCTACTTTTTCGGCGATCTCTACTACCACGGCGCTCCCTACGCGAATGACTCGCGTCAGATCCTCAAGCGCCAGATCGAACGGGCCGCGAACCTCGGGCTGAAGTTCAATCTCGGCGTCGAGCCCGAGTTCTACGTCCTGCGCGAGGATGAAAAGACCGGACGCTGGAAGCCACTCGCGACGCATCGCTACCGCGGCACCTGCCCGGCCTACGACATCAATCAGACGATGGAATCGATGGAGTTCCTCGAGCCCATGTCGAAGTACATGGACGAGCTCGGCTGGGGCCTTTTCTCCTTCGATCAGGAGGGCGGGCACGGGCAGTATGAATTCGATTTCAACTACGCCGACGCCCTCACCACGGCCGACCGGCTCACCTTCCTGCGGCTCATGGCCAAGCGGGTCGCCGAATCCATCGGAGCGATCGCGACCTTCATGCCGAAACCCTTCGCGACCGACTTCCGCTCGGGTTGCCATTTCAACATGTCGCTCGCCAGTCTTGAAACAGGCGAGAATCTCTTCGCCCCCGAGCCCGGTTCGAATCCCTATGCCGAGCGCTTCGGCATTCCCCTTTCGAAGATGGCCTTCCATTTCGTCGCCGGGATTCTGCGCCACGCCCCGGCGATCACCGCCGTTTCCTCCCCGACCTTCAACAGCTATCAGGGTTTCATCGCCCAGGGCGACATGCCCGACGTGAGCTGGGCCCCCGTCCTCGTTGCCTTCGGGAAAAACAACCGTTCCGCGATGATGCGGCTCCCGCTCAATCGCTACTGCGTCGAGAACCGCGCACCCGACATGGCGAACAATCCCTACCTCACTGCCGCCCTCCACCTCGCCGCCGGACTCGACGGCATCGAAGAGCAGCTCGACCCCGGCGAGCCGGTCAATGACAACATTTACTCCCAGAGCCGCGGCAATCTCGCCTCGTCCGGGATCCAGTTCCTGCCGCCGACGCTCTGCCACGCCCTCGACGCCCTCGAGGCCGATCCCTTTGCCGAAAATGTGCTCGGGGAGATGAAAGGCATCTTCCTGAAGCACAAGCGCGGCGAATGGGAAAAGGCCTTCTACACGATCCACGATCAGCAACTCCGCGACTTCCTCACGCACCTGTGATGATTGACGATCTACATTGCCGGAGGCAGGTAGCAGTGTGCGGCTCGCACGCTTATTGGGTCGCCTCTGCCTGCCGGCCGCGCGCAGCTACCCTTTGTGTTTTCAGCATACGCCGATGATCACCAACCCACAGATTCCTTTCGCGCTCCACGACCTCATGCGTCAGCTCGGGATTACGCTGTGCAGTTTCGTCTTCCTCGGCTGCTGAGGCATCGCTCCATGCTCTCTCCGCATCAGGATCCGGCCCGTCGCCGAGATCCTGGCGCTAGCACTACGTCTTCTCCAGTTGACTTCGCCTCGCTCCATCCATCTCCGCTCCGCTCCGTCCATCTCCGCTTCGCTCCGATTCTCCACCACTCCACCACTCCACCACTCCACCTCATGAACGCTATTTCCGAAACCGAAGTCCGCCGCGCCTGTCTCCCCGCATCCGATCCACTCAAGAGCGCCCGCGGATCCATCCGCAACGCCCAGCCCTCCCTGTCGGTTAGCGAGATCCTCGCCGAGATCGAGCGCATCGCCGACCTGCCGCTCTCGCGAAGCGAGACACTCCCCGCCCAGGCCTACACCAGCCCCGAGTTCTTCGACTGGGAGATCGACAATCTCTTTAAAAATGACTGGATCTGCCTCGGCCACGTTTCCCAGATCCCGAACATCGGAGACTTCCTCAATGTCGAAGTCCTCGGCGAACCCGTCGTTGTCGTCCGCGACAAGGCGAATGCCATCAATGTCCTCGCGCGCGTCTGCCCTCACCGCGCCATGGACATCATGCCCCCCGGCTTCGGCTACGACGGCCACGGCCCGGCGGAAGCCAAAGAGGGCGCGCCAGGCTGCGGTCACACCCGCTTCCTCCTCTGCCCCTATCACTTCTGGACCTTCGAACTCGACGGCAAACTCAAGGCCTGCGCCGAGATGGGCCAGGCCGAGGGCTTCCAGCGCGACGAGTGGGGCCTGCGCACTTTCCGCTCCGAGGTGTGGAACGGCTTCATCTTCGTCAACCTCGACGGCACCGCCCCGAGGACCGTCGCCGAGCAGTATGCCGCCCTCGGCGAACAGGTCGCCCCCTGGAATATCGAAGAGATGGTGATGGTCTCGCAGAACGAATGGGACTGCGCCTTTAACTGGAAAATCCTCACCGAGAACTTCATGGAGTCCTACCACCACGCCGGTGCCCACAGCAAGACGCTCCAGCCGATGATGCCCGCGCGCGACACCTGGACCGAGGAGGAAAAGCCCTTTCACATCCGCTGCCACCTGCCCATGAAGGAGGAGCTGCGCCGCGAAATCCGCGAGATCGATGCGCAGGGCAGTCACTGGGAGACCTACCCGCCCATCGCCACCTTGCCCGAAGGCGAGCGCCTCGAGTGGGGTCTCGTCCTTGGCTACCCGCTCTTCACCTTCGTCCTCACCGGGGACTCCGTCATCTGGTACCGCATCCTTCCCCTCGGGCCCGGCCAGATAAAGCTCCTCACCACCATCCTCGTGCCGAAGTCCACGACCGAAAATCCGAATTTCGAAGAGATGAACCGTATCTCGACCCGGGCCGCGATCGACTTCCACCTCGAGGATATGGAGGTCTGCATGGCCGTGCAGCGCGGCCTCTTCACCGCCGGCTACCAGCGCGGACGCCTCAGTCACCTCGAGATGCCGATCTGGCTCATCCAGCGATTCCTCGCCGCCCGAGGCCGGGACACCTGGCCGACGATGGACAGACCCGCGGCAGCATCACAGCAATCCTGACACGACCCTATTCGCCCCGTCATCATACCCTGTTCACTCTCCCCCATTTCTCTACTCACTCATGAAATCCACTGAAGAACTCAAAGCCCTGCGCGACGATCTCAAAGCCAAAGGCGTCAAATATTGTGTCGGCGCCTACGTCGATATCCACGGGGTGCCCAAGGGCAAATTTGTCCCCATCGATCACTTCGTTCATTTTGCCGAAGGCTCCGAACTCTACACCGGCTACGCCCTCGACGGACTCGGCCAGAGCCCGAATGAAGATGAAATCGCCTCGGTCCCCGATCTCGAGCGGGGTGTCATCCTTCCCTGGAACAAAGAGGTCGCCTTCTACCCGGCCGACAACACCTTCCACGGAGAACCCTACCCGATCAACACGCGCGTCGCCCTGCAGAATGTCCTCGCCGAAGCGGCGGAGATGGGCTTTGGAATGAACCTCGGAATCGAAGCCGAGGTCTACATCCTGCGGCTCACCCCCGAGGGAAAACTCGAAATCCCCAACGACGATGACAATCTCGTCAAAGCCTGCTACGACGTGAAGCGATTCCTCGACCGCTACACCTGGATCGACAAGGTCTCGACGACGATCAACGATCTGGGGTGGGATCTCTACTCGCTCGATCACGAGGACGCCAACTCGCAGTTCGAGTTCGACTTCAAATACGCCGATGCCCTGACAATGTGCGACCGCTTCATCTTCTTCCGCATGATGGCGAAACAATATGCCGCTGAAGAGGGGCTCATCGCCACCTTTATGCCCAAGCCCTTTGCCGAGCGTACCGGTACCGGCGCTCACTTCAATATGTCGCTCTACGATCTCGAGACGAAGGAAAATCTTTTTAATTGCGATCCCGCCGATGATCCGCGCGGGCTCGGGCTGACCCAGCTCGGGTATTATTTCCTCGGCGGTATCCTCAAACACGGACCGGCCCTCTGCGCCGCCTTTGCCCCGACCGTGAACAGTTACAAGCGCCTCGTCCGCAAAGGCCTCATGGCCTATTACAGCTGGGCGCCCGTCTTCAACAGCTACGGGAAAAACAACCGCACCAACGCCCTGCGCGTCCCCATGGGCGGCGGTCGGGTCGAGGCCCGCAACGCCGATGCCGCCTGCAATCCCTATCTCGCCGCGACTCTCGTCCTCGCCGCCGGACTCGAAGGCATCCGTGAAAAGATCGATCCCGGTCCGGCGCAGGAAGACAATCTCTACGAATACACGCCCGAACAACTCGCCGCCGCCGGGATTGAAGAACTGCCGCGAACCCTCGACGAAGCGGTCAAAGTCTTTGCTGCTGATCCCTTTATCACCAAAGTCCTCGGGCAGGAGCTCCGCGACGAATTCATCACCTACAAAGCGGAGGAGTGGCGCCAGTATCACCAGACCGTCTCGCAGTGGGAGGTCGATCGGTATGCGCGGCTCTTTTGAGGGGGCGAAGTTCTCCTAATACAAAGAAAGACGATGCCAGGTACCGGCTTGATTGGGGTTGGCGGCCTTCACCGCCAGCTACCTTCACCCAAACGGATTCACTACCTCCACCCCTATCCCGGCAAAATCTGCGGTGTTGCGCGTCATCACCTTCAGACGGTACTCCAGGGCGGTGGCGGCGAGGAGGCCGTCGATGACCGAAAGCGAGCGCTCTGCGGCGAGATGGCCCCAGCGTTCGGCGACAGAGGGACTTATCGGAAATATGTCATGCTCGTAGTCGCTCTCGAGCCGGGCGAGCCAGCGCTCGAAAGCAGCACACTGGTCGGGAGCTTTCCGACGCAGGATCTCGATGCCTTTGCGGATTTCTCCCAGTGAAAGCACGCTGAGGCAGTGGCGCTCGCCTACAGTTGATGCGGCCCACGCCCGAACTCCCGGATGGCCGCGCCACCCTTTTCGGAGTCCGGATAGAACATTGGTGTCGAGAAGATACATCGAACTTAGCTGAGATCGATCTCGCGGGATTCCAAATGTCGCGGGCGCTCCCAGTCCAGTTCAATCCCGGGGGCCACCTCCCCCTCCGGAGAAGAAAGAAATTCAATGAGCGAGGGCTTCTCTTTTGCAGGCCGGAAGAGAGCTTCGCGAAGAATACGGCGATGCAACTCTTCGGCAGAAACGCCCTGCGACGCAGCACTTCGCTTTAGCTTGATCACAAGGGCGTCCTCAATGTCCCGAACGAGTAGTCGTCCCATGCGAATGAATTTGATATCAATGATATCGAACGTCAAGCTGCTTACTCGAAAAGGGACGATGAGGGGCCTGTATTTCCGCACGATGCCGTCGCATTCAGCACGGAGGCAAGTGGGAGCGCTCCCCGCTCACTCCACCGTCAGCACCCCGTTCATCACCATCCAGTGTCCGGGGAAGGTGCAGAGGTAGGGATACTCGCCCGGTTCTGCGGGCGCATTGAAATGAATCGTAAACTCGCCCCTGGCATTGACCATGTCGGTGTAGACGAGGACGTCAGCCGACTCGGGCACGTAGTGTTTTGCGAGACCCTGCGGATCGGCGATCATGAGATTGCACTTGTCGCCGAGGTTCTGCAGGGAGCCGGGTTTGCCGAGGATCCAGTTGTGGGGGACGACGTCGGGATTTTTGAAAACGAGACTGAGCCGCTCTCCGGCCTTAGCCTTCAACGTTTTCTGCACGTAATGCAACCCGAGCGCGGCTTCGACGGCGATCTCGCGCCCGGCTTGACCGCCGGCCCAGGGATTGGGTTTGCTCGCCGCGGGTGCAGTCATCCCGATCTGGGCGGCGCGGTTCGTCTTCGTTATCTGCGTGTAGCCGGGGAAGTCGGTGAAGGCCTCGCCAAGCCAATGGGCGGTGAGAAAAAGATCGTGCCCGGTGCTGAGGCGCAGGTGTATCTGACTCGCAGGGATGAGCTGGGGGATCTCGAGGAAGAGAGCCTTTCCTCCCTCGAGTGAATGCACGCTGCGGACCTCGAGGTGGTCATGTCCGGGAGTGTCTGCGTAGCGCATAGAATACTCGGGCGAGCCGTAGGCGGCGCTGTAGAGGTAGTTCCAGCACTGGGCGAAGGTGGTGGAAAGGTCCGCCCCTTTCACCGCTTGGTTGAAGCGCACGAGGACGCCGTTGTCCCGCACCTCGAAGCCCACCGGCACGGGCTTGTCGCCCCCGGTGAAACGTACGCGCTGGAAGCAGCCGTCTTTTGGCGTGTAGCTGCCCCAGCCCTGCATGCCGTTCACGTAGAGATGACCGTCGTTCGGGTTGAATCTCGCGCCCTGCGGCCCCGAGTCGAAGTTGCCGCTGATCTTCACCGCAGCGCCCTGCCAGACACCTTTGACATTCTGCCGCATCACGAGCCAGGCGCTGCCGCCGCCCGAGGAAAGATGGACGAGATTGCCGTCGCCCTGGAGCGGGGCCCATTGGTCGCCGGAGAGGAAGGCCTGGCTGCTCGCGCTGTTGTCTTCGCCGCGGGGCAGATACATCAGGACAGGCTCGGGGGTCCCGCCCTCTTTCGGACCGCCGGCGCCGAAGTGAGCCCCTTCGTTTTTACCGAGTTCGATCTGGCAAATACTCGTCGCGGGAGTCCAATCACCCTCCTGCACGCTCGTGGTGAGAAAACGACCGTCGGGTGAGATGCCGAGTCCGTTGGGATTGCGGAATCCGGTCGCGAGGACTTCTAAGGAAGGTGGAGCAGACACTCCTGTCTGCTGCTCGGCTTCGGCATCAGAGGCAGACAGGAATGTCCGCCCCGCCTTTGTGATGCGGCAGACGCCCTGATTGCCCGAGGCGAAATACCAGCGTCCTTCGGCATCGGTCTCGAGCCCGACGATGAAGTCGTGCCCGCCGGGCGAGGTCTGCATCGCGTTGGTGATGCACTCGTAGAAGTCGGCTTCGTCGTCGCCATTGAGATCGTGCAGGCAGGTGATCTGGTCGCGGCCGAGGACGTAGAGTTTGTCCTTCACGACTTTGACCCCGAGGGGCTGGTGCAGGCCGGTGGCAAAACGTTTCCAACGCAGTTTCTCGAGCTTCTCATCGATGCCTTTGACGAGCCAGACCTCGCCGGTCATTGTGGCGATCGCGGCAGTGCCATCGCTGAAAAAATCGTGGGCGGTGATGAAAAACAGGGTGCCGTAGGGATTCTCGAAAGGGATCGTGAGGCGGTCCGTGGCGAAGGGTGTCTGGTTGCCCAACTCGCCATTCGTCTCAAGCCACTGCGGCCATTGCGCGGGACCACCCTTCGTCAGCGCGCTGAGGTCTTTGTTTTCACCCCGCGCCGTGACGAGCCGGGCTTCGCCATCGACGGTATAAGAGAAGACCACTTCTTTGTCGTGGCGGTAGAATCCGTGGTATTCGCCTTTTTGCTTGAGATCGGACTTGGCGACGACTTCCCCGTCCAGCTGCCCGCCGCCCATGAAGCCGTGACGGTTGTCGTTGAGCTTCACGAAGCCGCCTGTCCAGATCAGGGGAAAGGAAAGGGTCGCGGGATCAAAGACCGCCGCCTTGTCATCGAAGCGGACACAGACGCCTTTTGGTATCGTCAGGCCCGCGCCTTTGAAGACGGTGCTGAAGACGCTGCCGAGATCGCTCGCGGCGAAACGGCCGTCGCGCCAGGTGACCTGATCGTTCTGATTGCCCCAGTGGCCCTGCTGGCCTCCGTCCATCCCGGGAAAGGCGGGGATGAGATCGGGGAGCGTTTTTTGTTTCATGAAATGGAGAGCCTGCTTGCCGTAATAGTCGAAGGCACGCTCGCGATTGACGAACTCCTGCCAATGCTCGTTGTCCGCTTTGTTTAGCGGCGGCAGCTCGGGGGTGAAGGGCGCCGGGTCGGGCGCTTTGACGACAGGAGCGCCGGACCCGAGGTCGTCGAATGACCAGAGCCCGAGAGTGTTGTCCATGCGCAGGCGCGGAGCGTTCCCGGGGCGGGGCTTCATGACCCCGCGGGAGAGGCGGACATCATCAATAATCCCGTCGCAGCCTATCGTTCCCTCGACGAGCCGGCCGAAGGCGATGGACTCGACCTTGGCATGTCGCACCGGTCCGGCGGGAGCAGTGGGTTTTTCGAAAACCATTTTGCCATCGACCCAAAGCGTGACCATTTCCTCACTGACGCTCGCGACGAGGTTGTGCCACTGGCCGTCGCAGAGGTCGACACCTGAATCGTAATCGCCGCCGCGACCGGGCAGGTAGAGGGCGAGAGTGCCGCGCCCGGCGTGGGTGTAGAGCTCCCAGTGCGTGCTCGCCGACTTGGGATTGCAGGCGACGAGGATGTTGAAACGGTCTTTGCTTTCGAGTTTGGCGCGGCATTCGATCGTAAAAGGCAAAGTGTGAAACTCGGGTTTGCCATCGAGCAGCAGACCGCCCGAGAGGGCCTTGCCGAACTCATCGCTGAAGGAGGGCACTGCGCTCGCTTTGGTGGCGGCAGCGGGAGCAGGGGAGGGGGCCTTCGCCTCTGCTTTGGCCTTTGCCTCGCTCCAGGTGCGGTAGGTCGGCTTGGCTGCGGGCAGCGCATCGTCGAGTTGGGGGACGAGCCAGGCGAGCCCGTCGAGATTATCGAGGAGCCGTCCCTCGGCGTCCTCGTCGGTGTGATTGAGGATCCCGATCGGCCCACTGTAGCCGCTCGCACGGATCTGACGCAGGACCTTCACATCCTCCGTGCCGACACCGAGGGGGAGGATCTTGCGTCCCTTCGTATCGCCCGCGATGTCCATACCGTTGAGGTTCAAACAGAGAAGATGAGGTTTCATCAGCTCGATCGCAGCAGGGAGGCGGTCGAGGTGGGAATGCCCGTGGTGGAGATTGTAGACGATGCCGACGTTTTCCGTGCCGTGGTTCTTCTTCAGGTATTCGCAGACCGCGACCATGTTCTCAGGCTCGCCCGCCCAGCCGCCGTGGTTGTAGAGACCGACCTGGCTGCCGAGCGCTTTCGCCTTTTCGAGGAGGGGGAGGAGACCCTCCGCCGCGTTTTTTATTTTTTCCTCCTGCGTCTCACCCTGCTCTTTCATGATCATCCAGAGCTGGGGGCTGAGCCCGTATTTTTTAAAGAGCGCAAAGGCTTCCTCGTGCTGACCCCAGAAGGCGAAGAACTCGATCCCGTGCTTCCGGTAGGCGAGGATCTCGCGCTCGAACTCAGGAACGTGCTCCGCTCTCCAGTCGTAGGCGATCTTCGTGAGACCCATCTTCGCGACCATCTCGGCCCGCGCCTCGGGGGAACGTTTCTGCGCGTCAAAGGGCACGATGCACCACGCCGCGAGGTTGAACTTGTCGAAGAGTTCATCCGCCGCGCGGAGCGGAATGAGAGACGATAAGAGGAGAAGGGCAAGGCAGGTGGTTGTTTTCATTTTGGCGGGGTTGGGTTGGGTGTGCCCTGCATCATGGCGATAAAATGGCTACGGTCCTCGGGCGACGCAGGTGGTCTTCCTACAAACCATTAAAAGCTCGTGTCCACGTGTCTTCCATTTTTGGATACCGGGCGAGGCATGCTTTGTATTCATCCATCATCCGGCGCATCGTAGGGTCGAGTCCCGCCAGATAATCATCGGTCAGTAATTCAGCGTTCAAAAGGTAAAAATGCCAGGTTGGTGGTAACGAAGCACTATGATAGCCCATGTGCAGGGTGCGCCTCGGTAGCTCCGAGTTTGTGCTGTGACCGCGGTGAATCAGATTATTATTGTAAAAGACAGCCTGCCCCGCGTTTAATCTGACGGGGATCCCTCCCGGCATTTCATTGCCGACGGGAGCATAATGCTTACTTCCTGCAAAGGCGGCATTTTCGTCGGGAGTATTCGCCCGATGGTGACTGCCGGGAACGACCCACAGGGAATTTTCCTCTACCAGGGGCAAATTAATTTGAATGCTGTTATGATGACGCGCTTTGCTAAACAACCAGTCTTCGATCTCGGGTTGCGGGATCTGGATAATGTCGCGGTGCCAGCCGAGACTATAGGTCACACCGGGATTGAATGCGAGGATCGACGCGTTGTTCACAATTAAGTTCGGACCCAGCAACTCTTCCACAATTCTCAACACTTTAGGATGGTAAAACGCGTCGTGAATGGGTTCGGTCCCAGGTTTCGTCAGGAGGTGGAAATAATACTGACGGGCTTCGTTGCCGAAGTCAGAGATTTCGTCGCCGAGATGCTGGAGGGCGGAACTATGGATATTCGTATCCGAGGTATGCTTACTTTCGCTCAGCAAGCCGTCCATCACCGCTCGAAACCCGGCTATTTCCTCCTCGCTCAAGACATCGACAATCACAAAACCGTCTCTTTCGAATTTCTCTCTAAGATCTGACATGGTATTTTTCAGGGGTTAACTATTTAATCTTTTCATCCGGTTGACGCGCTATGGATATCGGCAGTTTTCGGAAATTTTCTTCAATTGCTGCACGCTCTGCGCTACGACTTCCAACTCTTTAAAAGCATAGTCCGGATGGAGCGTATCGGTCTCCACGGCAAAAAGCCCTTCGTATTCGTTATCGACCAACAGTTGGGCGATTCGCTGATTGTCGATCAATCCTTTACCGGTTGGCACACAGGAAAAGAAATACCACTCGTCCACAGAAATTCCTTTCACCGGCAACATATCCTTGATGTGGGTCGCCATGACGTAAGGGGCGAGCTTCTCCATCGCCTTAACCGGATCGTCCAACACCCGCAGGAAATTTCCCGAATCAAAATTCACTCCGAAATTCGGGGAATTCACCTCCTTGATCAAAGACAATATTTCATCCGAGTTGTAATCGATATGGTTCTCAATCGCGAGTTTGATCCCGTGGGACTCTGCCTCAACCACTACCGTTTTGAAAATCGAAGCCAGTTTTTCAAGTTGAGGTTCATGCGGCTCAAAACGAAACATCAAGCTACTGCCGACGACACGCATGACATCGGCACCGATCGCTTTTGCGTGCTGGATATGTTCCATCATCGAATCGATCTCCCGGGCATTGGCCCCGCCTTCAAGACCATCCGGATGCCCCCAGGCGTAGACCCGATCAAATCCCCTCGTATCCAATGAAGCTTTCACCGAAGCCAAATAGTCGCTAGAGAATTCCGGGAAAAAACAGGACTCCAATGAAACCCCATCTGCGCCCACAGACTCCGAGAAATCCAGGAAATCATCGAGGGTGAAAGCGGGGTGCGATAGATATTGATGGGGGTAGACTTCCCCGAAGAGTCGATGAAAGCAGTAGCTGTCTATCCCCACTTTAAGTTTATGTTTAGCCATGACAGTGGATTACGTTTCTAGCGGGGGTAGCGAAGAGTCCGCCCGCCGGGCAAATCTCCCGCTCTGTGAGGCCGCGGGCCGGCGATGAGTTGTCCGTTGAAGGTGACTTGGCTGGCGGTTTCCCCCTTTCATGAGAGAGAGCCTAGCACAGGGCATCGGTGATTGTCTTGATCATCTGCCGCTATCCTTTGAATAAAAGCGGCGTTCCTCTTACGACCGATTAGGTGCGATAATGACCCGCCCGCCTTGCCGGACTCCTTCGTCCTTAACCAAGCAATTCGTTCAGCCCCTTCACGATCTGCTCGAGTTCAGATGGGTGACACGAGCCAAGTCTTCCGGCAAGCCTCTGTGTCGAGAGTGTCCGAATTTGTGAGATTTTAACCCAGGTCCGTTTTGATAAGCCTGTCTTCGTCAATTCAAAGGTGAGAGGATATCCCGCTTTTGGCTCCTGACTGGTGAGGGCCAGCGCGATTACGGTTCCAGATCGATCATTGAAGATGGTCTGGCTGAGAATGAGGACCGGGCGACGACCGGCCTGCTCATGGCCGACGGTTGGATCGAGTTCGGCCCGGTAGATATCGCCTCTCAGTATTCCGGCCATTCGATTAGCTCGGAGGAAAGCCCAATATCAGCAAATGCCTGCTCTTCGGCCGGGTTTAGTTTCTCGCACTCTGCAGCCAAAGAATGTTCGGCTAGCCGCGCTAATTGCTCGGCAACGGCGGTCTGGAAAACTTCTGATCGACTGCGAAACTTTCTGTCCCTTACCAGCAAGTCAATGCGCTGAAGCACTTCCGGATCAATCGAAATCGCGATCTTGGCAGCGGTCATACCGCAAGAATACCATCCCCGTTTCCGGGTGTCAAGACTCGCTTCCTCCTTTCGGTTTCCCTAAAACCAATTCATTTTTTCACCCTCCCAAATACCTCTCCCGCCAGACCTTCGGCGTCGTTCCGAAAGCCTGCTTGAACTCTCTCGTGAAGTGCGGCTGATCGCAGAATCCCTCTGCCAACGCTACCTCGACAACAGGTCGATCGGATTGAACGAGGGCGGCGGCGGCCCGGGAGAGACGGAGCCTTTTCAGGAACTGCATCGGCGAGGTCTGGAGATGTCGGCGGAACTTCCGCTCGAAGGCGCTCACGGACAGTCCCGAGAGCCGGGCGAGCGTCGCATTCGTCCACGATTCGGGGTGAGGCCGACGACGTCTTCGGGCCGGGCGAGAGAGTAGTTGAGGTGAAATGCGCGATTCACCCGCAGGTAACGGGCGTTCTCATCCTTGATCCAGAACTGGGTCTCTTCCAGAAAATCGAAAAGGGACTCAATCTCCTCGTGTCGGAGGATGGCGAGCTGTTTCTGAGGGTTCCACGACATGTCGGTCAGATAATTGATGGAACTCCATGGACAACTCTCTCCGAAGTTCATACCCTACGTGCATGAACTTGTGACGCAACCGGCATTGGCGGTCGGGTCGGCCCCGGGGCATGCTGTTCTCGTAAGCGGAACAGAGTCCTCACTTTACCCTACCTCACGACCATGAAAACGACCACTCCCGCCATCACCCTCCGGGCGTCCGCCGATCGCGGTCATGCGAACCACGGCTGGCTCGACACCCACCACAGCTTCAGCTTCTCCAGCTACTACGATGGTGCTCATATGGGATTCCGCAGCCTGCGTGTCATTAATCAGGACCGCATCGCGGCGGGGGCCGGGTTTCCGACCCATCCGCACCGCGACATGGAGATCTTCAGTTACGTCCTCGAGGGAGCCCTCAGTCACAAAGACAGCATGGGCAACGCCCGCGAGCTGCGCCCCGGGCAGATCCAGCTGATGAGCGCCGGATCGGGCGTGACCCACAGCGAGTTCAATCCCTCGGGAGTGGAGCCCCTCCACATCCTCCAGATCTGGATTGAGGCGGACGAGCGTGGGCTCACTCCCTCCTACACCGAGTGGCATCCCACGCCGGAGATAGAAGCCCGGTCGAAAGTCCTCGTCATCTCGCCCGACGGTCGTGAAAACTCGGCCCGCATTCATCAGGATGCCTTTGTCTACCGACTCCGTCTCGAGCCCGGCGAACGCGTCACCCACGAGCTCGCCGCAAATCGCGGACTCTGGTTGCAAGCAACCACCGGTGAAGTGCGTCTCAACGAAACCTCACTCCAGCCCGGCGACGGAGCCAGTGCGGAAGAACCCCGCACCTACGATATCGCCGCCGGCGACCAGCCCGCCGAAGCCCTTCTCTTTGATCTCGCCTGAGATACCCTAGCCAATACACCCCATACCCACGCCATGAAGCATATCCCCACCATCGCCCGTTATCTCCTCGGAGTCCTCTTCGTCGTCTTCAGCCTCAATTTCTGGCTGCAATTCCTCACCATGCCGTCGCCCGAAGAAGGCTCCCTCGCCGCCGGGTTCATCGGCGCGATCTACGCGTCCGGATTCCTCGCCGTGGTCAAAGTCTTCGAGCTTGTCGGCGGGATCCTCCTCCTCGCCGGCCGCTACGTGAACCTCGCCCTCGCCGTGCTCGGGCCCATCGTCGTGGTCATCGTGATGTACCATGCTCTCATCCTCGAGGGCGGATATGCCATGGCAGCGCTCATGGGCATCCTCGCGATCGTCGCTCTCGCCGGACGCCGCGATTTTATCAACTCCCTTCTCAACTCGAAGTAACTCGTTTTTCCTTCTGCCCGTTAGTCCCGCTCATCGAGGTCCTCCCCGTATCCGGTAAAGGACCGGAGCGTCTGCGCGACCTGGCCGCGATTGCCCTCCGTGTTGATCCCGAATCTATTTTGAACGAACGCTCGTCCCCGGTGTCGTACCGCCATATGAAACGCTCAACCGTGGTGGTTCCGTGGCAGGATGGCCTGAAATTTCGCTCCGCAGCCCGCATCATCCGCGCGGCAAGGAAGTATCAGTCGGATGTAGTCCTGCGATGCGGTGACCGTATCGCCGATGTCCGCAGCATCGTGGGTATCGTGATGTTGTGCGGCATGTTCGGCATGTCGATCATTGTCGAGGCCTCGGGCGGGGACGAGCAGATGACGATTCAGGAGGTGGAGCATGTGTTTTCTCCCGGTACCGACGAGGAAGAGTGAGCAGGGGGGGCTGCCCCTCACAACTCCCGCCCCAGCTTCCGCATCATCTCTCCGTAAAGGCGCTCGATCGCTTCTTCGGGCGACTCCATCATCATGCTTTCTTTGATCTTGCTGGCGTATAGGCCGAAGGCAAAGGGCGAGACGGCGGGGACTTCGACGAGTTCCCAGTCCATCGTGCGGGCCTCTTCGAGAAAGGCGATGGCGCGGTCGAGATCGAGGAAGCTGTGCTTCGCCTCGTGCACGGCCTGTTCGAGGAGGGGATGATCAGGCTCGTGCTGCGCGAGGACTTTGAAGAGGATGTCGGCGCTCCAGCGGATCTGCCGCATCTTGCGCTCGCCGCCGGGGAGATTGCGCGGGATCATCAGCCCGGTCTGGGCGATGCCCGAGAACTGCCATTTCACGAGCTGGGAATCCTGCAGGGCGAGGTGGAGTTCCGCCGCCGCACCATCCTGAGCAAAGAGCACCTTCCACGCCTCGACCTCCATGGACTGGTAGCTCTTGAGGCTGAGGAGGAATCCATAGTCGTCGATCGTGACGAGGGCGTTGCCGCCGACCGCCTCTTTGACGCGGCGGCTGATGATGCGCGAGAGGGCGTCGTTGGCGCTGCGTCCGATGAGGCTGTGGAAGAAAAAATGGACGCGGTCATCTTCTTTGCTCTCCTCGTCGATGTAGCGCTCGATGAGAAAACGTCGCTCGCTCGGGATCTTTGAAAGGAGTGACTGATTCGTGAAATGATCGATGATGGCGGCGGCGTTCGTTCTCGAGATGGACCACTCTTCGACGAGCCAGTCGGCGACGACGGCGTGCTCTTCGGTCGCGACGTTGAGCCGTTGATCGAGCTCGGTCCGCAGCCGCGCGACTTCGCGGGCCATTCCGGAAGCGAGCGGCATCTTGTTGGCATTCCAGCTCGGGACGGTGGGGAGGCGGCCGGCGGCGTTCTCGACGGTCACCTCGGCAGGGGAACTGTCGAGCAGCTTCACCGTCTTCCCCGCGAGGACAAAGATGTCCCCGGGCTTGAGCCCTTTCACGAAGCCCTCTTCGACCGACCCGAGACGGCGGCGATTTAGGAGCACGCTGACCATGCCATTGGCGTGGATCGTGCCGATGTTGACGAGGTACTCGCGCTCGACCTTTTTCGAAACGGTGTGATAGAGGCCATCCTTTTCGACGATCTTGCCGAAGGTCTCGCGGTACTGATTCTGGAGGGATCGTCCTCCACCCTCGAGATACTCGAGGAGCCGGTCGAGGGTTTCCCGTTTCAGATCGCGAAAGGGAAAGGCGGCGCGCACCACCTCGTAGGCTTCGTCGGCGGAGACGCCCCCGTCCATGGCCATGCCCATGAGATGCTGGATGATGACGTCGGGGGCAAAAGTGAGGATCCCGACGGGATCGAGCTGCCGCTCGTGCGTGAGCTTGGCGCAGACGACACACTCGATGAGGTCATTGATGTTCGTCGCGACGAGGACGCCGTGGCTGATCTGGTGGATCGAGTGCCCGGAACGTCCGACCCGCTGGAGGGCACGCGAGATGCCTTTGGGCGTGCTCACCATGATGACCGTGTCGATGTGCCCGATGTCGATCCCGAGTTCGAGGCTGGTGGAGCAGACCACGGCGCGGAGATCGCCCTCCTTGAGCCTGTCCTCGACTTCCTGGCGGACACTGCGGTCGAGCGAGGAGTGGTGGCACTCGATCGTCGGCGCGAGTTTCGGGAGGGCGAGCTTGAGCCGGTGCGTGATGCGCTCGGCGCCGGATCGGGTGTTGGTGAAGATGAGAGTCGAGCGATTTTTCTCAATGATCGCGGCCATGTCCGTGATGACCCGCGTCGCGGTGTAGCCGGCCGGCGGGTAGGCGTGCTTCCGGATCGGGGTGAGCACTTCGATGATGGACTGGCGTCCCACCTTCGCCTCGCGGATCTGCGGGCGGGGGCCGGATCCGCCGAGGAAATCGGCGACCATCCCGAGCGGAGCGACCGTGGCCGAGAGACCGATGCGGCAGAGTGGAGCCGTCGCCCCCGCCTTCCGCCGCAGGTGCTCGAGCCGCTCGAGCGAGACGGTGAGGTGGACGCCGCGTTTGTTTTCGGCAAAGGCATGGAGCTCGTCGATGATGACGAACTCGCACCGGGCAAGGGCCTCGCGGAATCCCGCCTGCGGGAGAATGATGGCGAGGCTCTCGGGCGTGGTGATGAGCAGGTGCGGCGGCTTGCGACGCTGCTTCTGCCGCTCGCCCGCGGTCGTGTCGCCGGTGCGCAGACCGACCCTGATGACCTCGTCGAGGCCGAGTCCGGCGAGGGGTTGCCGCAGGTTTTTCTCAATGTCGTAGGCGAGGGCGCGCAGGGGCGAGACGTAGACACAGCGGATCCCGTCGGGAGCGAGACGTCCCTCGTAGTGCTCGCGCGCGAGGCGGTCGATGATCCCGAGAAAACCCGCGAGCGTTTTGCCCGATCCCGTCGGGGAGGAGAGCAGGACGGATCGCCCCGCCGTGATGTCGGGAATGCAGAGCCGCTGGCCCTCGGTGGGTGTGCCGAAGGTCTTGCGAAACCACTTCGCCACCTTCGGATGTAAGGCGTCTTCAAATGTGCGGTCCTGCTCCACGGGCATGGTTACGGCGGGGCACTGCGGAGAGCAAGAGACTTGGCGGGGTCTCGCGACGCCGGTGACTTGATCACGCCCGTCGCGGCGGGAGAAATTCGGCTACCTTTTCCCTCACATGATCCGCCTTTTCCTCATTCTTTTCAGTCTCTTCCTCTCCACTTCCGCCATGGCGGAGATCCGGGTGATGAGTTTCAACATCCGACTCGGCACCGCCGCCGACGGGCCGAATCACTGGGATCTGCGGAAAGAGCGGGTCGTGGAGACGATCATGAAGTTCCAGCCCGATCTCCTCGGCGCTCAGGAGGTGGTCAACTTCCAGCGCGACTACCTCGTCGGCAAGTTGAGCGACTACGACTCCTTCGGGGCCGGTCGGGAGGACGGCAAAGAGAAGGGGGAAATGATGACGATCTTCTTCCGTCGGGATCGTTTTGAGAAAATCGACGGGGGGCATTTCTGGCTCAGCGATCAGCCTGACACCGTCGGCAGCAAGGGCTGGGATGCCGCCCTGCCGCGGCTTGTGAGCTGGGTGAAACTGCGTGATCAGACATCTCCCGACGGCCTCCCCCTCCTCTTCGCCAATACCCACTTCGATCACATGGGCGAGGTCGCCCGGCAGGAATCAGCCATCCTCGTGCGCGAGCGGCTCGCTGCGATCGGGAAAGGTTGTCATGTCGTGCTCGCGGGAGATTTTAACGCCGCCGAAGGCAGCGTCCCCTACCGGAATCTTTTCTCCGCCAAGCCTGGCGATCCCTTCCTGCTCGATACCTACCGCGTCGCCTTCACCGAAAAGGGACCGGATGAAGGTACCGCTACCAACTTCGTAGCGACAAACATCAGTGGCCCGAGGATAGACTGGATCGCTGTCGGCGAGACGATCAAGGTCGCGAGCGCCGCGATCGACAGGACTGCGCACGAGGGCCGCACCCCGTCCGACCACTTTCCCGTCACCGCGATTCTGGAGATCCCGTGAGACAACACACCCTTTGACCGCATCGTTTCTTTCGAGCATGTTAAGGATATGGTTTTTCCTCGGCTAGCAGCCTGTCGGACTTATCCCGCCCGCCTCCGGAATTCGGGTATTCGGCCCGAATTTCCCCTCATTTTCGTCATTTGTGTTCACACAAACTTCTCAAACTCCTGAAAATTCTGACTCGAACCCCAATTCCCTCGCTCAGACGTTCTAAGTCTGACAGGCTGGTAGCGGTCCTCATCCTGATCCTCCTGGGCTCTGCCGCCGCAGGCACCGCGCGTGCCCAGCTATCGGAGTCCTCGATCACCGCCGCCCAAAAGTATTCCGCCTCGCGCAGCGGCCTCGCGATGATCGTGCACGAGCAGGGCGCGACGCGTTACGAGAAATACTACAACGGGCACGGCGCCGACGCGCCGCTCCACATCTACTCGGGCACGAAGTCCTTTTTCGGCGCTCTCGCCGTCATCGCCGAGGATGAAGGCATCCTCAAGCTCGACGAACTCGTCGCCGAGACCTTGCCGGAATGGCGGGACGACGCCCGCAAGCGTACCATCACGATCCGCGATCTCCTGAATTTCACTTCGGGGCTGGAGACGGGATTTGAAGAAATCTACGGCCGCACCGCCGCCGACAAGCTCACCCTCGCGGTCGGTCTCGACGCGACCCGCGATCGGGGGGCCTCGTTCGTTTACGGACCGAGCCACCTCCAGGTCTTTTGCGAAGTGCTCCGCCGCAAACTCGCGAAGCGCGGCACGAGCTACGCCCAATACCTCGACCGCAAGCTCATCAAGCCGCTCGGGATCACGATCACCCAGTGGCGCGGGGACAATCACGGCAATGTCATCCCCTCGGCCGGGATGTGGATGACCGGCAGAGACTGGCTGCAGTTCGGCGAACTTGTGATCCAGCGCGGCGAATGGGGCGGGTATCAACTCATCCCGACGGAGGAACTGGGGAATTGCTTCCGCGGCACCCCTATCAATCCCGCCTTCGGCCTCTGTTTCTGGATCAACTCGCACCGTCTCCACCCGCAGGCCCGCGAGGTCGATGTCGAAGTCTTTCTCGACCGCGATCCGATGCCCGAGGACTGGAGCAACGCCTGCCTCAGCAAAGCCGCCCCGACCGATCTGATCTGCTCGCTCGGCTCGAACTTCCAGCGGCTCTACATGGTGCCCTCGATGCAACTCGCGGTCGTCCACCTCGGGAAAAAGGGGACCAAGTTCCGCGACGCGGAGTTCCTCGCGATCCTTTTCAAAGACGCGAAGTTCGGCGAGGAGCCGAGCGCGGAGGAGAAAAAGCCCAAGTCTATTCCGAAGCTTTTTCAGGGCTTTCAGAAACGGCCTTGACCTCCGGATTCGGGACCGGAGAAAGTGGCACGACGGGGTCCACGGGCACTGCGACAGGCAGCGTCTCCCCCGGCAGGGCGGGGAGATCTTTGCGGACAAAACGCATCAGGTTGGACTCCCCTTTCCGCCATTTGTATCCCGTCCCGAAGGGAAGCGGGAGCGCGCCGCCGGCGTAGACAGAGGCGAGGCTAGGCTGAAAGTTGTCCGGGAAGAGGCTGATCGGACCGGTGTAGACGCCGTAGTAGTAGCCGTGCCAGATCGCGGCATCGATGTTGCGGAGCGGGATACCCGAGTCATCCTGCACGATCTGGTTGCTGTGATCGAGGAGATGGCGCCGCACTTTGGAGAACCAGTCCGCGTCCATCAGAAAAGAGGCGGCCTTGAGATAGGCGTTGCCCTTTGGCTGCGCCGAGATCCAGGCCCCGAAGCCCGACTTTTCAAAACCGCCGTCAGAGAGATCGGACGAGAAATAATACAGCGTCTTCTCAGCGGCGAGGCGACGGGGGGAGAAGACCATGCGCACGACATCGGCTCCGGTATGACTCATTCCCTGACTGAGGAGCGTGCCGTCTTTCTGCAGTTTCAGGAACTCGAGCTCTTTGATATACTGACCCGACTGGGCGAGAAAGATCATCATCAGCGGCGTCGTTCCCTGAAAGGTGGCGAACTTGAGATCGTCCTTCATATCGGCGGTGCGGAAGAAGCTGAGATTGATGATCTCGCCGAGGGCGTTCCTCACTTCGCCGAGCGCCTGCCCGGCGTTGCCCTCGTTTAAGGCGGTAATGTCAGGGGCCTGGCCGACCGGTTCGAGACCGCACATGAGGTAAGTCCCCGCTGCGGGGAACATGTAAAAGGCGTGCAGGATGTCCGGCCCGCTGAACATATAGCGGACGACTCCGCCGGCAGGCTGCACGGGACTGACCTCGGTCGCGGCCCAGGCCGACATGGGGAAGAGGACCCGCGCCTGGTGATTGGTGAAATCTTTGCCGAACTGCGCCGCATGGGACTTCCAGTCGGCCGTGAGGGTGAGGGGATGGTCGCTGCGGTGCGGCAGCTCGACCCCCGCGAGGAAGGCGGCGGCGTCATTGATATCGGCGAGAGAGGCTGCGGCGGGGGAAGCAGCGAAGGAAAGCAGCAAGACGGCAGCGGGGAGAGCGTTCTTCATTGGAGAGCTTCTCTATACGCGATCTTTACCGTCCGGTAAACGGGCAAACCCGGGAGAGGGGGAGTCATTCCACTCCGCTCACGCCACTTTCCCCCGCACGCGAATGTCGGCCCCTATCGTGGTCACCTCGACATCGCGCAGACTGCCGACGATGCCCTCGCTGCGGATGAGACGATTCTCCCCACCACCGAGGACGGGTGCGATGTAGAGGATCATCTCGTTCACGAGCCCTTCCTCAAGGGCATGGGTGAGGAGACGTCCGCCCGACTCGAGCATCACCGAAGTGACTCCCAGAGTCCCAAGACGGGTGAGCGACTCGCGCAGACTGAGTCCATCGTGGATGATAGTGCGGTTCGAGTGGAAGTCGGTGAAGAGCCGGTGCGCCTCGGGCAGATCGGGATCAGAGCTCAACACGACCCGCCAGGGCTGGACGCGGCCCTCGGCCCATTTTCCCCGCAGGGTCAGGGCCGGATTGTCCCGGCGGAAGGTCTCGCCGCCGACCATGATCGCATCGCACTGGCGACGCCAGAACTGGACATCGTCGCGGGCCGCTTTCGAAGTGACCCACTGACCGCTCCCGGGCGGCAGGGTCGTGTGTCCGTCGAGAGTCATCGCCGTCTTCGCGAGGACCCAGGGCAGACCGGTCGTGATGTGATGGGAAAAAAAGCGGATCAGCTCGCGGGACTCGTCTTCGAGCACTCCAGTCGCCACTTCGATTCCCGCCGCGCGCAGAAGATCAAGGCCTTTGCCTGCATGGAGGGGATTCGGATCGGTCGTGCCGACGACGACGCGGGCGAGACCCGCCGCGAGGATCGCTCCGGTGCAGGCGGGGGTGCGTCCCTGCGTCGAGCAGGGCTCGAGGGTGACGTAGAGAGTCGCGCCCCGTGCCGCCTCGGGACCGTGCTGTCGGGCGGCATCACCGAGGGCGAAGATCTCGGCATGGGGACCGCCGGCCCGCTCGTGCCAGCCGCGCCCGATGATCTTTCCGTTTTTGACGAGGACAGCGCCCACGGGCGGGTTGGGACTGGTCGTGCCGAGTCCCTTGCGCCCCTCCGTGAGCGCTTCGCGGAGGTATCCTTCATCAGCCGGTGTCGCGGTGTGCATTTCCGCGAATTTTACACGGAAAGCGGCAATCCGCCACCACGAGACTTCGCAATCCTAACAAAACACTTACTGCTCGACGCGGTAGAGATGGGTCTTGGTCCGCAGGATGAGGGCGTCGCCGCTCGCGGCGGGGGAGGCCATGAAACCGCCTTCGAGTTGATTTTCGGCGAGCACCTCGAAGGTCGGGGACGCCTTCACTACGGTGCAGAGCCCGACTTCGTCGAAACAGTAGATGCGATCCCCGGACGCGAGGATCGAGGCGGAGTATTCCCCCCCGGCACGCTCGGCCCACTGGGATTCCCCGGTTTTCGCATCGACACAGCTGAGGACGCCGTCGTTCGCCATGAAGAGAAGACCGTTCACGATCACCGGCGAGGAGCGTTTCGGGGTACGCTGGAAAAAAGACCAGGCCACGTGCGATTTGCTGACGTCGCCCTTCATCCCCGGCTCGAGCCGGATCGCCCAGATCTCCGCCTTGCCGAGGCCGGTGTTGATGTAGACCATGCCGGTCGAGGGGCTGTAGACGCAGCGCGAGGAGGGCGAGTGGGTCTCGTAGGGAACGTGCCAGATTTCCTCGCCGGTTTTTACATCATAGGCGGCGCAGGCTTTCGCTCCGTTGCAGATCATCTGCACGGTGTCGCCGACGGGGACAAAGATGGGGGTGCTGTAGGCCTTGCGCATGTCGCCGCTGTTGGCGGGGATGCCGTCCTTCTCGTCGTTGTAGGCCGTGGAGCGGTCGCGACGCCAGAGGGTTTCACCGCTCGTTTTGTCGAGGGCGACGAAGTACTGCTGGTCGGCGCCCTCCATCGTCAGGACGATGGTATCCTCCCACTTCGCGAGCGACGAGGCGGGGCCGCGCCAGTGGCTGCAGGTAAGGTCGCGGCGCTCCCAGATCGTCTCGAAGGTCTTCGTGTCGAGGCAGATCGTGCCGTAGCTGCCGAAGCTGAACCAGGCGCGCCCGGCCTCGATCACGCCGGTGGGCGAGGCGTAGGTGTTGAGATTGTTCGCGAGCGGCTCGGGGTTGTCGCTGGTGATGAAGACCCGGTCGAGGAGGACTTCGCCCGATTTTTCATCGAGGCAGAGGATGGACATCCGGTGCCCCTTCTCAGTCGCGGTGGTGATCCAGATCTTTCCCTCCATGACGAGCGGGGTCGACCAGCCGAGTCCATGGATCTCCCGGCGCCAGGTGACGTTTTTGTCCTCACCCCACTCGGTCGGGAGCTTGCCGGTGGCGATGCCGTCCTGCGTCGGTCCGCGGAACTCGGTCCAGTCGGCAGACGCCGGGAGAAATAGAGCGGAGAGGCTCAGGCAGAGGAAAAAGGATTTCATCATTACAAGGTCGCGAAAAATGCCGCGCCGGTCAACGGCCTCAATGCGGGAAAGGTCGGGGTTAGCGTTTCGGGCTGAAGTCCCAGGGTTCGGTCGGCATGCCCATGGCCTTGAGGAAGGCCCCGGAGGAAAAGGCGAGGAACTGGCTGCTCTCGCCGCTGAGAGGACGATGCTGGAGGTAAAGGGTCTCCATCACGGGGAGCAGGGCCTGAGCTTTCACCCCGAGCAGCTCGGTGGCGCGGCAGGCCTGCAAAGCGGTCCACCAGTTTTCGTTGTTGAGTTCGCGACCGATGACCTGGATGGCCTGCTCGCGGTGTTTCTCCGAGACCCCGGCCATCCACGCGGCCACCTCGAGGCGGACCGCGGCGGAGACGTCGTCCATGGAGTCGTAGAGGTCTTCGAGCAGATCCTGATCCTCCGGGTAGGCGTGGCGCAGGCCGATGATGCCCCAGTAGCGGATCGCATCGTCGCCGTTTTCCACGAGCTCGAGGAGTTCTTCCCGGCTCCCTCTCCCGACGAGATCAGCCGCCGCCCAGATCGCGGCGAGATCGGGACGGTGATCGGACTGCCCCGTCGTGATCTCGCGAATGGGGCGCATCTCTTCGAGAATATAATCGGCCATGATGGTCTCGGGGAGGACGCCGAGATCGAGGATCTCGCCGCGCTTTTTCACAAAGGCGGCCCGGTGCGCCTCGAGAGCGGCGTTTTGCTCAGGGCTGCGTTCAGCTGTGGCGAGGTTCACGATATTCTGTGGATCGGCGGTGACGTCGTAGAATTCCTCAATCGGCCGGGTCGGGCCGACGTAGGCGAGCTGCGCCGGAGTGAGCTTCCCGGCATTGGCGGCGGCGTAGCGGGTGATCTCCTGCTGGATCTCGCCGAGGTCGGAGAAGACGCTGCGCTGGGCCCACGAGTAGTGCGGCAGGTAATTGCGGATGTAGAGATAACCGTTGCTCCGGATAGAGCGGGAAAAGTCGAAGACCTCGTCGACGCGGTCGCGGAAGCCATAGAGATACTCTGGTTCGTCCTTAGCCACTTTTGACCCGAGGAAGACCTCGCCCTGCATGGTCTCCGGCACGGGGAGATCCAGGAGGGAAAGCACCGTCGGTCCGAAATCGACGAAGCTGACGAGCCGGTCGACCGCCTCCCCCGCCGCCGCCGGGGCGAGGTGTTTGTATTTTTCGGGAAAGCGGATCATGAGCGGGACTTTCATCCCCGAGTCGTGGAGGAGCCGCTTGTGGCGCGGCATGCCCGAGCCATGATCGGAGTAGAAAAAGACGATCGTGTTTTCCGCGAGGCCATCTTCGTCGAGTTGGTCGAGGACACGGCCGACTTCACTGTCCATCACCGTGACGCAGTCGTAGAATCGGGCGATCTCCCGGCGCACCAGTGCGGTGTCGGGATAGTAGGGTGGCACGGTGGCCCGCGCGGGATCGTGGATCTCGGCGGCAGAGAGCCTCGACTGCACGTTCGCTTTGAAGACCTCGTAGGGCCACACCATGGTGCGGGACTGGTGCGAAACCATCTCGTTGAACACGGCAAAAAAGGGCTGCCCGTCTTTTCGTGCCTCGCTGCGCCAGTGGGCGGTGCCGCTGCTCTCGTCCCACGATTCCTTGATGAGTCGCGCCTCGTCGGCGGTGTTGTAGTCGGTCTTCTCGTTGTTCGTCGTGTAGTAACCGGCCTCGCGCAGGTAGGTCGGGAAGCCTTTGACCGAGAACGGGATCGGATAGGCGGACCGCATCTGGCTCGTCCCGAGACTGGGCGCCCACATCCCCGTGATCAGCGTCGAGCGCGAGGGTGAGCAGACCGGCGCGGCGGCAAATGCGTTGGTGTAGCGGACACTCTCTTTGGCAAAGGCATCGAGGCGCGGGGTCGTCGCGTAGGTGTCGCCATAGGCCCCGAGGGCGGGGCTCAGGTCCTCGGCGGTGATCCAGAGTAGATTCGGTCTCTCTTCGCCGAAGCCGACGGTGGAAAACAGGAGAACGAGAGCGAAGGCACGGAGGGGGGTCATGCCGGAGAGTGTCGCCGAACCCCGCCGCCTTGAAAAGAGGAAACCGTTCACCCCAGCCGCGTCTCGACGAGCTGGAATCGCTGGTCGAACTGCCCTCTCGCGTGGGCGCGGCAGCATTTGTAACAGGCGACGCGGCGCGAGAGACGGCGGACCCGGTCGATCACGGCGCGACAGTGCGGGCAGGTGTAGGCATACTTCCGCGCGAGGCGGCGGGGTTTGAAATCGAGGGCATGGCAGCGGTCCTCGCCCGGGATACCGAGATCGTGACAGGCCTGCTGCCACTCGATCCCATGCGGCTGGATGCGGCGACGCCCCACCCGGGCGAAGGCTATGAGGTGGGCGAGCTCGTGGAGAAAGGTGTTGCGCAGCTCCGCCTCGCGCTGGCCCTCGGGGAGGTCCTGGAGCCTGGGATTGAGCTCGATGCGGAAGTCTTTTGCAAAAGCCCGCCCCGCCGCCGTGCGCATGCGGGGATTCCACGAGACGACTACCGTGTCCGCGAGTGGATTGAGGCCTTTCTCACGGGCGAGATCGGCCGCGACGAGAGTGAGAGCCGCGTCCTTACCGGACCGCGGGTGGAGGTAGGCACGGGATGAGGCGTCGGCGGGAGCCGTCTTTTCCACGAAGAGATCTACTTCCTCCGCCATCAGCTCAGGAATCGCCGCTCGACTCGATCGGTTCGACCGATTCGCCGGTGATCTTGTTGTAAAGGTTCAGCTTTTCCCCCACATTGGTGACGAAGGAATCGGGCGGGACACTCTCGCGGAGAAAGACATTCGCCCCGATCGTGGAGCGCTCGCCGACCACCGTTTTGCCGCCGAGGACGGTGGCGTGGGGGTAGATCACGACGTGGTCCTCGACGTTCGGATGCCGTTTGTTGCCTTTGACGATGCGGCCATTCTCATCCTTGGGGAAGTTGCGGGCCCCGAGGGTGACGCCGTGGTAAAGCTTCACATTGTTGCCGATGACCGAGGTTTCCCCTATGACCACGCCGGTGCCGTGATCGATGAAAAAGTGGGTCCCGATCGAGGCGCCGGGATGGATGTCGATCCCGGTGAGATTGTGGGCATACTCCGTCATGATGCGCGGGATGAGCGGGACATCGAGCTCGTAGAGAGCATGGGCGCAGCGCTGGATCGCGATGGCCTCGATGCAGGGGTAGGCGAGGATGATCTCGTCGAAGTTCTTCGCCGCCGGGTCTCCCTCGTAGGCCGCCTCGACGTCAGACTGGAGGAGACGACGGATCCGCGGCAGTTCGCAGAGGAACTGGCAGACCAGCTCCCGCGCCTGCTGGCCGTAGCCGCTGTGCTGCTCGCCGGACTCGTCATCACGAAGCCGGAGAGTCTTGGCCACCTCGACCACGAGGGTCTCGACGAGGATGGCGATGCGCTCGCCGGTGATCATCTCGAGCTCATCCGCGGGGATGGGGTCCTCGTCGTGATAGCCGGGGAAGAGGAGCTGCATCAACTTCTCGCAGGTCGCCGTGACGGTGCGCTTCGAGGGGAGGTTGGCGCTGTCGAGGCGATTGATCCCGCCGATCTCCTGATAGGAATCGACGAGCGCGTTCACGATGGTTCTTTGATCGCAGTCCATGGAGAGTGAGAACGGGAAGGTATGCACCCTGACGCGCTTTCCAAGAGAAAGCTTACGCTCTTTTCACTCCTCCGGAAGCCCTCGAAACAGGCGGGTTCCCCCCGAAGTCGGGGAAATCCTCCCCTTTTCCGTCCTCCCCCAACTCTCTGGACCTCTGATGGCGGCGGGTCCGACAAACCATTTGAAACCCTCCGCTTTTCTGTCATCCTCCCATGGCCCTTTTTGCAAGCCGGGTCGAGTACCGTATGGGTAGAGAAAGGAAAAAAGCAATCCTCGCACTGGAGGACGGGACTGTATTTCACGGCATTTCGTTCGGTGCCGCGACGACGCAGGCCGGTGAAATCTGTTTTAACACCTCGATGACGGGGTACCAGGAGATTCTCACTGACCCCTCCTACCGCGGTCAATTTGTCACCATGACCTGCCCGCTCATCGGCAACTACGGGGTCAACAAGGCCGATGCAGAGAGCGGCGCTATCCACGTGCGCGGCTTTGTCATCGAAGAGCTCTGCGACGTCCCGAGCAACTGGCGCAGCGAGATGTCGCTCCACGACTACCTCGTCGAAGCCGGCATTCCCGGGATCGAAGGCGTCGACACCCGCGCCCTCACGAAACGCCTCCGCGTCGCCGGGGCGATGCGCGCGACCCTCTGCACCGACGGCAGCCTCGATGCCGCCGCCGCCGTCGCCGCCGCCCGCCAGGCCCCGCCCATGGAGGGATCGGACTTTGTTAAAGAAGTCACCACGCCCGCCCCCTATCAGTGGGACCCCGAAGGGATCGAGAGCCGTCGCTGGACCCTCGTGAATCCGACGACACAGGAAGTCCTCGAGGAAAGTGACGGCCAGTTCTACCACTCTCTCGGTGACACCAAATACCGCATCGTCGCCTACGATTTCGGCATCAAGCGCAACATCCTCAGGAGCTTGCGCCAGCAAGGCTTCGAGGTCGAGGTGGTCAACTCCCGTACTCCCGCGTCCGAGGTCCTCGCGCGCAATCCCGACGGCGTCTTCCTCTCCAACGGCCCCGGCGACCCGGCTGCGCTCGACTACATCCACAGTGAGATCAAGCAGATCGTGGCGAAAAAGCCCATCTTCGGGATCTGCCTCGGGCATCAGGTTCTCGCCCACGCCTTCGGTGGAACCACTTTCAAACTCAAGTTCGGACACCGCGGCGGGAATCATCCGGTGAAAGACCTGCGCTCGGGGAAAATCGCGATCACCGCGCAGAATCACGGGTTTGCCGCCGACGGCGACTCGCTCCCCGCCCACGTCGAGGTCACCCACCTCAACCTCAACGACGGCACCATCGAGGGCATGAGACACCGCGATTACCCCGTTTTCTCGGTCCAATACCACCCCGAGGCCGCCCCCGGTCCGAACGACGCCTCCTACTTCTTCGAAGAATTTGCTAATCTGATTGATCAATCCCGTTAATCCGTAGTAAAACCTACCTCGCTATGGCAACCATCACTATCTACGTCCCCGATCAGGAACCCATCGAGCTCGCCCTTGACGGATACGAGCAGGTCTCCATCGGGCGCGGCCCCGACAACGACATCGTCCTCGATCACGTCTCCATGTCGGGCTCCCATGCCATCATTTACAACATCGGGGGCACCTTCCAAGTTCAGGATCTCGGTTCCACCAACGGCACTTTCCTGAACGGCGAAGCCATCTCCGAGGCGGTCCTCGGCAATGGCTCACGAGTCAATTTCGGCAGCGTCGAGGCCGTCTTTCAGGATGAAAATGCCCCGACAGACGATTCTTTCGGTTCCTCTGCGGGTGGCAGCGGTTACGCGAGCGGTCACGTGGCCGAGATCGCCGATGTCTCGAACCGTCCCGCCGGCTTCGGTGACCTTTCCCCCATCGAAAAGGTGGTCAAGAAAAACACCCTCGCACAGGTCGCAATAGCCTTCGGTGTGATCGCCATCCTCGCGGCCATCGCCGTGGTGGTCCTTGCCACCATGATGAAGGCTGCGTGAATTTGATGACTTTCCCCCGCCATTGAACTCGTCTATGATCCGCGCCGGCTCAGCCGGTCCTGTCTCTGCCTGCGTTTACCGCTGCCGGGTTTTCCCGTCGATCCGCAGGCGCGACCTTCTCTGTTTTGAACTCTGATTTCTCATGTCGAATACCATCGTGATTGGCGCCCAGTGGGGCGATGAAGGAAAAGGTAAGATCGTGGATCTTCTTACCGAGAAGACCGATGTCGTAGTCCGTCCCCAGGGCGGCAACAATGCGGGACACACGGTCATCAGTGAGGGCGTCCAGTACATCCTCCACCTCATCCCCTCGGGTATTCTCTGGCCTGGAAAACTCTGCGTCATCGGGAACGGCGTCGTCATGGACCCCATCGCCCTGCTCGTGGAGATCGACGGCCTCATCGCCAAAGGCATCGCCGTCTCTCCCGAGAATCTCCAGATCTCGAACCGCGCCCACCTCGTGATGCCCTTTCACCGCGAGATGGACGCCTACCGCGAAACCAGCCGCGGCGCCGGCAAGATAGGCACCACCAAACGCGGGATCGGCCCGACCTACGGAGACAAGATCGACCGCATCGGCTTCCGCCTTCACGACCTCGTCGGAGATCCGGTCAGTTTCACCGAGCGTCTCTACGCCCGTATCGCCGAGTGCAACGTGCTCTTCGAATCAGTCGGCATGGATAAACTCGACGCCGAAGCGATTGGCAAAGAACTCCTCGCTGCCGCCGAGCGCCTCGCTCCCTACTGCACCGACACCGTCGAGACCCTCCACCGGGCCATGAAAGAAGGCCGCTCCCTCCTTTTCGAAGGAGCCCAGGGCACCTACCTCGACATCGATCAGGGGACCTATCCCTATGTCACTTCGTCGAACACGACTTCCGGCGGAGCCTGCACCGGTTCCGGCGTGCCGCCGCAAAAGATCGACCGTGTCGTCGGCGTGACCAAGGCCTACACCACCCGCGTCGGCGAAGGTCCCTTCCCGACCCAGAATGACACCCTCGCCGACCGCTTCCACAAGATGGGGCGTGAATTCGGGGCCACGACCGGACGCAAACGCCGCTGCGGCTGGCTCGACCTCGTCCTCGTGCGGTACGCCGCGATGGTGAACGGCTTCAGCGAACTCGCCATCACCATCCTCGACGGACTCGACGACTGCGCCGAGATCCCCGTCTGCACTCATTACGAGCTCGACGGGAAGAAGCTGCTCCTTCCCCCCGCAGCGGCAAAGGACTTCCAACGCGTCGTCCCCGTCTACGAAAATCTGCCCGGCTGGCAGTGCGACACCACCGGTGTGACCCGCTACGAAGATCTCCCGGCCAACGCCCTCGCCTATCTCGCCCGGATCGAACTCGAAACCGAGACGCCGGTGAGCATGGTCGGCGTGGGACCTTCCCGCGACCAGACCATCATCCGCTGAGCGTCCGACGCTCTCCCGACCCATGGCTGCGCCCGATCCCGAAAAAGAGATCCCGCGGCACATCGCGATCATCATGGATGGCAACGGCCGCTGGGCCGCCGCGAGGAATCTGCCTCGCCGCGAAGGCCACCGCGCCGGGGCCGCCTCCGTCGAGGAATGCCTCAAGGCCTGCGGGGATCTCGGGGTCAAATACCTGACCCTCTACGCCTTCAGCTCGGAAAACTGGAAGCGTCCCGAGGCTGAGGTGACCGCCCTCATGGCCCTGCTCGCGTTTTTCCTCAAGGAGAAGACCCCCAGCCTGATGAAGAACAACATCCGTCTCCAGGTCATCGGACATTTCGCGAGGCTGCCGCAGAAGAACCAGAAGCAACTCAGGGACACCATTGAAAAGACCAAAAACAATGACGGTCTCACCCTCGTCGTCGCCCTGAGCTACGGCTCGCGCGAAGAGATCGTCGATGCCGCGCGCCGCCTCATGGAAGAAGCGAAAGCCGGCTCGATCAACCCGGCCGACCTCGATACGGAGACCTTTTCCCGCTACCTCTACACCGCCGCCATGCCCGACCCCGACCTCCTCATCCGTACGAGCGGGGAGTGCCGGGTCTCCAACTTCCTCCTCTGGCAGATCAGCTACGCCGAGATCGTCATCACCGAGACCCTCTGGCCTGACTTCCGGAGGGAGCATCTCGAAGACGCCATCGCCGAGTACCAGCGCCGGCACCGGCGGTTTGGGGGATTGTGATCAGCGCCGTCGCTCTTGAACGAGGCATCCTGTAGCCGGTCTTTCCGATGCCGGATTGAGCGGCCGCGCGGCCATCGACTCACACGTGGATGCCGTTGACCGCCCGATCACCGACCCCCGCCTCGCAGAGGCCGGCTACAGGTCGTTGATCGCGAGAATGAAGCATCCGGAATGAATCCCAATCACCCCAGCTCCCCGGGCTCGACCCAGCGTCTTTCCTCCCAGCTCCGGATCCCGGCCTCAATAATGGCGTCTTTGCGATGGCGCATTCCATAAGCCGGGAAACCCGCGAATTCATCCAGCCAGAGATGCCCGTCGGCGTAGTAAATTCCGCTCTCAGCCTCGGCCCAATTGAAATCAAAGTGGGCACGATGATTTTTCGGCGTCGTGGTTTTAACGGAACGACTCACCCCACCCCGTATCACTCAATATGCCGAACAAAGCCCTTGACTGGCCCGGCTCTGACCGCCGCCTGAATTGCTGAACAAATCGGCGCGTAGAAATTTTTCCCGCAGCTCTTACCGAAGGCGGAAAAATGCCAGGTACCGATCAAGAAAGATCGATTTTTCACAGATCAAAGGGGGCAGGCATCAACAGCTCCCCCGCCATCAAATCTGTCGGTAGACACTTCATCGAACCTAGTAAGTTCGCCGAACTTCGGCAGGAACTTCCCGATGTTCATGGTGATTACGCCATCAGGTTCAAGAAGCCCAATCTCGCGCCGAATGAAGTCTCCGGAGCTTTCGACCGAAAGCGCTATTAGGTTCCAATCTGCGGAGTAATCATCGGCACTCTCGTTGCTGAATTTCGAGAGATTCATTATCGCGAAGATAATGCCCTCAGCGGTTGCAAACGTGTCTCCAATCTTCACGGCCCAGGGAATGCCGTCCCAGTGCTTATAGCCATGGATTACAGCGTAGGCGATATGGAACATCCGGGCATGGTAGAATGCTGAATTTAAGGATTTGGAACTGATTTCTTTTTTTCCACTGCGATAGGCTGATTGGATTTCGTTCAGGTAATCGCAACTCTTGAGTCCGAGGCATTCTTGGCCCACGTAAAGAATCTTTAGCGGCCATCGGCTCGAGCGTTCACGGGAAGCGATTGCCAAACTCGGCAAGATGATGGAAATAAGAATCAGCACCTTGTTTCACTCACTCCGACTGAAGGAAATCGAGCTGACGTCAGACTTTCCCATCAAGAAGCAGGAAGAGCGGGAAGAGGCCAGGGAAGACCGGGCGCGACTGAAGGAAGAGGCGAGAGTCGCTGCGGAAATCGCAGCGGAACGGGAGCGCTTGGATAAAGAGCGTACTCACATAGTTAACGCCCTCAAGGCCATCCAGACAAGCTGCACCAATGACCCGAGCCTCGAGGAAAAGCTCGCCTCAATCGATGACGCAATCGCTCGGAACGACTATCGAGCCGCCAATATCAGAGCAGGATACGTCTACATCATATCCAATCCCGGTTCCTTCGGTATCGATGTCGTCAAGATCGGTCTTACTCGACGACTCGAGCCGATGACGCGCGTCGACGAACTTGGCGACGCTTCCGCGCCCTTCCGTTTCGATGTGCACTGCTTCTTTTTCGGCACTTCGTTCCAGCCACTCGAAACCCGTAGATCAACCGGAAGCGGTTTTTTCAGGCTTACTGGAGAAATTCACACCCCTAAATGTGCTTGAACTGGCTCCGGGCGGGGAATGATCACGCGGGATCAGCTTTCGGTCTCGTCGCTTTTCGCGCTCATTTGCAACACGGTCGCGCTTGAACCGAGCATGAGGAGGGCGGCGAAGACCGGGTGTAACAAACCCGACGCCGCGAGGAGAATGCCCGCCGCGTTGTAGACGAGAACGAATGAGAGAATCCGGTTGAGCCGTCGATCAACCGATCTCGCGACCTGCAGAATTTGGGGTAACTGCGAAAAGTGAGTCGCCTCGAGGACCCCGTGAGCGACCTCGTGAGAAACACTGCTCCCGGAAGAGAGCGCGATTGAGGAATCAGCGGCGAGGAGCGCTTCACTGTCGTTCAACCCGTCCCCGACGAAAAGGACCCGCCGCCCCTCTTCCTGAAGTTGTTTGGTGAGAGTTGCTTTTTCACGAGAGGACATCGACGTGTGCGTCGCGGCCGCGAGGGCCTCCAATCCTGCGGGGACGATGGAGTCTCCCGTCATGATTTCGATCCGGTATCCGCTCGCACTGAGATCCGCGAGAATCTCGGCGACTTTCTCACGGGGGCTTTCGGCAAGATGGGCGATGGCGACTTCTTCTCCGTTGAGGATCACTCGCAGGGCCCGTTTTGTCGCTGGCGCAACCGAAGAGCAGCAGCAGGCCTTCTTCTCCTCCCGCAGACCTTCAATGATGAGGTGCTGCCGAACCCCTTCCCTCTCAAAAACCGCCTCGATCCCCCGCGCCGGGAGAGCGGTGATTTCAAGGAGGTCGAGTTCGGCCGGTTCAGCCAGTCCCCAGAAAGGGCGCGCCACCGGGTGAGTCGAATGGCGCTGGATCGTCGTGAGCCAGGCACTCAACTGAGGAGGAGCGCCGGAAAGGATTTCCAGCCGGGCCAGTCCGATTTGCTCGTGTGAGAGTGTGCCGGTTTTATCAAAGACAAGGGTGTCCGTTCTTGCGATCCGGGAGATGAGATCGGGATCGCGCGGGGTCAGACCGAGCCAGCGGAGTTGGAAAAACCCACGCCGCGCGGCGAGCGGAATCGCGATCCCGAGACCACAGGGACAGGCGACAATCGTGACCGCCAAGCCGTGGAAGATCGCCTCAGACCACGAGCCACCGATCAACCCCCATCCCAGAAAGGTGAGCAGGGAGATGAGGATAACGGCGGGGACAAATCCATTGAGGATCTTCTGAGCAAGCGCTTCGCAGGCACTCGGCTTCGTCCCGGAAAGAGAAGCATGGAGGCGATCGATCTCGCGCTTGTCTCCATCGACCGCCGCGACGATCTCGAGCCGTCCGTCGAGGACCCGCGTCCCGGCAATGAGGGGCGCGCCTTCCTCCTTCGGCACCGGAAAGGGTTCCCCGGTGTGAGGCAGCTCCTCGACGAATGCGCGGCCGTGCTGAACCTTGCCATCGATGGGAATCATTTCGCCCGGTTCGACGATGACGTGGTCGCCCTTTTTCAGCGCGGCAATACTGATTTCGACGATCTCTTCTCCGCGTTTCCGCCTCGCCTTTCCCTGCATTCCGGGAATCGATTTTGAGAGATCGTTGAGCTTGGTGACCTGTTGACGTTTGATGACCTGACCGAGGTGATAAATCGCGAGGAGGACCAGGACCACGTCATAATAGATGTGTCCGATTCGAGTGACACTGGAGTAAACCGAAGCAGTGAAGGCGCCGATGATCCCGATGAGAAAAAGCGTTTCCAGAGTGATGAATCGCTTCGCAGCGCGGCGAACCATAGGCCAGCCGACAAAGACCATCGTAATAAGTGTGATCGAGCCGAGAAAGGCGTGCGTGACGGACCGCAGGACGCCGGGCGGTTCATCGAGATTGATCGCGAGAGTGCCGATCATGGAGACCCCGGCGATCATGGCGAGGGCACCGAATTTCATCCACTCGCGAAAGGAAGCAACGGAAGATCCTTTCTCCCATCCGGGGGCAGGATTGTTGATCACCTCAGTTCCGCAACAGGCACTCATTGGTCAGGGAATGGATCCTCCGAGGGTTTCCATGGTCCACGGAGCGTGCCCGCTAAACGTTTCTCTGATGCCACCCACAGTAGCCGGTTCCACCGGTGGAGAATCATTCCCCCACTCGGAGCGAATGTAGGTCAAAACAGCAGCGATCTGTCGGTCATCGAGCGTCGCGCCCTGCGGAGGCATGACGCCATTCCACGTTTGTCCTTTCACTTCGATCGGTCCCATCAGCCCATGAAGAACGATCGCGGCAAGACGATCGTCGCTGCCGGAAACCCACTCCGATCCGACGAGCGGCGGGAAGACTCCCGCGAGACCTTCGCCAGTCGCCTGATGACACGCGATACAAACCTGCTGATACACCTGCGAACCCTCTTTCCGAAGGAGGACAGAGTCGTCCCCGGTCGATGCCACCGTTTGAGGCACATCTGCCGGCGGCTCTATCATACTAACCATTGCCGTGGTCGAGCGGGACCCTTCATAGTATTCGTTCCATTTGAACCCTCCGGAAGCACTGAACAGGTAAAGCAGCGCCCAAATGAGGAGTGGAGCGTAGATACCATGCTTGAGCCATCCGGGAGCAGCACGCAGCAACTCGAACGGCTCGGGTTTTTCACGCATGATCTGCCCATGGACTTTCACCACATCCAAATCTTCGCCACGTTCGGATCCCGGTTGCTGCTTCATTCAATCACTGATTCGATTCGGGCCGCCGCCGCTTCGGGCACCTCGTATTCGGAAAGACGAAGCGACTGCAAATAGGCAACGAGATCGAGCACTTCCGCAGTCGGGACGACCTCCCTTCCCTCGGGTGGTGCGAACCCAGCAGGAATACTCAAAGCATCCGGCGAAGGCCCGGCCTCTCCAATTTCCTGCTCCTCGAATAAGAAACGAAAGGGAGGCATAATCGATCCCGGTGAAGTTGTCTGCGGGTCATAGAGGTGAAGTAGATGCCAGGTCAATGAGGGATTTCTGACGCCAATGTTAGACAGGTCCGGACCCGTCCTCATCGTCCCGAGCTGCGCTCTTCCCTGGTTCATGTAATCATGCGCGACGGTGCGGCGACTTCCCCATCCTCTCGCGAGATCGGTGCGCGCCCGTTCCGGGTGGACCTGCTGGCTGTGGCAGTAGATGCATCCATTTTTGACGTAAACCTGGAGTCCGCGTTGCTCCTGGTTGGTTAACAGAGGCGGAATCATTTCCCCCGTTTCGGGATCGGGGACCTGTTCGAAATTGCCGAGACCCCAGACCGGAAGCAGAACGAGACCACCGAAGGCGGAGGCGAACGTCAGGATAGAACCAATGAGAATAAATCGGAAACGGTTGCTCATGAGGCTGATTTGGTTTCCCCGGGTTTGCGGTTGGCGAAAAGGGTTGGTTCCGATCCGCGATTTCTTCGATCAATCACCATCCAGACGAAAGAGACCATGAAGGCGAGATGACCAATCGTCATGAGACTGCCGCCGACGCTTCGCCACTTCAGATAGGGGATCGTCGCTTCCACGATTTCCATGAAGGGCGTCTCTTTGAGATTCAATTCGATCCCCTGGAGGAGACCGCCCCGGGAGAGCATCACAAAGTAGATCGTGATGCCGATCGCCGAACCCCAGAAGTGCATCCGGATGAGCCCGCGCGAGGGCCACTCACGCTCCAGCAGTCGCGGCATGATGTAATAGATCGCGCCGAAGAAAACCATCGAAGCAAAGGCGTAGGCACCGAGGTGGGCATGAGCAATGGTGTAGTGAGTGAAATGGGTGATGTAATTCAGTTCCCGAATCGCAGAGAGAGATCCCTGGAACGAAACGAGCGTGTAGCTCATCGCTCCGAAGACGACGAAACGGAGCGTCGGGGAATATTTCAAATCCTTAAAGTGGCCGATCATCGTGAAATGGTGATTGATCGCGACGGTCACGACCGGAATAAACATCATGACACTGGCGACGACCGAAGCGGTGATGAGGAACGCCGGATAGGGACCGCCGATGAGGTGATGCATCCCGTTCCAGGCGTAGAAAAAGGCGAGCGACCAAAACCCGATGATCGAGAGATAGTAGGAGTGAATCGGTTTCCCGATGATTTTCGGAATCAAGTAGTAGACCGCCCCGAGGGCGATCGGGGTGAACCATAACCCCAGCACATTGTGCGCATACCACCAGTTGATCGGCGGTTGGGCCGGTGCCTGAACCGGAAAAAGAACGAGCAGGCCATGCGCGGTGAAAAAGAGGGCCGGCAGCCAGATAAAACCAGCCATGATGTAAAACTGGGAAATATAAATATGCCCGGGCCTTCGCCGCCGCATGATGCTGAAGGCCGTCATCGTCACGAAGGCGAATGAGATGAGGAGAAACGGAGCCGCGTAGGTCGGATACTCGAGCCACTCCACCGCGGTCGAGTCACCCCGGAGAATCCCCCAGGTCCCGACGACATTCCCGACATTCCAGAGAAGCGCCGCGAGGGCGAGAGAGCGATACTCTTCAATCGCAACGCCACAGAGACGCGAGAGAATCCAGAGCCCGATCCCGATCCCCGCGGTCGAAAGCCAGCCGTAGGCGACGACATTCAAGTGGGCCGGTCGCACCCGGCCGAAGGTTAGCCAGGGATTGTTCGCGAGGAACTCCGGATCATGCATCTTGATCGATGCCGCAAGCGCAAGAAGCGACCCGAGGACGAGCCAGAGGATGCTGGACCCGAGGAAGATACCGACCGGCCATCGCGCAGCCCGGTCAATCTCAAGACGGCGCTGCAGCATTTCCCTCTGCGCCGCCGGGGAAGCCGAAAGCCCTTCGGTTTTAGTGAAATCGGAGGCAGTCATTTTCCGGACGGAAAGATTTAAAAACTGAAATACCAGCCAACAGGACAAGGGTTAGGGGCCCAACCACATAGAAGCCGGGATTTTGGAGCAATGAGGTGAAAAGAGCCGTTTCGCTTTCCACTCCTGTTTGTATTGCAATACACACCGCACAGGGGTAGTCACCACTAAAAGTCATCTCCCAACCGCTTCGAATTCCGTGAGCTTTCGAGTAGCTCACGACCATTCCCGCCCAGGCAATTCCCTGGAGAATTGGCCAGTGAAGGAGCCAAAGCAGTAAGGCAATGCCGAGGAGGAAGGAGGGTGTCTTAACCTTTTGGGTCAGCTTCATCGCGGAGATTTTGCAAAAGAGGGTCGGTGGGTTTTCCGATCGGTTCATCGGCGTCGAAGATCGAACGCGCTGCTTCCTGTGGATTCTCAAACTGACCGCTCGATGCTGTCTTCGAGAACGCCAGCAGGGTGACGAAGCTCAGCGTCAGCATGACAACGAGGATCACGAGGGAGGGAAGAAGCATTGTTTTATCCGTTGATAACCACAAATTTAATACGGACTGGGGTATCGCGAAGGAACCCGCTATCGAGAAAAAGTTTGCCGACAACTTTCCCCCCGGGACAGGGAGTGATGCGAAACGGACTCAGGACGAAATCCGCGACCCCGAAGCCACCGCGTCCTGATCCCGATCCAGCTTATCGCAGATCAGGGCACAGAGAGGTTCGATGATGTCATCCTCGATCCGATAGTAGGAACTCGTGCCCCGATATAAATTGCTAGAACGGCTGAAGATGCTCATCCGATTGATCGAACCAATGGAGGACCTCAAGCAGAAGGTCGCGGAGGACATTCGCCGCATCTTCAACGCGGAAGACCGCGCCCACGCTGAGGGGAAGCTTTCCGCCTTCGTCGGCGAATACTCAAGCAAAGCCCCGCAGCTTGCCGCTTGGGCCGAGGCGAACCTTCCCGAAGGCTTCACCGTCTTCAGCTTCCCTGAGGCCGCGCGTAAGCGGCTGGGACCTCAAACATGTGCGAGACTCTCAACTCGCCGATCAAACGTCGGACCCGCGTCGTGGGGCTCTTCCCCGGCGAATCCTCGCTCTTGCGTCTCGTCACCGCCGTCCTCATCGAAATCTCCGAAGAATGGGAAACCGGCAAAGCCTACCTCCAGACCGCAGAAACCAAACCAATCCGATAAACCAACCCGTTAAGCATCCCTCCTAAACCAATCGACAACCTTCAGCTTCCCAACTAGCGATCAGGCCCTTTTACAGGAAAAATTTGCGGGGCCCCATGATTTCTTTCATCGGTCCGATGATGAGGGCGAGGGAGGCCATCATGACTACACCCATGTAGAGCCAGCCCCAGCCGAGCGTGAGGGCGGAGGGCCTCGCCCAGCGGTTGAAGAGGAGGCAGCCGATGGCAACCACGATCATGAGCACGCCTGCCCCTCCGTAGACGACTAAATTGATGAGCGAGGCGGTCCCCATCATCTCCTTCATCGATTCCATCTGGGCAGCAGTTCCGGAGTCGAGGCCACCCAGTTTGCCCATCAGGAAATACTAGAGAACCATCAGAGTGCCGATGCCGCAAAGGGACAAACCGAAAAGACCGAAGAGAAT
>Ga0209702_10000567_pt1 | contig 77660 bp, 65 predicted proteins | sample FRY01_FD_187210 | JGI IMG/M metagenome (GOLD analysis project Ga0209702, IMG submission 187210) | Freshwater microbial communities from Lake Fryxell liftoff mats and glacier meltwater in Antarctica - FRY-01 (SPAdes) (version 2) | ecosystem: Environmental > Aquatic > Freshwater > Ice > Glacier...
TTGAAACGTCGCGGCCAGTTTTGGTCCCCAAGCGGTCTGGCCCATATGCTCGCAGTCGACGTCGCCTTCAAAAACGACACCCTCCACTTCTTTTGGAACTGATTTTGCAACTTTCGGAGATGCGCCCTCGAAGAAGGCGACGCGAATGGGGGCACCGCGCTGGGAGTAGTCGGCATGAAGGAGGGCGTTGACGACCACCTCGCGCAGGATGGTGAGGGGGACGCTCCAGACATCCTTGCGGTGGATCCCCGAGAGGTCGGCGGACCGCATGGCGTGTTTTTTCAGGAAGAGCAGGATGCTCTCCACCGCCTGGGGGAGCGGCTCATGCAGCTCCGTGTGATCGAAAATGTGCGTTTTATCGGTGCCGGTGAAGCGTCCGCACTGGATCCAAGCGTCGGGAAAATGGGCGATGCGATCTTTGCCAAAGAGCAGGATCTGAGTTGAAATTCCGGGTCAAAGGGTGGGCTGGACAGTTGGCAGGAAGAGGCGAGCACTGGGTTTTGGAGGTTTTAATAATAGGCCGCCACCCGGGCCGGGGGAGGACCGTGGGGAGGCTGGGAGGGCGGACCCGGGGGCGGCGAAGTCGTCGGAGCTCACTTCGCGCGTTTTTCGGAAACGCGGTCGCTGAGGCGGCTGAAGGCGATGCGGGCCTGGGAGAACGTGCGGGAGGCGTTTTCCTCGCCGTCGGTGAGGATGGCGACGATGATGGTGTCGGGGCGGCTGGCGGCCGGCCGGGTGGCGACGAAGACGTTGAAGCCGCCGATGGCGTCGGTGGCGATGGCTTCCATGGAGCCGGATCGGTCGAGGATGACGGCGATTTCGGCGGTTTTGGTGGTGGCGGGGACTCGGGCGCTGGTGCCGTTGGCGGTGGGAATGGAGTTGGGTTTCATCACGCCCTACTTTTCCCACAGGGGGTGGGACATCCGCGGGGGGAGAGGAGAAACTAATTTGCGAAAAGCGCTAAGCACGTGTGAATTATCGCACATACCAAAGCAAAGACCCTCTCGTCCGCGGGCCCGCCGTGTGGCCTCAATCAAAAAACTTCCGGAGGATCGTGAATGGACGCGACGACCGCTGCACCGGATTTACGAAATTCACACGTGGGTGGAGGCGGCCGGTACCCGAACTGACAGCAACCGGCCAGGGAGGCGGAGAGGACGGCGAACACGGTGCAACGGGGCATCAATTTCATGCGGGACGAGTTGAACCTGCCGCGGGCGTACGACGAGCAACGGCACGGGTATTATTATGAGAAGCCGGTGGGAGATTTTCCGCTGCTGCAGCTATCTCGAAGGGAGCTGGTGACCCTGTTCCTGGCGCGCCAGGCGCTGGCCACCCTGCGGGGGACACGGCTGGAGCAGGAGCTCGCGCAGACGTTCGAGCGGCTGACGGCTGGCCTGAGCGACGAGGTTTCGTTTGCGTGGTCGGAGTTCTCCCCACACGCCTGGGGATGGTCCTAAGAGGTAGGTTTGAAGCGGACGTGTAACTGCGTTCTCCCCACACGCGTGGGGATGGTCCGAGTGGCAGAGAACTCGGAGTCGCCCCTCACATAGGCGAGGGGTGCGGATTGAACCATGTGGTTAGGCTGCGTAAATAAATGAACGATACACATCAGCAAGGATGTGTTCATTTCTCCCGCATGGAAAGACCTCGATGCGGCGGCTACGGCAAAGCGCCATTTCTAAAAAGTCCATCCGGCCGAAAGAGAAAGCGTCGGAGCTGGATCGAGTGAATCTTCGCCGGAGAAGGTTTTGGTGTAGAGCGGGAGCTGAGCATTAAAACTGGCGATCAGCTGGTCTGTCACTTTCACACCGACCCCGAGAGAAGCATTCAAACCGAACTGGCCGCTGTTGGGATCGCGCCGGTTGCTCCATTCTGAATAGCCGTAATAGCTACCGGTGATGCCGGCAGAGAACGAGAGGCGCTTATGTGGCAACCAGGTGATTCGGGGTGCCAATGTCCCCTCGGGGGAGCCGAGATAACCCTGGTCGTTCTCGTAGAGGGGAAAACGTCCCCGACCAAACAAGGAGACGGCCAATCGTTCGTTGAGCGGCAGTCCAAAGTAAAAATCGACAAGCGGGTCGAAGGTGCCATTGCCGAATTGAACATGGAGGTGTTCCAAGCCGGCATCACCAGCGGCCAAGGGATCGTCCTCGGTGTCGCCCACGGGGATGGTGACGCCGAGTGAAAAGCGAAAGACCAATCCTTCCAAGAGGAAACTGGTTTTCCGCCAGCCCACGCTCACTTCGAGATCGGAAAATCCTTCGTAAGTGTCCGTACGATGGTGGGCGGATCCGGACCGAATGGCGGCAGCCTTGTCCTCCTCGCTGAGGTCGTTGGGAAAGACGGTTTCCGCTGTCTGATCCTTCACGAAATAGGGCACGCGCAGCACGGCGTCCCAGGTTTTGTCGAAGGTGCGAGAAAGGGAAAATTCAACGCGTGTCAGATCCATTTCCACGCGGTGGGCATGCTCCCCCACCCCAATGACGTTTCCGTCATCGGCGATGCCTTCAGTTTCCGGGTGACCGCCTTGAAGCCCACGGGAGGTGGACACATCCAGTCCCACGCGCCACGAGGAGCCGTCTTGCCCTACGATGCCTGCTTCTGAGTCCCCCGACCGGGGGATTGCCGGATTGGCTCAAGCGGGTCAGGCCAAGGCCTGGCCTGTCAGCACCAGCACGAGGGACAACGAAAGTACGGATGTACGGAACATGAATTGAATCGTAAGATGCCGGCACCAAAAGTCAATGTGGGACTCTGGTCGGCGCGGCTCAAGGTTCGCCCTGGATGGGCGGCGAAGCCAGGCTGGGGAGGAGTTGGGTGCGGGGCTTTCGTCGGCGGGGCGGGGTTGCCCGGCGGGCCAGGAATCCTCGGCTTTCGCGGCCCGGGCCAGGTTGCGGCGGACGGCTGCCTGATTTTCTGGCTGGGTTCCTCAGGCCGGGGCCGCAGGCGCCCCCGCGGAGGATGTTGATTATTTTGCTCCCCTGGGGCGCGAGTTGGGGGTAACTCTCTGGCAGCCAGCCCGGTTTACCTCCGTCCGCCGCGTCGCCGCGGCCCGGGGCCGGGGTGGCCGGCCATTCCACCATTGCCTGCGCACTCCATGTCCTTGCCCCGCCTTCTTCCCCTTGCCTTGCTCGCCGCGCTGGTCCTGCCCGCCACCCTGGCCCGCGACGAGGAGCGTCCGCGGCTGCAAATCCTCAACGGGAGCGCGCAGACGATCGATCTATTTTGGTTGAAATCGGAGACCGAGCGCGTGCCGAACGGCTCGGTCGAGCCGGGCCGGGACACGATTCTGACGACCAGCGCCGGGCACCGATTCCTGATGGTCGGCCGCGACGACCGGCGCGAGGAGCGGGTCACCTCCGAGGTGGCGGTGCAGGCGTTTCGATTCGACCCCGCGGGCCGGGACGGCATTCCGGCGTTTTACACGCAGGTCGAGCGGCTGCGCGGTTTCCCCATCGTGGCCTCGGCCCGGGTCAATCCGTACGCCTTGAAAGAGGCCGCGTTCATTGGCGACCTGATGCTGGCCAAGCGGCCGGACGTGCTGGAGGCGATGGTGCGGAGCGGAGCGCGGCTGTGCATCATGGCGCACGATGAATACACGACCGACCTCCCGGAATTTGAACGCCTGGGTCACGAGCCGATGGCCGGGTTCGAAGATTTTTCGGGCAAGGATTTCTGGGACGCGCGGGCCCGCGGCACCGGCGGCAGCTCGACCGATCCCTATTGCACCTGTGCCGAGGAGAACGTGCTTGGGTACGCCGGCGACCCGTACGAAAAGGAATGCATCCTGATCCACGAGTTCGCCCACAACATCCACCTGCGCGGCTTGAACAATGTTGATCCGACCTTCGATCCGCGGCTCGAGCGCGCTTACGAGAGCGCGATGAAGGCGGGCTTGTGGAAGGGCAAATACGCCAGCGTGAACCACCATGAATACTTTGCCGAAGGCGTGCAGTCGTGGTTCGACGACAACCGGGAGAACGACCACGACCACAATCACGTCGATACCCGCGCCGAGTTGATCGAGTACGATCCCGCCCTGGCCGCGCTCTGCCGCGAGGTCTTTGCGGACACCGAATTCACCTACACCAAGCCGGCGACCCGCCTGCACGGGCATCTCGCCGGCTACGATCCATCCGCCGCCCCGACCTTCGTCTGGCCCGCGCGCCTCGACGCCGTGAAGCAGGCCATCAAATCCAAGGCGCAGGCCCGCGACCGTGCGGCCAGCGGAGCGGCCGCGGAAAAGGGGCCGGCGGGAGGATGATCGGGGGACCCGCGGAGGGTGTCGAGGCGGCGGGCCGGTCGGGGACGCCGGAGGGCCTTTGGTCCGGATCTCCGGATGCGCCCGGGCTCTGATGGGGCAGGGTGGCTCCATGACCCCGCACACGGTTGCCGTCCTTGGCGCTTCGGACAATCCCGAACGGTATGCGTTTCGCGCCGTGCAGCTCCTGCGCGAGTACGGCCACCGCGTCCTGCCGGTGCACCCCGCCCTGGACACGGTCGATGGCCTGCCGGTCGTGAAGTCCCTTGCCGAGCTGCCACCGGTCGACACGCTTACGCTTTACGTCGGCTCTGCGCGGCTGCCGGCGCTGGCCGGTGACATCGTGCGCCTCCGCCCGGGGCGCGTTCTCTTCAACCCCGGCACCGAATCGCCCGAGCTCCAGTCCGCCCTGGATCAGGCCGGCATCCCCTGGCTGGAGGCGTGCACCCTGGTGCTCCTGCGAAGCGGACAGTTTTGACGGGCCGGCGGGCGGATTTCCACGGCGCGCTGCCCGGCTGGCCGCGGGGGCCGGCCGGGAGCCGGCCGCTGGAAAATTCCCTGGTCGGGCGCGGGTGCGGGTGGAAAAGTCCGGCGCGTCGTTCAGGGTGCCCGGTTCGTAGAGTTCCGACCGCGACCCGCGCCGCGACCGTGACCGCCGGCTCCCCGCCGGGCGATCGCGCCGCCTGCTTCGCCATTCCCACCGCCCCATGCTCCGCTTCACCATTCTTGGTTTTCCCGTCTCCATTCACTGGATGTTCTGGCTCACGGCCGCGTTCCTGAGCGGCCAGATCGACAACCTCGCCAAACCCGGAGCGCTCTGGATGATGGGCATCTGGATGGCGGTGGTGTTTCTGTCGGTGCTCTGGCACGAGCTGGGCCACGTCCTGCTGCAGCGGAAATTCGGGGCGCGGCCGGAGATCATGCTGGTGGCCTTTGGCGGACTGGCCATTCCGCATGGGGCGCGCTTCACGCGGCGGCAGGCGTTCCTGGTGGCGGCGGCGGGCCCGGTTTTCGGCCTGCTGCTCTGGGGAGCCTCGGAAATCTTCTTTTATTTCGTCCCGCCTCAGTCCGGCATTCAGCGCGAACTCTCGAGCATGCTGTTGTTCGTGAACCTGATTTGGTCGCTGGTCAATCTGCTGCCGGTCCTCCCGCTGGACGGCGGGCACATGCTGCAGGCGGCCCTGGGCCCCCGGAGGGTGAAAATCGCGGCCGGCATCGGCATGGTGGTGGCCGCCCTGGTCGCGGTGGGCGCGTTCACGCTGCTCGGGTCGCTGCTCATGGCCTTCTTCTTCGGGTGGTTCGCGTGGCAGAATTTCCAGGTGATGCAGCGCGGCCACGTCTCGTAGCTCGACATTCCGCAGCTCGGCATTCCGATGTCGAGTTCGCGGCCCCTGGAAACAACCCAGCACCCAGCACCCAGCACCCAGCACCCACTGATTCCTGATTACCGATTTACAACCCTCGATCCCTGATCCTCCATTTGAGGATGGCCATGACTCCGCTTGATTCCCTACTGACCTGCCTGCGTTTTCCGAGTGTTTCCACTGATTCCGCGCATGCGGGCGACGTGCGCGACTGCGCGGAGTGGCTGGCGTCGTTTTTGCGCGATTCCGGCCTGACTACGGAAATTCATGCCACGCCGGGGCACCCGATCGTGGTGGCCCGCAACGTCCACCGTGCCGGGCGTCCGACGGTGCTGCTTTACGGCCACTACGATGTGCAGCCCGCCGATCCGCTGGCGCTCTGGCAGTCGCCTCCCTTCGAGCCCCGGATTGAAAACGGCATTGTGTACGCCCGGGGCGCGACCGACAACAAGGGGCAGCTGATGGCGCACGCGAACGGGCTGCGGCAGACGATGGCGGCGCACGGCGACCTGCCGGTCAATTTGATCGCGCTGTTTGAGGGGGAGGAGGAGATCGGCAGCCCGAATCTCGGGCCGTTTCTGGCCGCTCACCGGAGCGAGCTGGCCTGCGACGTGGTGGCAATTTCCGACACCGGCATGGTGGCGGCGGGCGTGCCGACCTTCACCTACGGGCTGCGCGGGATCACGTGTTGCGAGCTGGTGGTGACCGGCCCGGCGCTTGACCTGCACTCGGGAATTTTCGGAGGAGCGGTGGCCAATCCCGCCGTGGAACTGGCGCGCCTGATCGCCCAAGTGCATGACGACCAGGGCCAGGTGCGGATTGACGGGTTTTACGACGCGGTGCGGCCGCTGGAGGCCTGGGAGCGCGAGGCCTGGTCGACGCTCCCGCTCAACGATGCCGAGATCCTGAAGCTGACCGGCTCCCCCGCCCTGCAGGGCGAGGCCGGCTACAGCTCGGTGGAACGCCTGTGGGCGCGTCCGACCGCCGAGGTCAACGGCATGGGCGGCGGCTATCAGGGGCCGGGTTCCAAAACCGTGCTGCCGAGCCACGCGTTCGCCAAATTCTCCTTCCGCCTGGTGCCCGACCAGGATCCGGTGGTGCTGCTGCCGCAAATCGAGGCGTGGTTCCGCGCGCGCACCCCGGCCAGCGTGACCTTGAGCATTCGCAGCGGCCATAGCGGGCAGCCGTACGCGATGGACCCGCACTCGCGTTTCGGCAAGGCCGCGCAGGCCGCCTTGCGCGAAACGTTCGACGGCCGCGATCCAGCCCTCATCCGCGAAGGCGGCAGCATTCCCATTGTCCAGTCATTTAAGGACATTCTGGGCGCCGACACCCTGCTGCTCGGGCTGGCCCTGCCCGACTGCCAGGCCCACGCGCCGAACGAAAACTTCCCGCTCGCGAATTTCGAGGCCGGGCAGCGGCTCAACCGGCATCTGCTGGAAATGCTGGCCCGGGCGTAGGCCGGGATCCGGACAACTCGCCGATTGCCCTTGGCCGCGGCGGCGCTATGCGTCCGGGATGGATGATCTCGTTTCCGCCCTCCACGCCGCCGCCGCCCGCGGCGACCTCCTCGCCTCCAGCCGCGACCACATCGCCGGCCTGCTCCAGGGCAGCCCGTCGGAGGTCGAGGTGGCCAGTGTTCGTGAACTCGTCGCGGGCGGCCACTGGACCGAGCTGAACGACCGGTTTTTCAAGGCGATCAGCTTTGGCACGAGCGGGCTGCGGGGGCGGACGATCGGCAAGGTGGTGACGGCGGCGGAGCGGGGCGCGCCGCGGGCTGACGGGCGTCCGGAATTTCCGGCGACCGGGACCAACACCATGAATTACACGGTGGCCGAGCGGGCGACCCGCGGGTTCGTCGCGTATCTCAAGGCCGAGCTGACCGCCGCCGGGGCCACGCGGCGGCCGCGGCTGGTCTTCGCGCACGACACCCGCCTCTTTTCCCGCGAGTTCGCCGAGCGCTGCGCGCAAACGGTGGTCGAGCACGGCGGCGACGCCTGGCTCTTCGACAGCCACCGGCCGACCCCCGAGCTGAGCTTTGCCATCCGTCATCTGGACGCGGACGGCGGGGTGATGCTCACCGCCAGCCACAACCCACCGCACGACAACGGCTACAAGGTGTATTTCGCCGACGGTGCCGGCATCATCGATCCGGGCGCGACCCGGCTGAGCGAGACCATCGCGGCCCAGCCACCGAGCGCCCCGGCTCAGCCCGCGGACCAGCAGGGCACGGTCACCTTCATCGGCCCGGAGGTCGATGCCGCCTACACCACCCGCCTCAAGGATGTCATCCTCCAGCCCGATCTGCTGCGCGCCGCGAAATCGCTGAAGGTCGTGTACACCGCCATCCACGGCACCGGAGGCGTGCATGTGCCCGGCCTGCTCCGCGAGCTGGGAGTGCAGCTGCACACCGTGCCCGAACAGGACATTCCAGACGGACGCTTCCCCACCGTCGAATCCCCCAACCCCGAAAACGCCGCCACCCTCCAGATGGCCTGCGACCTGGCGGAAAAGGTCGGCGCGGACCTGGTCATCGGCACCGACCCCGACTGCGACCGCATGGGCGTGGCCGTGCGGGATCAGAGCGGGAAATTGATCCTGCTCACCGGCAACCAGACGGGCTCGCTGATGGCGTGGTATCGCGTGACCACCCACTTCCAGCTCGGCCTGCTCAATGAAGCCAACAAGGCCCGGGCCGTGCTGGTCAAAACGTTCGTGACCAGCGGCCTCCAAGACGAAATCGCCATTCGCAACGGCCTGCCGGTGACCAACACCCTGACCGGGTTCAAGTGGATCGGCGGCAAGCAGCTCAAATACGAACGGATGCTGCCGCCGGAGATCCAGGCGCGCTACCGCACACTCAGCGTGGCCGAAGCTCGCGAGGCGCATTTGCAGCACGGCCGGTTCTACGTCTTCGGCGGCGAGGAAAGCTACGGCTACCTCGGCGCCGACTTCGTCCGCGACAAGGACGGCAACATGGCCGTGCTCATGTTCGTCGAGCTGGCCGCGCTCGCCGCCAGTCAGGACCGCACGGTGGCCGCGCTGCTCGACGACGTCTACGCAGAGTACGGCTATTTCGCCGAGATCAGCCGGGACCTGAAGCTTGAAGGCGCGGAAGGCGCAGCGCAGATCGGCAAGCTGGTCGAAAGTTACGCCACCCGCCCGCCGCAGGAGCTGGACGGCTCGCCGGTCGTCCGCCTGCGGCATTTCGGCAATGATGTGATCCACGACGAGGAAGGCGACGTGGTTCCACGCGAGGCGCTGCTCTTCGTAGAGCTGGCCGATGGCCGGATGTTCGCGGTGAGGCCGTCCGGCACCGAGCCCAAGGTGAAGTATTATTTCTTCGGGAAAAAACTCCCCGCCGCCGGCACCCGGCTGACTGCGGCGGAACTGTCCGCCGCCAAAGCCGACGTGCCCGCCGGCCTGCAGCGGCTCTGGGAAACGATGCAGCCGGACATCCAGGCGCGGCTGGCGTGACCGGGACGCGCCCGCCCCGGGGCCGGCACCCTTTCCCGGTGCCGGGGGCGCGGGGAGCCTCGTCGGCCCTGTCGCCCGCATTCGTCGCCCGCACTTCTCACCATCATGTCCTTGCTCGCCGCCCTCGCCACCGGACTGCTCCTCTGGGTGTGCTATCCGCCGGCCGCGATCGGCCCGTTCGTGTGGTGGGCGCTCCTCCCGCTCCTGGCCGTGCTGTGGCCGCAGCGAGCACGGCCCATACCTGAGGGCGCACCGCCCAAGGACGCCGGAACGACGGCCTCGCCCGCGACCCGCCCCGCGTGGTGGCGTCCCACCCGCGCGGCCGGTGCCCTCCTCCACGGCTACCTGGCCGGCGCGACCTTCTTCCTGCTCAACCTCAACTGGCTCCATCACGTCACCGCCGCGGGCATGGTCATGCTCGCGCTCTATCTAGCGATTTTTCCCGCGCTCTGGGCGCTCTTCGCCGCCACCGTTGGCCGGCCGCGGCGGTGGGATTCCGGCCGGGAGGTGGCGCGCGGGGTCCTTCTCACCGCAGCCGCCTGGACCGGCCTGGAATGGCTGCGGGGAATCGTGCTCACCGGCTTCGGCTGGAATGGGCTCGGCGTGGCGCTGGATGACTCCGGCACCCATGCCCATTTCCGCCAATGGGCCGAATGGATCGGGGTAACCGGACTGTCGTTCTTCGTCGCCGCCCACGCCGCCGTGGTGATGGGCGTGTGGCGCATGGACCGCCACCGCCAGGCCCCCGGCCGTCCGCGCCGGCTCTCCACCTTCCTGGCCAAGAGCCTGGCCAGCCTCGGCGCGGCCCATCTCGCCCTGACGTCCATCGGCTCCCACCGCGCAAAATCCGTGGCCGCCGCGATGGAAAACGCCCCGCCCCTGACCGTGGCCCTGATCCAGCCGAACGTTCCGCAGGAAACCAAGAACCGGCCCGAGGCGTTCGACGAAATGGCTGGCACCCTGGCGCGGCTGACGCGGCAGGCCTTCGCCTCCGGGCCCCCGCCCGGCATCGTCGTCTGGCCCGAATCCTCGCTGCCTGCGCCGTATTATTACGAGGGCGTGCAGGAGGTCCTGCGCCAGGGCGCGCACTTGGGCGAGTTCACCCACGTCCTGGGAATCGACGACCAGGACCTGGACGCCTATTACAATTCCATCGCGGTCTTCCGCGGCGATCCCCTCGCGGCCGCGCTCCACCGCAAAGTGCACCTAGTCCCCTTCGGAGAATACCTTCCCGCCCGCGGACTGTTTGGCCGGTTCGACTTCATCCGCGAGCAACTTCCGGGCGATTTTAAGGCAGGCGATTCGACCGATCCCGTGCCGCTGCCGCTGATGGCTCCGCTCCGACCGGCCCCGGAATCCCCGGGAGCCTCGACCTCCACCGCGGACCCGAACCCGCCGGTCAGTGTGATTCCGCTGGTGTGCTTCGAGGACACCCTCGGCCGGGTGGCCCGGCGCTTTGCGCGGAACGAACCCCAGATCATCATCAATGTGACCAATGACGCGTGGTTTCAGGACAGCGCCGGCGCGGATCAGCACCTGGCAAATGCCCGGTTCCGCGCCATCGAACTGCGCCGCCCGATGCTCCGGGCGGCCAACACCGGCGTGACCGCCGTCATCGATCCGCTGGGACGAGTGACCGCCCGGTTGCCCCGGCTTCATGAAGGCATGCTGAAGACCTCCATCCCCCGGCCCACCATTAAGGGACAGACACTTTATGTGCGCTGCGGCGACCTCTTTTCCCAGCTCATGCTGGGCCTCGCAGGACTCGCGGCCGCGCCGTCGCTGCTCAGGCGCGCAAGCCGGCGAGGAGGTCTGGAACGAAGGAAATCCCCATAAAGGGACAGGCACTTTATGTGCGGACCGGGTCCGTGCGCCGGCGGCGGATTGACCGGCCGTCGGAAAAGAATGTGCTGATGGGTGCGTCTGGGCTTGCCCCGTCGGCAGACATGGATATTTTGCAAAACTGAAAGGAATTCGCAATTTCGTGACTCTTTCCTGCAATCAATCCATGAGCACCACCTTTTCCGCCCCGCGCCGTGACGCTGAAGCCCTTGTGGTTGAACATGATCCAGGCATGCGCGAGCAGCTGGTGAGCGCGCTGACGAAGCGGGGTTACGGGGTGCAGGCGTGCGACACGTTGGAGGAGGGGCGCGAGCATTTTGCCCGGCAGGCGGTGGTGGTGACCCACGCCAACGGTGACACGGCCGAATTGCGGGGGTTTGTGAATTTTGTGCGACAGGCGGCGGGCTCGTCGCAGCCGTATATCGTGGCAGTGGGGGAGGCGGACAGCCCCTCCGGCATTTCTCAGGATCAGCTGGGCCTGGACGCCTTTGTCCCGGTGCCGCTGGAAGAGCGGCATCTGGCCCGGCAGCTTGAAACCATGACCCGTCACCTCAACACCGGCTCCTCGGCACCCGCCGCGGTTCCGGCCACGGGGGCATCCCGCTCGGCCGCGGCCCCGGCGATGCTGGCTCATTTTGCCCCGGTCCTGCTCGACCATCTGCCGCAGGCGCTGGCCATGTTTGACACCGGCATGCGGTATCTGGCGGCCAACCGGCGGTTCACTGCGGCCTTCGGGTTGGACGACCGGGACATTCTCGGGCGCTCCCATTACGAGTTGTTCCCCGACCTCCATGCGAACTGGCGCGGTTTGTTCGAGCGCGCCCTGCAGGGCGAGGACGGCCGGATCGACGAGGATTTTTTCCAGCGATCGGACGGCACCAGCGACTGGGTGCGCTGGGAGGTGCGTCCCTGGCGGGAGTCCGACGGGGAGGTGGGCGGCTTGGTGCTTTCCCAGGAAATCATCACCGCGCGCAAACGCGAGGAGCGGCGCCGCGTCTTCGACCGCAACCTGGCCGTCTCGCTATTTGAAAGCCAGTCGCTGCCGATGCTCCTGGTCGGACTGGACGGCCGCATCCTGCGGTCCAGTCCGGCGGCCCGGGCGGCGCTGGGGCTGCAACCGACCGCGGACGGGCGCATGCCGTTCTGGGAGGTGTATCCGGACCGTGAGCAGGAGGAGGAGGAAAAAGAGCGCTTCGGTGCCCTGGCCAGCCCGCCGACCGACGGCACCCTGGGAGGCTACGCGCCAGCTGACATCATTGTGCCCGGCACCCCCGTGCAGCGACTTCACTGGTCCGCCTCGCCCCACCGCAACGCGGCGGGCGTGACCCAGGCCGTGCTGCTGACCGGAAGCCTGGTCGCGGTGGCCCGACCGGTGTCGCCACCGCCCATTCCGGCCGCGCCGCCCGTGACGGAGGAAGCCGCGGCCCCGCCGGTGTCGCCACTGCCCATTCCGCCCCCCCCGGTGGCGGCCTTGCCCCGCCTTGCCGACGACCTCACCCGGCATGTGCCCTTTGGCTTGGTGCTGCTTGACCGCGAAGGCACGGTGACGGCGGCCAACACGGCGGTGGGCGCGCTGCTGGGGCGCCCGCTGGCCGCGGGCGGGCCATTCGAGCCCTGGTTGACGGCCAGCGCTCCCGAGGACGTGCTGCGCGATGCCGTGCTCCGCGAGTGGCGCGACAATGTCTGGCGCCGGCAGACCGCCCGCACCTTCAGCCTGACGAGCGCCGACGGCCTGCTCAAGGAGATCGAATTGCGCCCCCGCCTTCTGCCCGACGGTCATCTGCTTTTGATCCTCAGCGATGTGACCGAGAGCCGACGAGCCGAGGATGCGCTGCGCACCAGCGAGGCGAAGTATCGCGGCCTGTTCCGCGAATTTCCCACCGGCATCGCCCTGGCCGACCGGACCGGCGCGCTTGTCGAGGGCAATCCAGCCCTGGAGAAAATGAGCGGCCACTCGCGGGTGGACCTGCGCCGGCTGCGGCTGGCGGACCTCGTCGACATGGAGCCGGGCGACGGCACCGCCGCCGGCCCGGAGGCCAGGCCGGCGATGTTGCGGGCTCGCGACGGCTCCCGCCACGCGGTGACCGTGAGCCAGGGCCCGATCCGCAACCAGGCTGGCGAAGCCGTGCTCCAGGCGTGTTTTTTCCTGCCCCGGACCGAGGTGCCTGCCGCACCCGATCCCGATCCCGCGCCCGCCGTGGCCTCGGAACCCGCCGCTGAACCGGCCGCCGGCCTGCTGAATACCGCCGCCGAGGGCGCGGCCTGGCGCGATCTGGCCTTTGCCAACCTGCGGACCGCCACCTTGGTCACTGATTTGCGGGGACGGGTTCGGGCGGCCAATCCCGCAGCGGCCCGCTTTTTCGGGACCGACCCGGAATCGCTGAGGGGAGTGGCCTTGTACCGGCTCTTCCGCCCCGAGGATCCGGCTGGATTCAGCCGCGAGGTTTCGGAGCGCCTCAACGCGGACCGGCGCTGGGAGTGCGAGACGGATTTTCATGATCCCGACGGGGAACCATCGGGCCGGTGCCGGGCGGAGATCACCCCCGTCACCGGCGAGGTGGTGCCCGGGCTGCTGTGCGTGATCCAGCCGGTCTTCGCCGCGGTGGCCGCGCCCTGCCCCGACTGACCGAGCCGCTGCACTCGATGGAAGACCTGCCAGCGCATCCCCGCACTGCCATTGTCGGCGCGGGTGCCGTGGAAGGGTTGGGTTTCGTCTGCATCAACCGCACCGGCCCGGGCGCGATCGACCATTCGGCGCAAGGCCGGGTGGTCCTTGGCACCGCCGCCGCGTGCGGCCATGCCCTGCCCGCCTCCGTGGCGCAAGACCATCTGCGCTCGACGCAGACCATGGGCGCGTACCGGCCCAGCAGCTTGATCGATTATGAGCGGGGTCGGGAGGTGGAGGTCGACAGTATCTGGGGCGAACCGCTGCGCAGGGCGCTGGCCGCCGGGGCCGCCGTGCCGCGCCTTGAGCGGCTGCATGCCTTGCTCGTGCGGGCCGTGAACCGACGCTGGGGCAGGCGCTGAGCCGCCGGGAAGCGGCGAAGCGGCCGCCACCGCCATTCCGCCTTGCGCCACCGGAGGCCGCCGCCATGATGTCGGTTCGCGTGGCCCCGACGGCACCGTGAGCGATCTTTCCCGACCGATCTGTCCGACCGTGGCTCTCCGCCTGCATACCCCGCACTCACGCGCCGCCGCCGGGCAGGTCTCAACGGCGGTCGGCCTGTTCTTCGTCGCCCTGATCCTGACCCTCCTCACGCGGTTCACCGCGCTCGATCTGCGGGTCATGCATACGGATGAGGCGGTCCAGGCGCACATCTATCTCGCCCCGATGCTCAGTGGCGGGGCGTATGAATACCATCAGGCGGACGGCCATGGCCCGCTGCTGGTCTATTCCACCCGCGCCCTGTGTTGGCTGACCGGCGTCGACTCCCCGGCCGGGCTGGGCGAAATCCTGCTGCGGGTGACGCCCGCGCTCTACTCGCTGGGCCTGGTGCTGGTGGTCTGGCTGATGGCGGACGGGCTGGGCCGCGGCGCGACCGGCTGGGCCATGCTCTTCACGGCGCTTTCGCCGATGATCGTTTATTACAGTCGGTACTACATCATGGAGGTGCCGCTGGTCTTCCTGACCACGCTGGCGATCGCGGCGGGGTGGCGGTACGCGGTCTCGCGGCATCCGGGGTGGCTGGTGCTGGCCGGGGTGGCGGTCGGACTGATGCACGTGGCCAAGGAGACGTTCCTGATTCAGATGATTGCCGCGGGCTTGGCGGTGCTGGCCACCTCCGCGCTGGAGTTTTTCCACAGCGGCACCGGGTATGGCCAGATCAACCGGCGCTCGGGCCGCAGCGGCTCCACCCTGGCGGCCCACTTGGTGCTGGCCGCCCTGGTCGCGGGAGCGGTTTCGTTCCTCTTGTTTTCCGGCTTCCTGAGCAAACCCGGGCAGTTTTTCGACTCGCTCCAGAGTTACGTGGAATACGCGAAGCGCGCGGAAGGGGCGGGCCACGCCAAGCCGTGGTGGTGGTATCTGTCGCTGATCTGGGGTCGGCGGGAGGCCGATGGTTTCCTGGTCGGGGAGTGGCCGTTGGTGCTGCTGGCGCTGGTCGGGATGGGCAAGGCGTTTGGGGCGCGCCCGTCGCGTTACGAAAACGTGCGGCTCCAGCGTTTTCTGGCCCTGTATGCCACGGCGCTGGTCTGCGGGTATTCGCTGATCGCCTACAAGACGCCGTGGAGCATCCTCGGCGCGGAGCATGCGATGGTTCTGCTGGCCGGCATCGGCGCGGCCACGCTGTTCAGCGCCCCCTGGGGACGGATCTATCAACTCGCCGTCTGGGTGGTCCTGCTCGCGACGGCGGGCTATCTCGGACGGCAGGTCTGGCGGCAGAATTACCAATGGCCGGCCGACGCCGCTCACAACCCCTACGTCTATTCCCATACTTCGCCCGACGTACTGCGCCTCGTCCGCCAGGTGAACGAGGCCGCGCAGGCGCGCGGTGGCGACCCGCGGGACTTCAGCGTCTTCATCATCCATCCGGAAAGCGGCCACCCGCTGCCCTGGTACTTCCGGCACCTGGGGGGAGGCGCCACCACCGCGCTGCCGGACGACAGCTCCCTGCTCGCCGCGGCCGATGTCATCATCACCGTGCCCGAAGCCGCCTCCCTGCTCGGTGCCCTCGTCTCCTCCAGCCACCGCGAGGTCCAGGAAACCTGGCTGCTGCGGCCTGACGCCCCGCTGCGCGCCCTCTTTCGCCGCTCCCTGCTCGGCGACTTGCCCCCACCCACCACGCCGCCCGCGCCCGCCAGGCCGGAGCCGGAAGTGCCGGCCGCCGAACCAGAGGAACCGGAGGCGGCCGCAGCGCTGCCAGCGACCGAAACCGTGGCCCCCACCGCGCCCGCCGCGGACGGTGCGGAAACCACCCCGGACGCCGCGGCTGCGGACGAGGCCGAAGCGGACGCCGCCGCCGCGCCACCTCCCGGCACCCGCTAGGGTCGGCGGGCGATGCCGCCCGTCCCCGGGGCACCCCGACTTGATGACATTACTGACGCCAGCCCATGTCCGCCCCCGCCGAAACCCGCCTTTTTCGTTTCAGCCATGAGGCGATGCGCGCCGAGTGGAATTTCCTTTTCCCCTGCGCGGATGCGGAGCAGGCGGCTGCAGCGGCCGCGGCGGCCGGGCATGAGATCGACCAGCTGGAGAAGGAGCTGAGCCGGTTTCAGCCCGCCAGCGACCTGGGGAGGCTGGCCATGCTCAAGGCGGGCGGGACGCTCAGCGTGGGCCTGGCGGCCTGGGACTGTCTTTCGCTGGCGCAGGACGTCTGGCGCGCGACGGGCGGGGCGTTTGACGCCGCCATCGGTGCTCTGTACGAGCTGTGGAAAAACCGCAGTGCCGCCGACGCGCCCACCCCCGCCGAAGTGGCCGCCACCCGCGCGTGCTGCGGCAGCGACAAATTCGAGTTGATTGAAGACGGCCTGCGGGTGCGCGTGCTGGTGGATCACTTGAAATTCGACTTGGGCGCGCTCGGCAAGGGGTTTGCGCTCGACATGGTGGCCGACCTGCTGCGCACGCACTGGGAGATCGCGGATTCGCTGCTGATCACGGGCGGCGGGAGCACGATCCTGGCCAGCGGCCGCGCCCTCAATGGCGAGCCGTGGTTTGTCAATGCAGGCCCGGACGGCACGCCCAGCACGCCGCTCCGGGACCGGGCGGTCAGCGCCTCCGGATTTATCCACCAGGGGGCCCACATCATCAACCCCCGCACCGGCGTGCCGGTCTCGACCGCGCGCACGCGCGCCTGGGCCTTCGCCCCTTCCGCCGCGCTGTCCGACGCCCTGAGCACGGCCTTTCTGGTCATGGATCCGGCGGAGATCAACGACTTTCACACCCGACATCCCGAGACCTCGTCGATGCTGAGCCTGCCGGCCCGGTGAGGTCCCGGTCGCCGGCGCGCCGCGGCGGGGCGGCGTTCTCCGGCGACAATCCTCTCGACGCGGTGGCCGGGCCCGCGTTGGGTGTGGTGCCGGTTTCTCCTTCGTTGCCACCCCTTTCCACCGCCGCCATGCATGCCGTGCTCTGCCAGCCTGAGAGTGTCTGGGAAGACAAGGAGGCCACCGAGGCCGGGGTGAGGACCCTGCTCGCCGCCACCCCCTTTCCTCCCGGATCGCTGGTGGTGCTGCCGGAGATGTTTGCCACGGGGTTTTCCATGAACGTGGAGGCGACGGCCGAAGCCCCCGGAGGACCGACCGAGCGGTTCCTGCACAGCCTCGCGGAGGAATACGGCTGCTGCGTCCTGGGCGGCCTGGTCGCATGGCGGGACGGGGCGCCGCGCAACCAGGCAGTGGCGGTGACCCCGGACGGCACGGTCCTGACCCGTGCGACCAAACAACGCCCGTTCACTCCGGCCGGCGAGGAACACTCCTACCCCGGAGGAGACGGCCCGGTGATTTTCGACTGGGGAGGATTCCGCATCGCCCCGCTCATCTGCTACGACCTGCGGTTTCCCGAGCTGTTCCGCAGCGCCGCGGCCGCAGGGGCCACTCTTTTCACCGTGCTGGCCAACTGGCCGGCACCGCGCCACCACCACTGGCGCACGCTGCTGGCGGCGCGCGCGATCGAGAATCAGGCGGCGGTGCTCGGAGTCAACCGGTCCGGACGCGACCCTGCGCATCGCTACGCCGGCGGCAGCCTGGCCCTTGACGCCCAGGGCCTTCTCCTCGCCGAGGCCGGCGAGGAGAAGGCGGTGGTGGTCACCGAGCTCGACCCCGGCGGCGTGGCCGCCGGGCGCGCCGCCTTTCCCGCCCTGCGCGACGCCGGACTGGCCTGAACGCGGGCACTCTCGCCCCCGGCCCCATCAGAGGAGCGGGACCGGCGTATCCGGCATGGCGATCATGACCTCGCAGCCGGGCAGATCCGCACTGAGCGTGCGCTGGAACCATTCGAGCGCGGGCGGATCGCCGTGGACCAGGATGATGCGGCGCGGCTTCAGGTCCCGGGCGTAGGCGCGCAGGCCCTCGCGGTCGGAATGCCCGCTGAAATCGAAGGTTTCGACCTCGCAGTTGAGCCGCACTGGCTCCCGGTTCTCGTTGAGACGGACCGGATATCCCTGCGGGGTGTTTTTGATCCGACCGGCAGGGCTGTCCGGATCGGCATATCCGACGAAGCACAGGCTGTTCGCGGGATTGGCCAGAAAGTGGAAGGCAAACTCGTTGGAGACCGTGTTTTCCGACATCATGCCGCTGGAGAGCGCGAAGATGGCACCGGGGCGGTATTGCATCTGGGAGCGCGCCTTGCCGCGGCGCGGGCGGGCGCTGAACTGGAGGTTGGGCAGCTCGCGCAGCAGCTCGAACCCCTGGTGCAGACGGCGGGAGCGGTGCGACAACTCGTCATACGCGGCACTGACCTTGGTGCTCAGCCCCCCGAGAAAGACTGGCACCGAGGGAATCGCCCCGGACTTCACCAACTCGTGCAGCAAAATGAGCATCTCCTGGGACTTGCCCACGGCAAAGACCGGGATGAGCACGCTGCCGCCACGCCGGATGGTTTCGCGAATGACCGTGGCCAGCCGCTGACCCTCGAGCTGCCGGCTGTAAGCCGGATCCCGCGGCGAGTCGCCCCGGGTCGCCTCCAGCACCAGCGTGTCCACGCCGGAGCGCGGGAAGTCCGCCGCCGTCGCGATCGACTGCTCCTCGAAATTAACATCCCCGGTGTGCAGCACCGTGCCCCGCGGGGTGTCGAATTGCACCCCCACCGCGCCCAGCACGTGACCCGCATCGAAAAACGTGGCCCGCACCCCCCGATCGCCGATTTCAAAGCCTTTGCGCAATCCACGCAGGGACCATTGCCTCGTGGCATCGTTGACATCGTCGTGCGTAAACAGCGGATAATCCCGCAAGCCGAGCTCCTCGCCCTGGCTGGTCATCACGTTGACCGAATTGTGCAGCATGATATCCGCGAGGTGGGCCGTGCCCTCGGTCAGGTAGACCGGCGTGCGCGGATGCCGCCGCTGCAGCAGGGGCAGGGAACCGAGGTGATCGAGGTGGGTGTGGGTCAGAATGATGCCGTCCAGAACGTCAAAGCCCAGCGGTTCGTGCAGCGGCAGAGCTTCGGATCCTGTGTACTTCGGGTGCATCCCGGAATCGACCACCACACGGGTGCCATCAAAATCAAAGAGGAACGAATTGGCACCGATTTCAGGTCTCGGCAGGAGTGATTGAAAAAACATGAAGAATGGGGAATTAGTTCGATAGCGCAGTTTGCCCCTGGAAGCGATTAAAATCAGACGGCGTCCCCCTCCCGGTCTTTCCGGCCGGGCCCGCCCCCTCCGGCCGGAGCGCCCTTGGGCCGACGTTTCGCCCCGGCAGGCCGCGGGGCGGGGTGGAACATGGGGGCCTCGCCATCGTCCACGGCGGATTTCCCGGTTTGACTGCATCAGGCGGCGCACTAGACTTCGCGCTCTCTTTCCGGGGCACTGGCCATGGTCAGCTTGTGGCACGTTTTCCTGCCACCGTCATCGGAACCCAACCCAAACACGCACCAACCCGCGACCCACACCATGCCAGCGAAGAAAGCCGCCAAGAAGCCCGCCGCGAAAGCAGGCGGCAAATCCATCAAGTACGTTTACACCTGGGGAGCAGGCAAGGCCGACGGCGACGGCTCGCAAAAGGCGCTCCTCGGAGGCAAAGGCGCAAACCTCGCCGAAATGACCCGCATCGGACTGCCTGTGCCTCCGGGATTCACCATCAGCACCGAGCTGTGCACCTATTTCTACGAGAACAAGCAGACCTATCCGTCCTCGCTCGAGGCCCAGGTCCGCGCCGGCGTCGTCAACATGGAGAAGATCATGGGCTGCAAGTTTGGCGACTCCACCGGCATGCCACTGCTCGTCGCCGTCCGCTCCGGAGCCCGCGATTCGATGCCGGGCATGATGGACACCATCCTCAACCTCGGACTGAATGACGACACCGTGAAGTCACTCGCCGCCGCGACCAAAAACGAGCGGTTCGCCTGGGATTGCTACCGCCGCTTCGTCCAGATGTACGGCGACGTCGTACTCGGCGTGCAGAAGCGCGAGGGCGAGGACCATGAGCCGTTCGAGACGGTCATCGAGGAGTTCAAGCACGAGAAGTACGGCCAGGATCTGGTCGACAGCGACCTGACCGCCGCGGACCAGGAGGAGCTGGTCAAGCGCTTCAAGGCGCTGGTCAAGAAGCGCACCGGCAAGGGTTTCCCGACCGACCCCTGGGTCCAGCTAATGGGAGCGGCCGGCGCGGTTTTCGGATCCTGGATGAATGACCGTGCGATTGTCTATCGCCGGAAATACAACATTCCCGCCGAGTGGGGCACCGCCGTCAACGTGCAGGCGATGGTCTACGGCAATACCGGCAACGACTCCGGCTCCGGCGTCGCCTTCACCCGCAACCCGGCCAACGGAACCAACGAATTCTACGGGGAATTCCTCATCAACGCCCAGGGCGAAGACGTCGTCGCCGGCGTGCGCACGCCCGAGCCGGTCAGCAAGCTCAAGAGCGCGATGCCCAAGTCGTACGCCGACCTGATGAAGGTCCGCGCCACCCTGGAAAAGCATTTCAAGGACGTGCAGGACGTGGAATTCACCGTGCAGCAGGGCAAGCTGTTCATGCTGCAGACCCGCAACGGCAAGCGCACCGCCGCCGCCGCGCTCAAATTCGCCGCCGACATGGTCAAGGAAAAACTCATCGACTGGGAGACCGCGGTCCTGCGCAATCCGGCCGACCAGCTCGACCAGCTGCTGGCCCCGATCTTCGATGCGGCCGACGTCCGGAAGGCGAAGGAGCTGGCCCGCGGCCTGCCCGCCGGCCCCGGTGCCGCCTCCGGCCGCATTTATCTGAATGCCGACCGCGCCGCCGCCGCCGAAGCCCGCGGTGAAAAGGTTCTGCTCGTCCGCAATGAAACCTCGCCAGAAGACCTGCGCGGCATGCTGGCCGCCGAGGGCATCCTCACCGCCAAGGGCGGCGTCTCGTCCCACGCCGCGCTGGTGGCCCGTCAGATGGGCAAGGTCTGCGTCTGCGGTGCCTCCGGGGTCGAGATCGACTACGCCAAAAAAACCGTCAAGGCCAGCGGCCAGCTGTTCAACGAAGGAGACTTCATGAGCATCGACGGCACCGCCGGCACCGTCTACGGCGGCCAGATCAAAACCGCGCCGTCGGAAATCATCACCGGCATCGTGAGCGGCGACAAGGCCGCCCAGAAGACCGAGAAGTTCAAAAACTTCAAGCTGCTCATGGACTGGTGCGCCAAGACCACCCGCCTGGCGGTCCGCACCAATGCCGACACCCCCGAGCAGACCCGCATCGCCGTCGCCTTCGGTGCCACCGGCATCGGCCTGACCCGCACCGAACACATGTTCTTCGAGGGCGACCGCATCGACGCCATGCGCGAGATGATCCTCGCCACCGAGCTGGAAGACCGGAAGAAGGCCCTGGCCAAACTTCTCCCCTACCAGCGCGCCGATTTCACCGGGATCTTCACCGAGCTCAAGGGCATGCCGGCCACCATCCGCCTGCTCGATCCCCCGCTCCACGAGTTCCTGCCCCACACCAAGGAGCAGCAGCTTGACCTCTCGAAGAAGATCGGGGTGCCGGTCGACCGGATCCAGCACCGCGTCGAGCAGCTGCATGAGTTCAACCCGATGCTCGGTCACCGCGGCTGCCGCCTCGGCATTGCCTATCCCGAGATCACCGAGATGCAGGCCCGCGCCATCTTTGAGGCCGCCGCCGATGTCGCGAAGAAGAAGATCAAGGTGAAGCCCGAGGTCATGATCCCGCTGGTCGGTTTCAAGAAGGAGTTCGACCTCCAGGCCGAGATCGTCCACCGGGTGGCCAAGCAGGTGATGGCCGAGAAGAAAATCAAATTCGACTACCAGGTCGGCACCATGATCGAAGTCCCCCGCGGCGCGCTGACCGCCGACGAGATCGCCGTCGGAGCCGAGTTCTTCAGCTTCGGCACCAACGACCTGACCCAGACCGCCCTCGGCATCAGCCGGGATGACATGGGCTCGTTCCTCATGCCCTACACCGAGTCCGAGGTGTTCAAGAAGAACCCGTTTGCCACGCTCGACGCCACCGGCGTCGGCCAGCTCATGGAGATCGCCGTCGTGCGCGGCCGCAAGACCCGCCCTGACATCAAGCTCGGCATCTGCGGCGAGCACGGCGGCGATCCGGACAGCGTGAAGTTCTGCCACAAGCTGGGCCTGGCCTACGTCTCGTGCAGCCCGTACCGCGTGCCGGTCGCCCGCCTCGCCGCCGCCCAGGCCGCGATCGAGGAAAAACGCGCCGCCGCCAAGGCCGCGCCGGCCAAGCCCAAGAAGCAGTAAGCCGCCGCGGCGGTTTCCAGCCTCCGTCTCGACAGCCGCCCCGACCAGCCATGGCCGGGGCGGTTTTGTGTCGGCCCCCGGCCGCTACGGCCGTCGCTTTTCGTCGACCTCGTAAAAATCGAAAAACGTGACCAGGTCCTCGCGATGGGCGAGGCCATTGGCGGCCTTGTTCTGGGCCAGGCGCCCGGTGGCTCCGGTATCCTCGTCGCGCCAGCCGAGTTTGCCGGCATATTTCGACCAGCAGTGGATTTCCTCCTCCGAGCGGCGATGACCCATCTCCAAGCACCACACAAGGATCTCCTCATCCGTGCCGCCGGCCAGCGTCCGGTCGCGCACTTGGCTGTATTCGACACCCAGAAAGCGGCAGAGGCGGCCGTCGAACCCCTCGCCCAGAAACGCGTGGTACTCCGGCCCCAGCCGGCCGTCCGCCTGCAGCCGAATCTTGTCGAGCATGCGCGCGAAATAGACCAGCCCGCCGACGGCGTCGTACGCGCTGCGGGGGAACACGGGGGACGATGCAGACATGTCAATGACGATGCCGAGAGGCAAAGGCATCGTCAATGCCGGGGTGCCGTGGCAGCGTCGGCCTCAGTTCATCCCCACCTGCTGCCGCACACCCAAATGTCGAGCCACCCATTGGAGTTTGATTTGCATGGTGGATCCGAACGGTCGGCGGCCCGGCAGGATGAGCGTGATTGGCACAGGAGGAACTCCATTGGCGCAGGGGGAACTCCGTGCGCCCACCGCTTGAAGAGGCGGGGAGTTGTTGGTCGTGGCTCGTCCTCACCGCCTGCGCGCCCGGAGGTCGCGCCCCACCTGGCGCACACCACTGTTCCGCGCCGGGTGTCACCGTTTCAGCCTGCGCCGGTCGTCTCGCGGGTGAGGCCGTTGTCGACGCGGTAGAAGCGCTCGAAGATCCTTGATCGTTCGTGAGCATCGATGCCGATGCCGGTGTCGCTCACGCGGAAAACGATGGTGCCATTTTCCTCGGCGAACACCAGCTCGATGCGGCCGCCGGCAGGCGTAAATTTCACCGCATTATCGAGCAGATTGACCAGCGCCTGGCGGAGGGCGGTGGCATCGACTTCCGGCCAGCGCGCTTCGGGCACGTCGGCAATGGTTTCGACGAGAGTGAGGCCCTTTTCCTCCGCGCGCGGCCGCAAAAGCGCGGCGGTTTCGCGGACGAGGGCGGGCAGATTGGTGGGTTCGGTGACGAAAGCCCGTTTGCCTCGCTCGAGGCGCGAAAAGTCGAGCACGTTCTCCACCAGCGCTGCGAGCCGCCGCCCTTCGCGGCCGATGAATCGGTGGTATTCGGCCGTCTGCGCGGCATCGGCCTGGCCGCCCTCAAGTCGTTCCGCCATCGCGGTGATGCTGGCCACTGGCGTGCGCAATTCATGCGATACGCTCGCCACAAATTCCATCTGGGCGCGCGCCAGCTCCGCCTGCCGGCGATACGCCCGCCACGGGCCACGGTGCGCACCAACTCCCAAGCCTCCCCCGCCCGTTGTCGCCACGATTCCACCTCTTCCGGCGGCAGGTGGCCGGCCGCGTCCTCGACCAATGGCAGACTGAGCAGCGAGGGAAAACGCACCGCGGCGCGAGCCAGCGCCTCGGCAGAATCCGCATTCGGCCGGGCTTCAAAGAGGAGGCGCTGCACCAGTGGCCGCACCGGCAGGCCGGTCTCCGACACGGCCGCATCGATGCCCGGTCGCGCCACCAGCGAGGCCAACCGGGCTGCGGCTTCTTCCTTGCGGGAAGATCTTAAATCGATGCGTGCGATGGCCAGTTCCTGCGCTTCCGGCCCGACCGATGGCACTTCCTTGGGCGGAATCTCCACCGCCAATTCCGCCACGCAGTCAGCCAGGCCAGTACTGCCGACCGCCTGCAACGCGAAATCGGCCCATCTCTCCGCCTCGCGGCGCAGGTCGATCTCGATGCGTGCCCGCTCGGCCCGCATCAACCACCGCCCGAGCGCGGCCAAACGCAAAAGCGGCACACTCAGCCACACGGCCAGTCGGATGGGCGAAGGGGCGGGCGGCATGACTATTGCGGTGCGTCACGCGTGGGTAGCACGATGCGGCGCCGTTGCACGCGCTCGTTGTATGTGATGGTCCCATTCGGTCTCGCCCAAGCATCCGCTGTAATCGTACCGCTCTGCAGCGGATCGGCATCAAATGGCAATCCGTCGGTCAGCACTTTCGACATCGCCACCAGATCCCGCGACAACGGCAGCACTGGACCCTCAGGGCCATCGCGCTCCACATCGGACCAGACCACCCGCCCGCCCGCCAACTGCCGTGCGAAAAATCGGGGCCGGTAGATCCGCGGAATTCCTGCCGCGGTGCCGATCTGCAGGGACCACTCGAACCCCATCTGAGCCAGACCGTCCTTCAGCTCAGCGGGCATCTCTCGAGCCGCCCCTTCCACGCTGGGCAGGATCAAGACTTGACCCGGACGCAGACGCGCGGCCGACCACGCGCTGAGCAATGGCTCCTCGTTCCACGTCGCCTGCCCGGCGGCAACCGCCTTGGTGTTCAGATCCCACGTCCGCAGTGATGCCTTTTCCCAATCGACCTGATGAAAGACAGTCGGGTGGGGCGCTTGCAGGGCCAGGAGAAGATAACCCAACGGGGGGATGAAGCCATTCAACTCCACCATGGGATTGACCGGCCAGAACGGGCCGTCCATGGATTTGCACAACCAGACACCGCCGCGCATTGCCTCTTCGCTCAGCGAAGGTTTCAGTTCTGGAGGGGTGATCGATACGATGTCGCCATGACGAACCGGTGGCGAGTCGGCATTCGGCACAGGTGCCATGGCCCCGTCCGCGCCCGGGCGTTTGACGGTCACGCCCAAGTTGAGCAGTTCGCGAGGAATTCCCGCGCGGCGCACCACCGTTTCCAGGGCCATTTCCAGGGCCATATCGGGTGCCATAAGCGTTTTAACATCCCACAACGGCGATGCCTCGGGTGGCCGATTGCTGACCACCCCGGCGTGGCCGAGGTCGAGGCGCAGCGTGAGGCTCACGTCGGCGGCCCACCATCCCCGCACGAGTCTTTCCACCGGCATGTCCAATGCCCCGCTCGCGGGAATGGAGACCACGTCGCCCCAATGGAGCGGCGGTTCGGGTGATTTCCCTTGGGCCATCGCCACGAGGTTCACTGGGATGACGGTTTCCTGACCGTCCACCTGCCGAGTGATCGTGGCTTGGTCCCACTGCCGTCCTTCCGCTCCCGCCCAAAACTGGCGCTGGCGCGCGAACTCCTTCAATGTGGGCAGCCCGTCCAAGGCCGACTCCTCGGAAAACAGCGCTGCAAAAACCGGGGCCCCCATGCCGCCGGCTGGCCCGAGGTCCTTGAGTTGCGCCTCGCCCTCGTCGAGCCAGAGCGCTTCCTTCAGTCGGCGGTTGTCGCGCCCGTGCGCAACTTTCCACAGCGGGCGGAAAGCGGCGAGAATCGACTTCATCGCGTCGTCGGTGGTGTCGCCGCCTCTCGGCAACCGCCCGACGACCTCAGCGACTTGGGTGAACAGGCCTTCCACGTCTTTTGGCCGCGCGCCATGCCGCAGCAGCACCTCGATCGCCGCCGGCCATGCGTTTTGCCATCCATGGATCGCGGCTTCCAGTGGGCGCACGGATGAGCCGTTGACATCGCCGGGCGCATTCGGCTCGGCTCCGGCCTGGAGCAGAGATTCGAACGCTTGCAGCGGTGCTTCGTTTTGGGGCCAAAATGTGCACGCTTGGGCCAGCGGGTTGCCGCGTTTCGGATGGGCCGACTGGATTTTGGCCCCGGCTTTCTACAAGGCTGGCACCGATCGATAGCCGAGGGATTTTCGCTGAGCTGCCATCAGCGGCGTCACGGCGTCTTCAGTGGGAGAATTTGGATCGACCCCGGCCTGGATCGCCGCCTCCACCCAGCGGGAGCGACCGGCGGCCGCCGCCGCGTGCAATGCGGTCGATCCGTCGCTGCCACGCGTGGTCCAGTCCGCCCCACCCGCAACCATCGCCTCGACCAAAGTATTGCCGCCATCGGAAAACAACCGGTCCGGGCTGTTGGCAGCCATCGCGCGCACCCGCACCAATTCCTTCTGCTCCTCACCGGCAACCACTGGCGCCGCCGGGACCTCGGGCACCGGTGCCACCAAGTTTTCCCGGCTCAGGCGCACCAGGCGCTCCATATCCGGAAATAACGTGATACGCGACGGTACACCGCTGCCGCCTCCTGCGGCCGCTCCAGCTTCCGCCAACACTCGCCCTGCCGAAACAACGCCGTCGACGCCAGGTCGCGCTGCTCCTCAAACCGCGCCGTCACCGCCTCGTACGCTTTCAACGCCGACGCCACATCCCCCTTCACCTCCTCCGCATACAGCGCCTCCTGCATCGCCTGGGTCACCGCATCCCGGTCTGCCGCCACCACCGGCCCCGCCACCACCGGCCCCGCCAGCATCCACACCGCGACCGAGCGGACCACCACCGTGCCCAATAGGAAGTAATTCGCTTTCATCCCACCAGCATAGGCACGCACGCTCACCGTTTTGTCACGGAAATGTGAAATCGATCACATGAAAATGCTCAGCAGACACACACTTGGTCATCCTGTAGAAATCGCGGACTTCACCCAATAACAGAATAATACGGAGACTTGAACGAAACCAATTCTTGACTGCATCCAGAACATGGGGCACTAAACTGCGCTGAAACCAGATCCAACCAATCTTCTCCGCGACCATGGGCTCCAAGTGACCGCCCAGCGATTGGCGGTGCTGCGGGCGGTGGCGCGACGGCCTCACTGCACCGCGGAGGACGTGGCTGAAGCGGTGCGCGCCGAGATCGGGGTCATTTCCCGGCAGGCGGTTTATGATTCACTCAACATTCTGGCGCAGAGGGGCTTGGTCCGGCGCATCCAGCCCGCCGGGTCGCCCGCCCTCTACGAAGACCGGATCGACGACAACCATCACCACGTGATCTGCCGCCGCTGTGGAACAACCGCGGATGTCGATTGCGCGGTGGGCGCAGCCCCTTGTTTGACTGCCGCCGGCGATTCGGGTTTCCGGATTGAAGAAGCGGAGGTGATTTATTGGGGCACTTGTCCCGAGTGCCTGGCCATGACGTGAAGAGCCGGCCCCCGCCGGAGACCGTTTGAGTCGACTTTTATGAAAACCAACCTCCCTGAAAAACCACCGGCCACAAGCCCCGGAGCCGCCCGCCGTGCCTCTGGTCAAATCGCGGCGAAATCCAAATCCGCCTGGCTGGCAGCGCTGACTGCGGGCATTCTGGCATCGGCCACCGGTTCTGCGCTGCGGGCGCAGGCCGGCGCCCCCCCATCCACCCCACCACACCTACCAAAGAAGATATGTCAGAGACGATCAACACGAGCAAATGCCCAGTGATGGGTGCCCTGGCTCCGGCCAACCGCCACACCGCCGCGGGTGCCATGTCCACCCGGGACTGGTGGCCGAATCAGCTGAACCTGCAGATCCTTCATCAGAACTCGGCGAAGAGCAATCCGTTGGCGGAGGACTTCAAATACACCGAAGAATTCAAAAAGCTCGACTTAGAGGCCGTGAAGAAGGACCTCCTGGAGCTGATGACCACGTCGCAGGACTGGTGGCCGGCTGACTACGGACATTACGGACCGCTGTTCATCCGGATGGCCTGGCACAGTGCGGGCACGTACCGCGTCACCGACGGCCGGGGCGGGGCTTCTTACGGCACCCAGCGCTTTGCCCCCCTCAGCAGCTGGCCGGACAACGCCAATCTCGACAAAGCGCGCCGCCTGCTCTGGCCGATCAAGCAAAAGTACGGCCAGAAAATTTCCTGGGCGGACCTGATGGTGCTTACCGGCAACTGCGCCCTGGAATCGATGGGATTCAAAACCTTCGGCTTCGCTGGGGGACGCGCCGATGTCTGGGAGCCGCAGGAGGACATTTATTGGGGACCGGAGAGTGAGTGGCTGGGCGACAAGCGGTACTCCGGCGACCGGGATCTCGAGAATCCTCTCGCCGCCGTGCAGATGGGCTTGATCTATGTGAATCCGGAAGGGCCGAACGGCAAACCGGACCCGCTGGCCTCGGCCAAGGACATTCGCGCGACCTTTGCCCGCATGGCCATGAATGACGAAGAAACCGTCGCGCTCATTGCCGGCGGCCACACTTTCGGAAAAGCCCACGGTGCCGCCAGCGCGGAGAACGTCGGTTATGAGCCCGAGGGGGCCGGCCTTGAGGAGCAGGGCCTGGGCTGGAAGAACAAGCACGGCAAAGGCAATGCCGAAGACACCATCACCAGCGGCCTGGAAGGCGCGTGGACGACCACCCCGCGGGCGTGGTCGCATGGGTACTTCACCAATTTGTTCGCCTTCGAGTGGGAACTGACGAAGAGCCCGGCCGGTGCCCATCAGTGGACCCCCAAGAACGGCGCGGGACTGGGCAGCGTTCCAGATGCCCACGACAAAACCAAGGCGCACGCGCCGATGATGTTCACCCCCGACATCGCGCTGCGGATGGACCCCATCTACGAAAAGATCTCGCGGCGCTTCCTGGAGCAACCGGGCGAGTTCGCCGACGCCTTCGCCAAGGCGTGGTACAAGCTAACCCACCGCGACATGGGCCCGTATTCGCGCTGCCTCGGGCCGATGGTGCCCCCGCCGCAGCTGTGGCAGGACCCGGTGCCCGCAGTGGATCATGAACTGATCCGCGCGCCGGACATCGCCGACCTCAAGGCGAAACTCCTGGCCTCCGGCCTGTCCACCTCCCAGTTGGTCTCGACCGCCTGGGCCTCGGCCTCCACCTTCCGCGGCAGCGACAAACGCGGGGGTGCCAACGGTGCCCGCCTCCGCCTCGCTCCGCAGAAGGATTGGGAAGTCAACAATCCGGCCGGACTCGCCAAGGTTCTCGAAACGCTCGAGAAGATTCACAATGAATTCAACAGCGCCCAGTCCGGTAACAAGAAGGTCTCGCTCGCCGACCTGATCGTGCTGGGCGGATGCGCCGGCGTGGAGGCAGCCGCCAAAAAAGCGGGCCTCGAAGTGACGATTCCTTTCGCCCCCGGGCGGACCGACGCGACCCAGGAGATGACCGATGTCGAGTCGGTGGCCATGCTCGAACCGAAGGCCGACGGGTTCCGCAACTTCCTCGGTCACAAGCTCGACCGGCCGGCACCGGAGACGCTGGTGGATCGCGCCCAGTTGCTCACCCTCACCGCCCCGGAAATGACCGTCCTCGTCGGCGGCCTGCGGGTCCTCAACACCAACGTCGGCTTCCCCGAACTCGGCGTCTTCACCAAACGGCCGGAAACCTTGAGCAATGACTTCTTCGTGAATCTGCTCGACATCGGCACCGAGTGGAAAAAGTCGCCGATGTGCGAACACTTCTACGAAGGCCGCGACCGCAAGACCGGTGACCTCAAATGGACCGCCAGTTCCATCGACCTCGTGTTCGGGTCAAATTCCCAACTCCGCGCCATCGCGGAAGTGTACGGCAGCGGCGACGCGCAGCGGAAATTCGTCGACGACTTCGTCGCCGCCTGGAACAAGGTGATGAATCTCGACCGCTTCGACCTCGAATCGGTCGCGCGCCACGGCCCCTAGCCGCTGGCGGCCCGGGCCGAAGGCTGGGCCGAAATTCAGCCGTCCGGGTGGATTTTAACCACCCCCAGGCGGCGGGTGGTAGCGGGCAGCGGCGGCGGAAAGACGTCGAACCGGGGTCACCCCGGCTACAGGATCCGATGCCCAGCTACAACGTCCGATGGCTGCCCCGGAACCCACAAGGAGAACTTATCCCGCCAGGGCTTCCTTGAGGACGGCCACCGCGTAATCGCGGTTGAGGCGGGAAATGTAGTCGGCCGGAATCTCTTTCGGGCAGACCGCGGAACATTCGTACTGATTGGTGCAGTTGCCGAACCCGGCGGCATCCATCGAGCGGACCATGCCCAGCACCCGCCGGTCGTGCTCCGGCTGGCCCTGCGGCACCGAGTTCAGATGGGTCACCTTGGCGGCGACAAACAGCATCGCGCTGGCGTTTTTGCAGGCGGCCACACAGGCACCGCAGCCGATGCAGGCGGCCGCGGAAAAGGCGCGATCGGCGACGTCCTTGGCGATCGGCGCGGCATTCGCCTCCGGCGCGGAACCGGCCCGCACCGAAATGAATCCGCCGCCCTGAATCACGGCATCGAGCGACCCGCGGTCCACGGCCAGATCCCGGAGCACCGGGAAGGCCCGCGCGCGGAACGGCTCGATCACGATCGTCTGCCCGTCATGAAACTCCCGCATGTGGAGCTGACAGGTGGTCACCCCGCCTTTGCCGCCATGCGGCTTGCCATTGATCGTCAGAGAGCACATGCCGCAGATGCCCTCGCGGCAGTCGTGATCGAAGGCGATGGGATCGTCCCCCGTCTCGATCAGTCGCTCGTTGACGATGTCCAGCATCTCCAGAAATGAGGCATCGACGGGAATGTCCCGGGCCTCGTATTCGGCCAGACGGCCGGGTGCGTTCCGGTTCTTCTGACGCCAGACTTTAAGAGTGAGATTCATGCCGCGGTCTCCTTGGTGGGTTATTTGTAACTCCGGGTGGAAAAGTGAACTTCTTCATAGCTCAGCCATTCCTTCTGCAAGCGGGGCCGGCTGACGTCGCCGGTGAATTCCCAGGCAGCCACAAACGAATAGTCATCATCGTGGCGGAGCGCCTCCCCGTCCTCCGTCTGGTACTCGACCCGGAAATGACCGCCGCAGCTTTCCTCGCGCTCCAGGGCGTCGAGGCACATCAGCTCCCCGAATTCGAGGAAATCGGCCACCCGGCCGGCGAGTTCGAGCTGCTGGTTGAATTCTGCGCCGACGCCCGGCACGGTGACGTCGCGCCAGAATTCCTCGCGCAGCGCCTGGATTTTAACGATCGCCTCGCGCAACCCCTCCCGAGACCGCGCCATGCCGCATTTGTCCCACATCAGCAGGCCGAGCTCGCGATGGAAGCTGGAGACCGTGCGCTTGCCCTTGACCGCGAGCAGACTGGTGACGCGCTGGCCGACTTCGTCGAGCACGGCCTGGAACTGGGGATGGGCGGTCGAGACGGCCCCGGGCTTCTGGGTAGCCAGATAGTTCGGCAGTGTCGCCGGAACCACAAAATAGCCGTCGGCCAGCCCCTGCATCAGGGCCGAGGCCCCGAGGCGGTTGGCTCCGTGGTCGGAGAAATTCGCTTCGCCCAGAACGTGCAGTCCGGGCAGGTTGCTCATCAGATTGTAGTCCACCCACAGGCCGCCCATGGTGTAATGGACGGCTGGAAAGATGCGCATTGGTTGCGCATAGGCGTTTTCGCCGGTGATCTCATGGTAAATTTGGAACAGATTTCCATAGCGTTCGCGGATCGCCGGTTCGCCGAGGCGTTTGATGGCGTCGGCAAAGTCCAGATAGACACCCAGCCCGCCGGGGCCCACGCCCCGCCCCTCGTCGCACACTTCCTTGGCCGCCCGCGAGGAGATGTCGCGCGGAGCCAGGTTGCCGAAGCTCGGGTATTTGCGCTCGAGATAATAGTCGCGGTCCTCCTCCGGGATGTCCGCCGCGGCCTTGCTGCAGTCTTCCTTGCGCTTGGGCACCCACACGCGCCCGTCGTTGCGCAGCGATTCCGACATCAAGGTCAGCTTCGATTGGTAACTTCCCGCCACCGGGATGCAGGTCGGGTGAATCTGCGTATAACAGGGGTTGGCAAACAGCGCCCCCCGCTTGTGGGCGCGCCACGTGGCCGTGACATTGCAGCCCATGGCGTTGGTCGAGAGGTAAAAAACATTGCCGTACCCGCCGGTGGCGAGCAGCACGGCGTCTCCGGCATGGGCCGCCACCTCCCCGGTGACCATGTCCCGGGTCACAATGCCCTTGGCATGGCCATCAACCACCACCAGGTCCAGCATCTCCGTGCGGGGGAACATTTTGACCCCGCCCGCAGCAATCTCTTTCTCCAGAGCCTGGTACGCGCCGAGCAGCAACTGCTGGCCGGTCTGGCCCGCGGCGTAGAAGGTCCGGCTGACCTGGGCCCCGCCAAAGCTGCGGTTGGCGAGCAGTCCGCCGTACTCGCGGGCAAATGGCACGCCCTGAGCCACGCACTGGTCGATGATGTTGGCACTGACTTCGGACAGGCGGTGCACGTTGGCCTCGCGGGCGCGAAAATCGCCGCCCTTGATCGTGTCGTAAAACAGGCGGTGCACCGAGTCGCCGTCGTTCTGATAATTCTTCGCGGCATTGATCCCTCCCTGGGCGGCGATGCTGTGCGCGCGGCGCGGACTGTCCTGATAACAGAAGCACGAAACGTGGTAGCCCTGCTCGGAAAGCGTGGCTGCGGCCGCGGCACCGGCCAGGCCGCTGCCGACCACGATGATGTGGTACTTCCGGCGGTTGGCCGGGTTGATCAGGAGCGAATCCATCTTGTGCCGCGACCACTTGGTGGCCAGCGGACCGGACGGAATGCGGGCGTCCGGAGTGTCGCTCTGACGGGGAATGGAACTCATGGAGAAAGGGGGATGCGCGGTTATTTCAAAAAGCCCGCCAGCACGGCCACCGGGATGGAGGCAAAGCCCCCGCAGATGACCACGGCAAATATCCACCCCGCCAGGCTGAAGAGCGGGCGGTTCCGCGGGGTGGTCAGGCCCAGGGTCTGAAACAGACTGGAAACGCCATGGCTCAGGTGGGAGCCGAGCAGCGCGAGCGCCACCAGATAAAACAGCGAGTTGAACCACACCCCGAAACCGGTCACCATCATCTTGTACACGTTGAGGCCCCCGTCAGCCAGCTGGTAGCCGCCGTCCGGATCGTGGAACCCATGCAGGTTGCCGATCGTGAAATGGAGCAAGTGGTAGATGACAAAGGCGAGAATGGTCAGGCCTGAGAGCACCATCATCCGGGAGGAACGGGTCGCCTGCAGCGTGGCGTCAACCACATACTCCTCCGGCCGGGCCGCACGGTTCTGCGACGCCAGATGCAGCGTAGCCACAATGTGCACGCCCACCAGCGCGAGCAGCCCAAGGCGCGGCACCCACAACAGGGGTCCGAGACCGTGGAGCTTCGCCGCATAGTCGTTCAGCGAATCCATCCCATTGAAAATCAACAAATTGCCAGCCAAGTGGCCGACCAGGAAACCCAGGAGGCCGAGCGCGCTGAGCGCGACAATCATCTTCTTCCCGATGGAAGAAGCGTAAAACCGGAGTGCGGCCAGATAAAGTGCTTTCATCGCAGGAACGAGGCGTGAGACAGTGGAAAAACCCGCTCATCAGACATTACGTCTCATGTTAAAAAAGCAGCGCGCCTTGTCCATTATTTTTCCTCTTGAACGACCGGAAACTCGCCAACCGGCCCTAATGATTACTTTTTCTAATATTTGCACTCTTCCGTGCGATTTGATTAATCGATGCCAGAGTGCCGCGTGGGCCGGGATCGCGCCGTTCCATGGTGTTTAAGCGCGTCTTGCGGAATTTTTTCACGCGCCTAGGCTGACGCTTATGGATTTATTGGTGGAACTGGAAGCGTCGTTGCAGGAGCGCCGTCGGGTCATTGCCGATCACGACTGGCGCGACCGCGATCCGGCGGCGCACTTGGACGCCCTGCGCGGCGTTTCGGAGAAAATCGCCTCGATCTCCGCGGGCCTGGGACCGGCCGCCGCGCCGAAGCTGCGCCATTTCCTGGATAATTGCAGCTACGACAAGGCGTTGACCCTGCTGGCGGGCGAGGTGCCGGCGGCGGGAGCCTGCGGCCGCTGACCGTCCCGCCCCCGACCCCGATCCACCCCGCGGTTGCGGCCGCTATTCCGTCCATCCCCTTTTTCACCATGTCGTCCTGGCTTCTCGATGCCGTTGTTCTCCTTGCGTATTTTGCGGTCATCATGGGCATCGGGCTCTCGCAACGGAGCAAGAGCGGCAGCGTGGAAGGATTTGCCCTGGGTGACCGCAACATCGCGTGGTGGGCGGTGCTGACCTCCATCCTCGCAGCGGAAATCAGCGCGGCCACCTTCCTGGGCGCGCCCGGCGAGGGTTTTGCGAAACGCAACTGGACGTATGCACAGTTGGTGATGGGGACGATCCTGGCGCGGATCCTCGTCTCCATGATTTTCATCCCGGTGTATTACCGCCACGGGGTCACCTCAATCTATGAATACCTGGAGACGCGCTTTGGCGGGCGGACGCGCGTGTTTGCCTCGATGACGTTCATCGTGACGCGGGTGCTGGCCATGGGCACTCGCCTGTATGTGTCGGCCATCATCCTGGTGCTCGCGATCGAGATGTTTCAGGGCCGGTCGGTTTCGCCGCATGAAAAATTCTGGCTGTATGCCGGCGCGGTGGTCGGCGTTTCCGTGCTGACGGCGATCTACACGTCGATTGGCGGCATCAAGGCGGTGATCTGGACGGATTTCATCCAGGTCGGAGTGCTGGTCGCCTCGCTCGGGTTTGCGATCTGGTATCTGTTGGGGCGGATGCCTGACGGCTGGGCCTCGGTGACGGCCCAGGTCCGCGAGCCGTATTTTATCGAAACCCTGCTGCCGATGCGGGAGGGCGAAGGGGTGGGAGGATGGATCCTGCGGGTCCTCCAGGAGGAGTATTCGCTCTACACCGCGTTCATCGGCAGCACGTTTGTGACGCTGGCGACCCACGGCATCGACCAAGACACGGTCCAGCGGATGCTGACGGCGCGCAACAAACACCAGAGCATGTTCGCCACCATCATGTCGGGCGTGGTCGATCTGCCGGTGGTGAGCGCCTTCATCTTGATCGGCATCCTGCTGAGCGCGTTTTACTCCAACAACCCGCCGCCCGACCTGCCGAAGGAAAGCCGCGAGATTTTCCCCTATTTCATTCTGCACGAGATGCCGCCCGGCCTGCGGGGACTGGTCACGGCCGGCGTGATGGCCACCGCCATGGGATCGCTCAGCACCGCGCTCAACGCCCTCGCGACCAGCTTCTCCAAGGATTTTTTGTTCAGGGGTCGCGAGTCGGCGCTCTCGGAACGACGCCGCGTCGGCCTGCTGCGCTGGGCCACCGTCCTCTTCGCGATTCTCATCATCGGCGTAGGCGTCTGGACCGCCTACTACACGTCGATGCATCCCGAAGTGCGCATCATTCCGCTCGTTCTGGGCATCCTTGGCTACACGTTTGGCTCGCTGCTGGGGATTTTCCTTGTGGCCATCTTCACCAAAGGGCGGGGCAACGATCTGGGCAACATCATCGCCATGCTCTGCGGCTTCGCCGCCGTGCTGTTTATGAGCGTCAAAGAGATCCAGCTCGCGCTCGGCTTCTCCCGCCTCGACCCCGCCACGGGCAGCCTCCTGCCGGCCTTGATCATCGCCTTCCCGTGGCGCGTCACTCTTGGCACCCTGGTGACCGTGGTCGTGGCCCTCTGCTTTCGCACGCCGGAAAACAAGCAGCAGGAAATGCGCGATGTCATTCCGGCCGACTAGGAAACCGCTCCGAAGCTCGGGGTGCCCCGGCGGCCTGCCGAGGTGACAAACCCCGCCACTCTCCACCCACAAAACAAAACCGGCCCGGTGCTTGGACACCGGACCGGTTCGTGGAGGCCTGGCCGACGACTCGCGCGTTGGTTGGAGAACTATCTGAGAGCCGGCCTCGGCCGTTCGATCTACTCGCCGCCTTCGCTCGGTGGCGTCTCAGGATCGGTCGGAGGAACAGGCGGCTTTGGGCGGACGCACGGGCCAGGTGCCGTCCTTGATGCCCTTTTGGATTTCGTCGCGGCTCAGAACGCCATCGCCATTTTCATTGATCGAGAGGAGGAAATCAGGCAGCGGTGGACGCACCGGCGGCTTGGGTTTGGGGGTCTCAGGGCGTGGTTTTGGAGGTTTGGGCCCGTTTGGGCGTGGCGGCAGGCCGTTGAATTTCAGAAACTCCGTTTGGCTGATGAACTCATCCGCATCCGCGTCGAGGCGGGTGAAGGCGGCCAGCGCGCGCTCCGGGCTGACGTCGCCCGGCAGGGTGGCGGTAAATTCGGCCAGCGAGAGCTGGCCATCAGGGTCGGTTTCGTTTCCTTCCTCGTCGACGCCACTGAGGTCGGCCTCCTCAAAGCGCTTCAGGAAGCGCGCCTCCAGTTTCAGCCTCATTTCGGCGCGGGCGTCGTTGATTTCAGCCTCGGAGAGTTTGCCGTCGTTGTCGGCGTCCCACCGGCTTTTCGGGGTTTCCTGACGAGAGGCCTCCACCAGGGCCTTGTATTCTTCGCGGGAAAGCCGGCCGTCGCCATTGACATCGAAGGGGGCCGCCTTTTCGGGCAGGGCGCGCGTGGGTGGCGGCGGGGCGTCCTGGGCGAAGGAGGCTCCGGTGGCAGAGGCAAAAGCCAACGCGGCACTCAGGGTGAGTTTTCGTTTCATGGCCGTGGTTCGGGTGGTGGCGGGTGGTGACAGGGAGACACTTGGCGCCGCGGAAGGCATACTGTCGGTTGCTAAGGACGCCGGGTCGAGGCCCCGGTTACCAGACGGAGAAAATTGTGCCTCCGATGGGCCGTCCTCCGCGTTGCCCCACTGCCTCGCACGGCCCGTGCTTGCGGCAAGGGCGGGCTCGTGCCTTGCTCACCCCCCTCAGTTCCATGATTGACCACGCATCCGCCATCCACGCCCAGCCGCCCGCCGATCTGACAGGCGACATCCGCGTCGGCCGCCCCAAAACAGCCGCCGCCGGTCTTCCTGCCGTCACCAAGGCGCTCGAACACGTCTTTACCCAGGCCAGTCCTCTGAACGGCGCGCGCGCACTCGCCCAGCTCAATCAAAAAGGCGGCTTCGACTGCCCAAGTTGCGCCTGGCCCGACCCCGATGGCCATCGTTCAGCCTTCGAATTTTGCGAAAACGGAGCCAAGGCCGTGGCCAGCGAAGCGATGTCGGCGCGGGCGACGCCGGAATTTTTCGCGCAGCACCCGGTCGCCTGGCTTAGTGAGCAGACCGACCTCTGGCTTGACCAGGCCGGCCGGCTCACCCACCCGATGGTGCTGCGGCCGGGAGCGACCCACTACGCGCCGCTGTCATGGGACGAAGCCTTCACCCTGCTTGCGGCGGAGCTCAACGCCCTACCCTCGCCGGACCAGGCGGAATTCTACACCTCGGGCCGCGCGAGTAACGAGGCGGCGTTTTTGTACCAGCTTTTTGTCCGCCAGTTCGGCACCAACAACCTGCCCGACTGCTCGAACATGTGTCATGAATCCAGCGGCCTGGCCCTCCAGCAGACCATTGGCGTGGGCAAGGGCACGGTCACCCTGGAGGACCTGGAGACCGCGGAGACCATCCTGCTGGTGGGCCAGAACCCTGGCACCAATCACCCGCGCATGCTCAGCACGCTGCACCAGGCGGTCCAGAACGGAGCCCACCTCATCGCCGTCAATCCGCTCAAGGAAGCCGGCCTAACCGGGTTCATGCACCCTCAGCACCTCAGCGGCATGCTCGGCCGCGCCACGCCGCTGGCCAGGGAGTACCTGACCGTGCGCCCCGGCGGCGACCAGGCGTTGTTTCTCGGCATCGCCAGGGTGCTGATCGACGAGGATCGTGTCGACCACGCGTTTCTGAACCTCCACACCACCGGTTATGACGCGTACGCGGAAAAGGTCCGGCTTCTGGACTGGGCCGCTTTGCAAACGAGCTCCGGGCTGACCCGCAGCCAGATCGAAGCCACCGCACGCCAGTGCGCCTCGGGCGGGCGGCGGCTCATCACCTGCTGGGCCATGGGCCTGACCCAGCACCGGCACGCGGTGGCCACCATCCGCGAAGTCGCGCACGTCCATCTGTTGCTCGCCGCCATCGGACGCCCCGGGGCCGGCCTGTGTCCGGTGCGCGGCCACAGCAACGTGCAGGGCAACCGCACCGTCGGCATCTACGAAAGCATGCCCGAATCGTTTCTGGCCGCGCTCGACCGCGAGTTTGGCATCACGGCCCCCCGGCACCACGGCCATGACACCGTGCAGGCCATCGCCGCCATGCAGGCCGGCACGGTGGGGGTCTTCTTCGCCCTGGGGGGGAATTTCCTGCAGGCCGCGCCCGATACCGAGGTGACGGCCGCCGCCCTCCGGCGCTGCCGGCTCACGGCGCATGTCTCGACCAAGCTCAACCGCAGCCACCTCGTCACCGGTCAGACCGCGGTCATCCTCCCATGCCTCGGCCGGAGCGAGATCGACCGCCAAGCCGCCGGTGAGCAGTTCGTGACCGTGGAAAACAGCATGGGCATCGTACACACCAGCCAGGGCGTGCTGGAACCCGCCTCGCCGCATCTGCTGAGCGAGACCGCCATCGTGGCTCGCCTCGCCCGCGCCACCCTGGGCTCCCGCAGCGCGACCAACTGGCTGGCGCTGGCCGATGACTACCGCCGACTGCGGAAAAAAATCGCCGGCGTCCTGCCCGATTTTGCAGGCTACGAACAGCGCGCAGCCAGACCGGGCGGGTTCTACCTGCGCAATGCCGCCCGCGAGCGCCAGTGGGAGACCCCAGCTGGCCGGGCCACCTTCCATCCGTCCGACCTTGAGGAAATCAGCCTCGAGTCAGGGCAGTTGATCCTCCAGACGCTCCGCAGCCACGATCAATTCAACACCACCATCTACGGGATGGATGACCGCTATCGCGGCATCTCCGGGGAACGCCGCGTGATCTTCGTCTCGCCCGCGGAGATGACCGCCCGCGGCCTCCGCCCGCTCCAGCCAGTGGACATCACCAGTCACTGGCAGGGCGAGACTCGCACGATCCGCCGCTTCCTCGCGGTCCCCTACGAGATGCCGGCAGGGGCCGCCGCCGCGTATTACCCGGAGGCCAATCCGCTCATCCCCCTGACCTCCGTCGCCCTCGAAAGCGGCACCCCGACATCCAAAGGCGTGATCATCACCCTCGCGGCCAGCCCGGCGTAAGTCCGCCGCGTCCCTGACCCCTCAAGCCCCCTCCCCCTCCCGGCCCGGCGCCACCAACCCGCTCGCGGCCCAAGCCTCCGGACCTGGAAAAATTCCGGCGCGCTGGCTGACCGAGTTCCCGGCGGCCGTCTGGCTTTCCGAGAACCCGTTGTTCCCAAGCGGGCCCCGCCCCCCAAGGTCACCCACCTTCCCGGGAATGTCCCGGGCTCCCGGCTAGGCCATCCGCAGCGCCTGTGGCGGTTCCTTGATATCTTTGACGATATGGAACCAGCCGAGGACCTTGATGGCGTAATAGGTGGGGTCGAATTCCCACCATTTGAACCCCTGGCGAACGCAGTGGGGGTAGTGATGGTGGTTGTTGTGCCAGCCCTCGCCGAGAGTGAGGATGGCCATGATCAGGGAATTTTTGCTCGACTCCCCGGTCTCAAAGCGGCGCTTGCCCAGCAGGTGACACAATGAATTGATGCAAAAAGTGGTGTGATAGAGAAAGACCGTGCTGACACAGAAGGACCAGAACAGGCCCATCCAGCCGCCGAACGCAAAGCAGGCGAGAGCGAGCGTGAGCGGTGGAACGAAGTGGTATTTATCCAGCCAGACCAGTTCCGGGTATTTAGTCAGGTCCTTCACGCGCTGGCGGTCGTACTCGACGTATTCATCGGACAGGATCCATCCGACGTGGGCCCAGTAGAGGCCGTGCTGTTTGACCGAGTGCAGGTCCTCGGGCTCGTCGGAATGCTGGTGATGGTGGCGGTGATGGGCGGCCCACCAGAGGGCGCCTTTTTGAGCGGCCATGCCGCCGAGGTAGGCCAGGCAGAACTGGAAGAAGCGGGACGTCTTGAACGACCGGTGGGAAAAATACCGGTGGAATCCGCCGGTGATGCCGAACTTGCGCACCACGAAAAGAACAAACGCCGCGACGAGCACACCGATGCTGGGCGGGTACCACGGAATGGCCACAACTGCCGCCAGGGCGACAAAATGGAGGATGAAGAAGAAGACAGAACCAGGGGTCAGCACGACCCTGGGACGACGATTGACGACAGTAGACATGCGGGAGAAAGCTTGCCCGGAACCTACGCCGATGCAAACGAGTTTTGCTGAGGGGTGCCCTGGTTCCCTGGTGCCCTGGTTCCCTGGTGCCCTGGTTCCCTGGTGCCCTGGTGCCGGGGCCGGGGCCGGGCGGCCCATGATTTTCATGCGCCCCGACCGGCTCGCCGTTCCTCAAGCTCCTGCCACCGGGCATAGAGCGCGCCGGCGGCATCCCGGGCTCCGGCCAGCTCGGCCGCCAGACGATCAAGCTCCTGAAAATGCTCTCGCTGGTACTCCGGATCCGCCAGCCTCGCCTCCATGCCCGAGACCCCTTCCTCGGCCGCCAGGATGGCCGCCTCCATGCCCTCCAACTCCCGCTCGTCCTTGTAGGTGAGCTTGCGACCGCGCAGAGCTTTTTTCTCCGGCCCCGCCGCCCCCGGCGAGCCGCCGGCCACGGTCGCAAGCGACGCCGGAGACCAGCCGGGCATGGCGAGCCGCTCTTTCCGCTTTTCCAGATAATAGGAAAAATTGCCGGGCTGGATGAAAACGCCCCCATCCTCAAAAGCGAGCACGCGGTCGCAGACGCGGTCGAGGAAATAGCGGTCGTGGCTCACGACCAGGATGCAGCCCCCAAAATCCGCCAGCGCCTCCTCCAGCAGGCGCAGCGTGGGCAGGTCGAGGTCATTGGTCGGCTCGTCGAGAATGAGGAAATTGCCGCCGCGCTTCAGAACCTTGGCCAGCATGAGCCGGCCGCGCTCGCCCCCGGACAAATTGCCGACGCGGTCGTTGATGCGGTCGTCGGTGAATGAAAACCGCCGCAGATACCCGCGCGCCGAGATTTTCTGGTCGCCGAAAAAGACGATCTCCTCGTGGTCCTTGATCTCGTCGAGCACCGACTTCGAGTCGTCGAGCGCGACCCGGGTCTGGTCGATGTAGTTGAAGACGGTGCGCTTGCCCAGCGTGGCCGAGCCCTCGTCCGGATCGCGGCGGCCGAGGCACATCTGCAGCAGTGTCGTCTTGCCCACGCCGTTGCGGCCGACCACGCCGACGCATTCGCCGGCGAGAAACTGGTGGTTGAGGCCGCGGAAAAGCCAGCGGTCGCCATAACGCGCCCCCGCATTCTTCAGGTCCACCACCGTGTTGCCGAGCCCCGGCGGCGGCGGAATCAGCAGATCCAGCTCGCGCTCCTCGGGCGGGGCCTCCAACCCCTCGACCACATAATAGCTGGCCATGCGGTATTTGGACTTCGACCGCTGGGCGCGCACCCCGGCGCGCACCCACTCCAGCTCGCTGCGGAGAAATCGCTGCCGCCGCCGCTCGGTCTGCTCGACGATCTGCTGGCGTAGCGCCTTACTCTCGAGGTACGCGGTGTAGTTGCCCGGATGGGAGAAACATTTCCCCTGGTCCACCTCAATCACCCGCGTGGCCAGCCGGTCGAGAAAATACCGGTCGTGGGTCACGAACACGACCGCCCCGCGGTACGACCGGAGAAATTCCTCCAGCCAGCCGATCGACTCGGCGTCCAGATGGTTGGTCGGCTCGTCGAGCAGCAGCAGGTCGGGCTGGGCGACAATCGCCCGGGCCAGCGCCACCCGCCGCTTTTCCCCGCCGGAAAGCGGCCCGACGAGCGCGTCGGCCGGCGGTGCCGACAGCGCATTGAGAATGGACGCGAGCCGCGTGTCGAAATTCCAGCCGTCCGCGGCCTCGATGAGGTGGAGCAGGTCGCCCTGCTCGGCGGCGGGCACGTCCGGTTCTTCGTACCGCCGCAGCCATCCCACCACGTCAGCCGCGCCAGCCTCCACGTTGGCGCGCACGGTGGCCGCGTCGTCGAGCGCGAACTCCTGCGGCAGATAGCCGGCACGCAACTGGCGGCGGCGCGAGATATCCCCGGAGTCGGGCGTCTCAACACCGGCCAGCAGGCGCAGCAGCGAGGTCTTGCCCGCCCCGTTGCGGCCGACCAGGCCGACTTTTTCACCCTCGGACACGGCGATGGTCGCGCCATCCAGAACGCGACGCAGGCCAAAGGCCAGGGCCAGGTCTTTGCCTGAAATAAGAGCGGGGCCAGGGGAACTCATGCGGTAAAAAACGGGGCGACGGCTTCCGTCCTAGCTCACGAACGAGCAGACGTACTCGCAGAGCCCTTCGCTGACGACGATGGTGAATCCCGACTGTGCCGGCACCTCGAATGAGGCACCCTCGTCGTAGATCTCGTCGTCCTCCTCGCCATCCAGCATGACTGAGCAGCTCCCGGCCACGATCTCCATCACCTCCGCGGCGTCCGTGCTGAAATGATAGGTGCCGGGGAAAATGATGCCGAGCGTCTTCCGGCTCCCGTCGGCGGCTAGGATCGTGTGGCTGACGACTTTGCCGTCGAAATAGACATTCGCTTTGGCGACGGCCGTGACGTTGGGGAATTGCAGGGATGCGGGTTCGCTCATCTGTCCTCCCTGCGGTCGGGGCGGTCAGGTTTCAAGTTTGAATTGCGGCGATTTGCCCGCACGCACTGGCCCCGCGGCTGGCATTCGCCCTGAAATCGAGCACCCTCCCCGCTTCCGGGCCGCCGCCATTCCTTCCGGCCGCCCGCTCCGGTTCATCCATCGCTCCCTTCAGCCTCAACGCCCCCCATGTCCGCCGCCTGCGCCATCCGCCCCGCCACTACCGCCGACGCCGCCGCCATCAGCGCGATCTACAATCACTCGGTCCTCCACTCGACCGCCACCTACCAGGAGCAGGCGGAAACCGTGCACCAGCGCCGGGCCTGGCTCGCCGCCCACGGCCCCGCCCACCCCGTGCTCGTGGTCGAAATCGACGGCACCGTCGCCGGGTGGGCGTCGCTCAGCCCGTTCCATTCCCGCAGCGCCTTCCGCCACACCGTCGAAAGTTCGGTCTACATCGCCGAGGCCTTCCACCGCCAAGGCCTCGCCCGCGCCCTCATGCTCGAGCTGCTCGCCTGCGCCCGCACCGCCGGCCATCATGTCGTGCTCGCCATCATTTCCGCCGACCAGGCCGCCTCCATCGCCCTGCACGACTCCCTCGGCTTCGAAAAAGCCGGACACCTCCACGAGGTCGGCCGCAAGTTCGACCGCTGGCTGGACCTCGTCACCCTGGAATTACGGCTCTGAATCGAACGCGAAGACCAGCCCCCCCGAGAGGGGCCAATAGCAGACACCCACTTTGGGGAGGCCGGGCTTGAGCCCCGGAGTCTGGAAATGGGAGTCTTTCTGCCGGGCGGAGAGTGGGTGTCTTGGATTCCCCGCTCTTAATCCGAATTTCCCCGCCCTCTCCGTGACCACCATCCCCAAATCCCCATTCTTTACCCAGATCAAATCTCCCGCGATTATCCCGACGCGCTACACTCATCCAATCCGTCTGGGCCACCGACCCCCTCCAATGCCCATGCGGCCGCGGCTCTCTCCGCCGCATCGAATCCATCAGCCGTCCCGAAGCCGTCGAGTTCTTCCTCCGACTCCACGGACTCTGGGAGGGTCTCATCAACATCCCTCCACCGCCCGATCCCCTTTCGACATCGACACCTTTGAGCCGATCAATCCTCCCTGGCCCGCCATTCGCGAATGGATCCCCGCCGACGACACCGATCCACAGGCGGTTTACCCAGAAGACATCCTCTCCACCCACTGGGTCCCCACGGAAATTCGCCTCGACGACGAACGCACCCTCATCCTCGACCCTTCTTGAGGCTCCTCGCCCTCGGCCAATCAGCCAAACTCCGCTGCCAGAAAAACCTTGGCACCGCGAATCCCTATTGTATCTCCAACAGAAATTTCTCCCCCAATCGAACTTTCCTCCGCGCTGCACACCCCAAAACCCCAGAAAATCCCCTGCCCAAACCCGTTCTCCCGCCCCTTTCCCCCCCGCCCTCCCCCCCGCCAAAAAGAAGCTTCCGAAGTTAGCGAAGAGTTGCTCCATGATCTTTTGAGTGTGGCAACTGAAAATATCTCTTTAAATCCATTGAGAATATATAACGGAAATGATCCGAATCACGCCTCACCGCTTCATGAGCTTTTTTCGCAAGTTGCGGATCGAGTTAATCTGAACGAAATTTCCAAAGAGTTTTGTGGCACATTGAAATCGGCGGTGAAGAGAAAAATCCCTTTCTCAAGGATTCGGAACCCGGTTCTACAGACTAAATATTTTGCAGGATGCGCGTGAATAGAGTCCCTGCAGATTAAGATTCAACGGAATCCGCAGATTGACTTGACTCAAATCCTTAAAACTGTTCAAAAGAACCCATGAAACCTCTAGTCGAATTCCAACCGCTCCTTCTCCGGAATCCGGGAGCGTTGCCGGATCAGATGGAAAGCTTTCCTCGATTCCGCTATATGGGTAGCAAGTTCCTTCTGCTTCCTTGGATTCACGACACGTTCCTGGAACTCGATTTTGAGACAGCCACGGATGCGTTTTCCGGTTCAGGAGTCGTTTCCTACCTTCTCAAGACCATGGGCAAGCAAGTCCGGGCAAATGACACCTTGGCCTTTCCCTCCGTCCTCACCGCCGCGACCGTGGCGAACAGCGCAACCCTCCTAATTCTACTTTGTCGGCCTCCGGTTTGCCAACACTCCACTGCCCACACCGGAGCCCGACAAAGTAGAACTAACTGCCGCCGACCTAGATTTTCTCCTGAATTCAAAAGCCCGTGGTGCCGATGAGAAGTTCATCGAAAGCACATTCGACGCTATTTTCTACACAACCAAGGAACTCCAGTTTCTGGACGACCTCTGGGCTGGAATCCGGGATCTGGAATCGCCTTTCAAACGCGCGGTTGCATTGGCTGCAATCCTCCGCTCTGCAATCAAGCGCCAGCCGCGCGGTCTTTTCACAGTCAGCGACCCAACCGCCTACCAAGACGGGCGACGGGACCTGAGACTAACCTTGAAAGAGCATTTCATCGAACAGGTGGAAGCCAACTGCGGGCGACACGTTTTCATAAAAGAGGGTTCACTATTGTTGATAGACAAACATTCTTTCACGTCTTTTACCTTTCGGTGGATTTTTATGCAAGGAAAAGTTTATAATAGCGCATTCTGTCATTCTGTTCACAGTTCATTGATTTCATGCCCATTGCAACACATGCAATAGTCATCAATCGGCCGCAGCCATGGCGCTACGCGACACGGCAATCAAACTCCTCGTCGAGCTTTGCATGCAGTTGCGGAACACGGCAATCTTCGCTAGGCCCTCCACTGCTGCCAAAGAATCCGCTGCCCACTGCCTCGCGTTGAAACAAAACCCGGCATGGCGGTGTGTCGATGATGAGGCCAGCCGCGTGCGCGACCGCAACGCCATCCTCGTTCTGGGCATCAGGCGCCGCTGGGCCCTCAGCCTCTTACACCGGCTACGGTGCACCATGCCCCCTACTCCCCAAGATTGACGACCACCCCTGGGACGGCGGCGCGGAGTCGGTCGGCACCGGCCGCGGTGACCTTGGTATTGAAGAGGAAGATTTTTTGCAGCTTTTTCAGGCCGGTGAGGTGAATCAGTCCGGCATCGGCGACCTGGGTGTCGAAAAGATTGAGCGACTCCAGGTCCACGAGCCCCTTGAGGTGGACGAGGCCGGCGTCGGTGATCGTATTCCGCTTGAGGTCCAGGCGCACCAGATTGGTCATGCCGGCGAGCGGAGCCAGATCGTCATCCTTGAGGCGGGTGCGACTGAGGTCGAGCGCCAGCACATTTTTCGCGATGGGGGTCAGATCGGCCAGATTGACCGGACCGGCTTCGTAGTGGGTCAGGTTGATGTCGAGCAGCGCACCATTGGCCGACATCGGGCGGATGACCGCGCCGCCCTCGGTCAGGAGGGCGAGCGCGTCGGGGGACGGTGGCTGGAGCGACTGGCTTTTCTCCTCCTCCAACTTGCCACCGGGACGGGCTGCGACCGCAGGGGCCTGGCCCGCCGGGGCCGCCCCGTCGCCAAAGTCCGCCCCCGCCTGAATCCAGGCCTTGACCATGGCGATGACGTTTGGCGGCAGGGGACCGCCCTTGTCCGGAGGCGGCATCAATTCCTCATCATCAGGGGTGACCAACCGCTGGTAAAAGGAACTGAGTTCCAAGTCCCCGGCCACCACGATGGGATGGCCCGCCCCCTGCTTGATGGCGGCCACGGAATCGAGACGAAGATCTCCCTTCTGTTTCTTGGCACCGTGGCAATCCACGCATTTGGAATCAAGCAGTGGCTTGATCTTGGTGGCGAAAAAATTGGACGGCAGCGTGCGGGCGACGGCGGCTGCGACGGGCTGGGGCACCCCTGCTGCCGCTGGCGACATGGGCGGGGCGGGGGCGGGCGCGGGCGCTTCGAGTGGCGCGGCGGCCACGGGCGGAGGGGTGGCCTCGGCCAGGCTGCCCGGTTCCGGCGGGGTGGTGGTGGCGAGCGCCGTCTCGGGTGGCGGGGCGGCGGGCAGCCCGGCCGTGGGGGGCGCGGCCTCGACGGTGGCGGGCAGCGGCGCGGGCGGCTGGCCCGGGCCAAGCAGGGCGGCGAGGCTCGGCACGGCGGGTTGCGGCACGGCGGCCGGAGCGGGGGTTTCGGGCGGAGCGGCGGGCGCGGGCGTGACCGCCGCCGATGACGGGGCGGACGGGGCCCACGAGCGGGCCAGGGTGCGCGCGGCCGCGGCCACCGAAGGGGTGCGGGCCTGGCTCAACGGCATTTCACTGACTCCGACCAGGGTGAGCAGGAAGGCGCAGGCCAGGACGAGGCGATAGCCGACGATCAGCCCCTTCTGACCGCTGGTGCGGGGCAGCACGATGCGTCCGGAAAGTTCGGGCACCGGCTTGAGGGCAAACAGCCGCTGATTCCGCGCCTGCCGTTTCAGGTAGAAGGCCGCGCTGACCACCGCGGCCACCACCGCCATCCACATGCCGAAGACCTGCAGCTGCCCGCCGGAGCGACCGACCGGCGAAAAGGCGTAGGCCAGCGCGGCCACCGCCACCGCCGCTCCGGCCGCGCTGAAGAGCAGGAATAAAATCGCGGGTTCCACCTCCCGGTTTTTCTTCCATTGCGCGAAGAACTCGAGCAGGAGCGCGCCGGCGACGAGCCCTGTCGGCAGATACAGCAGGGCATTGAAGAGTTGCCCGGTGGCCACCTCCGCCCCCTCCAGGGCGGCGGTGACGGCAGGAGCTTCGGCGGCCAACGACAACGGCGATGCCAGAAGCATCGCCGCCGCAGGACCGGCCGGCGAGAGAAAACGCGGCCAGCGGGATGTCATAGGATCAGGTTTATGCGAAAAACGGCATGATCGGCTGGCCCTTGTCCGCGACCGTGAACGGGCGTTTGGAGGGCGAGTACACAATCTGGTCAAGCGGGAGGCCGAGAGCATAAGCGATGGTGGCGTTGAAATCGGGCACGCTGACCTTGCCTTCAACCACGTTTTCGCCGCGCTCGCAGGTCTGTCCGTGGACCATGCCCCCCTTGATGCCGCCACCCGCCAGCAGCCCGGAAAACGCCTGCGGATAGTGATCGCGGCCGTCATCGTCATTGATAACCGGGGTGCGGCCGAACTCGGTCGCCAGGCAGACCACGGTTTCCTCCAGCAGGCCGCGGCGCTCCAGATCTGTCAGCAGGGTGGAAAGCGCCTGGTCGAGGCTGCCCGCGAGGCGCTCGACCGAGGTGAAGTTGTTCGAGTGGGTGTCCCAGCCGCCGAGCGTCACCTCGATGAAACGCACGTCATGCTCGACCAGCCGGCGGGCCAGCAGGCAGCCCTGGCCGAAGCCGTTGTTTCCGTAGGCCTCGCGCACGGCGGCGGGCTCCTGGCTGAGGTCAAAGGCCTTCAGATCCTCGCTCTTCATCAGGCGGAGGGCGTCGTCGTACATGTCCTTGGAGGCGCGGACATTCTTCTGATTATACTTCTGATGGAATGCCTCGTCGAATTGCTGGGCGAGCATGAGTCGATCATTGAATTCTTTCTCACCCACGCCCATGCGGCTGTTTTTCACGCCTTCGGTGGCGCTGCCGAGGACCAGCGGCGCGTATTTCGACTCCATGAAACCGGCCCCGCCGCCATTGGCACCGCCGCCGATGCGGACGCTGCCGGGCAGGGTGCGGTTGGTGCGACCCTCATGCTTCTGAATCCAGGAACCGAGACCCGGGTGGGTGATCGTTCCGCGCATGGTGTAGCTGGTGTGCATGTAGTAATTGCCCTGCTCATGCGCCCCCTGGGTGGTGCTGATGCCGCGGACCAGCGAGGCCACGTCCATTTTCTTCGCCAGCCCGGGCATGTATTGAGAAAGGAAGATCCCGTCGGCGGCGGTGCTGATCGGTTTGACCGGTCCGGCCACCTCTCCCGTCTTCGGGTCGAGGGTGTCGACATGGGTCATGCCGCCGGACATGTAGAGGTAGATCACATTGCGGGCGGTCGGCTTGCGCAGCGGGCCGGCGGGACCGGGCTTGCTCTTGGGATTCGCGGCGGCCTGCGCGAGAATCGGGGTGAAGACGGTCACCCCCAGAAAACTCTTGGTGGCCTGCGCCAGGAAGCGGCGGCGGGTGAGATCATCGGCTTTGAGTAACAGGTCGTTCATGGCGGCGGGGTGGGTGAAGCGGTGGGGCCCGCTGGCGGAGTGCGGCGGGGATGAATGGTGAAGTGGGTTACTGAATGAAGCTGTATTCGCGGGTGTTGAGCAGGGCCCAGGCCACCTTGCGCAGGGCGTTGACCTGGCCGTCGGCCTTGATCTGGCCGGCGACGATTTCTTTTTCGTGGTCGTTGGGCTGGCGGGAGAGCATGGTCAGGAAGAGCTGGTCGCGCTTCTCGTCGGGCGTCGTCACGCCCATCATGATTTTTCCGAGCTGGGTGTTTTTCTCCATGAGCTGGTCAAAGAGCCGGCTGTTGAGCATGAGCAGGGCCTGCGTGACCGAGGACTCGTTGCTGGCGGCCTGGATGATGTCACGCTCGGACTGGCCGAACTCGCGAAGGAAATGGCCGCCGGGTGCCGGCGAGGGCAGCTCGGCCGCCCGGACCCACGAAGCATCGTAGCCGGCCCACTTCTGCTGGTCCGCCTGGCTGATGATCGGCTCCTCCTTTTTCATTTTGTCCTTCTCCATCATCATCGCCGGTGCCGGCTTGGAAAAAGGGCTGGCGGTGGCCAGCTTGGAGCTTTCCGCCTGATGGGCTGCTTCCACCTGCTTACGGGCCGCCTGGCGGGCCGTCTCCAGCTTGTCGATTTCGGCCTGGGCCGCCTTGACGGCCTCGGGGTCATTTTTGGTGCGGGCGGCGGCCAGTTTGTCGCGCCACGGACGCTGCTGTCCATCAAACGCGGTTTCGACCTTGGCGCGGTCGGTCGCGTAGTTCAGCAGGGCGCGTCCATTGCCGGCGCGCAGCTTGTCCTGAAGGGCCTCGGCCCGTTCACGCATCTTGGCGAGTTCGGCATTGTAACCGCCGCCCGACCGGCGTTCATCCGGAGAGGGAATGACCAGGGTCACGAGCGAGTCCCACAGCTGCTCGGCCGACTGACGACGGATGATCGGCCCCGGAAATTTATAGTCCTCCACCGCGAGCACCTCCTCGGTGGTGGCCTCGCGCTGGTACGACTGGCTGTTGTAAAGGGCGCGCAGAAACTTCTTCATGTCATACCCTGCCGTCTTCATGTGCTGGGTGAGAAAGGCCATGAGCGCCGGGTTGCTGGCCAGCTTGGAGGCGTCGTTCTGATTCTTGTCGAGATCGACTTTTTTGATGTCGTCCACTGGCTCGATCAGACCGATTCCGAACGCGCTTTTCCAGAGGCGATTGACGACCACGGTGGTGAAGGTTGGATTGTCCGCGCTGACCATCCATCCGGCGTAGTTCTCCAGGATGCCCCGGCCCGTTTTGATTTTTTCCCGGCTGAAGACAGGCTGCGGTTTGACCACCTCGCCCGGCTTGCCCTCGCGGGGGCTGGGGTTTTTCGGATCGCCGCGGAAGTCCGACGGCAGCGCCTGCTCCTTGGAGGCGTCATGGCGAATCCCGTAGCTGAGCGGCTCCAGCAGGTCGTCGAGCACCTCGGACACGCCCGGGCCCGCCAGCCGGTCGGCTTCACGCTTGGACATTTTCTTCTTCCCGGTGGCCTCGGCGATGATCTGGCGGCTGCTCACCCGGGTGTCCACGCCGACGGTGTAGGCGGCCATCTCGTAGAAGTCGCGCTGCTTGTAATCATCAAACGGATGATTGTGGCATTGGGCGCAGGCTACGCGGCTGCCGAGGAAGATCTGCGTGGTGTTAGCCATGTTGTCGAGCGGCATGCCGGCATCGCGCATGTAATACCCGACGGCCCCGCTGTCCCAGACGTAGCCCTGAGCGGTGATCATGGCGTGCACGAACTTGTTGTACGGCACGTTCTCGCGCAGCTGCTGTTTGACCCAGGCCGCATAGGCATTGCCGGCCCCGTCCTGCCCGTTGTCGTTGGCGTTGGATTTGATCCGGAGGACGTCGGCCCAGTAGTTGAACCAATGACTGGCGTACCCGTCGGAAAGGAGCAGCGCATCGATGAGCCGCGCCCGTTTGTCCGGCACCCGGTCACTCAGAAAATCCCGCGCCTCCTGCGCCGTCGGGATCCGCCCGATCACATCGAGATAAATGCGGCGCAGAAAAACCTCGTCGCCCGCTGGGGCGTTGGGTTTCTGCCCGGCCTTGGCCAGACCGTCCGCCACCAGCTTGTCAATCATCGCACTGGCCGGATCGACCGGTGCCGCGGCGGCCGTGCCCCCCGCCCATGCCACAAGGACCGCAAGCGGCAGCAGCGGGCGCAACAGCCCGCGAAGGAATGGGGTCAGCCGGATGCGGTTCATAACGATCAAGTACTCAATGGTAATTATAAGCTGAACGCTTAACGTTTGGCAATAAGAACCCATTAGGAATTTCGCGAGAGCGGATTCAAGCGAGGACGAACGGGCACCCGGGGCGGTCTGGGCGCGTCGGGTTTTTAATATTCGGCAATCTTAGATATCATGTTCACTTAACCTTCAATCAGCGGCCTGTGCGCCTGACGAGGCGCGCGGATCGGCGCGGCTGGGAGGCTGAGACGGCCGGGCGTAAACGGCCGGGCTCGTTCACCGGACCAGGGCTTCGGGGAGGCCGAGGCCGGCGGGCGGCTTGATGCCCATGGCCTCGAAGCGTTGGGCAGCTTCGGCCTGACGACGCTGCCGATCCGCCTCGTATCTTTCCTGTTGCTCCGGCCGCAGCACCGCGAGGATCGCCTGGTCGCGCGAGTCTCCCTCCGCCAGCGGTCCGGCGTCGGTACCCAGCCCCTCCAGCTGCATGGCCGGGTCGTAGTCCGGGGAGGATCGGGCCATGATGGCAAACACTTGGTCCTGCTGCGCGTCATCGAGCGTGACCACCTTGTCCAGCTGGGTGACGCGGCGGGTTGCCTCCTGTTCGACGCGGCCGGCCCGCTCTTGCAGGCGATCGGTCTGGTACGGGCCGAGCTGCTCCGGGCTCAGAGTGCCGGCCATGAATTCGTCCAGCCCATCCTCGGCCCGCTGGCCCCGCCCGAGGGCCATCATGTCCTGGAGGCCGGCCCCCGGGCGGTTCATGACCTCTTTTCCTTTTTCCGCCTCCTTTTCGCTCTTTTCTTCAAACCACTTTTTCACCGCCTCCTGCTGTTCGGCGGTGAGTGTGTATTTTTCGGTCAGCTCCGCCACCCGCCGCTCGGCCATGGCCTTGGTCCCTCGACGCCGGGCATGGTCGAGCAGCGGGGTGAGCGACTGCAGCAGGGGTTTGGCCTGCTCGAACATGTCATTCAGGTCCGCCGGGCCGTCTGCCGGAGCGGGGGCGGCGGCCAGGGTCTCCGCGCCCCCGGCCTTTGCCTGGGCCAGCCGGCTTTCCAGGGAGGCGATGGTGCCGCGCGCGCCGGCTAGTTCCTTTTCCAGCGCCCCGAGCGTGGTTTTCTCCAGGGCGGCCGCAGCCTGGGCGGCTGGTGTGGGTGCGCCCCGGGCCCGGAAGACGGTGGCGGTCCCTGATCCCACAGCCCCTCCAAGCACAAACGAGGCGGCAACAAGCAGGCGGGTCGGAATCTGTGGCATGGCAAGAAGGGGTGGAAGACGGGGTGTCTAATCCCGTCTCTAACGTCGCGAGCCGGCGATTTTACCGGCTTTTTTCACAAAAACACTCTACCACCCCGGCCGGGAGGGCCTTGCTCACGGTGCCTTCAACCCGCTGCTCAGCGCGAGGTACCAGGTGAGAAACGCCGGACCGCAGAACACCCACAGGGTGGCTCCAAGAGCCAAATAGGGGCCGAAGGGGATCCGGGCGGCCCACTCGCGGCGCTTCACGAGGATCATCACCACCGCGATCAGGCTGCCAAGGATGCTGGCCGAAAAAAGCGTGAAGAGGATGCCCTTCCAGCCCAGAAAGGCCCCGACCAGGCCCATGAATTTCACGTCGCCCAGGCCCATGGCCTCGCGGGGCACGACCGCCTGCGTCATATGTCCGCTCATGTGCTGGACCTCCTCCAGCTTCCGCGCGGCAGGAGCGCCGCCAGCCGGCGTGAACTGGACCGTGTCTTCGCTCAGCACCAGTTCACCTGGGCCCTGGTCCTCGCCATTCAGCTGGCACGCCTGGCAGGTCATGCGCAGGCGGTCGGTCTTGCGCGAAAAAACATCGGTCCACAGGTGCTTCTCGGTGCCCAGCATGATGATCGGCTCCGGCTCCCCCTCCGGCTGGCTCACGTTCCAGGCGACCGGCTCCGCGGACGCGTATTTCAGGCGGCCGAAGGCCAGCTTGCCCAGTTGCACCACCAGCCACACCAGCAGCAGACCGAGCCCCGCGCCCAGCAGCGACTCCAGCAGGTTGGTCCATCGCAGGTTGGACCGCATCCCGGCCGGCAGCAGTTCGGTGATCCAATTCGCCTCGCTGACGATCAGCCACGGAAAAACCGCGCTGCAGACGATGCCCGCCACCATCCCCCCGTAGGTGATCTCATCCGGAATGATCATGTGGTCGAAATCGATGTAGGTGGCGGCCACACACAACGCCAAAAACCCGCACATCGGCAGCACCAGCCACGGCTGGTCGCGCCCAAACCACAAAAAAATCAGCAGGAACAACACCGCCGTCAACAACTCCACAAAAAGATACCGCGGCGAAATGGGCGCACGGCAATTCGCGCATTTCCCGCGCAGCACCAGCCAGCTTACCAAGGGCAGATTATGCCACATAGGGATCTGGTCTTTGCACGACGGGCAGAACGAGCGCCGGGGATTGGACACGGAAATATCCAGTGGCAGCCGGTAAATCACCACGTTCAGAAACGAACCCACACACGCCCCCAACACAAAGGAGGCGATGGCCAGGGTCAGCTGAATCGCGGGTGATAAATACTGAGCAGTCGTCAGGTAGGCGGCAAGAATTACCATAATATCAACAATTATTGACCTTCTTTGGGCCTTTGGAAAGCACGAAGTTGGCCGCGTCGCACTTTTTCAGGCCATGCCACCCGTCATCCTGCCTTCCCGGCCGCCAGAGAAAACGGCCGCACCCAACCGGCCCGGCCACGCCGCCCCCTGGGCGGTCGATTCCGTGCCTGGAAGTAGGCCCACGCTGGTCCGACGCTCATTGTGCGCCATGGTCGCGTGCGGGGAGTTTCCCGGCGACGTTCCGCCCCCGACTTTTCCAGCCATTCCCCTTCATGCCCAATCTTGTTCGTTACGCCTGGCTTTCGGTGGCCGCCGCCCTGCTCACGTTTTTCCTGAAAATGGGGTCCTGGCAGGCCACCGGGTCGGTCAGCCTGCTCTCCGATGCCCTGGAGTCGCTGGCCAATCTGGCGGCGGGTTTGATTGCGGTGGCGTCCCTCAGCGTGGCCGCCCGCCCCGCGGATGACGAGCACGCCTACGGCCACACCAAAGCCGAATACTTCGCCAGCGGGATCGAGGGTGCGCTCATCCTGATCGCCGCGGCCGGCATCGGGTGGAGCGCGGTGGACCGCTTGATGGAGCCACAACTGCTGACACGGCCGATGCTGGGCATCCTCCTCTCCGCCGTAGCCGCCGCCATCAATCTGGTCGTGGCCCGCGTGCTTTTCCGCGTGGGCCGAAAGCACCACTCGGTGGCCTTGGAGGCGGATGCGAAACACCTGATGACCGATGTCTGGACCTCGGTTGTCGTCATCGTGGCGGTGGCCCTGGTCTCGCTCACCGGCTGGTCGTGGCTCGATCCGGCGCTCGGCCTGCTGCTCGCCTGCCACATCGTCGTCACCGGCATCCGGCTGGTCCACCAGTCGATGCTCGGCCTGATGGACACCGGCCTGCCGCCGGAGGAACTGGCCGCGGTGCGCGCGCTGCTGGATTCTTTCGAACCCCGGGGCGTGCAGCACCATGCGCTGCGCACCCGCGTGGCCGGAGCGCGCCGCTTCATGTCGGTGCACCTGCTCTTTCCCGGCGAGTGGACCGTGACCCGGGCCCATGCACTCTCCGAAGAAATCGAGGCCGCCCTGCGCGCGGCCGTACCCCGCCTGACCATCCTCACCCACCTCGAGCCCATCGAGGACCCGGCGTCGTGGCACGACGTCGAGTTGGATCGGTCTCCCCCCGCTTGATCCGGGGGACCGAGGCCGCCGCGGGAGGTGCCGCCTTCAGCCCGGCCGCCCCCCTACTCGAGGAGGAACTTCGGATTCTGCTCAAGGAAACTCTGGGGGTTCTGGTACAGCAACCGGTCGATGAACGCGGCGTCGTACCCGCGACGGCGCAGCTCCATCGCCGTCTTCGGCACGGCCAGCGGGTCGCTGATTCCCCAGTCGCAGGCGCTGTTCAGCCAGAGGCGCTCGTGGCCGTACAGCTCCAGGATGTCGATCGCCCGGTTGGGGGTGGTTTTCGACTCCGGGTACAGGGTGATCCCGGCCCAGAAGCCGGCCTCCAGCACCAGCGGCGCGGTGTGTTCCTCCACGTGATCGACGATGACCCGGGCCGGATCGACGGACGAGTGGTTCTTCAGCGCGTCGAGGATCAGGCGGGTGCCCTTGAGCTTGTCCTCCAAGTGGGGCGTATGGACGAGGATCATCTGGCCGTGGTCGGCGGCGAGCTGGATGTGGTGCTCAAGAACCATCAATTCATTGCGGCTGTTCTTGTTCAGCCCGATCTCGCCGATGCCGAGCACGTTGGGCTTCTCCAGCAGCGGAGGGATGAGCGCGAGCACCTCCTTGGCGAGGCCCAGGTCTTCGCTTTCCTTCGGATTCAGGCATAGCCAGCAATAATGCTTCAGATGAAACCGCGCTGCACGTTTCGGCTCGTAGTCGGTCAGCTGCCAGAAATAGTCGGCAAAACCATCGGCCGACGACCGGTCGAATCCCGCCCAGAACGCCGGTTCGCAAATGGCGACGCAACCGGCATGCGCCATGGCCGCATAATCGTCGGTCGTGCGGCTGACCATATGGCCGTGGGGTTCAATATATCGCATCGGATCAATGGAGAATGAGGGTGAAGGGGGCGAATGGGCGGCGGTGAGCGGACATCGCGGCGGCACCGACTGAACGGCGGGCGGGCGCGGCGGAAACCGAAGCCTGTGCTCGCCTAGGGTTCATATTTGCCGCTCCAGGCGCCGGCGGCCCCCTGCATGGTGGCGGTCGGAATCGGCACGGTGCTGGGATCGCTGAGCGACTCCAGAATGGCGCGCACGCGCCCGCCCTCCCCGGAAGCGAGCAGGGGCAGCGCGTCCCGCAGCGCCTGCACACGGAAATCTGTGGCTTGGCCGTGCCTCTCGACACGATCCAAAAAGGCGGCGACATCAAGCAGCTTGGACCGGGCGTCCATGAATCCGTGATCGACAAGCGAAGGGCTGGTCTTCATTCGGTCAGAATACCCGGGCTGGCGGTGGCGACAAGGGCGGAGGAAAAAAGCGGGGTCCGGGCCGGCGGTTCCGCCGCCAGGCCGGACCGACCCTGGTTCCGCACCGGGGCCGGGGCTCCGGGGGAAAAGCGCGGGTGCAGGATAAAAAAGTGAAACCAGTCGGATGGTGGAGACGAAAAAGGGGATGCAGTCCGTTGAGCCGGTGGACCTGGAGGAGTGCTCCGCTGGTGAGCCTTTGCCTTCTAAATTGCAGTCGCTTACTTTTTTGTCCCCCACCCTCGTGAATGAAAAGCGCCGGCCGGGCGCTTTTGCCTTGCCCTTTTCGTTCAAAATGGCTAGAAATCCCATGAGTTCCCTCCGTTGACTCCTGTCCTATGACTCCCTCATCCTGCCTTCGGGCGAGCCTTTGGCTCGCCATGTTTGTCTCCGCGCTCCCAGCCTACAGCCAAGGCTCGTCGAGTCCCGTCATCGGATATTACAAATTCAATGTGCCACCCGGCCCTTCCATCTGGGTCTCCGGATTCGTCACCAAGACCGATTTTCAAGGGGCCGCTTCCAGTGTGACCAGCGGTCCGGCCACGTCCACCATCAACCGAACCGGGGCCGCGTGGACGGGCTTTCCCAATCATTATGTGGAGATCCTGGAGGGCTCGTGGGCGGGCTTGGTGCTCGACATCGTCTCCTCCACCGCCACTTCCGTGACCGTGGAGGGCAATCTCGGAGTCGCACCGGGATTCAGCCTGCCGCAGACCATCAAGTTTGCCATCCGCGCCCATGCGACGCTGGGCAAAATTTTCAAAAGTGGGGTGGGTTTAAGCGCCTTCGAGGACGAAATCAACCTGTTCTACGAAGACGGATCGAGGAAAAAGTTCTATTTCGACGACTCTGTGCCCGGCGGTCAAATCGTGGCCGATGACGCCAACTCGACCAACCGCGACAACGAAAAAGTCTACCCCGGCCAGGGCATGCTCTTCGTCACCGGTGGACCGCGCACGCTTTCTTTCGGGGGAGGCGAAGTCAGCTACGTCAAACAGACCGCGACCAAGGTCCCGCTGTTTGGCGGGCAGGTCAATCTGGTCGGCTTGATCAATCCGGTGGTGGCCGCGGCTCCGCTCGTCTCCACCACCGCCACGGAAAGGGCCCCGATCAATTCTCCTACCCTGGGGCTGGTGAGTTCTTCGCTGTCGGAATATGAGGATGAGATCTCGCCGTACAATCTGGTGGGCGGCGTGTTTTCCCGTCAGGGAATTTTTTATTACGCCAGTGATGTCAACACCATCGTCGACCTCAACGGCACCCCGGTGAATGTCGATGTGCCCTTCGGCACCGGCTTCGTGCTCCGGCCGGCGGGGGACCGCTATTACACCCAGCCCGGCGTGGTGGTTGCCAACTAATCGTTCCCGAAAGCAGACACACTTCACTCTCATGCATCGTTCTCTCATTTCATACGCCGTTCTCTTTTGCGGCCTGACGACTTCCAGCAAGGCAGTCATCACCATTTCCGGCAATAATTCACCTGGAACTCGTTATCTTTTGGCCTCCTCCACTGGGGTGGAGCTTCCCAGCGGCAGCGCGATTCGGGTCGGGCTCTTCAATGATCCGGTGACCAATGCCGTCATTCTCCAAGGCAACAACTTCGCCTCCATCGACGCCCTCTTCACTCCGATTGGCGAAGGGGATGCCGGCGGCGGCAATGTAGTCAACCCGCTGAGCATTAACGCAACGCCCGGCCGCTTCTCTTTTTCGGTCCTCAATATCACCCAAGCCTATCTCCAGGCCGGCCTTCCGCTGTATTATTGGGCTTTTAACAACGCCAACCCCGCCCAAGCCACCGAGTGGGCCATCTTCACCAACGATGATTCAGCGAACGCGGGAACCCCATGGGTTGTGCCTGTTGATGATCCAAATACGGGCGGGAGCAGGACCTTGACGGTGACCACGGCCAACATTGACGATGCCTCGGATTTGGTCCGGGGGACCTACGGGACCTCGACCACCCCGCCCCTCATCCCCGGCGACCCGGCACTTCTGGCCATTCGTTTGAGCCCCATTCCCGAACCCAGCCTGGCCGCCCTCTGCCTGACAGCGACCGGCCTGTGGTTCCGCCGTCGGCGGACGCAGGGCTGATTCAGCTCAGGGTCAGCGTTTTTTGCAGACTGGCCGCGAGGGCTTGATCGTGGGTAACCATGATCAGGCCGGCGCTGTGTTCGGCGGCGAGTGATTTAAGGAGGTCCACCACGCGGGTGGCGTTTTCGCGGTCGAGGGCGCCGGTGGGTTCATCGGCCAGGATGAGTTTGGGCTGATTGATCAGGGCGCGAACCACGGCGACGCGCTGGCGCTCGCCGCCCGAAAGCACGCCGGGGAACGAGGTCTGCTGCGCGGACAACGCCACGCGGTCCAGCAGGGCGGTCGCCCGCGCCGCGGCGTCAGCCCGGGCCGGATGAGTGGCCGGCAGAGCGAGGGTCGGGACCAGCACGTTTTCCAGGACCGTGCACTGGGGCAGCAGGTGGTGGAGTTGAAAGACGAATCCAAGCAGTTCCGCGCGCAACGCGGCTCGGTCGGACTCCCCCAATCCTCCCACGCGGCGGCCCGCCAGGATGACCTCACCCGAGGTCGGCTCATCGAGCAGCCCGATCAGGTTGAGCAGCGTGCTTTTGCCACAGCCCGAGGGGCCGACGATAGCCAGCGACTCCCCGCCATCCACGGTGAAGGACACATCGTTCAGCACCCTTCGGGGCGGTCGGCCGGCGGCGTCGGGATATTCTTTGACCAGATGGGTGACTTCGAGGGCGTGCATGGCTGGAGTGGCGAGGGGATAAATAAAAGCACGGGGGAAAGCGGACCGTGGAACCCGCCAAGGGACGAAGTCCGTCCTTCCGGGTCAAGGCCGTCCTTCCGCAGCCGCCCCCGTGGGGCTCACCATCGGCGGCCCTGGGACCATTCCAGGGCACCGGGGGTGACCGGGGAATCGCCGAGATCCCATTTGGTGCCCGGCTCCGGGTATTCAAAGACGCGGCCCTCGTAATTGCGCAGCACGGTGCGGGTGCGGGTGCGCTGGAGGAGATACTCGGGGTTGATGGGGACCTTGCCACCTCCCCCGGGCGCATCGATCACGAACTGGGGGACGCCATAACCGGTGGTGTGGCCGCGCAGGCCCTCGATGATCTCCAGACCCCGGGCCACACTGGTCCGCAGATGGGAGGAGCCCTGGATGAGATCGCACTGGTACAGATAATAGGGCCGCACCCGGCAGATCAAAAGTTTGTGCACGAGGGCCTTGTAGGTCTCGACGTCGTCGTTCACCCCGCGCAGCAGCACGCTCTGATTTCCCAGCGGAATGCCGTGGTTGGCCAGGCGCTCCAGCGCCTCCCTCACTTCGGAGGTCAGCTCTTTCGGGTGGTTTACGTGCACGCTCATCCACAGCGGATGATATTTTTGCAGCATTTGGCAGAGGGCCGGGGTGATGCGCTGAGGCAGGAAGATCGGCACCCGGGTGCCGATGCGCAGAAACTCCAGGTGGGGAATCGCGCGCAGCCGGGCCAGGATTTTTTCGAGCTTGCCGTCAGAAAGCAGCAGCGCGTCCCCTCCGGAAAGAAGCACGTCGCGCACTTCCGTGTGCTCCTCCAGGTAGCGGAACGCCGCCTCAAATTCCGTGTGCAGTTCCTGCTCCCCCACCCCGCTGACCACGCGGCTGCGGGTGCAGTATCGGCAATAACTCGCGCACCGGTCGGTCACCAGAAAAAGCACGCGGTCCGGGTAGCGATGGACCAGGCCCGGAACCGGCATGTGGCTGTCCTCGCCGCAGGGGTCGCTCAGTTCATCGGTGTCCTCCCAGCTTTCCTCGATGCGGGGGATCACCTGCCGGCGGATCGGACACTCCGCATCCAGGGGGTCGACCAGATTGAAAAAATGCGGGGTGATCGCCATGGCCAGCTTGTCTTTGGTCAGCAGCACGCCGGCTCGCTCTTCATCAGTGAGCACCAAGTGCTTCTCCAGCTGCGCAAGCGTGGTGACGCGGTTTTTCATCTGCCACGTCCAGTCGTTCCACTGTGCGGGGGCGACGCCCGCCCAGTAGCCGGGAGCGGGTGAGGAAAAGCCCTTGTCGAGGGCGGAGGTAAGGGTGTGCATCGGAGTCAGAACCAACCGGTCTGTGACTAAAGAGGAACTAGAATCACGCTGTCTGTAAGTCAACGCCGGGCGCACCCTGCCGGCCATTACATTTTTCCCCCAATCCTCCCACGCCCACCCTTGGGGGAAGCCGGCCCCTCCCGGCTGGAGGCTCCCTCGATCAGCCCCTAATCCTTCTTGCTCTTGCTGCTTCGTTTCTCGCCGCCGGTGTACCGGTATTTTTCAGGCTGGCGCAGGGCGCGCGGATGTTCGCTGGTCGGGCGATCATCACCGCGGTTCCGGCTTGCAGAAGAGGAAGAAGAGGAAGAAGAGGAACTCCGGTGCTCTGGCTCGCTGCCGCGCCTGACGTCGTTGCGGCTGCTGCCTCCGCTTCCAGTGTGGCGGTACTTGTCGGGCTGGCGCATCGCCCGCGGATGCTCGCGGCTGGGCCGATCGTCTTTTTTGCTCCGGCTGGAGGAGGACGGCTGGCGTCCGCGGACTTCGCCGTCGCGCTCGCGAAAAGTGTTGTCCTTCAGACTGATCCCGCGATCTCGATACCATTCCTTGGAATGGTAGCCGCTTGGCAGCTCTCCGCGCTGCGGTCCGCGATACCGGACAAGTTTCATTTCCTCGCTGCTGCGGCGGTGGCGATAGCGGTCCCGATTGGATCCGTGGTCGTGACGATAGCGGCCGTAGCGGTCGTCGTCCCACCACCGGTAGCTGTAGTAGCGGCCGCCGTAATAATGCGGCCAGCGCGTTGCGTACGTCACATAGCCTGAATAGGTCGGCGGGTGGTAGTCGTAATACTCGTCATTCCAATCGTCATAGCCATAACCGACCCCGGTGGCGACGTAGCCGCCGCCGTACCGGGGCCCGCCCCCATAATAACCGTCGTCGTAGACGGTGCAGGACGAAAACCCGACCGCAGCCAGGGCGGCAAGGGCAAGGCGGGGAAGGAGAATGAGAAGCGGTGTGTTCATGGTCCGGTCAAAGTGATTACGCCGCATGTTGACGGCGCACGCCACCATAAATTCACCGGGTCTTTCTGATCGGGCCGGCGAAATTTTGCGCCGGGACTTGGCGCTGGCGGTTTCCCGTGTTGGGTGAAAGCAGATGCTGCTCATCATCGATAATTACGACTCCTTCACCTACAACCTCGTCCAATATTTCGGCGAGTTGGGGGCGGAGATGAGGATCTTCCGCAACGACCAGATCACCCTGGACGAAATTGCGGCGCTGGCACCCACGAAGCTGTGCATTTCCCCCGGGCCGTGCTACCCCCGGGAGGCCGGGATCAGTTGCGACGCCCTCCGCAGCTTCGGCCCGGCGATACCCACTCTGGGCGTCTGCCTCGGCCACCAGGCCATCGGCGAAGTCTATGGAGGGGAGGTCGTCCGCGCCCCCAGGCTGATGCACGGCAAGACGTCGCTGATCCATCATGACGGCCGGGGCGTCTTCGCCGGGCTGCCCCAGCCCTTTGAGGCCACGCGGTACCACTCCCTCATCGTGCGGCGCGAGACGCTGCCCGACTGCCTGGAAATTTCCGCGGAAACGGAGGAGGGCGAAATCATGGGGCTGCGCCACCGCGAGTTCCCCGTCCATGGCGTGCAGTTCCATCCGGAGTCGATCCTCACCCGCGACGGGAAGGCGCTCCTGAAAAACTTCCTCGAGCTCTAGCGTCCCCGCTCCCGCCCGCCCGCTCCGCCGTCCTTCATTTTTTGCCAAGGCTGTGCGCCCCCACTTCGCCTACGTCTTTGAGCGGTTTCCGAGCTTCACGCAGACCTTTGTCGTGCGCGAGGTGCTGGAGTTGGAACGCCAGGGCGTGAGGCCGCTGCTCATTTCCATTCGCGACACCAGGGACGAACAGCCCCGCCATTTCCCCGCCGAGCTGTACGACCGGGTCCACTTCCTGCCTCCGGAAAAGGAACTGATCGAATGGGTGAAAGCGGAAAAGGACGCCAACCGCCTGCCGCAGGAAATCGTCCTCAGCCTGCGCCATTGGGGCGAGCGGCCGGACAAAATGCGGGTCTACGAAGCCGCCTACATCGGCCGGCACCTGCGCGAAGCCGGCGTGCGGCACGTGCATTCGCATTTTGCCGGCATCGGCGCGCGCGTCGGGTGGTGGCTGCGTTGGGCCTACGACTACAGCTTCTCCTTCACCGGGCATGCCAACGACATCCTCTGTGACGAACCCGGCCTCGATCTGACCCTCAGACGCCTGATGGACGACGCCTCGCTCGTCATCACCGTGAGTGACTTCACCGCCGCAAACCTGCGCAACCGGTTCCCCTCCGCCGCGTGCAAAATCAAACGCGTCTACAACGGTCTGGATCTTGCGCGTTTCGCCACGGCAGATCCGCCGCCGCCACCGACCGGCCCGCCCCTCATTCTCAGCGTTGGACGCCTCATCGAAAAAAAAGGCTACCCGGACCTGATCGCCGCCTGCGCCCAGCTCCGGCAGCGTGGTGTCGCCTTCCGCTGCGAGATTGCGGGGGACGGGCCGCTCGAAGGCGGTTTGCGCGCGTTGATCGCCGCGCACGAACTCGGCGACTGCGTCACCCTGTTGGGAGCGACGCCGCAGGACGTGATCGTCCGCAAACTGGCCGAGACCTCGGTCTTTGCGCTCGCCTGCGCCACCGAAACCGACGGCGGCATGGACAACCTGCCGACCGTGCTCATGGAAGCGATGGCCGCCAGCGTGCCATGCGTTTCGACCCGCCTGGCCGGCGTGCCGGAAATGGTCGAGCATGGCGTCACCGGCCTGCTCGTCGGCGAACACGATCCGGCCGCGCTGGCCGACGCCATCGCGACCCTGCTGCAGGAAAGGCCGCTGGCCGCACAGATGGGTGCCGCCGGACGCCAACGGGCCGTGCAACTTTTCGCGCAGGAGGTGACCGCCGCCCGACTACGGCGGCATTTTGCCGGCCGCGGCCTGATGCGATTCGACGCCTCGCTGGTCGTGCGGCACCCGCAACTGGCCGTCGCCTATGCGCGGCAGTTTGCCTGGCGGGCGGCCCGGCTGACGCGGTGCCGGACGCTCCGCCACCGCCAAGCCCCGGAGTTCCTTCGGGGCGACTCCCCGGCCCCGGGCGCTTAAACGGGACCGCCGGTTCCCGTCCTGGAACCGGCATTTTGGTTGATCGTCCGCACCGGAAGGATCCGGCCGCGAGTCCTATTTGCCCGCCTCCTCAATGGCTTCCTTCACCTCCTTGCCGGCATCCTTAACCGCGTCCTTGGTGTCTTCGGCAGCGTCGCGAACCCCCTCCGCGGGGCGTCGGTCGAGGGCGTCGTCGACCGTATCCTTGACTTTCCCACTGGTGGATTTTTTTGGTTCACAGGCCGGCAGGGTCAGGAGCAGAGCGGCGGCAAAAAGGAGATGGAATGGTTTCATGGTCGGATGATTGAATGAGCAGAAGGACAGATTGATTCAGAGCGCGGCCCCAAACAAGGCACCCACCCCGGCGGTCAGCGCCATCGCGAGCGCACCCCAAAAAGTGACGCGCACCACCGATTTCCACACCGGAGACCCGCCGGCGCGAGCCGCCAGCGTTCCCAGCAGTGCGAGAAACAGCAACGACGTGCCCGCCACCGCCCAAACGAGTGCGGAAACCGGCACGACGATAACAACCACCAGCGGCATGGCGGCACCGACCGCAAACGTGCCCGCCGACGCCAGGGCGGCCTGCACCGGGCGCGCGCTCAGGGAGTCGGAAATGCCCAGCTCGTCACGGGCATGGGCCCCCAGCGCATCTTTGGCCATCAATTGAGCGGCCACCGCACCAGCCAGTTCCGGGCTCAGTCCGCGCGCCTCATAGAGGCCGGCCAGTTCGGCATGCTCGCGCTCGCCGTCGGTGGCCAGCTCCCGGGTCTCCCGCTCCAAGTCGGCGCGTTCGGTGTCGGACTGGGAACTCACCGAAACATACTCGCCGGCCGCCATCGACATCGCGCCCGCCACCAGACCGGCGATGCCGGCCACCAGCACATGGCCCCGGCTGGACTCGGCGGCCGCCACTCCCACGATCAAACTGGCGGTGGAGACGATTCCATCATTCGCGCCGAGAACAGAGGCCCGGAGCCATCCAATACGGTGGGTCCGGTGGTTCTCGGAATGTCTGGTCATGAAGCGTACCCCTCAGCGGCTCCGCGAGCCCGAGTCTTTTGGGATGACCAGAGATCGGCGAGGATTCATGAGCGCGCAAGCGGCCAATAGACGAACGAGGCCCGCCGGCCCGCCCTCACGTTCAGCGTGACGCCCGTGAACCTGCCGGCGGCCCGCCGGGGTCATGCGGCCGGCGGCGCGGGCGGACGACCCGCCGTTTTTTCCTCCACCCCTTCCGGTCTTGCGCCTCCAGATGGTGCCCCGGGCGCGAGTCCCGACTCGACCAGATTGCGCCCGGACCAGATTTCCAGGAGCACAGTGGTGAAGGCGAGGACCGCGGGTCCGAGGATGAGGCCGGCCGGGCCAAACTGGATCAACCCGCCGACGACCGACATGAACGCGAGCAGGGTGTGAATCTTCAGACGGTTACCGACGAGGATCGGGCGCAGCAGATTGTCGATGGTGCCAACCACGACGACTCCCCACATCGTGAGGATGAGCGCCTGCCCCCAGCTGCCTTCGAGCAGCAGAAAAAGGGCGGCCGGCATCCAGACGACAAAGGCACCAAGGACGGGCACGAGGGCCAGCAGCGCCATGATCAGACCCCACAGCAGCGGCGCCGGCAGCCCCAGCCACCAAAACATCAGCCCCCCCAGCAGCCCCTGCACGGCCGAGACGGCCAGCGTGCCGTAAATCGTGGCGTGAATGGTGTCGCTGACCCGGGTGTACATCAGGTCCATTTCCGAGCCCTGCAACGGTGAAAGACGTTTCAGCGTCCGCAGCGTCGCCCGACGGTCCCGCAGGAAAAAAAACAGCAGGTAAAATGTCAGGAGGAAATCGAGGACCTGAAACACCGAACCGGTGACGATCGACCCCGCCCGCGCGATCAGCCAGCCCGAGAAAGACTTCACCGTGCCCGGCAGATCGATCTGCTGGTTCAGTCCGTCGATGAGAGAGGCCAGCCGGGGCTGGGCCGCGAGCACCCGCTTCCACTCGCTCGAGGTCACTCTGGTTTCAATGAGTTCCGCGCCTTTGGCGGCCTCCACGACCAGGCGTTGCACTACCAGGGTCATCGGCACGACCACGATCAGGCCGATGACCAGGACGGAGATGATCGCCGCCAGCCGGGGCTGCTTGAGCTTCGATTCGACCCAGCGCTGGAATGGAGTGAACAAAATGGCGAGCCCCAGCGCCCAGGCGAGGGACGAGAGAAACGGCACCGCCAGCCGGTAGCAGAGAAAGATTCCCAACGCTGTCGCCGCCATCAGGACCAGAGTCTGCACATGGGATCGCGATCCCCAGTCGTTCGGCTCTGGATCTGCCATCGGCTTGGTTCCTCGTTTGTTCATGCCGCTCATCGCCCTACCGGGGCCCGCCACCCCGCGGAGTCACCCAATGCGGCACCGACCGTTTGTCCATCTGAAACGGCCGCGGTGACGACCCGCCCCCCCTGCCTTCCCGCCGGAGACCGGCGTTTTACGGAGCCACGCCGGCGGCCTTTTCAATCAACTGGAGGAATTCGCCGCGGTAACCTTCGGCGTCGGGACCCTTACCGGCCCGGGCCAGTTCGCGGACCATGTTCCAGGTGGCGTCCCCCTTGTAGGCAGAGTCCTTCAGCAGCAGGCCGGTCATGGCCACGCTGGCGGCGAACTTGAAGTCCGCCGGGGCTTCCGCGAATGTCGCATCGCGGTCCACCACCGGCACCTCAAGCAGCTGGCTGGCCTCCCCATCCGGTGCCTTGTAGCGGAGCTTGACGGTCATGGTTTCCGTCGACCCGGGCTGGTCCGCAGCCGCCGGCGCGGGGGTGACCGGAACGAAGACTCCCGCCGCCGGAGCCGGCTGATACTTTAGCGGGTCCACGGGCGGCTGGATGGGCGGCGCACTCATCGGCACGATCTCGTACAGGGCCGTCACCGAATGCCCCGCGCCAATTTCCCCGGCGTCCTTTTGGTCATCGTTGAAGTCCTGCTTTGCCAGCATCCGGTTTTCGTAGCCGAGCAGGCGGTAGTGACGCACGTGGGTCGGATTGAATTCGACCTGGATTTTCACGTCCTTGGCGATGGTCATGAGGGTGCCATCGAGCTGGTCCCCCAGCACCTTGCGCGCCTCGCTCAGGCTGTCGATGCAGGCGTAGTTGCCGTTCCCCTGGTCCGCCAGCATCTCCATGGTCGCGTCCTTCAGATTTCCCATGCCGTACCCCAGCACGGAGAGAAAAACCCCGCTTTTCGCCTCCTCGGTGATGAGTTTCTGCAGCGCCGCTTGGTCGGTGATGCCGACGTTAAAATCCCCGTCGGTGGCCAGCAGCACGCGGTTCACCCCGTCCTTCTTGAAATGCTGCCGGGCCTGCTCGTAGGCGAGCTGGATGCCCGAGGCTCCATTGGTCGAACCACCTGCGGAGAGGGATTCGATCGCCCGGCTGACCACGTCCTGGTGCTCCAGGCTGGTCGAGGCCAGGGCCACGCCGGAACTGCCGGCGTAGGTCACGAGGGCGACGTGGTCGCCGCCTTTTAACTGGCTGGTCAGCAGCTGCAGGCTTTGCTTCACCAGCGGCAGCTTGGCCGGTTCGGCCATCGAGCCGGAGACATCGATGAGAAAAACCAGATTGGCGGCCGGCCGTTGTTCGCGGGCCACTTTCCTCCCCTGGAGGCCGATGCGGGCCAACCGGTGTTGGGGCTGCCATGGGCAGCCGGCCAGATCCACGGTCACGGAAAAGGGTGCATCCCCTGCCGGCTGCGGATAGTCGCAGGGGAAATAATTCACCAGTTCCTCCAGCCGCACGGCCGCCCGCGGGGGGCGCCGCCCTTGATTGAGAAACCGCCGCACGTTGGCGTAACCCGCGGTGTCCACGTCGATGGCGAAGGTCGAGAGAGGTTCACTGCCCACCGCAACGAACGGGTTTTCCGGCACCTCGGCGTAGGCCTCCGTGTCAAAGACACCGGCCCCCAGCGGGTTGAGCTTGGCCTCTCCGAGGTGCCAGCGCCCAGCGGGTTCCCCCTCCTTGGCCAACCGAACCCGTTGCGGCTTCTGCGGACTGGAGGAACCGGCCAAAGCCACGACCTCACCCCGCGGCTGGTCGGCTGGATGGGAGGCCGGCAGCGCATCGGTGAGCGCCGGCGCGGCGGCGAAGCCGAGGCGGTCCGTCCCCTCGGACTCGTCGGACGGTACCGATGCCGCCGCGAGTTGTCCGAGCCCGGGCCGCGCCGGGGGCGCGGCCGACGCCGGCTGCGCAGCGACTGCGGAGGGGCCCTCCCCGGGGGCCGCGGCTTCCCATTGCGAGTCCGCCGATGCCAGCATCCTGGCCCGGGTGTGGTCCCTGGCCGAAAGGGCATACTCGCGGGTCATGGTGTCCACCCGTCCCAGCTCCGTTCTGGCCAGTCCATGGCCAGGATCCGCGGACAGGGCCTCGTTCAGACTCGTCCGGGCGGCATCGAAATAGCCCAGGGCGCTCTGAGCCACCCCGCGGTCCAGCGCCTCGGTGCCGTCATCAAAGGGCGGGATGCCGTCGGCGGGCGCGCCCGCATCCGCAGTGGCCAGCACCGCCTCCGGTGCCGCCGCCGACATCGCCAGCAGCGCCGGGGCATCAGGCGGGCCGGATCCCGCCTCGCCATCAGGCGGGCCGGATCCCGCCTCGCCATCAGGCGGGCCGGATCCCGCCTCGACATCAGGCGGGCCGGATCCCGCCTCGGCATCGGCCAGCAGGGAGGCCTGCGGCTCAGGAGAGGAAGCCGCGAACTGTCTTCCAGCGAAGCCATCGGAAACCGCGGCAGCGCCCCGCTCTCCCCGCTCGCCCGCCGGGGCGCGGCCATGTTTCATCTCAAGCGCGGCCATTGCCGGCGGCTCCGATTCCCGGAGCCAGTGGCTGCTGACCGCCACGGCGGCCGCGGCCGCGCCCATGCCCGCGCCCCAGGCCAGCCAACGCCGCGACACCCGCGGGAGCGCGAAGAACTCCGGTTTGGGAGTCGACTGCACCAGCTGATGCGCCAGGGCCTCGCGCTGGTCATGGGTCAGGGCCGTTTCGGCCGGGGCGGCCAGCGCCTCGCTGAGCAGCGTGCAGAACTCCCTCGTTTCCAGGGCGTAGGCGTCCGCCGCGGAACCTTCAGGGCAGGAGGCATCGATCCGCGCGCGGTCCTCCGCGGGCAGTTCGTCCAGCGCGAGCGCGGTGAGTTGTGATTTAAAATCGTCGTTCATGGGATGCGGCAGGGTGAAAAGTGGTTTTTTTTAGCGGCGGGGGTTCCGCCGGGTGTGGATCGTCGCGGGAGCGCCGGCATGAAGGCCCGCAACAAAGAGCGTTTTCATTTTCAAATAACTCATGGCCCATGACTTGCGTATCACCGTTCACGCCTGCTGGGAAGCGACCCACGAGGAGCGAAGCGACTGCACGGCCTGATGGATGATCCAGCCGATGTTGGAGGTGGTGAGCCCGGTGGCGGCGGCGATCTCCTTGTACGAAAGACCGGATTCGAATTTGAGCTGGAGGAGCTGCCGCTGCTTTTCCGGCAGGCCGGCAATCAGCGTGCGGATCTGGCGGGCGGTGTCCTTGCCGTCGAGCGCGGTGTCGGGGGCCGCGGTGGCAGCGGGGGCGGATTCGAGCAGGGCGGAGTCCATGGGCACGAGGCGTGAGGATTTTCGATGGAGGTCGATGACCCGGTTTTTGCAGACGGTGAAAAGCCAGGGGGCCAACGCCTCGATGTGGTCGGTGGTAGCCGGGGTGGCGGCGCGGAGCGGATCGCGGCTGAGCTTGATGAAGGTGTCCTGCACCGCGTCGCGGGCCTGCTCGAGATCGCCGCACAGGCCGAGGGCGTAACGGACCAGCGGTCGCTCGAACCGCGCGAGGGCGGCCAGCAGTCCGGCCTGAGGAAGTTCTTTGGGCAGTTCGGACATCGGCATGTGCGGCGGGTCACCAGGCATCACGCACTGAGGCCCCAATTCTTGGAAAACAGGCAAAAAAAATCCCGCCGGCCACGCACGGTGGCTCGACGGGATGGGCGGCGGCGACCGCCCCTTCGGTGGGCGGGACCGGCCGCAGGGCGGCCGGCGGATTATTTGGCGGCGGTCAGAAGGAGCTTTTTGAAGTCCTCCTTGGCGGCGGCAATGCCGGCGGCGGGGCCGACCAGCCGGATGTAGACGTCTCCCTCGGCGCTGGGCAGGACGGCGGCGAGCAGGGTGTAGTCAACGCGTGGCTCCTTCTCCGGGCTGAAGCGCGATCCGGTGTAGGTCCCGGTGATGCTGACGAGCGCGGCCTTCTCCTTTCCGAAATCCATCTCTTCCTTTTCGGTCTTGGCCGCGGGAGCGGGCTGGAACATGCCCTGCCAGCGCTGGATGTTCCCCTGCAGATCCCCGCCCTGGCCGGCGCCAAAATGATAGAAGGCCGCCGTCAGTCCGGCGGCTCCGTCCTTGCCGGGCAGCTCGATCGTCCCCTGGCTCATCGGCTTGGGGGTGGCGCTTTGCTTCCAGGGCGCGGCCAGGGCGAAGGAGAAGGGGCCGACCTTGAGCGGCGCGGCGGCGGGCTCCTCGCTCCGGAGTACGGGCATCAAAGCGGTCGTGAGGGCGCACGCAGCCAGGGCGGCGAGGGCTGGGGTGATCAGGCGGATGGTCATGGGTGGATGGCGGTGGAGTGGTGGCGGGACGCCGGTTGCAGAGGCAGCCCAGAACTGAACCGTTTGATGGAGGAGATCAAGGGGGGACTCAACCGGGCAATGGCACGGTCTGCCCTGCTCGCTTTTCCCTACAATTCCCCCGGTGACTGGAGCAGGGTCGCAATCCGGTGCAGCAGGCGGCCGGCGGCCCCGCCATCGAGAATGCGGTGGTCAAAGCTCAGGGTGAGCTGGGCTTCGGTGACCGGGAGGAACTTCTGCTCTTCGGGAGACCAGACCGGGGCCGGGCGGCCCGCCCCCAGCCCGAGGAGCAGGTTTTGCTCGGGCAGTGGAATCGGGGTGGCCCAGACGATGCCGAAAGTGCCGAAATTGGTCACGGTGGCCGCTCCGGTGCCGATGGCTTCGGGCGGGAGCCGCTTGGACCGGCCCTTTTCCACGAGGCCATGGTAGATCGCCATCAGACTGGAAAGGTCCTGGCGGTCGACGTCACGGATCATCGGTACGAGCACCCCGTCGTCCACCTCCACGGCAAAGCCGATGTCGATGCCCTTGGGGTGGACGATGCGGCCGCCGATCAGCCGCCCGGCCAGGGCGGGCGACTCCGCCAGCGCGATGGCCAGCGCGCGGATCGCGTAGAGGGTGGGTCCGGGTTTGGCGGCGAGCGTCTTGCGATGTGCAAGCATGGCGTCGAGCCCGACGGTGATGCCAACGGTGGCCAGCGGGCGGGTCCAGGAGCGGCGCATGGCGTCGGCCACCGCCACCCGCATCGGGCTGGCCTTGGTCATCGGAAGCTTTTCCAGGCTGGCGAGGAACCGCTCGAAGTCCTCCACGGTGACCCGACCGCCCTCGCCGGTGCCCGCCACCGCGGCCAGGTCGGCCGCATTGAGACCCAGCTCGGCCATGCGCACCCGCATGCGCGGGGAAATATAGCTCGCCCCGGTCGCATTGGCCGGCACGGGCAGCCCGCGCAGCACCGGCTCGACCGTCGGCTGCCCGTCTTCCCCGGCAAACAGGTCGCCCGCGTCATAGCGGAAATGAAGATTGTCCTCCACCTCCGCCGAGGCCGTCCGCGCCTCCGGGGAGTCAATGGGCGTTTCCGGCAGCTCGATGCCCGCCCGCCGCGCCTCCTCCATGGTCACCTCCAGGTAGCCCAGCGTGGCTCCCACCGCGTAGCTGACCTCCACCTCGGCGCGCAAGTCGGCCACCCGGCCGGCACACGGCACCGTCACCGACATGGTCGCTTTCTGCGTCTCCACTTCCATGATCTCGGCGTCCGCGGGCACGTCCTGCCCGAGGACAATGCCAAGGTGCTTCACCGTCGCCTCGGCGATGGATTCGCCGAGCTGGGGCATCAAAATGGGAACAAGGGGCATGAGGCAAATAATGATCGAGGACTAAACCGGGCGGCGCATCGACGCCGCGCTAAAAACGCAGCAGCCGCCGCAGGCTCTCGGCGATGGACGCCGCCGTCGGCCGATGGGCGGCCCAGAGGTTCGGATGGTAGGGAATGGGCGTGTCCTTGGCGTTGAGCCGCTGGGGCGGGGCGTCGAGCAGATTGAAGCCGTCCGCGACCACGCGGGCAATGACCTCGGCGCAGACGCCGCCCCAGGGAAAACTTTCGCCCACGCAGAGCAGGCGGCCGGTGCGGGCCACACTGGCCAGGACGGTGTCCGAGTCGATCGGCTTGACCGAGCGGAGGTCGATGACTTCGATTTCGTAGCCCTCGGTCGCGAGCATGGAGGCGGCCCGCAGGGACTCGTGAACCATGGCGGAGTAGGTCACCACGGTGGCGTGCCGCCCCATCCGGGCGATGCGGGCCTTGCCGATGGGCAGGCTTTCCTCGGGCAGGGCATCCTCCTTCAGGTGGTAATAGAGAAATTTGTGTTCACAGAAGATGACCGGATCGTCCAGGGCGATGGCCTCGAGCAGCATGGAGTAGGCGTCGCCCACGGTCGCCGGCGTGAGCACGATCAAGCCGGGGTAATGGGCGTAAATCGACTCCATCATCTGGCTGTGGAACGGGCCGCTGCCGGGCGTGCCCCCGCTCGGCAGCCGCACCACCAGCGGACACGGCACGCCGGTGCGCCAGAAGTGGGTCGCCGCCTGGTTGACGATCTGGTTGAAGGCGATGCTGGAGAAGTCCGCGAATTGCATTTCCACGATCGGCCGCATGCCCTCCAGCGCCGCGCCGATGGCCATGCCGAGAATGGCGTCCTCGCTGATGGGCGCGTCCATCACCCGGCCGGGGAAGTCCCGGGCAAGATTTTTGGTGGCCTTGAAGGCACCGCCAAAAGTCGCCACGTCCTGCCCGTAGATGAAAACGGAGGGATCGTCGTGCAACGCCCGGGCCTGGGCCTCGCGGATGGCTTCAAGATAGGTCAGGGCCATGGATGGAAAAACGAATGAGGCAGCATGAAGGGCGGCCGGAACCACGGCCCGCGTCGTGGCCTTTTCACGGCTGCAGAACGGAGCTGAGCGCGCACCACGCCTCGCGGGCGGCCTGGGGCGCGGGATCCTTTTGGGCGGTGGCCACGGCCAGTTGCACCTCCTCCAGGACCTCGCGGTCCCATCGGTCAAGCTCCTCGGCGGTGGAGAGTTTCGTCTCCAGGAGATGCTGGCGGGCGAGCTCCAGGCAGTCGCGGCCGAGCGCCGTCTTTTTGAGAGCCTCGGGCACGTAGCTGCCGTCGTCATGCGCCCCGTGCCCGGTCAGGCGCAGGAGGCGGCCCACCACCAACTGCGGTCCGTGGCCGGCCCGGGCGCGGGCCACGGCCTGCTCGAAGACCCGCAGGCAGGCGGCGAGATCCGTGCCGTCCACGGTGTGCCCCTCGATGCCGTAGCCGATGGCGCGGTCGGCGAGGTCGGCGCAGGCAAACTGGCGGTCGGTGGGGGTGGAGTAGGCAAACTGATTGTTGGCCACCGCGATGACGAGCGGCAGTTTTTCCACCGCCGCCAGGTTCACGGCCTCATGGAACGAGCCGGTGGAGGTGGCCCCGTCGCCGATGCAGGCGGCCCCCACGGCTTCGCGATCGCCCCTGAACCGGCGTGCCACCAGCATGCCGCAGACCACCGAGACCATGGATCCGAGGTGGGAAATCATCGCCGGCATGCCCTCGGCGGGCCGGCCACGGTGAATGTTGCCGTCGCGCCCGCGCATCGGGCCGAGCGCGCTGCCCAGATAGGTGCGCGCCGGATCCAGCAGCGGTTCGCCAAAGGCCAGCCGCCCGGCCATGTCCCGGATGAGCGGGGCCAGCACATCCTGGCGGCGCCTCAGCGTCACTCCCAGGGCCGCGCTGAAGGCCTCCTGGCCCCGGCCCAGATAGACCCCTCCGACAATTTTGCCGGCGTGGTAAAGGCTGGTGATCTTCTCCTCCAGCCGCCGCGCCAGCAACATCCAGCGGTAAGCACTGCGAATCCTCTCCGCCTCCGGGGAGGCGGAGAGCGGGGCATCGGGCATGGCAGGGGGTCGGGCGCTCAAATCAGGGTCACTCTACTGAAATTGCAATCTGCGGGCGGCCGGAGGCGGGGGCAATCACATTTTCCAGGTGATGGCATGATCGGACGACGGCTCCGCGCATGAAGGAACGTCTCCGCCCCCGGAGGCCCGCGCCTCCTTTGGTCCGGCCTCTCAAACCGTACAGGAGGACACTTAAAACAAGTTGATGATTGTTTAAAATTAAAAGGTTTTATTGTAATTTCTATATTGACTGGGAACCCTCCGCACCATACACTTCAGCATTGTTGATTATTTCCATAAATCAACCCATCTCAATTTTCCACCCATCCGCTCCTGTCACCCACCATGGAAGACGTCAACGAAAAGACCATGCTCGGCCAGCGCATTTACCAGTTGTCCCAGCAGCCGGGGGTGAGCGATTTTTACATTACGCCATGGGAACCTTTGAGCTTCAAGCACAACGGTCACCTGGTGTACGATTCCTTCGTGTACCAGCCCTCGCGGGCCTTTGAAGTGGTGCCGGGCTACAAGGATTACGCGATTTCTTTTGCCGGACGTCGATTCCGGGTCAACCAGATGTCGACCCGCGGCCGTCTGCGCTGGGTCATGCGTCTGCTGCCCAACAAGATCCCGAATCCGTCCGACATCGGCGTGCCGCCGGGCGCGATCAAAGCGCTGATGGAGGCGAAGAACGGCCTCTTTCTGATCTGCGGACCGACCGGCAGCGGCAAGAGCACGACGATCGCCTCGATGCTGAAGTATCGGGCGGACCGCAAGCGCGAGCATTTGGTGACCTTCGAAGATCCGATTGAGTTTCTGTATCCCGACACCCTGCCGTCGCTGGTGACGCAGCGGGAAATGGGCGAGGACGAGTCGAACTTCGCGGAAGCGCTCCGGGCCTCGCTGCGGCAGGCCCCGGATGTGATCCTGGTCGGCGAGGTTCGGGACGGCGAAACCGCCGAGATTGCCATGCAGGCGGCCGAGACCGGCCACGTGGTGGTCGCGACCCTGCACACCAACTCCGCCTCGCAGACGGTCTCGCGTTTTCTCAAGCTGATCCCGGCCGAGCGCGCCGACTCCGCGCAGGAAACCCTCGCGGACATCTGCCGCATGATTCTCTGCCAGCGCCTGCTGGCCGACCCCATTCAGGGGCGCCGCTTTGCCATCCACGAGTTGCTGCTGCAGTACGATTCGGTTTCCAACCTGATCCGCCTCGGGCAGTTCAAAAAGCTTGACCAGGAAATCGAGACCGGCTGGAAGCGCGGCCTCCTCAGCTGGCAGCGCAGCCTGGATCAGCGGATGGCCGACGGCTTCACCCCCCCGGCCGCCGCCACCGCCACCAGCGGGTACACGGAGTCGGAGGTGGAGGAATTCATGGCGAACCATTCCGCCGTCCTGCCCGCGCCGGCGCATGCCGCCGCCGCCTCGGTGCCCGTCCCTGCCGCCGCCCCGCCTCCGCTTCCGGTTCGCGCCTGATCCACTTTTTACCACCCCCAGCCCTCTCATATGTCTATGAAGCTCAAGGATATCAAGAACGTGATGAATTTCGAGTCCTTCCACGCGGAACCGGACGACAGCACCGCGCCCTGGGTGAAGCGATTTCCCAAGAAGCGCTCGCTGCTGCTCAATGTGAGCCGCAAGCGCGTGACTTGGCGGGTCCTGGAAAAGGACGGATCGCTCGGGGAGCCGGCCAGCCTGGAGGGAGAGCTCAAAGAAGTGATCGCCCAGATGGGCGCGGAATGGCGCGAGATGACCGATGGCGGATGGTGCTCGGTCTCGCTCAACAGCCGGTTCGTGGTCAGTCTGGAGGTCAATCTTTCCCGCCGCAAGGGCCTGGAGGATCTGCTGCGCACCAACCCCAAGGCCGCTCTCGGGGCCAAGGCCGAACGGGGCAAGCGCTATCAGCTCACCCATAATCCGGAAAGCAACACCAGCCTGCTCCTCGCCTGCGATGAGGATGCCATCGTCAAGCTGGAGGCGCTCTTCAAGGAGCACGGACTGGCGGTCGGACGGGTCTGCGTCGGCGCCTACGCCATGCTGTTGGAACTCGCCGACCAGATCCGGGAGGCCCGCCGCGTGCACCTGGCCCAAAACCCCGACGCCCAGACCGGCAGCGTTCTCATGGCCTCCCTCTGCGACGGCTCGCTCTGCGCCCTCGGCCAGCAGGAGGAGCAGTGGACCAAACTCCGGTCCCGCACCGAACTCTTCACCGAGGAAGACCTCGCCCCCGCCGCCGAACTGCTCATCCCCATGATCGAGGAAGCCGGGTCCGATACCCATGTCCTGGTCATGCACGACACCGCCCGCCCCGGCTTCGTCGATCAACTCATCTCCCGCGTCCCGGGCCTTCGCGTCAGCGATGTCACCGTGCCCGGCCAGCTTGGAAAAATCCTTGCCGATCTCTAGCCCCGCCCCCGCCCCCGCCCCCGCCCACACCCCAAGGCCCACCCTGTCATGGACTCGAAACTCAAACGCATCTGCCACGATCTGAAGACGGAGCGCCCCGACGTGGGACGCCCGCTGCCCGGCATCCTCCGCCTCCTGCCCGTCGGCCTGTATCTCAGCGGTGCCGCCGCGCTCGGCTGCTCGGGCCTGTTCCTCTGGCAGTTCAAATCGGCCCGCGAGGCCCGCGACACCTGGCGGGGCGAGGAGGCGGCGGCCAAGACCGAACAGGCCCGCCTGGTAACCGAGAACGAGGCCATCAGCCGCGAAGAAAAACGCGCCGAGGAGGCGCGCAAATGGGTGCAGGGCAGCGAACCGATGCAGGAGCTGCTGGTGACCGTGGTGCGCAGCATGCGCCCGACCTCCGCCCTAGCCGAACTCGGGCTGACCCGGGACAAGGACGACCCGCGCAAAATCGCCTTCACCATGCAGGTCAGCAGCGGCGGCCCCACCCAGTTGGACGACACCGTGGGCGTGCTCGCCAGCGCCCTGAATTACCGCCCCTACTTTGCCCAGCAGAAGAATGAAAAGGGCGGTGAGATCGCCTACAGCGCCACCCTCATCAAACAGGACCGCAAGGACCCCCGGATTGACCAGGCCTCCGCCGGCACCACCTCCCAGCCGAGTCTCTCCAAATAACCACCCGACTTTCCGCCGCCCATGAACAACAAACATCTCGCCTGCGTCTTCATCGGCCTGCTCATTTTCGCGCAGCTTTACTGCGTGGTGATGGTCAAGTCGAAGAGCGACGCCATGAAGTCCGAGGCCGAGGAGGCCAGCCTGGCCGCCGAAGGGGCCCGCCAGCAGGTGACCATCACCCGCACCCAGCTGACCAGCCTCAAGACCAAAACCGAGGCCCTCCGGCAGTATCTGGCCGTCTGGGATCCCTTCCTGCGCAAAAGCGACACCGAGGAGCGCGGCCAGACGCTCATCGACGACCTCATCCGCCAAGGCGGCGTGACCCAGCTTTCGGGCAAATTCGACCCCTCCCCGAACGTCGGCAACACATACATCCCCAAGGTCGTGAAGGCGGAACTCCTCTTCGAGGACGACTACCACAAGACCATCGACTGGCTCGGCGAAGTGGAGCGATCCCTGCCCGCCGCCCGCATCTCCAAGTGCCGCCTGACCAAGGGCACCACCTCCAACGACGTAAAGATGGAGATGACCATCGAACTGCCCGTGGTCGACGATACGGGTGCCGCCGCCCCGAAGGTCTAACCCCCGCCCCGGAGTCACCGACCCGCCCATGAAAACACATTTTTGCACCCTCGTCCTGATCGCGCTGAGCACCAGCCTTCCAGCGGCCGATCCCGTGAGCGAGGCCGTCGCCGCCCTCGGCATGCTGCCGACCCAGCGCAATGGTCTGCGCATCGCCGCGGAAGAACGCAACCCATTTGCCGTCAAGGCTAAAGAAGTCGCCAAAGCAAGCGCTCCGGAGGACACCGAAACTCAGGAAAGCAAGATCCGCTCGATCTTCAAAGAGCTCCGCGTCACCGGCACCCGCCGCGACCGCAACGGCCGGGCCCTGGCTCTCGCAGGTGATCTCATCCTGCGTCAGGGGGAGGAAGTAAAACCAGTCCTCGAGGACCAGACCGAAATCCTGATCGTTTCCAAAATCGAGACCCACCTGATCGAACTCACCTTTGTCGAGGACAAGGATTCGACCCAGCCCAGGATCATCCCCCTCCTGGTGAAAAATCAGGTGCAGGTGTCGCAGAAACTCTTCGCCCAGCCCAAGGGCGGCAAGGGAGGCTTCTACATCGCCAAGGGGCGGGAGCCCGCCGCGGTCGCCGAAGAAGCCGCCGCGATCGCCGCCGCCGCACCCACCGCCCCCGCCCGCAGCACGCCGGCCACCGCCTTTTCCGGCCAGCCCGCCACCACCCCGACCCCGCGGGACTCGCGTCGCGAAGCCGCCGCCCTGGCCGGCCTGAGCGAGCCCGCACTGGCCGAACTCATCGGACCCGGCACTTCCCTGGAACCTCAACCCACCACGGGCCCCGCTCCCACCGCGTCCCCCACCGCGTCCCCCACCGCGTCCCCCA
>Ga0209702_10000569_pt1 | contig 77592 bp, 68 predicted proteins | sample FRY01_FD_187210 | JGI IMG/M metagenome (GOLD analysis project Ga0209702, IMG submission 187210) | Freshwater microbial communities from Lake Fryxell liftoff mats and glacier meltwater in Antarctica - FRY-01 (SPAdes) (version 2) | ecosystem: Environmental > Aquatic > Freshwater > Ice > Glacier...
AGATCATCAGGAAATAAAAGAAAAGCAATCTATACAGGGGATTCTTTTCTAGAATATTATAAAATCCCCTCAATTTCAACACAATAAATTACTTTTGGACTATCCTTAAACGTTTAGGACACTATTGATATAAAATCATTAAGTACTTAGGTTTCAGCTATCAGAAGAGCAGCGGTGTCACGCTGTTGCGGATCCTATCATAATCAAGCATAATGTACAATTTTATCGCACCTTTGAAGGTCTTTTATTTTGCCAATCAAATAAGAAAAGGCACAAACTGATTATGTTAGAATCGAAAAGAAATATCTTGAATTTGATCTTGAAGTTTACCTATTTAAAACCTGCAAGCTGTCTCAAACTTTCAAGCAAGCTAAAAAAATAGGATTTGAAGATATTGAAATCTCGGTTCTTGTTCTGGTAAGCCACGCTTAACTTGGAATTTAACTTATTGACTAACAATATTTTCAGGTTTCCGAAAGCAGGCAATTACTGATATAGCGTACCTATTGACTCTTGGCAAACTGGCAGAAAAGGATGGATGACAAAAGGGTTCAGGTAGTATATCCCTCATTATACTTTTCTGTTTCACCGATAGAAACCAGTTTGTTAATCTTCGGACGGTCAAGTCTGGAAATGATCTGAGTAAATAGTGTTATATCCACCATAGAGAAAAAGGCTTTTTTGTGCACCTCAAAAGTAACGATGAGTTAAAACTTTTCTTTCTCTTTTTTTATCATTTAAGAGGCTATTGATTCAAAAAATAGATTAATTTCTATCTAGATTTCTTTAACCATTAAATAATTACTAATATTAATTTTTATTTATATTATGGAGCAATCATATTTAGAAGAACTAATCATTAATAATGATGAAGCGGCTATTAGAGAATTACTAGCTCAAGATTCTTCTTTGTTGTTACAACCTACCTCACAGGGTGTTTCTCCACTCATGCTTTCTTGTTATTTTCATAAGCCTTTAATAACGAATGCCATTATAGATTTTCTAGAAAATCTAACTCTTTTTGAAGCAGCTGCTGCTGGAAAATTTGATGAAGTAGCTCATTTAATATTTAAATTCCCGGCAAATATTAATGATTATTCTGAGGATGGTTTTACCGCTTTGGGTTTAGCTTGTTTTTTTGGAAAGGAAGAAGTTGCCCGTTATTTGGTGTTAAAAGGTGCCGATGTGAATTTACCATCAAATAATGGCTACCACGTTTACCCCATACATTCTGCAATAGCAGGTAATTTTACCAATATTGCTAAAATGCTTTTAGATCAAGATGCTGATGTTAATGTTTGCCAAACCTCTGGCGTAAGCCCTTTACATTCTGCCGCACAACATGGCAACATAGAAGTAATAATAGCCCTTTTAGAAAAAGGAGCCCATGTAAACGTGAGAATGGAAGGCGGTAAATTACCAGCAGATTTAGCTAAAGAAAAAGGATTCTTAGAAATTGCTGAGATATTGAGTATTTAGGATTGATTAAGGGAAAATGTTATGGTAAGTATTTTTATTATCTGGGATAAAAATTCAAATTTAGAATTCAATAGTTCTATGTTTATTAGGCTGAAATCTAAGTAAAATCATCATTTGTTTTAAGCATCAGACAACTTACCTTAAACCTTAAAAAAACTACAATTCTTTAAACTGAAAACGAATCTTCTTTACATAATTTCTTATGTCTAAGAAAAACGCAGCAAAAAAGTAAAAAACCAATGGAAAACCTACAGCTAAGAAAGAGGCATAAATAAAAAATAACCTAATTTTAGATTGTGAGATGTTAAATTTCTCACCTAAATACGAGCATACTCCAAAGGAATACCGCTCAAAGAAAATAAGAATTCTGTTTAACATAAATTTTTACTTAATAAATTAATACCAATGGTACAACTTAAGCATTTTTTTTGATCACAATAGAATTTTTTTAAATGTATTAATGCCTGTGTATCAAAAGCATTAGAAAAATTAAACCCAAACTCTTTAAAATTCTTAATAATTGCGTTGTTTTCTGGTTTTAAATTTTCTAATAAATTTAAGGCAACATCTATATAATTCTTTTGCCCCATTTGCTTCCCATAAAAGAATAATAAAGGCGCTATGGTATTAATCAAAATGGAATTAATGCTCTCTTTACCTAACGTTATACTCCTTTTTTGATCTATCACTTTATTGAATTGATAATGATTTTCCCAATATTTATTTACAAGTAAATTATCAAAAAAATTAAGAAACCCTTTGGCATCATCCACTTCTATAATTTTAGAAAACAAGTGTTGCGATTGATTTACCAGTGCAGCAAATTGCCCTAATCTAACGGTGGGGAAATTATCTGGTCTGGTTTTAGCAAACTTCCAAACACTTAAATCCAGTGCTACTAGTTGATGCTTAGACTTTAAAAAAGCATATTCTTTCTTTAATAACTTTGGATACTCTTCTTCAAAATTCTGATTTAAAAAGCCAGCAACACCAAAAATAAGCGCATCAATATAAATAGGATTATTCTTGTATTTCGCAAATAACAATTGCGGAATTTGATTTGCTAAAAGCTCAAAAGGTAAGCCATTCACTTTAAAACCAAAACTTTTAGCTAAAACGGTATAGAAAGTATCTTCCCAATTTTGTTTAGTGTTTTGGTAAATATGGTTGATATAGTCAGATTTTTCTGCCAATCTTTCTAACATCATCCTGTCTAAACATTGCTGCTTAATCAAATTATCTATTGTTTTTAACCGATTTTGGCAAGGTATCCAATAAGTGTTTTCTTTAAGCTGAAGATAATTTTCTATAATTTGAGGATCTACTCTATTTTTAAGCTCCAGCGTAGGGATTGTAGTTCCATCGGTTCTAGTAATGTCCGCGTCATGCTCCCATACCACATGTAAAATTACATTATCATAAGCTTTATCGTATTGATGATGATGTTTTAACCAATCAGAAGATTTAATATGTATCTCTACATTTCCTGCCCACAAGGTATCCCCTATTTTTAATTTTGCTTCACTAAAATCTGGACCAGCGTCTAAATTATGTAATCCTACAGAAGCGATGGATATCTCGACATCATCAACAGTCTTAAGATTAAGCATATCAAAACGCTTAAATTTCCAAATAAAGTGAAGTATTTCTTCTGATGATATCACGTTTAAATATATAGATTTTATTTCTCTATCAACATACCTTGCACAGCTGGTCTAGCTGTTTTCTTTTTATAATTCGCAATCACAACTCCCGTCAAAATTAAAGCAGTAGAAATAATTAAACGGTCAGAAATATGTTCGTCTAAAATTAACCATCCTAAAAATAAAGCTACCACAACGTTAAAATAAGTAAAAACAGAAACTGTGGTAGAGGGCAACTTACTTAGAGCATATAAATAAGATACAAAACCCGCTATAGAACCAAAAAGGGTTAAATAAAATATAGCCAAAATATGGTTCAGCTCCCAAGTTTGAACTTCAAAAGGAATTTGAAAAATAAAACCCCCTAACAAAACAGTTGTACCAGCAAATAACATCTGAATACATAAATCTACAAAAATATGGTTGTTTTCTCTTTTGATAGACTTAGAATAAACAGTACCAATACTCCAGCAGGCTATAGCAATTAAAATACAGATAATACCAGTTCTATATGCCGGCTCTGTTAGTTGATTTAAACTGTTATAGAACAATAAAATCATTCCTAATAAACCTAAAAAAACACCTAAAACTACTTTTAAAGAAAATTTTTCCTTTCCAGAACTGATGTTGATCGTCATCACCATTAAAGGGGAAAGTGTAGTCAATAATGCGGTTAAACCTGATGGTATTGTTTTTTCGCCATAAGTAGTTAAGCCGTTTGCTAAAATCAGCATAAGCGATGCTAAAATGATGTTGCCTAATAAACGCGGCCAAGATGGCAATACAAACTTTTTGCTAATTATTAAATAAACTAATAATATAATACCAGCCATAAAATGTCTTAATCCCACCACATAAACAGGTGGCACAGTTTGCACCGCAATTCTAATGGCTAAATAAGTAGTTCCCCAAAAAAAAGAAACCCCAAAAATGGCTAATGAAAGCTTAACAGAAGTTATAGCCTTCATTTATAAAAAATTAATCTTAACCAATTCGGTTTCCATTTCTTGTTGTAGTTTATACGCTTCTTGTTTGGCTGCGCTAGCAAAATCTTCGTTTTTTGATGCAAATATGGTTGCTCTAGAAGAGTTAACTAACAGTCCGCAATCTTTGGTAATTCCATATTTACAAACATCGGCTAGAGAACCTCCCTGTCTACCAACTCCCGGAACTAATAAAAAATGATTTGGCGCAATGGCCCTTATTTCTTCAAAGGCTTTCGCTTTGGTTGCGCCCACTACAAACATCAAATTTTCTGTACTCCCCCATTCTTGAGATTTTTTGATCACTGTTTCAAATAATTGCTCGTCCTGATAACTCAATAATTGAAAGTCTTTGGCACTTTCGTTAGATGTTAACGCCAGAAGAATAACCCATTTATTTTTAAAATCTAAAAAAGGCTGAACAGAATCTTTTCCCATATAAGGCGCAACAGTAACCGAGTCAAAACTCATATCAGAGCTTTCTTGATCAAAAAAAGCTTTAGCATACATGGCAGATGTATTACCAATATCTCCTCGCTTAGCATCGGCAATGGTGAAAATATTTTTTGGGATATAATTAATCGTTTTAATTAAAGATTGCCAGCCAGCTAGTCCTCTACTCTCGTAAAACGCCGTATTAATTTTATACGATACACACAAATGATGAGTGGCATCAATAATCTGCTTATTAAACTCAAAAACAGGATCATCAAATTTTAATAAATGAGTGGGTATTTTGTCTATGTCGGTATCTAATCCTATGGTTAAAAAAGATTTCTTTATTCTAATCTGAGTTATTAATTCTTCGCGAGTCATTATTAAGGAGTAAATTTTGCTCAAAAGTGGTAAAATTAATAGGTAAGCAAAAAAAAACCTTACAAAAATTTTTTAATTACAATATATTCTATATTATTGCATCATAATCTCAATTTATCCTGTGTCTACGGATTAAGTCTCAGTAAATAATCGATAAAAAGTTTTTTAGAGAACACTTAGTCTAACTAGATAAATCAAAAAAAATAATTCTTGACAATAATTCATATTAATGTTTAATACAAACGAATTGAACGATAAGCTTGTTTCTGAGCTGCGTGAAATTGCTAAAAGCTTTGGTTTAGAAAATACCGATGCCTTACGTAAGGCCGAGTTAATTATAAAAATTAACGAGCAACAAGATTTGATCAAAGCTTCAAAAGGCGATGCAGTACCAACCTCTAGTGATACCGAAAATAATATCACAGAGACTGCTGAAGATGATAAGCCAAAGAAAAGAGCAAGAACAACAGTAAAAGCTTTGCCAGTAGAGCGTAAAACATCTCCAAAAGATGATGTATCGTTATTTGACGCTCCCGCTTCAAATATTCAAGAAAATACAGCCAGAAGAAATGTAAAGGCAGAGGTTGCTACAATAAAAGTAGAGCGTACAGAAAACGAAAGTAATGATGACTCGGATAAATCAGAGCCAAAAGCAATCAGACCAGATAGAAACTCTAAACAAAGAAATCAGGATTCGGCTTTTGATTTTGACAATGTAATCATCAACGAAGGTGTTTTAGAAATTATGCCCGATGGTTATGGTTTCTTAAGGTCATCAGATTATAATTACCTAACCTCGCCAGATGATATTTATGTATCGCAATCTCAAATCAAATTATTTGGATTAAAAACAGGAGATACCGTTAGAGGTAGCATTCGTCCACCAAAAGAAGGCGAAAAATACTTTCCTTTAGTAAGAGTAGAATCTATCAATGGCAGAGTACCTGCAGAAGTAAGAGACCGTGTTCCTTTTGATTTTTTAACTCCATTATTCCCTACAGAACGCTTAAACTTATTCATGAGACCAGCAGATTTTTCTACTAGGATTATGGATTTATTTACCCCAATAGGAAAAGGACAACGTGGATTAATTGTTGCCCAGCCAAAAACTGGTAAAACCAATTTATTAAAAGAAGTAGCAAATGCAATTGCAGCAAACCATCCAGAAGTTTATTTAATTATTTTATTGATTGATGAACGTCCGGAAGAGGTTACAGATATGGCTAGAAGTGTTAGAGCAGAAGTGGTATCTTCTACCTTTGACGAGCCAGCAGAACGACACGTAAAAATTGCCAATATCGTATTAGAAAAAGCGAAAAGAATGGTAGAATGTGGTCATGATGTGGTGATCCTTTTAGATTCTATTACCCGTTTAGCAAGAGCATATAACACAGTAGCACCCGCATCTGGTAAAATATTATCTGGTGGTGTAGATGCAAACGCATTACATAAACCAAAAAGATTCTTTGGTGCAGCAAGAAACATAGAAGACGGTGGCTCCTTAACTATTTTAGCAACTGCTTTAACAGAAACTGGTTCTAAAATGGACGAGGTGATCTTCGAAGAATTTAAAGGTACTGGTAACATGGAGCTTCAGTTAGACCGTAAATTATCTAACAAACGTATTTTCCCTGCCATAGATTTAACAGCGTCTAGCACAAGAAGAGACGATTTATTATTAGACAAAGAAACGCTTCAAAGAATCTGGATTTTAAGAAACCACTTGGCAGATATGAATCCTCAAGAAGCTATGGAGTTCTTATTAACTCAAGTTAGGGGTACAAAATCTAACGAAGAGTTTTTGGTTTCTATGAATAGTTAATTATAAAACATAAAATTTTAAAGTAAAAAGGTTAAGGTCAATATTCAGAAATATCAGCTTTAAACTTTTTACTTTTTTATTTAAATATATTTGGGCGTCCCGATAGCTATCGGGATAACACGCTTTACGCTATATCTTTTTATTGTCTCCCTAGGCGGAGGCTAAAGGCAACAAAAAAAGGATGCCGCTTCAATCGTTAACGCAAATAAACCATAAACCCTAAGCCATTTCGCTTATAATGCAATTCAAAAAACACATTCCAAATGCAATTACTTGCGGCAATCTTTTGTCTGGCTGTGTAGGGATTGTTTATGCATTTAATGGCGACCTTAAAACGGTTGCTTTTTTTGTTTTACTTTCAGGTATTCTTGATTTTTTTGACGGCCTTGCAGCTAGACTATTAAATGTAAAATCTGATATAGGCAAAGAGTTAGATTCTTTGGCAGATGTAATAAGCTTTGGCTTTTTACCTGGTGTAATTATGTTTCAAATGCTTCAAAATTTACAAATGGGCAATTGGGCATATCTAGGTTTTAGCATCACTATATTCTCTGCTTTAAGATTAGCTAAATTTAATGTAGACACCAGGCAAACAGAAGATTTTATTGGCCTTAATACACCAACAAACACTTTTTTTATCATTTCTTTACCTTGGTTAATTGTAGATTTCCCTTCAATTAATAATTCATATCTATTAATAGCAGTTATTTTAATTACCTCCTATTTATTGGTTAGCGAGCTCTATTTATTTTCTTTAAAATTTACGGGTTTGGCTTGGGAACCCAATAAATATAAATTCATTTTAATAATAATATCTATTGTTTTACTGGCTTTTATTAAATTTGCTGCAATTCCAGTTATTCTGGTGTTATATATTTTATTCTCACAATTACACTTTAAATACACAAAATGAAAAAATTTATTGCTCATATAGACGTAATGCCACTAAAAGAAATTTTAGATCCTCAAGGTAAAGCAGTTACTGGAAGTATGAAAAATCTGGATTTATCAGAAATTAGCAACGTGAGAATTGGTCGTCACATTACTTTAGAAGTAGCTGCAGAAACTAGCGAAATTGCTTCAGAAAAAGTGGAAACTGCTTGTAAGAAATTATTAGCAAACCTCATTATGGAAAATTATACTTTTAAATTAGAAGAGCTTTAGTCACCAGCCAAAAGCTCTTGTTTTTTTTCTTGCAATTTAATGTAAATACTATCGAAAGATTGATAGAATTGGTCGAAGTCTTTAGATATTCCATCAAAATCTTCTTTCTCCCTTGCCCTATGTTCTATGGTACCCATTAACTCCCTACCAACTTCTATCCCCATAAAAGCAAAAGTAGGTTTAAGTTTATGGGATGTTTGTGCAATTTTATCCCAATCTTTCAGTTCAATTGCACTTTTTAAATCCTGTACATAGGCTGGCGTTTGAGCCAAAAATAGGTCAATCATATCAACCATAAATTCTACGTTTTCACTTGCCACTTCTTTTAAATAAGTTAGGTCTATAATTATGTGCTCGTATTTACTCATTAAGGGTAAGTATAATGTTTAATCTTTTGGCATTTAATTTATCCGTACAAATACGATTTAACGAAATAATAGTTTCATTAAAAATTGGATGTTTGTAATTTGGTATAATTTCTTGCAAAGGTGCTAATACAAACTTTCTTTCCGCTAATCGTGGGTGAGGAATAATTAAACGATCTGACTCGATAATATCATCGTTAAAAAAAATAATATCAATATCAATAATCCTTGCACCCCATTTTTCTTTTCTAATTCTACCTAAAACTTTTTCTATGTCTTGAGTGATCTCTAAAACTTCAAAAGGCTTATAATTAGTATTTAAAATCAAAGCTAAATTGAAAAAACTAGGTTGATCTGTTTTTCCCCAAGCTTCTGTTTCGTAAATAGAAGAAATAGATTCTATTTGTCCAAGTTTATTTTTTAAAATTTTAAGGCTTTTTTCTAAATTCAAGGCTCTATCTCCCAAATTAGTGCCTATTAACAAACAAACCTTATTCATAAATGATGTAACAATAACATTTTATCTCTGTCTATAATTTATATTTGCAAAATAGCATTTTTAAAAAATAAAAAATGAAACAATTCTTCAAATTTGTGTTCGCTTCAATGGTAGGTATTATTTTATCTACTATTTTATTATTCGTAATCTTAATAGGTGGTCTTGCCGCTATAGTTAGTAGCAGCGAAGATAAAGTAGAACTTACCGAAAACACCATTTTACATTTAAATTTAAATGTACCAATTATAGAACGTAGTACATCAAGCCCGTTAGATAATATTGATTTAGGTCCGTTTAAAGGAGATAAAGTTATAGGGTTAGATGATATTTTGAAAAGTATCAGATACGCCAAAGACGATGACAATATCAAAGGCATTTACTTAGATGTTAGTTACTTAATGACTGGCTTAGCCACCATAGAAGAAATTAGAGATGCTTTAATAGATTTTAAAAAGTCTAAGAAATTTATTTACGCTTATAGCGAGGTTTATACGCAAAGTGCTTATTATTTAGCTTCTACGGCCGATAAAATTTATTTAAACCCACAAGGCTTATTAGAATTAAAAGGTTTTAGTGCAGAGGTTACTTTCTTTAAAGGCGCTTTAGACAAATTAGGTATAGAGGCCCAGGTGATAAAAGTGGGGACTTACAAAAGTGCGGTAGAACCTTACATTTTAGAGAAGATGAGCGATGCTAATAAATTACAAACAAATGCATTATTAACTTCCCTATACAATAATTTTACTTTAAAAATTGCCGAAAGCAGAAACTTGCCTCAAGAGACTGTGATAAACATTGCTAATAAATTATTATGTCGCTCGCCACAAGACGCGGTAGATTTAAAATTAGTGGATGCTCTAAAGTATAAAGATGAAGTTTTATTAGAGTTAAAAAGTAAAACAGATATTAAAAAAGATGGTAAATTAAAAACGGTTACACTTTCTGACTACGCTAAAACTGTTAATATCTCAAATTCTTCTAGCGATAGAATTGCCATTATTTATGCTAACGGAGAAATTAGTGGAGGCGAAGGAGATGAAAATTCTATAGGTTCTGAAGGCATTTCTAAAGCTTTAAGAAAAGCTAGATTAGACGATAAAATTAAAGCGGTAGTTCTTAGAGTAAATAGTCCTGGTGGTAGTTCTTTAGCGTCCGATGTGATTTGGAGAGAAGTTGCATTAACCAAAAAAGCAAAACCAGTTATAGTTTCTATGGGAGATTATGCAGCATCTGGCGGTTATTACATTGCTTGCGCCGCCGATTCTATTTTTGCAGAACGCAATACCATTACAGGCTCCATTGGAGTATTTGCAATTATTCCAAACATGAAAGGTTTACTAAACGATAAAATGGGAATCACTTTTGATGGTGTAAAAACCGGAGAGTTTTCTGATTTCGGAAACTTAACCAGACCCTTAACTCCTGCCGAAAGATTTATTTTTCAAACTCAGGTGAACCGAACTTACCAAGATTTTACCAAAATTGTTGCTCAAGGAAGAAAAATTCCTCAATCTTATGTAGACAGCATTGGCCAAGGTCGAGTTTGGACAGGCGAGCAAGCCATCAAACTAAAATTAGTGGATAGGATTGGTCATATTGAAGATGCTATAGCTTCAGCAGCTAAAATGGCCAAACTAAAGGAATATAAAATTGTGAAATATCCTGACATTGATAAAAGTTTCTTTGGTTTAATGGATAAAGGCGGAGATCAGATTAAGACTTATTTAGTAAAAAAAGAGCTTGGCGTAAGTTACCAGTATTATCAAAAGATAAAAGAAGTAGCAAACATGAAAGGACTCCAATCTCGTATGCCGCTTCAATTAGAAATTAATTAACGTTTACAAATTAAGATCAAGCCTGCTATTCAATTGAATAGCAGGCTTTTTTTATGATTAATCACATGTGATCAATTGTAAATGGAAGTCAAGCTATATTTTCTTCAATTAAACATCAAAAAAAGTAAAATTATTCATCCTAGGTTAATAATAAAATCATAAATCCATATTACTTTAGCGTAATATTATTTAGTCTATGAATAACGATTTTATCAATCATTTATTGAAGGAGTTCAAGCTCCCGCTAGATAATCCTGTATTGGTGTTTTCTACTATATTACTAATCATTTTACTATCTCCAATCCTACTCAGGAAACTTAAAATCCCTGGAATTATAGGCTTAATTGTATCTGGAACAATTATTGGACCTCATGGCTTTAATGTTTTAGAAAAAACCTCAGCCATCCAATTATTCTCTACAATTGGCTTGCTTTACATCATGTTTATTGCCGGACTAGAGCTAGACATGGGCGATTTTAAAAGGAATAAAAACAAGAGTTTAATTTTTGGTTTACTCACTTTTATTATTCCAATAGCTATAGGTTTGCCGGTTTGTTATTACATTTTAGGATATGCACTAAATACGAGTATTTTAACAGCTAGTATGTTTGCCACACATACTTTAATTGCTTATCCTATTATTAGCAAATTTGGAATTACAAAAAACGAATCTGTTGCTGTTGTTGTAGGTGGCACAATCCTAACAGATACCGCAGTATTAATCATTTTGGCAGTAATTGTAGGATCAGAAAAGGGTTCTTTAACTGCAGAATTTTGGATTAGACTTCTCTCTTCCCTAGCTATTTTTACGGCTTTCATGTTTTTGATTATTCCGAGAGTGGCGAGATGGTTTTTCTCAAAATTAGAAAGTGAGAAAAATTCGCATTATATCTTTGTACTTTCTGTTGTGTTTTTTGCCGCCTTTTTAGCTGAAGTTGCAGGTGTAGAACCAATTATTGGTGCGTTTATGGCAGGTTTGGCTTTAAACAAGTTAATTCCACATTCATCTGCTTTAATGAACAGGATAGAATTTGTAGGAAACGCCATATTTATTCCTTTCTTTTTAATAAGTGTGGGTATGCTGGTAGATTTAAGCGTACTTTTTAAAGGCACAAATACCATTATTATTGCTGCTGTTTTAACAGTGGTAGCTATTCTTGGTAAATGGTTAGCTGCATATTTTGCTCAGCTTTTCTTTAATTTCTCTGCTACGCAAAGGCAAATCATATTTGGTTTAAGTACCGCACATGCCGCGGCAACTTTAGCTATTATTCTTGTAGGATTTAAAGTAGGTATTATAGACGAATACATATTAAATGGCACTATTATACTCATTTTAATCACTTGTTTAATAGCGTCTTTTGTAACTGAAAATGCAGCAAAACAACTTGTTTTAGAAGAAGATTCTGAAACTAGCGTAAGCATGGTAAAGGATGAGGCATTAAAACAAGAGAATATTTTGGTGCCACTTTCTAATTTTAATAACCTAGAGTTAATTTTAGATTTAGTGAGCTTATTTAAGAATAAGAAATCTACAAAACCCATTACATTATTATCTGTAGTTCCAGATAATGATACTGCAGAATTCAATTTAAATAAAGCAAAGAAAAAACTAAATGACACTATTAAATACGCATCGGCAAGTGAGATTAATTTAGATATAGCAGTTACCATAGATTTTAATATTGTAGGCGGAATTCTTAGAACAGCTAAAGAAAAGTCTTCTAATTTAATTCTATCTGGCTGGCCTCACAAAGCATCCTTAATAGATCAGTTTTTAGGCGATAACCATACTGCAAGTATTATAGATGGATTAAATAAAGATTTATTTGCTTGTCATATTCAAAGACCTTTGGTAACGCTAGAGCGGATAGTTGTGATTTCGCCACCATTAGCAGAGTATGAATATGGCTTTAAAGTTTGGTTATCTAAGGTACATTTATTTGCCAAAGAATTAAGCTTACCTGTTCTTTTTATATGTAATGAGAACACAGAAAGTATACTTAAAAAATTGATTAAAGAAGGTAAATTTGGTTTTGATAATAATTATAGCATTCCAGAGAATTGGGATACCCTTTTTCCTTTAACGGTAAGAATAAAACAAACCGATTTAATTTTTATGGTTAGTGCTAGAAAAGGCTCTGTTTCTTACCATAATATACTAGATGGCATAGAAATAAAAATGGATAAATATTATCATCTAAATAATAAAATTTTGGTTTATCCACAAACAGAAAAAGTGGAACATGTTTACACTGAATATAATGACATGAGAGCGGAATCATTAACCAAGGGTTTACAAACAATTAAGAATGTAAAAAGGGGGATTTTCAGAATTTTTAAAAAGAAATGACCGTTTAGGCTACTTAAAAATTCTGAAAATGATTAGTTTTGCCTTATCAATTATTCACCTTACCAATCATGATTCAAATAGATGACTTTAATAATCCTCAGGTTAAAAAACTTCCTAATCATTTAAGGCAATATATAGTTTCGCAAAACTACGATCACTATACACCCATAGACCATGCAGTTTGGCGTTACGTGATGCGTCAGAATTACAGCTACCTAAAAGATGTTGCTTACTATCCTTATATCAAAGGTTTATCTAGAGCTGGCTTAAGTATAGAATATATTCCAGATTTACAAACCATGAATAATAACTTAGCTAAAATTGGCTGGGGTGCGGTTACAGTAGATGGATTTATTCCTCCGGTTGCTTTTATGGAGTTTCAGGCTTATCAAGTTTTGGTAATTGCTGCAGATATCAGACAAATTAATCATATTGCTTATACACCTGCACCAGATATTATTCACGAGTCGGCGGGGCATGCACCAATTATAGCAGATGAAGCATATAATAAATACCTGAGCTATTTTGGCTCTATTGGCGCTAAAGCTATGTTTTCCTCTAAAGATCATGATCTTTACGAGGCCATCAGGCATTTATCTATTTTAAAGGAAGACGCCAAAGCATCGGCGAAAGCCATAGAAAAAGCAGAAAAAAAAGTAACCAATTGCCAAGAAAATTTAGGCGAACCATCTGAAATGGCTTTATTAAGCAGGTTGCACTGGTACACGGTAGAATATGGTTTAATTGGAACTTTAGAAAATCCTAAAATTTATGGTGCTGGTCTATTGTCTTCTATTGGCGAAAGTGCAAGTTGCATGCAGCCCGATATTAAAAAACTGTGGTATAATTTAGACACGGTAAATTACAGCTACGATATTACTAAAACGCAACCTCAACTTTTTGTAACGCCTAATTTTGAAAATTTAATAGAAGTTTTAGAGGCTTTCGCCGATACCATGTGTTTTAGAAAAGGTGGCGCCGAGGGCATTTTAAAAGCTATTGAGTGCAAAAAACCTTGTACTGCTGTATATTCTTCTGGTTTACAAGTAACTGGTGTTTTCACTACGCTTGGCTTAAGTAATGATGATGATTTAGAATTTATTAAAACTAGTGGAGAATCTGCCTTGAGTTTTGATAATCAGCAATTAATAACCCATGGCAAAGCACAACACCAAGATGGTTTTAGCTCGCCTGTAGGAAAGTTAAAAAACATGGACAAAAGCTTAGAAGATTTTACCGCTGAAGATCTTCAAAATGCTAATATTAAGATTGATGAGAAAACAGATCTTGAATTTGAAAATGGTATATCAGTTACAGGAATTGTAACCAATATTTTAAGAAAAAAAGAAAAAATTATTCTAATAAGTTTTAAAGATTGCTTGGTAAAAACTGCGGAAAATGATATTTTATTTGAACCTAGCTGGGGAGTTTATGACATGGCGGTGGGAGAAAGTATAACCTCTGTTTTTTGCGGTGCAGCAGATAAAGACGCTTACGAAGAAATTGCTTACCTATCTAAAACAGTAGCTAAACAAGTATCTTACAGCAAAAAGTCGGAAAGCTTGCACAAAATTTATCAGCAAATAAGAGATATTAGAAATCAAAAAAATGAAGATTTTAAAGCACAAGATTTATATTTAAAGCTAAAAAACAATCATTCAGAAGATTGGTTAGGTCCCCTAGAGCTGTTAGAAGTTTTGGAACAACGCGGAATAGAAATAAATCTTAAAGAAGAAATCACAAACTATTTAAAAAGTAAAATCGACAGTCAACCAGAATTAAAAAAACTGATAACAGATGGAATTAAGTTAATAGCGCAGCCTGTTCATCAATTAATTACTCAATAATTATGACGCAAACTACTTCATTAGAAGAAAAAATAGAAACAAAAAATATCATTATTACCGGCGCAAGCAGCGGGATTGGCTTTGAAGCCGCTATAGAACTTGCAGTGAAAGGAAATCATGTGATTGCTTTGGCTAGGTCTAAAGATAAATTGAAAAACCTAAATCAAATAGTTAAAAGTCTAAATCCAGATGCTCAGTTTTTTGCCGTCGAGTTTGATATTTTAAATGATGACGAGGAAACTTTAACAGCATTTGTTAATCAGCGATTTGAAAAAATTGATATTTTAATTAACAACGCGGGTGCATTGATAAATAAGCCTTTTAAAGAGTTAACCGAGTTTGACATGGCCGAAATGTACCAAAGTAATGTTTTAGGGCATTTTAGAATGATAAAAGCTTTATTGCCTTTGATGAATATTAATAGTCATATTTTAAATATAGGTAGCATGGGTGGTTTCCAAGGAAGCGCAAAATTTAACGGTTTAGCAGCTTACTCGGCAAGTAAAGCAGCGCTACATATCTTAACAGAATGTTTAGCACAAGAATTGGTAGAAGACAAAATTAGCGTCAACTGTTTGGCATTAGGCTCAGCACAAACAGAAATGTTAGAAAAAGCATTCCCAGGTTATCAATCTCCTGTAGCCGCTTTTGAAATGGGTAAATATATTGCAGATTTTGCACTAACAGGTCATCGTTTTTTTAATGGTAAAATATTACCTGTTGCTATGGTTACACCTTAGTTTAATTTCCAATCTTAAGAGGTATTAAATTAATAAAACATCATTTTATTGGATTTAAATTACTTTACAGTGATTTAAATTTTTTGTGGCATTTTAATTGAAGGATTAAAGAAGTTTATCCTTAATTTAAATTAGCAAAAAACCTCACATGAAATTATCTCTCCAAAACACACTAATTGCCTCGATAAGTTTATTTATACTATCATCTTGTAACCAAGAAAGAAAAGATCTTGGCACAACAGAATCTACTATAGTTAATATACCAGCAGAAGATAAACCCATAAATATTGCTGATATTCCATATTATGCAGAGTTAGATTCTAACTCCCAAAGTTTTTCTATTATTAAAAGTGATTTGGTTAAAACCGATGATTTAAGTGAGATAAATATTTGTAACGCATTAAACAGAAAATATCCAGAAATCAGTATTGATAATGCGACCTTAAGTCGCGATACGGTTTTAGTAACCATACCAAATGCGACCTATTTAACACAACAAAGTGGGACAATGGGTGCAAAAATATACATGATGGAGTCTACCTATTCTTTTACAGAGCTTCCAAATGTAAAATTTGTGAAGTTTATTTTTAGAGAAGGCGACCATGCCTCCCCTGGAGTTTTTACAAGAAAGGATTTTAATTTTGAAGATGTACCAAAACTATAAATGAAATTTCATAATAACTAATATTATAGTTATTATTGTTTCATGAAAAATATACTCTTCTTAATATTACTTAACTTCTTTGTAGGATTTAATACCTATGCCCAAGTAGACGACTCTAAGCTTTTAGACTTAATTGAAAGTCAGCGTTATAATGATGTTGCCACTTATCTAGAAAGTGTTTACCCTTCTGGCTCTAATGACCCAAAAGTGATCTCAAGACTAGCCTACGCCTATTATATGAGTGGAAATTTAGTAAAAGCAGAAAGTAATTATTTATCTCTTTTACAGAAAGATAGCACCAAAATATCTACGCTTAATAACTTGGCCAGTATTGCTAATAAACGGGGTAATTATCCGCAAATGATTGTTTATTATAATAAAATATTAGCCATAGACAGTACAAATTTTTATATTATTAAGCAAGTTGCAAGCACTTATCAGCAATTAGATAACGAAACGTTAGCTACTTTATATTTAGAAAAAGCAAATTCAATAAATCCATTAGATGCAGACGTAGTTTATGATTTGTCTAAAATTTACATTGTTAATGGATTGAGAGATGAAGCCAGAAGTATTTTAAAGCCTGCTTTCAAAGCCGACTCTAGTAATATGCTTTTACTAAAAATTGGGTTAAAAATTAACTACTATGACAATCTATTTTTAGAAGTCATTAAATTAGGAGAAACATTGATAAATATAGGAGATACATCTGGAGAGACCTATAACTTTTTAGGACAAGCCTATTATTACACCAAAAAATATAAAAATAGCATTTCCATGTTTCAACAAATTATAACTGATACTAATGGAGCTGGTAATGAAACTACATTTTATTTTTTAGGATTAAATTATCGCAGATTAAATGATTTAATAAAATCAAATGAATTTTTAAATAAAGCAGTTGCAAAAAGTATATCAGAAAATATCTCCATTTATTATCAAGAATTAGGTATAAACAGAGAAGAAACAAAACAATTTACCAGCAGTATTTATAATTACAAAAAGGCTTTAGAATTTAGCGGTGATGTAGAAAGTGTGAACATAGTGAATTACTCTATAGCTAGAATTTATGATGCCGAACTTAAAAGCTCAAAAACGGCTGTAAAATTTTACAAGGAATATGTGAAAAATGCCAATCCAAAAAAGAAATCAGAAATTCCGTATATAGAATACAGCAAAGCAAGAATTAAAGAAATTACTCTTTCAAAGTAAGTTGAAAATTATAGGTTATTTGGCCTTTGGTCAGGTGAGCAAAGCCATCCTTTTAGGCTATGTCATTAAGTTAAGGTGTTAAGTCAAGTCGATCATAAAAGACATCACACTTGTAGGTTGTTTTCTGTATTCATTTTCGCTTCGTTACCTATTCACATCATTTCTCGCTGCGGTACAAATGACGTAAAGCAAAGAAAAATCTCCTAACTTAATTACATTCCCTTCTGGGACTTTCCATTCATAAACCTGCAGCCTTGTGCTCTAAAAAGCTGGTGTCTCCTCGAGTTCTCCGTTAGCGAGCACTCCTATCCTTAACGCAACCTGCTATATTAAACTACATGATTTATTCTCAGCGGGATTCTTCATTTCCAGAATCCTGCTAAAAATAATTTTTTTCTAATTGCATTTGCTTTAACAATTTTAGCGGCAGCTCCAAATTCCGATAGCTATCGGAACCTATCAGAACTAAAGTGAAAACTCCTGTAGGAGTTAAATTTGACATGTTCAAGCGCCAAAAAACTATTAAAATAATTTCTAAATCTTGTGAAAAGAACCCAATTCGGTTTATTTCACGTAAACTGTCTTTTTTTTGATAAACTCCATAATACCATCTTTTGCTAATTCCCTTCCATAACCAGAATGTTTTGTTCCTCCAAAAGGTAATCTTGGATCCGATTTTACCAATTCATTAATAAAATAAGCACCATCACTCACCCTATATGCCATAGCAATTGCCTTTTCAATATCAGTGGTACAAACTGTTACACCCAAACCAAAGTTTGATAGTTCTGATAAACGAAAAGCATCTTCTATACTTTTAGCTTTAATCATGGCGGCTAGCGGTCCAAAAGTTTCTTCTGTAAATGCAGGCATATTTTCGGTTACTTCTCCCAAAACTGTAGGCTCGTGGTAACATCCTTTTTGTTGACCACCCAAAAGTAACTTGGCACCTAATTTAACGGAATCTATAACCTGTTTTTGAAGATGATCTGCCAAATCTTTACGAGCAAGCGGACCAACTTTGGTGGTTTCTTCTAACGGATTACCTGATTTTAGATTAGAAACAGCTTTTGTGAATTTAGATACAAATTCGTCATAAATTCCCTCTAATAAGATAAATCGCTTTGCTGCAATACAACTTTGTCCGCAGTTTAACATACGGGAAACCAATGCAATTTCTACGGCTTTGTCTAAATCGGCATCAGCCCAAACTATAAAGGCATTACTTCCTCCAAGTTCTAAAAGGCTTTTTTTAATGTATTTACCTGCAATTTGAGCTACAGCAGAACCGGCTCTCTCGCTTCCTGTTAAGGTTACCGCTTTTATAGTTTTATGGGCAATAAATTCTTCTGTTTTATCATGATGAAGTATTAAATGTTGGAAAACTCCTTTTGGGAAACCAGCCTTCAGAAATATATCTTCTATATGATTAGCACTACCTAAAACATTAGGGGCGTGTTTTAAAATACCGGTATTACCGGCTATTAATGTTGGAACTGCAAATCTAAAAACTTGCCAAAAAGGAAAATTCCATGGCATTATAGCAAGTACGCATCCAATGGGATCATGTATTATAAAACTTTTTTGTGCGTCGGTTTTAATAATTTCATCAGCCAAAAAGTTTGCTGCGTTTTCCGCATAATAATCACATAGTAAAGCACATTTACTAATTTCTGATCTAGCTTCAGAAACAGGTTTCCCCATTTCTAAAGTGATAGTTTTTGCAAATACTTCAATATCACTACGTAAAATATCCCCAACTTTCTTAATCAGCTCTACTCTAGTGGAAATTTCGCTAGCTTTCCAGCTGGGAAAAACCACTTCGGCATTATCTAAAATTTGTAATACTTCCTCTTTTGTATGCTCCTGATAAACGGCTACTTCTTCTAAATTAAAAGGATTTATTGATTTAAACTGCATAAATATTATTTCATTAAACTCCCAGATAATTCGGGGATTACTATTCTTTTATCTTCTACAATAGTAAAATCTACTTAGATTATTAAACTTTGCTTTTAAAAATTTAACGATTTTAACTGTAGATAAGGAGCGTAAACGGTTGTCCAAAGGACTCTCCAAAGGTCCAAAGGACTCCTTTGGAGAGCCCTTTGGACTTTTGGAGAAGCGGCATCCTTTTTTTGCATTTGCCACAAAGCAAATTGCAAAAAAAGATACAGCGAAAAGCGTGTTTTCCCAATAGCTATCGGGACGCCCAAATGTTTTTAAAATAAAATATCTAAAATTAAGCTTAAAAAAATTTAATCATTTTTTTATTTCAATTTAAAAACCAAAACAGCTAGGGGCGGAATTGTGATTTCTATAGAATTTGCTCGCCAATGACTTCCTTTTTCTTCTGAAGGTTTGTCTGGGTTACCGATACCACTTCCCCAAAATTCTAAATCGTCAGAATTAAAAATTTCTTGCCATGTCCCTTTTTGAGTAACACCAAAACGGTAATCCGCTCTAACCACAGGAGTTAAATTGACTACCACCATTAAATCGTTTTTAGCATCTAAACCTTTGCGGGCATAAACTAACGTAGAGTTTTCTTGGTCATCGTTTACAATCCATTCAAACCCATTACTGTCAAACCCTCGCTCATACATTGCAGGCTCTGTAGTATACAAATGATTTAAAGCTATGATTGTTTTCTTAATTCCCAAATGTGGCTCAAAAGCTAATAAATGCCAATCTAGAGAATGAGATGGGTTCCACTCTTTGGTTTGCGCAAACTCGTTACCCTGAAACAGCAATTTTGTGCCTGGGTGTGTCCACATATAACCATATAAGGCTCTCAAATTAGCAAATTGTTGCCATTCATCGCCTGGCATTTTATAAATTAAAGAATGTTTTCCATGTACCACTTCATCATGCGAAAGCGGTAACATAAAATTCTCTGTAAAGGCGTAAATGGTACTAAATGTTATTTTATTGTGATGATATTTTCTGTTAACAGGATCTTCTGAAAAATATTTTAGCGTATCGTTCATCCATCCCATCATCCATTTCTGACTAAAACCTAAGCCACCAGTATAAGTTGGATGACTTACACCGGGAAATGATGTAGATTCCTCGGCAATGGTTTGTACATCTGGGAAATTTGCAAAAACAACTTCGTTAAATTCTTTAAACAAAGAAATAGCTTCTAAATTCTCTCTGCCACCAAATTCGTTTGGTATCCACTCTCCTTCTTCTCTGCTATAGTCTAGATATAACATAGAGGCAACAGCATCTACACGTAAACCATCTATATGAAAGCGATCTAACCAAAATATAGCGTTAGAAATTAGAAAAGCTCTAACCTCGTTTCTTCCATAATTAAAAATATAGGATTTCCAATCGGGGTGAAAACCCTTCCTCATATCAGCATGCTCGTACAAGTGCGAACCATCAAAATTATATAACCCGTGAGCGTCTCCAGGGAAATGTGAAGGAACCCAATCCATAATTACGCCTATTCCGTTTTTATGAAACTCTTCTATTAAAAACATGAGATCTTGAGGGGTTCCATATCTACATGATGCGGCAAAGTATCCAGTAATTTGATAGCCCCAGCTAGGATAAAAAGGATGCTCCATTAAAGGCATAAACTCGATATGGGTAAAGCCCATTTCTTTAACATAAGGGACTAATTTTGAAGCCATATCTCTATAACTTAAAAATTGATCTGGCGATTCTACCCCTCTAGCCCAAGAACCAAAGTGGACTTCGTAAACAGACATTGGTTTGTTTAAACCATTTATTTGATGACGATTAGCCATAAACTCGGCATCTTTCCACTCGTACCAATTATCCCATACAATTGATGCTGTACGTGGAGGTTCTTCGCTTCTTAAAGCAAAAGGATCTGCCTTTTCTAGATCTTCGCCTGTTGTAGAATTAATGAAATATTTATAAGCTTCGCCATTACCTACTTGCGGAATAAAACCTTCCCAAATACCGCTGCCATCCCACCTTACCTTTAAAGGGTGCGACGCTTTATCCCAATAATTAAAATTGGCTATTACAGAAACATAATTTGCATTGGGTGCCCAAACTGCAAAATAAGTTCCTATCACTCCGTGATGTGTAACCACATGAGAGCCTAATTTTTCGTATAATTTATAATGTTTACCTGCTCTAAACAGGCTAATATCAAAATCTGTAAATCTAGAATACACCAAAACATTTTCTTGTATTGCTAAATCAACTTCCTTTTTAACAGACTTTTTAGCTGTAGCCGATTTCTTTTCTGAAGGAGTTGAAGTATCATCTTTAGATTTTGTTTTTACAAGAGCTTTTTGGGTTGCTGCTTTAACTTTTGGTGCAGGTACTTTTGCAGCGTCTTCTTTTGCTTTTTTAGCCATGTAATAAAGAGTTAGTTTAGGTTATTCTTTTGATATTATTTGATGTATTAATTGGTTTACAATTTACGTATTTACTTTAATTATCCAATTTATTGAGATTTTATTAAAACAGGTCGCAAAAAAAAGCCCGATTAGATCGGGCTTTTTGTTATTTAAATAACTGTATATTTTTGAAATGTTTAGAAACTTTTAATCGGCCACGCTGTAAATCATCAAAAATCATGTTACCAGAGAAATCTCTTCCATCAATAATGATTTTAGAAGGTTTAAAAGGCATACCTATTAATTTCAAATCATAAGTCTCGTAACGTGGTGTAAATAATCCTTCTACATCTTGTTTAATAGTCATAGATTTTTTGTCTCCATTTACGGTAAACTTCTTTTCTAAGTAAATATCTTGTTCGTAAGCAAATGTATCTCCGTGATCTTCAAAGTGAAAAGAATTAACTTCGTAATCTGAAAAATAAATCTGGAACATTAACTCTTCTATTTCTATTTGAGAAGTGTATTGCATCACAGGGTATTCTGGGATTACAGATCCTGCTTTCACGAAAATTGGCATAGAATCTAGTGGTGCGTCAATTAAATGCTCTTTACCACCATCATAAGTTACATGAGACCAGTAATCGTACCATTTACCGTCTGGCAAATAAACATTACGAGATGTTGCTCCTTCTTCTAAAACTGGACAAACTAATATTTTATCGCCAAAAGTAAATTCGTCTTCACGGTATTTATTCAGAGGCTTAGTTTGCTCATGCATTACTATTGGACGCAAAATTGGGAATCCGTAACGGTGATGCTCCCAGAATACCGCATAGATATAAGGTAATAATCTATATCTTAATTCGATAAACTTTTTGTTGATAGCTTCTAACTCTGGACCAAAACTCCAAGGTTCTCTTTCTGCTGTATCACCTGCGGAATGTGCTCTCATGAACGGTGAAAAAACACCTAACTGAATCCATCTTGTAAATAATTCGCCTGTTGGCTCTCCGCTAAATCCACCAATATCTGTACCTGCAAAAGGCATCCCCGACATAGATAAACGTTGCATTTGTAAGCTGCCAATTTTTAAATGTTCCCAGCTGGCTACGTTATCTCCTGTCCAGCAAGAGCTGTAACGCTGAACACCAGAATAACCTGCTCTGGTAATTGTAAACGGACGTTTGTTTTTCTGTATTTTCTTTAAGCCATCGTAAGTTGCTCTAACCATTTGCATCCCGTAAACGTTGTGCGCTTTACGGTGAGAACCACGGTGACCATCAAATTGATGACGAACATCATCTGGAAAAGAACCCTTACCAAATACTGCCGGCTCGTTCATATCGTTCCAAACTCCGGCAACACCCACTTCTATTAATTCTTTAAATAAACCGCCCCACCATTCTCTAACTTCTGGATTGGTAAAATCTGGGAACTGACAGCGGCCTGGCCAAACATGTCCTTCCATAAAGTAATCATCGCTTCGGCGGCAGAAATATCTATTTTCTTTACCTTCTTTAAATACCCAATAGTTATCGTCTACTTTAATTCCTGGATCTATAATGACTACCGTTTTAAATCCGTCATCAGATAATTCCTTAATCATCTTCTTAGGATTTGGGAAATATTTTTTGTTCCAAGTAAAGCAACGGTAACCATCCATATAGTCTATGTCTAGGTAAAGTGCGTCGCATGGAATATTTCTACTTCTAAACTGGAAAGCTAAATCTTTGACTTTAGATTCTGGATAATAGCTCCATCTACACTGATGATAACCTAAGGCCCAAATTGGTGGTAATTTATGCGTTCCTGTAATAGAGTTGTATCTTTTTACAACATCCATCATGTGTGGTCCATGGATGTAATAATATCTCATTTCGCCACCATCTGCCCAAAAACTTAATTTTGTGCTGTCTTCTTGACAAAAATCAAAATGCGTTTTAAAGGTATTATCCATAAAAATACCATGAGCAACACCTTCATTTAAACTTATAAAAAATGGTATGCTACGGTAAAGTGGATCTTGATGTTTGGCAAAAGAATAAGTATCAGTATTCCAATTTTGTAAACGTTTCCCTCTCAGGTTTAAATCTGTAGGTTTATCGCCCAAGCCGTAATATGCTTCTTCTGGTCCAGCCTTTTTTGTGCAATACACATAGTAACCGCCAAATTGGTCGTTTTCTTCCCAGTGCATTCCCAAATATTCTTCATTAATAACCTTACCATCATTATCAACAAAGGAGATTAAAAAATTAGATTTATTGATTCGGCAAGTTACCGTATTGGTAGAAACATCGTAATAATCGTCGCTTTCTTTGAAGTTAAAAACCGCAACCTTTTGATCTAATTGAGGCACAGCATAAGAAAATTCTTCTAAGAAAACGCTATGAGGAGCTAATCTTACTCTTATAATCTCGTCACTTACTACTCTAATTTCTACAGAGGCAGAGCCATCGCTAAAAATATATTTATTTTTCTCTTGTCTTACTTCTTTAACAGCACCTAGGAAAACTTTTTCGATTGGTTTTAAGCCAATTATAGGATTATTTACGTGTTGTATAGAATCGTCTTCTAATTCTTCTACTGTTAATTCTGCGTGTGTCGACGTATCTTGAGGATCTATATTTAAATGAAGAGTTTCAGCTGTTTCAGTTGATTCTTTATCGTCTTTCTTTTTCATGTACTTAAAACCTATTAATGCGGCTAATATGCCTATTATTGTTTAATTATGAAAAATTAATTCTAAACACTAGCATATTTATTAGTGTTTTATCAATTTTTAAGCAAAAACTTAGCTATTTGATACCAAATTTGGCTTATCCTTAACAAATAATGTAAATAACCCTGCCAATACCATACAAAAACCACCTAGCATAATAGTTTTTACGGTGTGTCCATCAAAAAACACTTTTGTAAAGTATCCTAAAAGCAGGCCACTCACAATTTGCGGTATAACAACAAAAAAGTTAAAAACACCCATGTAATATCCCATTCTTTTTGCTGGTAAGGCACTTGCTAATATAGCATACGGCATGGTTAAAATACTTGCCCAAGCTATACCAATACCTACCATTGGTAAAATGAGCATTGTTTTAGTGGTAATTAAAAATATACTGCTTAAGCTAATACCACCAATAATTAAACAGACCAAATGGACAAATTTGCGACTCGTTTTTTTGACAATTACCGGTAATAGAAATGCCGCCAACGCAGATACACCGTTGTAAACTGCAAACATAGTGCCTACCCAATTTCCAGCTTCTTGAAAATCGGCAGATTGTGCGTCAGTAGTGTTAAATACATTATCTGCTATGGCAGATGTAGTATAAATCCACATGGCAAATAAACCGATCCACGAAAAAAACTGTACTAAAGCCAGCTGAACCATGGTCTTTGGCATTTTTGTAAAGCCGCTTAAAATCTCCTTTATGGCAAATAATAAACCTTTTGAGGCTGCTCTCTCTTCTTTAAATTTCTCTAAACTCTCTGGCGGAAATTCTTTGGTTGTAAAAACCGTCCACATCACAGATAATAGAAAAACAATACCACCTATGTAAAAAGAATATCGTACCGAGTCTGGAATTACACCATCTACAGCACTGTTACTTACACCAAAATATTCAGAAAAAATAGTAGGCAATAAGGAAGCAATCACAGCACCACAACCAATAAAGAAAGTTTGCATGGCGTAACCTGCGGTTTGTTGCTCGGTATTTAATTTGTCTCCTACAAAAGCTCTAAAAGGCTCCATAGAAATATTAATAGAAGCGTCCATTAACCATAACACAGCGACTGCCATCCATAAAACTGTAGAGTTTGGCATTAAAAACAATGCTATTGCGGCTAAAATGGCTCCAATAAAGAAAAACGGACGTCGGCGGCCCCAAAACGGATGCCAAGTGTTATCACTTAAATAACCAATAATGGGTTGAACTAATAAACCTGTAATAGGTGCGGCTAACCAAAAAAGTGGTAACTCGTCTGGCGTGGCTCCAAGAGTAGAAAAAATTCTGCTCGTGTTTGCGTTTTGTAAAGCAAAACCAAACTGAATTCCAAAAAAGCCAAAGCTCATGTTCCAGAGCTGCCAAAAACTCAATTTTGGTTTCATAAAATTCGTCATATTGTTTATTTTAATTGGTTTTGAGTTAGGTATAGTAGCGGCATCTTTTTTTGCAATAACCTTAAAGCAGGTTGCAAAAAAAATACAGCGGATAGACCGACCCTTTTTAGGGTAACTCCCTAATATTTGATTTTATATTTTTTTTTAAAACTCTTTAATAAATGAGGGCGTTACCAGAAAAAAACTGGTCGGGCTGTACATTCATACTTCACAAGGCATTAAGCACTAGGCCGGTATCCATTTTCATCCCTAACGCAACTTAAAAACGCTAAGTCCTGTTGACGATAGGAAACATCCCACTTGTATTCGTCCTTCAATGTTTATTTTCGCTTCTAAACCTACTTGTGGGATTTTTCTCCGTTAGCTAACGGATCAAAACAACGCGAAACAGAGAAAAACGCCTTAACTTAATGAAATTGGTCGATATTTAATACCATCCTCAACGCAACGTAAAACTATAAATTTGCGCTTCATTTGGCTTAATATTTACCTTTAAACCTGTTTTTATATTTTCTATTTTTAATAATTCTTTTGTATATATATTCTTGATAGTTAAAGATTTATTGTCTTTTAAAATGTTTACAATATCTTGAGGCAATTTAAATGTTTGACTAAAATTTGCAGCTTTATCAAAATTAGCAATTACCAAAACTCCGCTATTTTGGTAAACTCTTAAATAAGCATAACCCTTTTTCCCGAAGATTTTACCCTGGTTTTCTAAAGCATTTAACGAAATAGTTTTACCAAACTTTATTGCTTCATTTGAGGCAGAAAAATTAAGTAACTTTTGATAATTAGACCTTAATTTACTTTCTTCTGCATTCAATTTTCCTCCATCAAAATCACCTCCATTAACCCATTTCTGATGATTTGGAACTCCCCAATAATCAAAAATAGAAGTTCTTCCATCTTCGCCACCAAAACCTTCAATTCCTTTGGCGGGTTCTCCTACTTCTTGTCCAAAATAAATCATTACTGGGCCGCCACCTAAAGTTGCAGAAACTACCATAGCTGGCCAAGCGTTTAAAGGATCTTTGGCGAAAGCGTTAGAAGCAATTCTTTCTTCGTCGTGGTTTTCTAAAAAACGCAACATGTGATTGGAAATATTTACACTTTCTTGAGCAATAACATGCTCTATGTCATTTACAGTTGCATTGCTATCGTTTTTAATCAGTCGTTTTAAAGCATCGTACAAGCCTACTTTATCATACAAATAATCAAATTTACCAGTGTTTATAAACGATTCGTATTTGTTAGGGTCATAAGCTTCGCCAATAAAAATAATATCAGGATTTACCTTTTTCACCTCGGGGATAACCCAAGCCCAAAACTCTACAGGCACCATTTCGGCAACATCGCACCTAAAACCATCGACACCTTTTTTAGCCCAATACGTTAAAATATCTCTGGTTTTGAACCATACTGAGGGAATAGGATCAAAATAATTCTTTTTGTTTGCTACATCTACTCCGTAGTTTAACTTAATGGTTTCGAACCAATCATCTAAAGATGGATCTGCTTTAAAAACATTATTCCCTGTAGCTTTAGCTGGTTTTTCGTTAAATAAACCATCTTTTAAAGGATTAGCATAATTTGCGCCTCCGGCTTGATAACCTTGGGGCACTTTAAACTGCTGATTGGGGATATAATAAAAATCGTTTTTAGGACTAAACGCTTTGCTTACATCGTCTTCTTCGCCAAAGTCTTTAACATCTTTTGGTTTAGCGTCTGAGTGATAAGTGCGGGCAACATGATTTGGGATAAAATCTATAATTAATTTTAAATTGCTGGCATGCGTTCTCTTGATTAATGCTTCAAACTCTTGCATTCGTTGACTAACATTTACAGCTAAATCAGGGTCGATATCATAATAATCTTTAATGGCATAAGGCGAACCGGCTTTCCCTTTTACTACATCTGGATCGTCGTTTTTTATTCCGTATCGACTATAATCCGTCATGGTGGCATGTTCTATAATGCCAGTATACCAAATATGAGAAACACCTAATTTTTTGATCTCTTGGAGCGCTTTATCATTAATATCGTTAAACTTTCCTGCTCCGTTTTCTTGTAGGGTACCGTAAATCTTGTTATTGGTATTAATGTTACCAAACAACCTGGGTAGCATTTGATAAATAACCAATTTATGGTTTTTAACACTATCTAATAATTGACTACTGGTTTGGTTACTTTTGCAAGACGCCAATAAACCGATAATTAGAATGCTATTTAAGAGATGTTTAATCTTCATTTTTACTAATTTAAGCGGCTTTAGCTAAAGCGATATGTTTTACTTTTTTAGAATCTATTTGATGTAGCGCATCAAATATTTTGACTGTTATAGCTTTACCTGATAAGTTTTCGATATTAATTCCTTCCTTATCTACCTTAATATTTAATAAGTTCCCTCTAAATTTAATTTTAAAAGAAAATGCATTCCAGTTTGCTGGAATAAATGGATTAAAACTTAAAATTCCATCATTTACCCGCATTCCTCCAAAACCTTCTACAACGGCCATCCAAGTACCAGCCATAGAAGTGGTATGGCAACCATCTTCTGTATCATTATTGTAATCGTCTAAATCTAGTCTAGAAGTACGTAAATAAAACTCGTAAGCCCTTTTTTCATCACCTAATTTTGCTGCTATAATAGCATGTACACATGGCGACAAAGAAGATTCATGTACGGTTCTTGGTTCGTAAAAATCGTAATTTCTTTGAATAGTTGCTACATCAAAATGATCTTCAAACAAATATAGACCCTGCAATACATCGGCTTGTTTAATAAAACAAGAACGTAAAATACGGTCCCAGCTCCATTTCTGATTTAAAGGTCTGTCACTTTCTGGCAAATTTTTAACTAATATTTGCTCCTTATCTAGATAGCCATCTTGTTGTAGATAAATCCCCAATTTCTCATCTCGAGGAAAATAAACATTTGAGGCAATTTTTTTCCATTCTGCAACTTCAATACTTTCTTTAAAATTGGTTTTTAAAACAATTTCATTAAACCTATCTAAATTATTCTTCTTCACCTGATTTAACGCTTCTACAGTATAATTAAAGCACCATTGAGCTAAATAGCTGGTGTAAAAGTTATTATTTATGTTATTCTCGTACTCATTAGGACCAGTTACGCCTAACATCACAAACTGCTGCTTATTGGCACTGTAATTAAAACGTTGCGCCCAAAACCTTGTAATTCCTATGAGAACTTCTAAACCATATTCGGCTAAATAATCTTGGTCATTGGTGTAACGGATATAATTATAAATGGCAAAAGCGATGGCTCCATTTCTGTGAATTTCTTCAAAGGTTATCTCCCACTCGTTATGGCATTCTTCGCCATTTATGGTAACCATCGGGTATAAAGCTGCTCCATTGGTAAAACCTAGCTTTTCGGCGTTTTCTATAGCTTTTTGTAAATGTTTGTATCTGTAAATCAACAGGTTTTTTGCCACTTTTTCATCAGCTGTAGCCAAATAAAAAGGCAAACAATAAGCTTCTGTATCCCAATAAGTAGAGCCTCCGTATTTTTCGCCCGTAAACCCTTTTGGGCCAATATTCAATCGTTCGTCTTCGCCAGTATAGGTTTGATTTAATTGAAAAATGTTGAATCTAATACCTTGCTGAGCCGCCACATCGCCTTCAATTACAATATCACTTTCTATCCATTTATTAGCCCAAGCTATTTTTTGTTCATTTAATAAAGCCTCAAATCCTTTTTGGCTAGCTCTTGCTATGGCATCTCCGGTATCAAATCGTAATCGAGTTTTATCATAATTCATTGACGATAAAACAGCTGCATACTTATAAATTACAACTTCCTCATCTTGCTTTGCATCTATTTGATAATTTAGCGCAATATATTTTTTTCTATCTTCTGATTGATTAGCAAGCTTTAAAACTTCACCATTTTTAGTAATTACAGTTTCCATACCTGTACTTACCCAAAACTCTGTTTTTTTAGTTTCTAAAGTTAGGTATGCTTGATTACCCTTCACTTCATTAGCAACTTGTTTCCAAAATTTCTCATCATAATTAGAATCTTGGTTTGCAATATCTCCGTCAATGCTACTTTTTATTTCGATTTTAATGTCACCATCAACACTTTTCATGCTGTATTTAATGGCTCCAATTTCGTCATCAGCAATGGAAAGAAAACGGATAGCGTTAACTTCTATTTGTTTACCATTTGTTAAAGTGGCTTTAAAAGAACGTTGCAAATAGCCTTCTTTCATGTTTAATACCCGCTTAAACTCTTTAATATCGGCTTTAGCTAAATCTAATTCTTCGCCATTTATTTTGATTTCTATTCCAATCCAATTTGCGGCATTCAACACCTTGGCAAAATATTCTGGATAGCCATTTTTCCACCAGCCTACTCTAGTTTTATCTGGATAATAAATACCTGCAACGTAATTACCCAAAAGGCTTTCGCCCGAGTAATGTTCTTCAAAATTTGCCCGCTGCCCAAACCTCCCGTTTCCCAAACTAAAAATAGATTCTGATATTTTATGATGTGCTGGATTGAAGCCTTCTTCTATAATATTCCACTCATCTAACTTGATATAATTTTTCATGATTATAAATTCACAAACCTTTCGGAAACGTTTCCGCTATTGCTGATTAAAAAATGATTTTAACGTATTTAAATTAATTTGATTTAAGCCTGCAACCACTAAATCTGCTTTAAAAAGGTTATGGCTTTCGCCGATACCAACAACACGCATACCTGCATTAATTGCGGCCTCCACTCCTGCTTCGGCATCTTCAAAAACGATACAGCTTTCTGGTTTTACACCTAATGCCTCTGCTCCCATTAAAAAAACTTGAGGATTTGGCTTCGATTTAGAAACTTTATTCCCATCTATAATTGCTTCAAAAGCATCAAAAAGATTAATTTTTCTTAAAATAGTTTCTGAATTTTTACTTGCCGAACCTAAAGCAATTTTGATGTTTGCCGCTTTAAGTTCTTGCAATAATTCTTTAGCGCCTGGCAAAATTTCAGTCTCGTCCATATTGGCAATTAAATCTACGTACCATTGGTTTTTTTTAGTCGCTAAGTCAAATTTTTCTTCCTCAGTTTTGTTAATTCCGCCCCAATTTAATATCAACTGTAACGATTCCACTCTACTAATTCCCTTTAACTTCTCGTTTTCGGCTTCGGTAAAATCTATGCCTAAACTATTGGCAAGCATTTTCCATGCTTTAAAATGATACTTTGCAGTATCTACAATTACCCCATCTAAATCAAAAAGACAGGCTTTAAAATTTGTCATTTATTATTTCTTTAATTCAAATATGTAAGCAGTTTTTTGCGGTACAACCACCGATTCTAAATTTTCTAGCATCCTTCCGCTTGTAATTTCCTTTGCCTTGTTAAATCCTGTAGTTCTTTCTTTAAAACGATTTAGGGTTACCGTTTTTGATTCCATATTGCTGTTATAAACAACCATTACAGTTTTAGCATCATCGTACCTAAAGTAAACGTAAATACCATCTATAGGTACAAATTGCATGGTTTTACCACTTTGTAATGCGCTAGTATTTTTACGATAATTGGCTAAAGCTTTGATATAATTAAAAGCTTCGTTTTCTTGTGCTGTTCTACCTGCTGCAGTAAATTTATTGACGGTATCTTCTTTCCAGCCACCTAAAACATCTGCTCTTAATAAGCCATCAGGATTGTTTGATCCTTTAAAAAGTAATTCTGTTCCATAATAGATTTGTGGGATTCCTCGGATCGTTAATAACATAGCCATACCCGATTTGAACTTAGTCAAATCTTCCCCTACGGTTGTGAAAAAACGAGTGATATCATGATTATCTAGCTGTAAAACATTTCTGTTTGGGTTTTGATAAATAAAATCGCTAGCTAAAACAGAGTATAAATTATTTACTCCTTCTGTCCAGCCAAAATTCTGATTTAAAGAATTTTTAATTCCGTATTCAATTTGGAAATCTGTAACGCCTAGTAATTCTGTTTCTTGATTTTGATTGACTGTTTTGCCTTGCGTAAAATAAGCTTGATTTACCAATCCATTCACCATCGTTTCGCCAAACATGGTGAAATTTGGATACTCGTCTTTCACCCTTTTCATCCACATAGCCATAAAATCTAGGTTGTTGTAAGGATAGGTATCTATTCTAAAACCATCAACGCCGGCATATTCTATCCAGAATAAATAGCTCTGTAAAATATAATTCTGAACCAATTCATTTTCTTGGTTCATGTCTGGCATGTGATAATCAAACCAGCCATTTTGCATAATTTTTTTATCCTCTGCCGAAGCATAAGGATCAAAAATAGTTTGATCTTTATAGGTTGTGCGTGTAAAACCTTGCCATTGATGCACCCAATCTTTAAAAGGTTTATCTAAAACTGTCCAATGTTGCGAGCCTACATGGTTTGGCACCACATCCATAATTATTTTTAAATCTTTAGCATGCGCTTCATCTACCAGCTTTTTATAGATGGCGTTTGTGCCGTAGCGAGGTTCTATGGTGTAGTTATCTGTATTGGCGTAGCCGTGGTAAGAAGTTTTAAACTCGTTATTGGCTAAAACAGGCGTTAACCAAATGGTTGTTGCGCCCAAATCTTTGATGTAATCTAAATGATTGATAATCCCTTCTATATCTCCACCGTGACGGTAATACATAGAGTCGCGGTTGAAAGTTTGATCATTTAAGCCCACAATTTTATCGTTTGCGTAGTTTCCATTTGCAAATCTATCCGGCATAATCAAATAAATTAAGTCTTTATCTGTAACCCCTTGGCCTATATTTTGATTGTTTCTAGCTTTTAACTCGTAGTTATAAACAAGGTCTTTTTCGCCATTTTTCTGAAATAGTATTTTAAAAATTCCGGGTTGTGTGGTGGCAGAAATATTTAAATTAATGAATAAATAGTTTGGATTTTCTACTTTAACAACTTGCTCTAACGTTACACCTTCGTGATTGATGCTTACATTTCTTTGCGCAATTTGTTGTCCATAAACTACCAGTTGTAATTGTTGATGTTTAAAACCTACCCACCAAAAAGATGGCTCGACACGACTTAAAGCAGTGTTTTTCTGTGCCGAAATCGTTTGCGTAAACAGGACTAATATTGAGAAAATTAAAATTAACTTCTTCATACCGTGTATTTGGAAAATTTATTTGGCTTAAGCCGATAATTGGTTTGTGTCCAAATCTATAATTAATTTTTGAAGGAATTCAAACTTTTTTAAAATTTTGAAATTATGAAAATATAAAGTACTTGTTTAAGCCTAATAATTACCTTTGATTAATGAATATTTTTGATTTAAAAACCGAGGAAGAATTTAACAAAGCTTGTATATATGTTTTTAATCAGCAAATTAAAAATATTTCAGTTTATAAGGAGTTTGTGGAAGGCTTAAAAGTTGATACAAACACAATAAATCATTACCGTCAAATTCCGTTTTTACCTATTCAATTTTTTAAATCACACGCTATTATTTCTGATGAAAGTAAATCTGAAATTACTTTCACCAGCTCCGGAACTACGGGAAGCGTAACTAGCGCTCATTTTGTAGAGAACGTTAATCTTTATAAAGAAAGCTATTTAACAGCTTTTAATCGTTTTTACGGAGATATAGCTGATTGGTGTATTTTGGCTTTGTTACCCAATTATTCTGAACGAGAAGGTTCTTCTCTGATTTATATGGTTGATGATTTAATACAAAAAAGCAAGCATCACAATAGTGGTTATTTTTTACATAACCACGAAGATTTACACCAAACTTTACTACAACTTAAGGCAAAAAAACAAAAGACTTTATTAATTGGAGTAACCTACGCCTTACTAGATTTTGTAGAAAAAAAAGCTATTGATTTCCCTAAATTAACAGTAATGGAAACAGGTGGAATGAAAGGCAAGCGAAAAGAAATGGTACGAGAAGAATTGCACCAATTTTTATGTGCTGGTTTTGGAATTGAGAAAATACATTCAGAATATGGAATGACAGAGCTTTTATCTCAAGCTTATTCTAAAGGCGATGGAATTTTTGATTGCCCACCGTGGATGAAAATATTAATTAGAGATACTAACGACCCACTTACATTAATTGACAATAATAAAACTGGTGGAATTAATGTGATTGATTTAGCCAATATTAATTCTTGTTCTTTTATTGCGACTCAAGATTTAGGGAAAATTATTAAAAATGATAGTTTTGAAGTCTTAGGCAGGTTTGACAATAGCGATATTAGAGGTTGTAATTTGTTGGTGGGTTAGTTGAAGGTTTAACATGTTAATGGTTTTAAGTATTTTAGTAAAAAATTAGGTTATAAATATTGAGACAGTAAAAATTGATAATATATCTGGGAAAAAGTTTATAGAAATATCTGAAAGCTTAAAAATAAATGACGACAAGGTTTATTTAAAAAAAGTAAGTGATAATCTATTTGTAATACCTTTTCATAATTCTTGGCAAAGTATGAAAGATAGTGTAAATCAATTTTCTGAAGATTTTATGGAGGATAGGCATCAAAGTGAAAATCAAAATAGAGATTTTTAATAGCTATGGATCAACTATTAGTCACTAATATTTGTTTTTATATTATTAAGAAAAAACCATTAGAGGTATTTGAATTATTTAGTTCTAAAGAAATAGGGACAATAGGTATCTCAACAATTACTGTTGCCAAATTACAATATGGTGTTTCAAAAAGTTCTTTTCTTGAAAGAAATTTGATGGCGTTGAATAATTTCTTATTGCCATTTATCATTGTAAATTTTGATTTAGGTTTAAGTGAAGTTTACGGGAAAATTAGATCTGATTTAGAAAAAAAAGGTAGGCCTATCGGTTCTATGGATTTATTAATTGCCGCCCAAGCAATTTCATTAAATATTACATTAGTTACCAATAACACAAAAGAATTAGACCGAATTAGTGGGATTAAAATAGAAAATTGGGTAAAATAAAAAAGTAGAAAATCATTCTAATCCTACAAATTCTTTCCTATTAGTTTTTAAAAAAAGCTATAAGTTTTGTGCAAGGGATACGAAGGGCTTGGTACATTTTTTTGTTTGCTTTAGAACGCAAACAAATAAATTACGAAACCCCGAAGAAGCCCGTTTGTTGTGGAGCCTAGAGAGATGGGAGACAATGCACCCAAATAAGGCTTCGACTCCGCTCAGCCTTACAATAACTTCGCTCAGCCTGACCCTAAAACCTGATTAAAAAATATTGAACCCTACAATTCAATAAAGCTTTGGATTGCCAATTGATAACTTTGCATACCAAAACCAGTGATAATTCCTTTACAGTTTTTAGCCATCATGCTGTGGTGACGAAATTCTTCGCGAGCGTAAACATTAGAAATGTGCACTTCGATTACTGGAGTTTTTATGGCGGCAACGGCATCTGCAATGGCTATTGAGGTGTGAGTGTATGCTCCGGCGTTCATCACAATTCCATCGTAAGAAAAACCTACTTGGTGTAGCTGATTGATGATTTCGCCCTCTACATTACTTTGGAAGTAATGAAGTTCTACAGCAGGGGAAATGGTTTTTAGCTTTTCAAAAAATGCCTCAAAACCTTCGTTACCGTAAATACCAGGTTCGCGTTTACCTAATAAGTTTAAATTTGGTCCGTTGATAATTTGTATCTTCATGCACTCAAACATAAAATAAAATATTCAAATATAGTGGATTGGTCTTCGGCAAAAAAGGGATTTAAAAATTACCTCAAATTAGAACGCTCTTTGTCAAAAAATTCTGTGGAGGCCTATTTACGAGATATGGAGAAGTTACACGAGTTTTTAGACTACCACAAGCGTGATGCAGGGCCACTTGCTGTCACCAAACAAGACTTAAAAGATTTGCTAGAATGGATACATGGTTTGGGGATGCTTGCCACTAGCCAAGCCCGAATGATTAGCGGTATTAAAGCTTTTTACAAATATTTGAGCTTAGAAGATTTAATACAAACCGACCCTGCCGAACTGATTGAAGCGCCAAGGACGATTAGAAAATTACCCGACGTATTAACCATTTTAGAAATTGAAGAACTGATTGCGGCATTAGATTTAAGCAAGCCAGAAAACATTAGAAATAAAGCCATGTTAGAGGTTTTATACAGCTCTGGACTGCGTGTAAGCGAGTTAATTGGATTGAAACTTTCTAATTATTACCCCGATGTGGAGTTTTTAAAAGTGACCGGTAAGGGGAATAAAGAGCGATTGGTTCCTATTGGTTCGTCGGCTATTAAGCATTTGGAAATTTACCGCGATACGGTAAGAAGCCACTTAGAAATTAAAAAAGGGAACGAAGATTTTATCTTTTTAAACCGAAGAGGAACGAAGCTGAGCCGTGTGCTGGTTTTTTTGATGATTAAAAGCCTTGCCGAAAAAATTGGCTTACAAAAAACAATTAGTCCGCATACGTTTAGGCATTCTTTTGCTACTCATTTAATTGAGGGTGGAGCCGATTTAAGGGCTGTACAGGAAATGTTAGGACATGAAAGCATTACCACAACAGAGATTTATACTCACCTTGATCGAGATTTTTTAAAGCAAACTATTCAGCAATTTCACCCAAGAAGCTGAGCTTTAATCATCCTATCATTTTGATTGATGTCTTTAATAATTTCTGTAATAAATCCTTTTTGCTCTAATAATTCTTGAGTTTCTTGGGCTAAAGCCTGATTGATCTCGAAATATAAAACTCCGTTTTGCTTGAGATTGGTTAAGGCAAAATCTGCAATTTTTTGATAAAAAATGAGTGGATTTTCATCTGCAACAAAAAGAGCTAAATGAGGCTCGTGTTTGGTCACATTGGCTTCCATATCTTCCATTTCGCTCAACGCGATGTATGGCGGATTACTTACAATAACATCAAATTTTTGGAAGTTTTTTGACTCTAAATGAAGTGCATCTGCAATTGTAAAATCTATTTCTACCTTATTTTTTAAAGCGTTTTCTTTAGCTACTGCTATTGCGTTTTCACTGATATCTATTGCGTTGATTGCTGTATTTGGCAAATGCTTTTTTAAAGCAATGGGAATGCAGCCGCTTCCTGTGCCAATATCTATGATAGATTTTGGCTGATTGATTTTCGCATCTTGTAAAATGAGATAAACCAATTCTTCGGTCTCTGGTCGGGGAATTAAAACGTGTTCATTTACTTTAAACTTGAGTTGGTAAAAATCGGCTTCGCCTAAAACATACTGAATAGGAATACCTTTTTTTAATTGATTGATGTGGTTATTAAAAGCTTCTTGCTCTTCTTGGATTAAATCTAAAACTAGTGTATTATTTTTTTTAGAAATAAACTCGATCACCATTTTATACAAAACTGTGAGTTCTTGAGGCGGATAAAGCGCCTCTAAACTTTTAAAAAAGTGTAACTTTAACTGTTGCAAAATATTAAGCTTTCTTTAATGGTAAAGTAAAATAGAATGAACTTCCTTTATCTTTCTCACTTTCTATCCAAAATTCGCCTCCGTTTTTTTTCACAAACTCGGTACATAAAAATAAACCTAAGCCATTTCCTTTTTCTTTTTGGGTTCCGGTGGTGGTGTAGAAAGTGTGGTTAGAGATTTTATCCACTTGCTCTTTGGTCATCCCTACCCCATCATCTTTAATACTAATTAACACATGATTATCTTGTATGTTACTATTGATATGAATTGTTCCACCTAATTCTACAAATTTTAACGCATTGGATACTAAATTCCTGATGACAACAGCTACAGATTCTTCATCGGCGTAAGCGAATTTTTGATCTATTTGGTTATGAATAGTAATTTGCTTTTCTGTTATTTTTGGTTGAGCAATAGCAATCACTTGATCTGTAATTTCTAATAAATCTATTTTCCTTTTAACCAATTTTTCGCCTTTCATTTGGCTTTTAGACCAAGTTAGCAAGTTATCTATCAAGGTGGCGGTATTTCCAAAATTTTGGTTCAACTCGTTCATAAAATATTTGGTCTCTTCTTCTGTCATGAGTTGATTATGGTATAAATCTAACATGCCTTTTAAAGATAAAATTGGACCTCGCAAATCATGCGATACAATAGAGAAAAACCTATTTTTTAAATGATTTAAAGATTCTAATTCTTCTTTTTGATTTTTAATTTGATTATTTTGATCTTGCAGTATCACATTAGATTTCTTAATTTCTTTACCTCGTTTAATTAATAACAAGATTAAAATGCCGCTTAATAGAAGCAGAACTATGATAAAGAAAATGAAATAATTTTTAGTTTGAATTTTTTGCTCGTTCTTTAAATTATCCTTTTTTAATAAATTATTTTCTACTTGCTTTTCTTTAATGCTGTAGTAAATCCGATACTCGTCTAACTGTTTAAAACGTGAAGCATCGTTTAAACTATCAAATAAACTATTGTAATCTTTTTCTATTTGATAGGCTTTTTTATACTGGTCGCTTTTACTGGCTAACAAGCCCATCAGTTTATAGACATCTAATTGTTGAGGATACAAAAAATTGGTTTCACTTAAATCTAATGCCTTTTTTAACAAACTATTTGCTTGAGCATATTCCTCAAAATTGATTGCTATTTGAGCTAAAAAATTCAAACTATTCACTAAAGTAATTTGGTTCTGAGCATCTTCTGCATAAGCAATAGCTTTAACAGCGTCTTCTTTTGCATTGGCATAATTAGACAAAGCCAGATAAGTTTTTGCCCTTTCTAAATAATTTTCTGCCAGGTGGAAATTATCAAAAACTTGATTATTGGATAAAATAGCATCGTTACAATAGTCTAAAGCTTCACTAAATTTACTTTTTTGACGATAAAGTATCGCTATATTTTGTAAAATCTCTCCGTTAAATTTATGATTTGGATTAACCTGACTTAAGTAATGTAGCGCCTGATTAAAGGAAAAAAGGGCTTCATCATAATTATTTAAGCTCAGTAATATTTTTCCCTTGGTGATATAAACCTGAGAGAAAATTTCATAATCATTTATTTTTTGAGCAATGATATCGGCCTTATTAATTTGCACTAAAGCAATTTTGTAATTGCCACTTGCATTAAAACAATTGGCAATAACGTTAAAAGCAACTGCTTTACCGGAATTATAATTAATACTATTAGATAGTTCTAAAGACTTTTTAGTGATGTTTAAAGTCGTTAGATAATCATTTGGATAGATGTTTATAGCCAAATTATTCATTTGGTCTACTATATCTTTATTAGGTTTACTTTGCAATAAATTTTGAAAAATACTTTGTACAGAATCTTTATTAAACTGATTATTGTTCTGATAAGCAGAGACATCAGACCTAATTAATAAGATACTTAAGAAACTAATGAGTAATATTTTTAACATATTCTTAATCCAGGTTAATAAATTGTAATCGTTAAAATAACGAATCGCTACATTTGCTATGTGTTATTTGACGAAACAGTTTTATCTAGAGCTATTGAATTAGCTAAGTTAGGCATTGGAAGCGTAAGTCCAAACCCAATGGTTGGCGCTGTAATTATTCATCAAGGTAAAATTATTGGCGAAGGGTATCATCAAAAATATGGGGAAGCCCATGCAGAAGTAAATGCCATAAACGATGTTTTTATAAAGCATAGCCATGCAGCAGAACTCTTAAAAGAAGCCACCATTTATGTTACATTAGAACCTTGCGCTCATTTTGGCAAAACACCTCCTTGTGCAGATTTAATCATCAAAAACCAAATCCCAAGAGCAGTTATTGGTTGCCGAGATCCTTTTGCAAAAGTAAATGGCATGGGTATTCAAAAACTTAAAGATGCTGGAATTGAGGTTATAGAAGGTGTTTTAGAGCAAGAATGCATTGCTTTAAACAAGCGTTTTTTTACCAGCATAGCCAAACAAAGACCTTATATTATTTTAAAATGGGCGCAAACAGCAGATGGCTTTTTTGCTTCAAATAATCATCTGCAAAAGTGGATTAGCAGCAGCCAAGCTAAACAATTGGTGCACCAATGGCGAGCAGAAGAAGACTGTATTTTAATTGGTAAAAATACTGCCTTAATAGATAACCCTCAATTAAATGTAAGATTAGCAACAGGCAAAAATCCTATTAGAGCTATAGTAGATAAAAATTTAACCTTACCTAAAACACTACATGTTTTTGACAACAGCATCAAAACTTTAGTTTTTAACAAAAACATGTCTGATGTAATTGGAAATACTTATTATATTGGAATAGAAGATTTTGATTATTTCTTACCTCAATATATTTTGTACCAGATGTATTTACAAGATATCCAATCTGTAATTATAGAGGGTGGTGTTAAACTATTACAAAGTTTTATAGATTGTAACTTATGGGACGAAACAAGAATATTTACCGCTCCTATCCACTGGGGCGAAGGGCTTTTAGCGCCTTCAATTAAAGGAAATATTGCAGAAAGAGTAAATATTGGAGAAGACCAACTAACAATTTTAAGCCCCCTAAATGATTAACCTAGTATTTGCAATTTTATGTAGCTTAATAGTTAGCATAAACTTTAAACTTTTTAAAAGATACGACACCAATGCATATCAGGCAATTGTTTTCAATTATCCTACAGCAGCAATATTTTGCTATTTCTTTTTAAGTCCACCAATAACGGTTTTACCTACCATAACAGAATGGAACCTTTTCTTTACCGTTGCCGTATTTTTAATTTCTATTTTTTATTTTATTGGCAAAAGCATAGCAACATCTGGGATAGTTTTAACAGCTATAGCACAAAGAATTTCTTTAATAATACCTGTTTTAGCTGCATTTTTATTATTCTCAGAAGTTATTACTTCCGTAAAAATTATTGGCTTGGCCATTGGGTTTGCTGCTATATATTTATCTAAGCCAAGGGGTAAGTTAGATTTTAAGAACTTAACAAATTGGTATCCAATTATCGTATTTTTAGGTACTGGAATTTTAGATATTTTGTTCAATTATCTAACCAAATTACCCCAAATAACTTTTACCGTTGCGTTAGTATTTATTTTTTCTATTGCTACTGTTTTGGGTTTTTTGAGTTTAATTTATCAAAAAATAAAAGGCACACTTCGTTTACAACCAAAAGCAATTTTAGCTGGTATGGTATTAGGCTTATTCAATTTTGGTTCTATCTATTTTTATATTAAAGCGCTACAAATAGAAAGTAATCAACCATCTATAGTTTTTTCATCTTTAGATATTGGCGTAATATCTTTAAGCTCAATAGTCGGAATAATTTTATTTAAAGAGAAACTAAGTAAATTAAATTTAATTGGATTAGCATTAGCCTTAATTGCAATTGTAATTTTAAACTTACCTAATGCTCTTTAACGATAGTTATTTAACTATTAATTCCTCCTTTCAAGGTTTATTTAAAGATAAAGGAAGTAAATTTTTAGCCTATGCTTATCCTTTTGATGATGAAACTGCGCTTAAGGAAATCATCAACAATTTAAAACTAGAACACCCAAAAGCAAATCATTTTTGCTTTGCTTACCGTTTAGGATTAGACCAAACAGCTTTTAGAGTTAATGATGATGGCGAACCATCTGGAACAGCCGGCCGACCAATTTTAAACACCCTATTATCGAAAGAGTTAACCAATATTTTAGTAGTGGTTGTTCGTTATTTTGGAGGCACTTTATTAGGTGTTCCTGGCTTAATTAATGCTTACAAAAAAGCTACGGAGCAAGTCATCAGCGAAAGCGAAATTGTAAGCGACACCGTTAAAGACTATTACCAAATTAAGTTCGAGTATCTAGAAATGAACGACGTGATGAAAATCATTAAAGACGATGACCTATTAATCATCAATAAAAACTTTAACTTAGATTGTGAAATTGATTTAGCCATCAATCAAACCAAAACCAACCAAACCATCCAAAAGTTAGAACATATAAAAAACCTAACTTTTAAATATTTAAGTTCTAAGTAATGAAAATATCAGAATCAGATTTAATAATAAATCCAGATGGTAGCATTTACCATTTAAACATTTTAACAGAAGACGTTGCAGATACCATCATAACCGTTGGCGACCAAGACCGTGTTATTGAAGTCAGTAAACATTTCGATTCTATAGAACTCAAAAAAGGAAAAAGAGAATTTATCACCCATACAGGTTATCTGGGTAAAAAAAGAGTCACCGTAATTTCTACAGGTATAGGGACAGATAATATTGATATTGTTTTTAACGAATTAGACGCTTTAGTAAACATAGATTTTAAGTCCAGAACAGTAAATAAAGAGCTTAAAAGCTTAAATATTATCAGAGTAGGCACATCTGGAAGCATTAGAGAAGACATAGAAGTTGGAAGTATTTTAGCATCAAGTTATGGTTTAGGCTTAGACGCCTTAATGTCTTATTACAGCCAAGATTTAGCCATAGAAGACGTTTATTTATTGCAACAAATAAAAGCACATTTACCCGTTTTAAAATCAGAACCTTACTTAACGCCCGCTTCTAGTCTACTATTAAAACAAATAGCACATGATTTACCGCAAGGCATAACCGCCACAGCACCCGGTTTTTATGCCCCACAAGGCAGGCAAGTGAGAGCGAAAATACAAGTTCCCAACTTAATAGAAAAGTTAAGTTCTTTCCAAACTAAAAACCAAAGGATAACCAATTTAGAAATGGAAACCGCAGGAATTTACGCCTTAGCAAGCGCATTAGGTCATCAAGCATTATCTGTAAATGCAATTTTGGCTCATCGTTTAAAACTTCAATTTGCAACCGCTCCAGATAAAATAGTAGAGAAAATGATCAAATTAGTTTTAGATAGGATTTAAATTTAAGGTATTTAAATAAGTATAAAAGCTAATTTTTGGGCGTTTTAACACACTTTTCTCTATATCTTTATGTCCTGAAATAGGAACATAAAGGATGCCGCTTCTCCGAAGGAGTCCTTTGAACAATCGTTAACTCACCTTTAGAGTCGAAAAATTACTTAATTATTTGAAATCATTCCCCTATTCTCAAACTCTTCCTATAAATAAGGCTTATCTTTGCAGGCTTGGAAACAAAAAACATAATTCCGGATGATGGTACCCTGCTTCCTTTAATGGAAGAATTTTACACCATCCAAGGCGAAGGATATAACTCGGGGAAAGCTGCTTATTTTATTAGATTAGGTGGTTGTGATGTGGGTTGCCATTGGTGCGATGTAAAAGAAAGCTGGGATGCAAGTTTACATCCGCTTACCTTAAGCGATGAAATTGCAAAAAACGCCGATAAATTCCCAGGCAAAGCAGTTGTTGTAACTGGTGGCGAGCCATTGATCTATAATCTAGATTATCTAACCAAACAATTGAAAGCAAAAGGTATTAAAACTTTTATAGAAACTTCTGGCGCTTACCCTTTATCTGGCGATTGGGATTGGATTTGTCTCTCCCCTAAAAAATTTAAAGCCCCTAGATTAGATATTGCTCCATTTGCTCATGAGCTTAAAGTAATTGTATTTAATAAAAGTGATTTTATTTGGGCAGAAGAACATGCCAAAATCGTTGGCCCTCACTGTAAACTGTATTTACAACCAGAGTGGTCTAAGTCTAACGAGATGACACCATTAATAATAGATTACGTAATGAACAATCCAAAGTGGGAAATTTCGTTACAGACTCATAAATTCTTAAATATTCCATAATTTTTATAGATTTAAGTTTTAAAACCTATTTAATGAAACTGTTTTTTAGTCTATTAATTACACTTTTGGCTTGCCAAATGGCTTGGTCGCAGACTAAATATTCTACTAGTAATAAATCTGCTATTAAAAATTACGAAAAAGCCAGTTACCTGTTAGATCTTAATAATTTTGACGAAGCTAAAACAGAATTATCCGAAGCCATTACTCACGACAATCAATTTATTGAAGCTTTCTTATTACTAGCAGATGTTTACCGAGTAACTTTTGATAATCTAAAAGCTAAAGAAAATTACAAATCAGCCTTTCTAATTAATCCAAACTTTGCACCAGATAGGTATTATTACTATGCCGAAAGCGAATTAAAAACAGGCGATTACGAAGCTGCACTTTTACATTATACACTTTACAGGCAAAAAGGGAATCCAAATTTTGAAAGAATAGAATTAGTAGATAAATATATATTAGATTGTAAATTTGCTTTAGAAGCTGTTAAAAACCCTGTCGCTTTTAAACCAGAAAATTTAGGTCAAAGCATTAATTCAAAAGATCAAGAGTATTTTGCAACCCTAACTGCCGATGAGAATACCTTAATTTTTACCAGACAAATACTTAGAAACGAAGATTTCTATAGAAGCTTCAAAACAGATACCGGATATACAAAAGCTCAATATTTAAGTGAAAATATAAACACACCGTCTTATAACGAAGGCGCACAATGTATTTCTCCTGATGGGCAATTCTTGTTTTTTACGGGTTGTAATAGACCTGATGGTTTAGGTAGATGCGATATTTATATTGCACAGAAAGAGGGTAATGGATGGAGCAAGCCAATAAACTTAGGTTTCCCTATCAATACCAAAGGCTGGGAATCTCAACCATCATTATCTTCTGACGGCAAGACATTGTATTTTGTGAGTGATAGACGTGGCGGTTATGGTAGTTATGATATTTGGAAAAGTGATATCCAAACAGATGGGAATTGGAGTATGCCTGTTAATTTGGGTCCAAAAATTAACACTAAATATGATGAACAATCGCCATTCATACATCCAGACGATCAAACTTTATATTTTTCCTCTAATGGATGGCCAGGTTTAGGTCAAAAAGATATTTTTATCTCTAGGCTAGATAGCTTAAAAGAATGGTCGCATCCAGTTAATTTAGGTTATCCAATAAATACCTATGGCGAAGAAAACGGACTTACCATTAACGCAAAAGGAACTAAAGCATTCTTCTCGTCTGATAATTTTGGAGGTTATGGCGGTTTTGATATTTACTCTTTTGATTTACCTCAAAAACTGAGACCTACACCTGTAAATTATGTTAAAGGGATTGTGTTTGACGAGGAAACAAAAGAAAAATTGAGCGCTGTTGTAGATATTATTGATACAAAAACATCAAAATCTATCCATATTGCCTTATCTGACGCTATTGATGGGTCATTTTTAGCCACACTTCCTAATAATAAAGAATACAGTCTAAATGTATCTAAAAAGGGGTATTTGTTTTACTCGGAAAATTTCTCTGTTGAAAAAAATAAGGTGGGTAAACCTATTATTTTAGAAGTACCCTTACAAAAAATTGCGGTGGGTAAAAAAGTGGTATTGAAAAATATATTCTTTGACACCAATAAATATGACTTAAAATCTGAGTCGGTTGCAGAACTTGCCAAAATAATAGAGTTTTTAAATGAAAACTCTAAAGTGGAAATTGAGTTAAGTGGCTATACAGATAATGTTGGAGATGATGGTTATAACTTAAACTTATCCCAAAACAGAGCAAAAGCAGTTTTTGATTATTTAAAAATTAACGGAATAGATGCCGCAAGGTTAAGTTATAAAGGTTATGGCAAAGCATCTCCGGTGGCTGAGAATACAACAGAAGAAGGCAGAGCAAATAATAGAAGAACAGAATTCTTAATCAAAAAAATAAGTGAGTAATAATCTTTAACAATTTACATGATTATCAATTCAATAATTTCTTCCATTGCTGTTTCAATTCATATTTATTATGTTTGTAGATAGAAATTTTTTACTGTAGCTCTCTTTTTGTAATTCAAAACAAATTATTGTTTTCAATAAAATCATTCATCAAAAAATACGTTAAATCTACATGAGAAATAAGTTTTTTCTTTATCCGCTTTTATTATTTCCTTTTTTTTCTCTAGGTCAGATTAAAAATATTGAATATAAAAATATGCTAGATAGCATATATGAGCATACTGTTCCCTTAATTACTGTAGATTCTTTACATCATATTAAAGGAGCATATATTTTAGATACAAGGGAGAATAAAGAGTTTGATGTAAGCCATATAAAAAATGCAAGAAACGTGGGTTTTCTTTGGTTTGATATGCGAAAAGTATATGACATCCCTAAAGATGCAACTATTGTAGTTTATTGTTCTGTAGGTTATAGAAGTGAAAAAATTGGCGAGAAACTATTAAAGAATGGATATAAACACGTTTATAATCTATATGGAAGTATTTTTGAATGGGTAAACGAAGGGTATCCGGTATACAAAACTAACGGAGTACAAACTTCAGAGATTCATACCTACAACGCGAAATGGTCTAAATGGGTAACTAAAGGTGCAAAAGTTTACTAAACGTAATAATTTATAATTTCATAAAAAAGCCTCTTTGAAAGTTTCAAAGAGGCTTTTTCGGTATTATAAGGGCGGACGATGGGGCTCGAACCCACGACCCCCGGCACCACAAACCAGTGCTCTAACCAGCTGAGCTACGACCGCCATTTGTTATTGTGGAGTGCAAAAATAATCTATTAATTAATTTAATCAAACTTTTTAAAAAAAATAGCTCTTCAAAATATCTATTGTATTGATTTAATGCGATATAATTTTTCTATTTTAGTTTAATTGGCTTATTTATATCTTCGTGAATGATTGAAATTTATACAGACGGAGCTGCAAGTGGTAATCCTGGACAAGGAGGGTATGGTGTAATACTCAGATCTGGAAGTCATTACAAAGAAATTTCTGATGGCTTTAGACTAACCACAAATAACCGTATGGAGTTGTTAGCTGTCTGTATTGGTTTAGAAAGCATAAAAAAATTAAATCAAGAAGTAATGATTTATTCTGACTCTAAGTATGTAATAGATTCTGTGGAAAAAAAATGGGTTTTTGGATGGGTAAAGAAAGCTTTTGCTGGCAAAAAAAATAAAGACTTATGGTTAAGATTTCTGCAATCTTATAAAATACACCAAGTGAAATTTACTTGGGTTAAAGGACATGCAGGACATGCAGAAAACGAAAGATGCGATGAACTTGCGGTCATCGCATCTAAAGGAAAGGATTTAAAAATTGACAGTGTTTTTGAAACAGAAAGCAAAAAAGAAAAACTTCTCTAATTGTTTTATTTTTCGATTTGCAATTGCGTTAACGATTGTCCAAAGGACTCTCCAAAGGTCCAAAGGACTCCTTTGGAGAGTCCTTTGGACCTTCGCAGAAACTGCAGCTTTTTTTTGCACTTACCATTTAGCAAATAGCAAAAAAAACTACAGTGAAAAGCATGTTTTCTCGATAGCTATCGGGACGCCCAATTGTAATTAAAATCTCAAATTTCTTTAATTCTTTGGCGAATATTTAGCCATGTATTCTTCGGCTAGTAAAACCATGTTTTTAGAACCTATAAAAATAGATTCTCTTTGATGGATTTCTGTTACTTCTATATCCAAAATACGATCATAACCATTAGTTGCTCTACCCCCGGCTTGCTCTATTATAAAAGCTAAAGGATTACATTCATAAACCAATCTTAATTTACCTTTTGGAGCACTTGCTGTAGTTGGATAGATATAAATACCACCTTTAATTAGGTTTCTATGTAAATCTGCAACCATACTTCCTATATATCTAGAGGTATATGGTCGTTTTGTATCTTCGTCTTCTACTTGGCAAAATTTAATATATTGCTTTACACCTTCAGGGAAATGAACATAATTACCTTCATTAATGCTATAAATAGTACCGTCTTCTGGTATTTTAATGTTTGAATGCGAAAGACAAAACTCGCCAATTGATGGGTCTAAAGTAAAGCCGTTTACACCATTTCCAGTGGTATAAACTAACATAGTAGAAGAACCATAGACTATATAACCTGCGGCTACTTGCTCGGTTCCGTTCTGTATAATATCTTCTACCACGCCATCTCCTTCTTTAGAAATTCTTCTGTAAATAGAAAAAGTAGTTCCCACTGCTACGTTTACATCAATATTAGAAGAACCGTCTAATGGATCTATTGCTATTGCATATTTAGCATCCTTAGATACAGGGTTGTTCAATAATACTATTTCTTCATCCTCCTCAGAAGCTACCAAACAACACTCGCCTCCAGAGCTAAGTGCAGAAATAAATTGCTCGTTGGCATAAACATCTAGTTTTTTTTGTGTTTCGCCCTGTACATTTATTGCGCCAGCATCGCCTAAAATATCTGCCAAACCGGCTTTATTTATTTCGCGGTTAACTACTTTTGCAGCAATACCAATGTCTCTTAATAATCTGGAAAGTTCTCCCTTGGCGTAAGGGAAATCGCTTTGTTTTTCAATAATAAATTGCCCTAGGGTAATGAATCTACTCATATTACTTAGTGTACTTTATACGTTATCTATTTGCTAGTTCTATGGCGTCTAAAGTATGAATTTTATTTTCAGAAATACAAAATCTTATCAAAGTTCTGGTTTTATGCCAGCCATATTTACCTGCTGCTCCGGGGTTAATATGCAAGCAATTTATTTTTTTATCATATATCACTTTTAAAATGTGAGAGTGGCCTGAAATAAACAAATCTGGCGACTTAGTGTAAATCTCTGGCTTTACTTTGGACGAGTATCTATCTGGGTAACCACCAATGTGGGTCATCCAAACATCAACATCTTCACATTTAAATCTTAAATGTTCTGGATAAACGGTTCTAATTTCTGAACCATCTATGTTTCCATAAACCCCTTGCAGTGGTTTAAATTTGGCTAATTCATCGGCAAGGGCCAAAGTTCCAAAATCGCCAGCATGCCAAATTTCATCTCTGTCGTCAAAATATTTAAAAACAGCATCGTCTAGGTAACTGTGTGTATCTGATATTAAACCTATTTTTTTCATTAAAAAATTGTAAAGAAGTTTTTAAGCAGTTTTTTATATTGTAAAGAGTGAACGCCTTGTGTCTCATAAATGCAAAAAGTTTCCTTTGTGATTTGCACCAATTTATTGCTGTTTGTAAAACTGATAATATGCCTAAAAGGAGCCTTAGAATCGAAAGATTTTACTTCTATGCATCTAAGCAATTTAAAATTGTAGCTAGCAGCTATATTTTGAAGCATTAAAGAAATATCTATGGGTAAAACCAGCTCTAAAATACCTTGGGGATTTAGATGATTACTTGCATAGTGCATCAAATCAATAAAAAAATTCTCATCGGTATGTCTAGCAATGTTTTTGGATTGATTTGGCGAATGTAAAGCATTTAAAAAAAATGGGGGATTAGAAACTATTAAATCATATTTAACAATCGGTTTTAACTCAAAATACTCTTTAAAACCATGATGATGTGCCGTAAGTTGAGCATGAAATAACGAATGATCAAAGTTTTCTTTTGCCTTTTCAAATGCATTAAAATCGATATCAATGGCATCAATTAAAGCATTATTGTTTCTTTGAGCCATCATGAGGGCTATAACACCTGTACCAGTTCCTATGTCTAAAATTTTAGTAGCGTTATTAAGATTAACTATTGCACCCAATAATACTCCATCGGTATTAATCTTCATGGGGCAATTGGTTTGGTCTACTAAAAACTCTTTAAAATGGAATACAGACATCAATATGATTTTATACTTTGTTTAAATACTAAAACAAATTGCGGGATTTTATATTATCAATAAAAAACAATTAATTGGTAAAAGGTTCATTTTTGTAAAAATTAATAATAACCTTATATTAATTCATATTTTAATTACATTTTTGCGAAAAAAATTATAATATAAATGCAGAGTTACGAAGAATTTCTTGACCTTAGTGTTGGTTTTCCTCAAGAAGGTTTTGGCATTATTGACGATGAACTTTATTTCCATGATCTAAACCTGATGGAAATGATAGAAACCTATGGCACACCATTAAGGTTCACTTATTTGCCTATCATTAGTAAAAAAATTCAGCAAGCTAAGATACTTTTCCAAACCGCTATTCTTAAAAATAATTATAGGGGAACTTACAAGTATTGTTATTGCACCAAAAGTTCTCACTTCCGTCATATTGTAGAAGAAGCTTTAAAAAATGATATTCACTTAGAAACTTCATCGGCTTTTGACATGCCAATGATAGATGCGCTAGAGAAAAAAGGATCGTTAAAGAAAGACATGACCGTTATTTGCAACGGCTTTAAAACCTTCCAATACAAACAATATATTATAGATATGTTGCATGATGGTTTTACAAATATCATCCCTGTTTTAGACAATAAAGAAGAATTTAATCTTTATGATGATGAGCTAGAATTAGAAACTCCTTGCAACTTAGGGATTAGAATTGCAGCAGAAGAGCAGCCAGATTCTCAATTTTACACCTCTAGATTAGGTGTTAGACAAGAGGATGTAATTGACTTTTACAATAACAAAATAATAAAGAACCCTAACTTTAAAGTTAAGCTTTTACACTTTTTTATTAATTCTGGTATTACTGATACCCCATATTATTGGAACGAGTTAGAAAAATATGTAACGCTTTATTGCAAATTTAAAAAGATTAATCCCGACTTAGATACTTTAGATATTGGTGGCGGAATGCCGTTTAAAGATTCTTTGGTTTTTGATTTCGATTATGAATACATGATTAACGAAATTATTAAACGTATTAAAGAAATTTGTGCCGAGCATGAAGTGATGGAGCCAGATATCATTACCGAGTTTGGTAAATATACTGTAGCCGAAGCTTCTGGTATTTTATATAAAGTTTTAGGTCGTAAACAACAAAACGACCGTGAAAAATGGCTCATGTTAGATGGTTCTTTTATCACTAATCTACCAGATGTTTGGGCTATGAATCAGCGTTACGTTTTATTACCAATTAACAATTGGGACTCTGAATATGAACGGGTTAATTTAGGTGGAATAACCTGCGATGGGCAAGATTATTACAACCAAGAAGCACATGTTGGTAACGTATTTATGCCAAAAACACGTAAAGTGCAATTCTTGGGGTTTTTCCATACAGGAGCATATCAAGAAGTGTTAAGTGGTTACGGTGGCATCCATCATTGCTTATTACCTTCTCCAAAACACGTTATTATTAGAAGAAACAGAGACGAAACTTTCAACTACGAAGTTTTTGGCGAAGAGCAAAACAGCAAGCAGGTGATGAAGATTTTGGGGTACTTATAGCAGCTAATTCTTACATACTAAATAAAAAAATCCTCAATATTGAACTATACAGTTAGAACAATATTGAGGATTAAATATTAAAAATTAGAATTCTTATTGGGCAATAGTTACTGTACCCATATTAGTTAAAGAACCTTTCACAACGTTAACATTATCTATAGTTTTGTTGATGAAAGGACTTGCTGTTTTAAACTCCACTTTGTAAACTCCTTCTACAACACCATTAAAATAAAATTTCCCTGTAGGATCTATTACTGTCCCTAAAGTATCTAAACCATTAATTGCATAAATTAAGGGATAAGACGCTATAGGATTTACCATACCTGTAATGGCTCCTGAAACAGCATTTGGGACTGCTCTAATAACAGGCTTCAAAATGTATTTTCCGTTTCCTGTTGATACAATTGATTTTGCAGCATCAAAATCTAACAGAAGCGTGTAAGCTACACCATCAATTAATTCTTCTTGAACTTTTAATTTAACTCCCGAGCTCTGTCCGCTTGGCGTTTTTAAATCATACCTTACACCATTTTTAATTAAATAGTTTCCAGTATCCTCTAACACAAACCTTACTTCTTGTAATTTACCTGATGCAATTGTTTCTGAAGCAATTAAAGTATCCCTGCCATTTCTGAATTTTAAAATGTCAAAAACTTTATCTCCAACTGCTAAGGTATTTGTCCCGTTGGATGTTTTAACATTAATTTCCTTAATGTTTAATACAATGGCTTCATAATCGCCTATAGCATCAGTAATTTTAACATTTAACTGAGTTTGATTTGTATTACTACTTTTGCAGGATGCTAAAACTATTAACATTACTGCTACTAAACTTAATGATATCCTTTTCATATTTTTATAATTTAACCAGCTAAGCCATGAATCATGCCAAAATAAATTTGAAGTTTTCATTTTGCTTAGACTATTTCATATTTTAACCTTATGAACGGTTATTTTTTAGTTATAGATACAGAAACATCTGGCTTTCCCAAAAAATGGGATGTTCCTTATGATGCTAAAAATAATTGGCCTCATGTGTTGCAAATAGCTTGGTTGATTTTTGATGTAGACGGAAAACTAATCAAAAAAGAAAATCATTACCTCAAACCTACCGCATTCAAAATCACAAAAGCTTCCTTTAAAGTCCATCAGCTTAGTTTAAATTTTCTAAAACATATAGGCAAAGAAAGAAGCTTAGTTTTTAAAAAATTAATTGCTGATTTAGAAAAGTACAAGCCTTTAATGGTCGCTCACTTTGTAGAGTTAGATTATCACATGATAGGAGCAGAAATGTATCGGTTGAATTTAGATTATCCCTTACAAAACGTTCCGTTATTTTGTACTTTAAAAGCAAGTGCTCCCTATGTTAGAAACCCCAATTTTGAATATTTAAAATTGAATAGGTTTTATAAAACGTTGTTTAATAAAAGCCCAGAAAAATTACATGATGCTTTAGCAGATGCTCTGCTCACTGCAGAAATATTTTTTCATTTATTAAACAATAAAGAAATAGACGACCATGTTATTCAAAATCAGAAAAACATCAAAATCAAAGAAAAAAATAAAGTTAAACCCGTTTCAAAAATACAATTATCTATCATCTTAGTATTGGCATTAGTATTGATGATTATCATCTTAATTTGGCTTCTAAATGGAAAATAAAACAGAATTTTTAAAATCAATAATTCCCTATAACTTATTATCAGATAATATATTAGAAGGTATAAGTGATATTTTAGAAGAAATAAATTATAACAAAAACACTTTAATTTATCAGCAAGAAGCAACCAAAATGAAAGGTGTTGATATCATATACGAAGGAGAATATGAATCGTTCTTTTACGATTCTAATGATAATAAAAGAGATGTAGAAATTCTAAAACCCGGACAAAGCTATGGCGGTATTTCTGTACTTTTGAACAGGAAAAAATCATTAAAAACAGTTATTGCTAAAAAAGGGACAAAGGCTTATTTCTTGCCCCGTAAACATTTTAGAAACCTTTGCGCTACATACGATTTCTTTTTTCAGCACTACACTACAGATTTTGGTCAAAGAATGTTAAACGAAGAGTTTGCACATTTTTACAAAAAACCTAGAAGTTTTGACGAAAGTTATATCGCATCAGAACAATTATACTCGCGTAAAATATCTGCAATTAACTATAGAGAAATTGTAAAATGCAATCATCAAACTCCCATTTTCGAGGCAGCCAAAATCATGTCTAACCAAAAAGTTAGCTGCTTGTTTATAACAGATGATGACCAAAATATAGCTGGATTTGTTACTGATATTACCCTACGTGATGGTGTAATTGCTAAACAAATTGATTCTGCTTTAGCCATTGAACAAGTGATGGACAGCAATATTGTGACCATTAGTAAAGATGCCTACATCTATGAAGCTATTTTGATGATGTTTAGAACAAAAACCAGATATCTTTTAGTAGAAAATGAAGGTGATTTTGAGGGATTTTTAAGCAGAAACCGCCTTTTAAGCGAGCAAGCACAATCGCCATTGGTATTTATACAATCTGTAAAACTTGCCTTAAGCACCAAAGAATTAAAAAGTAAATGGCAGCGTGTACCTAGAATTGTAGCGCAACTTTTAAGTCGTGGCGTACATGCCGAAATTGTAAATCAAGTAATTACAACCATAGCCGATACCATTTCACAAAAGGTAATTGAAGAAGTAATTAAGGAAATTGGCCCTGCTCCTGCCGCATTTGTATTTATAGTTTTAGGTAGCGAAGGCAGAAAAGAACAAACCCTTAAAACCGACCAAGATAATGCCATTATTTACGAAGATAAGGCTAATGAACACCGCGAACTGGTAAGAGCATATTTCTTAGACTTTGCTACGCGAGTATCGGACAAATTAAATGATATCGGTTTTGTGTATTGCACAGGCGATTTTATGGCTAAAAACCCCAAGTGGACACACTCTCTTTCTCATTGGAAAAAAAACTATAAAGAATGGGTAGAAGACGCTTTGCCAGAGTCGGCTATAAAATTCTCTACTTTTTTTGATTGCCGAGCGATTTACGGCGATACCGCAATAATAGACGAGTTAAGCCTATTTGTGGACGAAGAGCTTCAAAAACCTAACGAGAAATTCTTTGCTTTTATGGCTAAAAATGCGTTGCAATATGAACCTCCTTTAACTTTCTTTAGAAATATAAAAACAGAAAAAATTGAAGAAAAAGAAGTTTTTGACGTTAAAAACGCCATGACACCAATTGTAGATCTAGTTCGCGTTTATGCACTACAAAATCATATTTTCAAAAAAGAAAATACAGGCGAGCGGTTAAAAGCTTTAAGAGATTTAGGCGTATTTAAAGAAACCGAGTTTAACGAGTTAATGCAGTCTTACTATTACTTAATGGGGTTACGCCTACGCCGACAAGCAGAAAACATTATAGACAATAAAGCAGAACCTACAAATTATATTCTTTTAGATTCGCTCACTAAAATTGAACAAGTTACGCTCAAAGAGATTTTCAAAACTATTGTTAATTTTCAGGCAGGTATAAGGATGAAGTTTACTGGAAACCTTTTATAAATTAAATTAATATCTTCAAAAAAATAATTTTGACTACATAATTTTTTAAAAAAACTACATTTCGCTTTTATGTGAGTCTAATTTTATTATTTGGCACACATTTAGTCTTATTAGTGCAATCATTCAAAATTTAAACAGAAAAATATTATGAAGATTGCATATATCTCTACCTATATGCCACGCCCTTGTGGTTTGGCAACTTTTAATTCTAATCTAAAGAATGCTATTGAAAAAAATATTTTTACAAAAAACGACGGTAGTTATGTTGTTGCTGTAAACGATTCTGATGAAATAGATCAATATCAGTACGGAAAAGAAGTCAAAATTATTATTAGGCAACAACATCAAAAAGATTATATACAGGCAGCAAATCAAATAAATAATAATGCTGCCGATGTTTGTTTTATGCAACATGAATTTGGAATTTATGGTGGAGATAGTGGTATTTATGTACTACCATTATTAAAAAGGATTGAAAAACCTTTAATTACCATTTTACATACTGTGCTGCAAGACCCAAGTTATATCCAAAAATTAATCATTCAAGAAATTGCAAATCAATCATCAAGAATTGTGGTGATGGCACAAAAGGCCGTAGATTTTTTGATAAGTATTTATCATATCCCAAAAGAGAAGATTGCTTTAATACAACATGGTGTACCAGATTATGAAGATTCTATAGACAAAATACTTAATAAAATTAAATTGTTGCCTAGCAAAAGAGTATTGCTTACGTTTGGTTTAATTTCTAGAAACAAAGGTTTAGAAACCATGATTAAGGCATTGCCTGAGGTAGTTAAGAACCATCCAGACGTTGTGTATACAATTATAGGTAAAACGCATCCACATATTTTAAAAAATCAAGGCGAGGAGTATAGAGATTACCTTAAAAAATTAGCTTCAGATTTAGGAGTTAGTAAAAATGTAAATTTCATAAACAAATTTTTAGCCGAGGACGAGTTAATGGATTATTTAAAAGCCTCAGAAATCTACATAACTCCTTATTTAAATGAAGCTCAAATTACTAGCGGAACTTTATCTTATGCAGTGGGTGCTGGTGCGGCTGTAGTATCTACCCCTTATTGGCATGCAAAAGAATTATTGACAAACAATCGTGGTAAATTATTTGATTTTGGAAATTCTGAACAACTTTCCTCTATCATCAATAATTTATTAAGTGATGATAAATCTTTAAAAGACATTCGAGATAATGCATATTCTTATGGGTTAACGCTACGTTATCCCAAAATTGGAAAAATCTACCTTAACCTAGCAAAAGAAATTATTTTAGAAAATAAGGCAAAGACAATCCCAGAAAAATTTGCTTTAAATTCTGATTTGCTGCCAACCTTTACTTTAGATTATGTAAAAAGATTAACAGATGATACTGGCATTGTCCAGCATGCAAAATATGGCATTCCTAATTTAAAAGAGGGATATTGTATGGATGATAATAGCAGGGCTTTAATTATGGCTTTAATGGCTTACAATCAATTCGAATCTAAGGAGGCTTTAAACTTGTTGCCAATTTATTTAAGCTTTATACAGTATATGCAATGCGAAAACGGAAATTTTAGAAATTTCTTAAGCTTTAAACGAGAATATTTAGATGAAGTAGGTACAGATGATAGCTATGGCAGAACACTTTGGGCATTAGGATTTTTGATAAGTAATTCTCCAAATAATTCTTATAAAGAATTTGCTAGAGAATTATTTTTTAACTCTTTAGAACATTTAGATAAATTAGAGCACTTGCGTGGATATGGAAATAGTATAATTGGAATAGCTCATTATTTAAAAACTTATCCTGATGATATTTTAGAGATTAAATTGGTTGCCTTAGCTGATAAATTAGTTGATGCTTACCAAAAAAATAAATCTGAAGACTGGCATTGGTTTGAAGAAAAAATGACTTATGACAATGCCATTTTACCATTAGCACTTCTTAAAACTTATGATCTTACAAAAATTCACATCTATAAAGAAATAGGTTTAGAGAGTTTAACATTTTTAGATAAAGAAACTTTAGACCATGGTTATTACAACCCTATCGGGAATGATGGCTGGTTTTATAAAAACCAAGAAAAGGCTATTTTTGATCAACAAGCTATTGAAACAATGGCAGCTGTGATGATGTATTTTCAAGCTTTTGAAGTAACAGAAAACGTAATTTACATCGAAAAGATGTTTAAAACTTATCTTTGGTTTTTAGGTGAAAATGCTTTGAGAATACCACTATATGATCATGAAACAAATGGATGTTGTGATGGATTAACACCATATGGTATAAATAGAAACCAAGGTGCAGAAAGTACATTGGCTTATTTTATCTCTCACTTAACAGTATTAAAGGCTCAAGAAAAAGAATATCTGTTTGATAAAACAGCCGTTGAAACAGAGTGCCGTTAATGAAGGTTGCAATTTTATCTCCTGTTGCTTGGCAAACGCCACCAGTCCACTACGGACCATGGGAGCAAATGGCCTCAAATTTGGCTGAAAATTTAGTGAAAAACGGAGTAGAGGTTACTCTTTTTGCAACTGGAGATTCATATACATCAGGAAAGCTAAACGCAGTAGTTGCAAAAGGCTATGAAACATTAAAAGGGCAGGATGCTAAAGTTTTAGAATGTTTACATATCAGTAACTTAATGGAACAAGCTTCTCAATTTGATATTATCCATAATCATTTTGATTTTTTGCCCTTAACCTATTCTAAAATGATAAAAACTCCTATGGTAACTACTATCCATGGATTTTCTTCAGAAAAGATAATTCCTGTTTATCAAAAGTATAACCATAATACTTATTATGTTTCTATCAGTAATTCCGATAGAAATGATAAACTCAGCTATTTAGCTACAGTTTACAATGGTTTAAATACCGATGAATTTACATTCAATCCTTCACCAAAAGAGCATTTATTATTTTTTGGAAGAATCCATCCTGATAAAGGAACCGCAGAAGCCATTATTATTGCTAAAAAAGCTAATAAAAAATTAATTATAGCCGGCATAATTCAAGATCAAGATTATTTTAACTATGAAGTTAAACCACACCTCAATAATGACATTCAATACATTGGTCCTATAGGTCCTGAAAAAAGAAACATTTTAATGGGAGAATCATTGGCATTGCTACATCCAATAAATTTTAATGAACCATTTGGGTTAAGTGTAGCAGAGGCTATGATGTGTGGTACCCCAGTAATTGCTTTTAATCGTGGTTCTATGCCAGAATTAATTGAAAATAGAATTACTGGATTTTTAGTTAATAACATACATGAAGCTATAGAAGCAATTCAAAAATTAGGTATTATTAATCGTAGCCATTGCTCAGAAATTGCGAAAAAAAGATTTTCGTCCCAAACAATGGCTACCAATTACTTAAACCTTTATCAACAAATATTAAAGTAACCTAAATTTATTTTTTTACCATTTTGGCCTTTTCAATCCAATCGGTTTAATCTCTTTCGTATCTATCACTTGAGCTTCATATTGTCCCTTAATCTCCTCTTTTGTATTAGCTTCATTTGTCATTAACCTTTTTAATAATTCTTCCAAATTTACCGTCATAAAGGATGATGAATAATCTGATAATCCATAAGGAATTATAAGTTCTCCATTGTTAATAATAGAGCCACAAGAGTAAACAACGTTAGGAACGTATCCTTCACGTTCATCAGTATTAGCAATTAACAAGGGTTCTTTTAGTCTGCCAATTTCTTTGCAGGGATCTTCTAAATCTAATAAACTTGCGCCTAAGCAATATCTGCGCATTGCTCCAACACCGTGGGTAATTACCAGCCAGCCATGTTCAGTTTCTATTGGCGATCCACAATTTCCTATTTGCACATACTCCCAAGAATATTTTGGGGATTGTAATCTTATCGGATCTGTCCATATATTTATTTTATCAGAATACATAATGTAATTATTCCAGCCATCTATCCTAGACATCATTACGTATTTACCATTAATTTTTCTGGGAAAAAGTGCTAAGTTTTTATTTTTAGCTCCAGAGCCATATATAGGCCTAACTTTAAAATGGTAAAAATCTGTTGTTTCTAGAAGTTTTGGCATTATAGTATGTCCATCATACGCAGTGTAAGTGGCATAATATTTTACAGTACCATCTTCTTCGTTTGTGAATTTTACAAATCTAGCATCCTCTATCCCTTTTCTTTCGTATTTCGAGATTGGGTAAATAATTCTATCAGAAATATCGGTATCTAAAGAAAAAATAATTTCATGATAAGAATCTGCAAGCCATAAGAGTTTTTCTAACTCTGTCCCGTTAGTGTCTGAATGCTCATCTTTTAATAGCTTTTCTATGGTAATCTTTAAAGTTTGATAATCAAAACTATCATCCAAATGTTTACGAGCCAGCATCAAGGTATCTGTAGAAATGAGAGAATCCTCGGCTTTCTCCAAAAAAAATTCCTTCTTGTATACATTATTTTTTACAATTTCTGCTTCGTCAACATATCTTCCTACTGGCATAATTTCTATATCATTATTACCTTTCAAAATAGCTCTTCTAAATACGATAGAAGAAATATGCCCTTCTCCCACTGCTCTAAAGCTAATAATTAATCTTCTTTCTCCTTCTACAAGATCTGATTGATTTGGGTCATCTACAATAGACGGATTGAAAAAGGCAGCAGATTCGATAGAATATTCGTGGGTAAAATATGCGCCAATTAATAGCTTTCTAAACCTAGATGTTTCATTGATGTTCTGAGATTGGCTAGGCAATTCATCAATTAATTTATCTGCGTGTTTAATTAATATTTTAGTAATGTTTCTATGCCTTTTAGAAAACTCTTGTAACATAGGCGCAATCAAATCATATACTTCTTTTTCATTTAATTGATTAATATGCGCTAATATTTCTTTTGCCCTTTCTTCCCCATTATAAAAAAATCGGGCTATTACTCTTTTAGAGTCCGGCATTACAGTTATATCTTTTCTGGTGACAGGGATTCTCATATTTTACTGAAAGTTAACTTGTAAAATTTAATAAATAAAATAATGTTAGGCCATAATTAAACCTACAATTACACCAAAAAGTATAATATAAGGCGTTTTAATTTTGGTATAACGTAGTATTAAAAATGTTATTAAAATAATTCCATAGCTTAAAAAATTTAAACCTACAGGCGCTAGTAATAAGAAAAATGCAGAAATCATAAAACCTACTGCTACAGCATTTATACCGCTTAAAGAGTGTTTTATTCTGGTTATTTTCTTTAAATCGTTCCAAAAAGGTACAATAAAAAGAATTAAAATTAAACCCGGCGCATTAATTCCAATTACAGCAATTAAGCTCCCTAAAATTTGTCCCCAAATTCCATAACCTCTATTTCCTAAACTCATGGCTCCTAAAAAAGAAGTAAAAGAAAAAGTAGGCCCAGGAATCATTTGTTGTAATGCAAAGCCCGATAAAAATTCTTGCCCTGTTAAATAATGCTTCACATCCACAAACTCGGTGTACATTAAAGGCACCAAAACTTGCCCACCACCAAAAATTATAATTCCGTTACGATAAAAATTCTCGAACAATCTAATAGGCAAACTAAAAGGAGAAGTAGTATTAATTAAAGCCCCAAGCAGCCCAAAAAACAATAAAACACCAATAAAATAAGCCACTTTTCGGGTATTGATATTAGAAAATAAGCTCACCCTCAATTCATTTTCTTCTGGCTTAGCTTCCGTTGCCGAACTAATAATCCCTCCAATTAAAATTAAAATAGGAAAAGCATAAGCACTACGTAATATCAAACTTGCTGCAACAGCGCAAATGGCTAAAATAATGCTTACTTCAGATTTTAATACAGTTTTACCAAAGCTATAAGCTGCAAAAGCCACAATTCCCAATGCAATAGGCTGTATATATAAAAGAACCTTAGAAAACTCAGGATTAACAGATAAAGCATTAAAACTAATGGCAATAAAACACATGGCCGCTGCAGATGGCAGTGCCCAAATTAAAAAAGTTAATAAGGCAAAACCTACACCACCAAATTTGTAAGCTATACCTACCAAAGTTTGCGTACTAGACGGACCAGGTAAAATCTGAGTTAAGGCATAAAGCTCCATCAATTCTTCCTCCGTTAAATACTTGCGCTTTATAACAAAATCGTTTAATAATATAGCTAAGTGAGCCTGAGGCCCACCAAAAGAGGTTAGCATAAACGCTATTACATCCCCTAAAAAAACTAACTTTAAAAAACGCTTACCTTTCATGTTTTAATTTTGAAGGATTGAATTTTGAAAAAATGAATAAAAATAATTACAGAATGAATGAATAATTTAAAGTGGCAAAAATTAAAACATTTTTTCTTTCTCTCCATAAATCATTCCAATCTTCCATCATTCCTTCCAATCTTCCAATCTTCTATATTTCCATCCTTCTATCATTCCATTCTTCCATCATTCCATCATTCCACCCTTCCATCTTTCCATTCTTCCAAACTTCCATCATTCCACCCTTCCATTCTTCCAAACTTCCATCATTCCACCCTTCCACCTTTAGCTCATTACCCCTTCACTCTTCCATTTCATCAACCAAACTATTATAAACTCCAAGCAATTCGCTTAAAGCATGCTGATCTTTTACTCGTTTAGTAATAGCTATTCCTTGCTCATAAATTAGCAAAGCTTGATCGGGTTTTTGTAACACCTCGTATAATTTACCCAAATGATAATAAGTTCCTACATAGTCTTCATGGTTTTTAACTAAATCTAAATAAAACCTTAAAGCCATTTCGTGGTTATTTAAACGTAGATACTCGGTTGCTAAAGCATATTTCAAAAAAGGGTCGTTAGGTTCATTGTCTAAGAACTCTAATAATTTCTCTAATCTATTCATCATATTTTATAAAGTCGTCTATTTAATTAAATTTGTAAAAAACCAATTATATGAAAATTTTAGTTTGTATTAGTAATGTACCAGATACTACCACAAAAATAACTTTTACTAATGATAATACAGCTTTTAATCAGGCAGGCGTTCAATTTGTATTGAATCCTTACGATGAAATTGCATTATCCCGAGCCATAGAGTTAACAGAAAATGGTAATGGAACGGTAACCGTAATTAACGTGGGCGAAGTAGGCACAGAGCCTACCATACGCAAAGCATTAGCTATTGGCGCAACAGATGCAGTTAGAATTAACGCAGCCCCTCTAGACGCTTATTTTGTAGCTAAACAAATTGCCACTTACGCTAAAGACCAAGCATACGATTTAATTTTGACAGGCCGAGAATCAATAGATTATAACGGAGCAAAAGTTGCAGCCATGTTAGGCGAACTTTTAGACATCCCTTCTGTATCCATTATTAAAAAATTAGATGTGGAAGGAAATAGTGCAACCGTAGAGCGAGAAATTGAAGGTGGAAAAGAAGTAATTACCATTCCTTTCCCATTTGTAGCAGGTACAGCAGAAGGCGTTGCCGAATGGAAAATACCTAACATGAGAGGTATTATGAGTGCTCGTACCAAACCGTTAACAGTAGTAGACGCTGTAGAAGTAAGCAGTTTACAAGAAATTGTAAAGTTCGAAACCCCTGCTCCACGTGGCGCAGTTAAATTGGTAGATGCAAGCATTCCAGACCAATTGGTAGAACTTTTACATAGCGAAGCAAAAGTTTTTTAATCCCGATAGCTATCGGGAGGGCGTTTCCCTAAAAAATTAGGGTCGGGCTTTTCACTGTATCTTTTTTTGCCATCTGCAAATTGGTAATTAGCAAAAAAAGGATGCCGTTTCAATCCCTAACGCAAAACCTGTAAAATGAAAACCTAGTTTAATAAAACTAAATTTAAATAAGATGCTGAAAAGCACAGCACAACTTTAAGAAAAATTAAATGAGACGCTGAAACAATTTCAGCATGACTTAAAAATAAAAAACAAAAAAAATATGTCTGTTTTAGTATATGTAGAAAATGCCGAGGGCAAATTCAAAAAATCAATATTCGAGGCGGTTTCTTATGCAAAAGCCATCGCTACACAAATGGGGACTAATTTAGTTGCAATTTCTGTAGGAAATGTAGCAGCAGATGCATTAACCAATTTAGGAACTTACGGAGTAGAAAAAGTGCTTAACGTAACAAACGACAAATTAAAAACATTTGTAAACCAAGCATACGCATCTGTAATTGCGGAAGCTGCAAAAAAAGAAGGTGCAAGTGTAGTAGTACTTTCTAATTCGTTCTCTGGCAAAGGTTTAGCCCCACGTATCGGTGTTAAACTAGAAGCTGCCGTTGCAGACGGAGCAATTGAATTACCAACAACAGATGGCGGTAAATTTACCGTTAAAAAAACGGCTTTCTCTAACAAGGCTTTTGCTTTTGTAGAAATGAACTCGGCAATAAAAGTAATTTCACTTACTCCTAACTCTTATAAAGTAGTTGAAGGTGGTGCAGCAGCAAGTGTAGAAGAGTTTACGGTAGAAACTAAAGAATCTGATTTTACTGCAATGATTAAAGATATTGTTAGAGCAACAGACAAAGTCTCTTTACCAGATGCAGAGCTTGTGGTAAGCGCTGGCCGTGGATTAAAAGGTCCAGAAAATTGGGCGATGGTAGAAGAATTAGCTGATTTATTAGGTGCAGCAACAGCATGTTCTAAACCAGTCTCTGATGCAGATTGGCGTCCACATAGCGAACACGTAGGACAAACAGGTATTGCTATTTCACCAAACTTATACATTGCCATAGGTATTTCTGGTGCTATTCAGCATTTAGCCGGAGTGTCATCTTCTAAAGTAATTGTGGTTATTAATAAAGATCCTGAGGCGCCATTTTTTAAAGTAGCAGATTACGGAATTGTAGGTGATGCTTTTGAGGTTATCCCCAAAATAATAGAAGCTGTTAAATCTTTAAAAGCAAATTCTTAGTTTTGAGGCAAATTAAAAACTCGTTTGTGAAATGTAAAGCGTTTTGCAAACGAGCTTATAATATTTAGTTTTGCGTGAAAGATAGAAGCCCCGCCTGAGCGGAACTGGCAGAGATACTGGCAAGTGACAAATGCCTTATGCATAATGAGCGTAAAGTCACAAAGGGATGGTCTTGCCACCCGACCCGAGTCCCGAAAGCTAACGGGAATATCAAAGGACACGCTTAACAAGAAAAGATTTTGGGAATAAATTAAGAATGAAAAAATTAAAGTTAGATATTATAGGCTTATCGTATAGCCAAACACAATCTGGTGCCTACGCACTAGTTTTAGGCGAGGTGAGCGGAAGAAGAAGATTGCCTATCATCATTGGTGGTTTTGAGGCGCAAGCTATTGCCATTGAGATTGAAAAGATGACACCAAGTAGGCCTTTGACTCATGATTTATTTAAATCTTTTGCAGAGGCTTTTCATATTTCTATTCAAGAAGTAATTATTTACAATTTAGTAGATGGTGTTTTTTTTAGCAAACTGATGTGTACGGATGGTAAGAAGAACATAGAAATTGACGCCAGGTCTTCTGATGCTATTGCGCTTGCAGTTCGCTTTAGTTGCCCTATTTATACCTACGAGTTTATTTTAGCCAGTGCTGGTATTGTCATAGAAGGAAATGATTTTGTCTTTTTAGACAATATAGAACCTACAGAAGAACCAAAATTAAAGTCTAACAGTTACCATACTTTTTCTGATGAAGAATTGCAAACCAAATTGCAGGAAGCTTTAGCTGATGAGGCCTACGAGAAAGCTGTTAAAATTAGAGATGAGATTAGCAAAAGGAAGTCTAATTAATTAAAATTCATTAAATTTTATTTTCTATTAAATGCAATCAGATAATATTGTTGATTATACATATATTGGCAACTTTATTTTTGTTTGTCAATGGATATGAGTATTAAGATTAGGTTGATAATCATGAATTTCCTGCAGTTTTTTGTTTGGGGATCTTGGTTAATTTCTTTGGGAGGGTATATGTTCAGTGCTTTAAATGCCACTGGTTCTCAAATTGGACTTACTTATGGTACAATGGGTCTAGCTTCCTTATTTATGCCTGCTTTAATGGGCGTAATTGCAGATAGGTGGGTTAACGCAGAAAAAGTCTTAGGCTTTTGTCACTTAGTAGGTGCAGGTCTTTTATTTTGGGCATCTAAAGTTCAAGACCCAGAAGCCATGTATTGGGTTATCCTCATAAATTCTATGTTTTTTATGCCAACTATAGCACTAAATAACACAGTTTCATATATTACCTTAGAAAACAAAGGGTTCGACATCGTAAAAAGTTTTCCTCCTATTAGGGTTTGGGGTACCATAGGATTTATAGTTGCAGTATGGATAGTAGATATTTTTAATTGGACCTTAAGTCCTAATCAATTTATTGTAAGCGCTGTTGCTTCCATTATATTAGCCCTTTATAGTTTTTCTATGCCTGCTTGTATTCCAGGGAAAAGAGCAAAAAAATTATCTTGGTCAGAATCTTTTGGCTTAGATGCCTTTGTACTTTTCAAAAGAAAAAAAATGGTGATATTTTTGTTATTTGCCATGCTTTTAGGAGCTGCTTTACAAATTACCAATGCTTTTGGAAAGCCATTTTTAGATGATTTTGGTAGTATTGCCGCTTACAAAAATTCTTTTGGAGTAAAACATTCTAACATTTTAATTTCCATTTCTCAAATTTCCGAAACACTTTTCATTTTAGCTATACCTTTCTTTTTAAAGCGTTTTGGAATTAAAACAGTAATGTTGATAAGCATTATTGCTTGGGTCTTTAGGTTTGGTCTATTTGCTATCGGAGACCCAGGACAGGGTTTATGGTTATTGGTTTTGTCTATGATTATTTATGGCATGGCATTCGATTTTTTTAACATTTCGGGCTCATTATTTGTTGAGCGAGAAGCCGAACCAAAAATTAGAGCAAGTGCACAAGGCTTATTTATGGTAATGACGAATGGTATTGGCGCTTATTTAGGAGGTTGGTTAAGTGGTTTAGTGGTAGATTATTTCACTATCGACAATGTAAGAAATTGGACTAATATATGGCTAACTTTTGCTGCTTATGCCCTTGTTTTAGCTATAATATTCCCACTAGTATTCAAGTACAAGCATCAAAAAGACGAATTAGCTAAAGAATTAGCTCATTAATATTTAAGGGTTAAATTTGAGCGATACATCAATTATTAGCTTTAGACTGTCAAAAACCTGACAATTTAACAATGGCTTGATTTTTGTGGAAATTGTTTGAAATTTATGAAAAATTTTTGTATAAAATCCCTAACATTTTCTGATTATTTACGTTAAAAGAGTCAAAGTTTCTTAACTTTGCACACTTTTATATTATAGCACAAGCGAAACAACATAATAAATGAGACAACTCAAAATTACGCAATCCATTACCAATAGAGAATCACAGTCTTTAGATAAATACCTTCACGAAATTGGTAAAGTTGATTTAATCACGGCCGAAGAGGAAGTAATTTTAGCACAAAAAATTAGAGAAGGCGATCAGGCAGCATTAGAACGTTTAACAAAAACCAATTTACGTTTTGTGGTATCGGTTGCTAAGCAATATCAAAATCAAGGTTTAACCCTTGGCGATTTAATTAACGAAGGAAACTTAGGATTAATTAAAGCCGCTAAAAGATTTGATGAAACTAAAGGTTTTAAGTTTATTTCTTATGCTGTTTGGTGGATTCGTCAGTCTATATTACAAGCTATTGCAGAACAATCTCGTATCGTTCGTTTACCTTTAAACCAAGTAGGTTCTTTAAGTAAAATTAGTAAGGCTTTTTCTAGATTAGAGCAAGAATTTGAAAGAGAGCCATCTCCAGAAGAATTAGCAGAAACTTTAGAAACTACGGTAGAAAAAATATCTGATACTTTAAGTAACTCTGGTCGTCATGTATCTATGGATGCTCCATTTGTACAAGGAGAAGAAAATACTTTATTAGATGTATTGGAAAACGATAATCCAGATACAGATAGTAATTTAATAGACGAGTCTTTATCTGAAGAAATTAAGCGCTCTTTATCTACCTTAACAGAAAGAGAAAGAGAAATTATAGTTCTTTTCTTTGGACTAAGCACAAACCATCCTTTATCTTTAGAGGAAATTGGAGAAAAGTTTAACCTAACAAGAGAAAGAGTAAGACAAATTAAAGATAAAGCCTTACAAAGGTTACGTCATACTTCTAGGAGTAAAATTTTAAAATCTTATTTAGGATAAGACTATTTTTAATCATAAAAAAAGCCCTTTCAAAATATTTTGAAAGGGCTTTTTTGTTTAGCTTGATATTTTATCTTTTCTCCATTGACACAAAATCTCTGTCGGTTTCGCCAACATAAATCTGACGTGGACGACCAATGGGCTCTTTATTTTCTCTCATTTCTTTCCACTGAGCAATCCATCCTGGTAAACGTCCAAGGGCAAATAACACAGTAAACATCTCTGTAGGGAAGCCTAATGCTCTATAAATTATTCCGGAATAGAAATCTACGTTAGGATATAGTTTGCGCTCTACAAAATAAGGATCGCTTAACGCTACTTCTTCTAATTTTTTAGCAATGTTTAAAACAGGATCGTTAATACCTAATTTAATTAAAATATCATCACAAGCTTTTTTGATAATTTTAGCTCTTGGATCAAAGTTTTTATAAACTCGGTGACCAAAACCCATTAAACGGAAAGAATCGTTTTTATCTTTTGCTTTATTAACCCATTTATCTACATCTCCCCCATCGTTTTTAATTTTTTCAAGCATTTCTATTACGGCTTGGTTTGCACCACCATGTAGTGGTCCCCAAAGTGCAGAAATACCGGCAGATATGGAAGCATATAAATTACAATCAGAAGAACCTACAATTCTTACTGCAGATGTAGAGCAATTTTGCTCATGGTCTGCATGTAGAATTAATAATTTATTCATCGCATCAACAATTACTTTATCAATTTCTACCGCTTCTGTACGCTGCCCAAAAGTCATGTACAGAAAGTTAGTTACATAATCAAATCTATTTTGCGGGTATATAAATGGGTGACCTAAAGATTTCTTGTAAATCCAAGAAACGATAGTAGACATTTTAGCCAATAACTTGATAATGGTTAAATCAAGTTCTTCTTTGGATGGATGCGGGTCTAAAGACTCTGGATAAAATGAAGATAAAGAGCCAACCAACGAAGATAGCTGTCCCATTGGATGAGATTTTGAAGGAAAGCCATCAAAAAACTTCTTCATATCCTCATGCAACAAAGTATGACGGCTAATTTGATTTTGAAAATCTTCTAATTGCTTAACAGTGGGTAAGCTGCCATAAATCAATAAATAAGCTACTTCTATAAATGAAGACTTTTCTGCCAATTGCTCTATTGGGAACCCTCTATACTTTAATATTCCTTTTTCTCCGTCTAAAAAAGTAATAGAACTTTTTGTTGCACCTGTATTTTTAAAACCACTGTCTAATGTTACAAAACCAGTTAAATCTCTTAATTTGCCAATATCTATTGCTTTTTCATTCTCTGTCCCTTCAAATACTGGTAAAGTGTATGATTTACCATCTAATTTAATTTCTGCTGTTTCTGACATAGTCTTTTTAACTTTTTATATGGTTTTGCTAATAATAAATAAAGAATGTGCTAAATATAAGTGTAAAAAAACAAACGACTGAACTTTCTGTTTCTTAAGTATCGAAAAATTAAAATAAAGTTTACAATTGAGCGTAAAAGAAGATTATTTAACAAAAATGCTACGTTTTCTTTACAAACGAGTCTCTAAGAAATAAGAACTTAGTGTATTAAATTCCAAATTAGATTTTAAAAAAGATACTATAAACTGGTCGAATTTTTTAACCATTTTGTGGCCAGTATTCTTGCTAACATAACCCGGAAAACCAAATTTTTCTTTATCAGTTAAATCTGTAAATTCCCATGGGTGAAAGTATACATTCAAATACCTGTCTTTTTTAATAGTCTTTAATGCTAAATATTGGTAAACTGAAAGTGGTAAATTATGAAAAGACAACCAAAACAAAGGAAAGCGCAATATTGGAGATACAGAAGCTGGGATTTGTAAAATACCTTCCTCTTTGTAAGTTGTCCTAGGCTTATTTAAATGATTGTATCTACCCGGCAACCAAGTAGGGTTGAGAGAACTATTATATTTGTAACCGCTATTAAATAACTCTTGGTTATTTACATCTCGCATTCTTGGCATTCTAAAACCATTAATAATTATCCCAGATAATTTCTCTAACGCTAATTTAGATTCCAAGAGATGTTTGTCTTCAAACTGAGAGTGAAAAACGCCATGAGAGGCAAGCTCATGACCTTCTTTTACAATTCTTTCTATTAAATCTGGGACTTGTTTAGCAAATGTAACTGTGCTAAAAAAAGTAGCTTTTATTTGATGCTTTAAAAGTAAATCTAATATGATTGTTGTTCCCTTCCTAGAAATGCTTATTTGCTCTTCAAAAGATATAGTCCTTTCGTATTCAAAAGGCATATCAAATTCTTCGATATCAAAACTTAATAATATCAAAATATTAATTATTTAAATTGGTAGAACTAATGATGTAATTAGGTCTATTCTTAGTTTGTATAAACATTTTGCCTATGTAAATACCAATAATACCTAAAATAATAAGTTGTAAGCCACCAAAGAAAACCACTGTCATGATTAAAGATGCCCAACCAGAAACTTCTTGATGATTATAAAATGCATATAACACATAAGGAATATACAAAAGGGATAGCATAGAAAATAAAAAACCTAAATAAATTGCGGTATTTAAAGGTTTAGTACTTAAAGATGTAACACCTTGAATAGCTAAGCGTTTCATTTTTGAAATATTATATTTGCTAGAACCCGAAAATCTCTTGTCTGGAATATAATCAATGGCAAATTGCTTAAATCCTAACCATTTAATTAGGCCTCTAATAAATGGATCGTTTTCTTTGAAGTCTCTAAATACATCTATTACTTTGCGATCTAAAAGTCTAAAATCGGCCGTACCTGATTCTATTTCTATATCCGATAAAGAGTTTATTAATTTATAAAACAAGCTAGATGATTTTCTTTTAACAAAGGGTAAGTTAGGATCGGTTTGTCGTTTAGTATAGACAACTTCAAAGCCTTCTTCCCACTTTTTAAGCATTTGAGAAATCATCTCTGGTGGATGTTGCAAATCTGCATCTAAAGAAATTACACAATCTCCTTTGGCTTTTTCTAAACCTGCTTTTAATGCGGGTTGGTGGCCAAAATTTCTAGAAAACTCTATATAGAATAAGTTATCCCTTAAATTAGCTAATGCTTTATAAACGGTCAGAGTTTCATCGCTACTACCATCATCAACTAAAATAACTTCAAAATTATAGTTTAATATATCAAAGACTTTTTCTAGTCTAGATATAATAACAACAATATTCTCTTGTTCGTTAAAAGCGGGAATTACTACCGAAACTAGTTTTTTCATTTATTAAAATGTTATTAGAACACTATATCGAGTAGTGTGAACAGTCAAATTTTTAATTATTTTGATGTCTAAATCTAATTCTTGAGCTAAGTCATCAAAAAACGAAGAATCAATTTCAAGAATACCAATTTTTTTGGTTTTACTATAATCAGAAAACAAAACATAAAAAATAAATTCAGCGAATTTATATAAATAGCCTTTTTTAAAAGAATGCTTAACTAAGTCTAATACATCACTTACGGCTGAATGATTTTGAGGACTAATATCTGCCAATAAACAAGTAAATTTTTGTTGTGAAGCTGTTTTTTTAAGTTCAACTATAAGATTTTTAACATCTACCAAACTGTTATAGTATTGCAACACACTCAGAATTAAAACTTTATTGATTTTATTTTCTGTAATTTGCTGATGATAAGCTTTATAATCATACGGCTTGCTAACACTAAACTTTAAAGATTTAAAATCCTTAAAGTTATTTTTACATAAGTCAATGTAATTTTCAGAAATATCAGTTCCGTGTATGTTACCAAATTTAGTTTTAACGTAATCTATAAAAAAACCTGGGCCACAACCTATATCTAACAAATTATCGGTTGATTTAATCGGGAATTTCTTTTCGAATTGTTGCGAGAAAAACAAAGTAGATTGAAACATTACCGCATTAAAACCTATTGGATTTTTTTTCCAAAACAACTCCCAATTATTAACTTGCTTATTATGTTCAGTCATGCACAGTTTCTATTTCTTTATTAAATTCAAAAGTATTAAACAACAATCTGCAAGTTAAATCTATCCAAATTAAAATACAAGGCAGTGCTTTTAAGGCGTAAGGTATCACATAAGTTTCTCTTATATATCTTGGAAAAATATCAGATGGCGAAAAGCTAGTCAAAATCATTGCAAACACAAACAGAAAAATGGTATAACTAGATTTTTTAACAAACAAAAACCATATAGCTATACCTAAAAAGCCAATGATATAAGTAGCAGATTCTACATTGGTATTAAATAAAACCAAACACAGTAACACGTAAGCTAATATAAAAAAGCGATACGTTAAAAATTGATGCATTTTAAACCTAAGTAGCGCTATTAACAGTAAAAACCCAGCCAATGCACAACCGTAAAGTACATTGATATGAATACCAAAAGTTTTTCTTACAAAGCCTAAAAATGAAATGTCAGCATTAATATTTATTGTGTTGTCTATGCTTTTATAAACAAGAGAAGAAAACCAATCTTGGTAACTTTTAATAACAAATGCTGGACTAGAAATTAAGGCCGGTAACCAAAAAAGTATTACAAAAAGCAAAATAGTGTAACCAATAAAGCTTATTTTTTTTTTGTTGAAAAGAAAAAATGCTAGTGCTACAATTCCGTATAATTTAACTAGAAAACCTACCATTAGCGAAAGCGCCGCAAGGAACGATTTTTTCCTTTCCATATAGCTAAACGATAGTAAAATTAGTCCAGTAATACCAACATTAAACTGAAAAGATAGTAAAGATGTTAGACACTCGTGGGCACAAATCCAAAGAATTAAAATTTTGTATTTGTTTGGTAATGATAAAGAAAAGACACCTAATAAAAATAAAAAAGTATTAGCTAAATTCCATAGAACCATACCAAAACCATTGGACAATAAAGCAAATGGTGCAATGATGAGTGAGAAAAAAGGCCCATAATGGTTGCTATCTAAATATTCCGTAGCCGACCGCACATAAAGAGGTTTTTGCCATACCGTATGCCAAAAAACAAATTTAAAAATTAAGTAATTGTTAAATTTACCAATTAAGTATTGTTTTAAACCAGAAATGAATGCCAATAAAATATAAACAGAAATAACAGTGTTTTTTTGCAAAAAAAATACTGTTAAACGGTTTCTAAAATCTTTTGAAAACATGAATTAACTTTTATTTAAAGTTTAAATCAACTACAAAGTAAATATTTTCTTGTGAATAAACTATGAAGTATAAATGTTACAAACATAAAATAATAAAAACCTTGTCAAATAAATTTCCGTAAATTAATAATCATAAACAATTAGAATATGAAATTTTTAAAACTCAAAATTATTATTTCTGTGTACTTATGTCTAGTAGGTCTTGCATTATACACTATAATAAATACATATATTACTGATAAACAAGATGCTAAAGACAAAGTATTTGCCGAGTTAAAAATCGTGGTAAATTTAGCTTCAATTCAAATCAATGGTAATCAACACCAGAAATTGACAAGCACTTATTTAACAAAAGACGACATTCTAACAAATTTTCAAGATCAAAACTATTTAGAAATACATAATCAAATCAAGAAAATTCAAATAGCAAGTAAAAAAGAGAATCCAATCTACACCTTAATAAAGAGTAAAGATAATACGTTATTATTTGGAGTAACTTCTGCAGAACAACCTTATTACTTACATCCTTACCATACTGCTCCAAAAAAGTTATTAGAAAAATTTAACATAGGCGCTAATTTAGACGAATATGAAGATGAAAATGGCACATGGCTTTCTGCTTTTTCCCCAATAAAAACAACAAAAGGAGAAGTTGTGGGAATTGTACAAGTTGATGAGAACTTTAATGAATTCATAAACGGATTAAACAAGGAATTAAGGGAGAACATTTTCTTCAACGTTTTTATTTATTCTATTATAGGTATATTTTTGTTTGCCTTTTTACAAGAAGTATTAAACAATGAAGAAAATCACAACAAGACACAATTAAACTATAAGATTCAATTAGAAAACGAAGTGAAAACTCGAACAAAAGAATTAATGATTTCTAACGACCAATTAAAAAAAGTTAATATGCAAATAGAATCATTTTTTTATAGTGCCTCACATGATATCAGAGGGCCATTAAGTAGGATTTTAGGCCTATCTTATCTTGCTAAAATAGACGAAAACTATGAAGAGATTTTAGATATGATAGAAATAGAATCACAAAAAATGGATAAAATGCTCATAAAAATGATTGTGGTTAATAACTTAAGAACTTGTGAAATTAAAATAGAAACTATAAAAACTAAAGATATCATAGATGATGTTTTATTCTCAATAAAAGATAACTTTAAAGATAAACAAGTACACCTCAAAATAGAATGTAATAATTCGGTTGATTTTTTTAATACTGATCAAGAAATGTTAAAAGCAATTTTAACTAATGCGATAGATAATTCTTTCAAATTTAGTGATATAAACGAGCCAAAAGTGTTTATTAAAGCCAGTATAAATCAAGATCAAATTTTACATATTGCAATAGGTAACAATGGCAAAACTTTTTCAGATATTGAAAAGCAAAATGCTTTCGATATTTTTAAAAGAGCACATAAACTTGGAGATACAGACACCATAAGATTAGGTTTATATACTATTAAAACCTGCATAGATAAATTAAATGGAATTGTTGAAATTAATAACCAAGATGGTTTAACCTATTTAAATATTTTAATCCCAGATGCTAATTTAACACAAAAAATAACTCAAGATTTATTGCAAATTCCAATTTCTTAAATTTTACTCTTTCTGTATTGATTAGGACTTAAACCAATATTTTTTGTAAAAACCTTGGTAAAGTAATGAATATCCTGAATACCTACTTTAAAGGATACCTCTTTAATTAACAAATTAGTAAACTGTAAAAATTCGCAAGCTTTCTTAACCTTCAAATTAATTAAATAGTTTACTGGAGATACGCCTGTTTCTATTTTAAATATCTTAGAAAAGTGTGATATTGATAAGCTAGCTTGGTCGCTCATATTTTTTAAGTTAATATTTTTCGAATAATTTTCTCTCAAATATTTAATACTGCTATATATTATTTTCTTATTGTTGTCTGCCTTTTGAGTTTCATTTTGATCATTCAATATACTTAAAGCCGATATAAAATGAATAAGCAAAGTATTTATCATACTGATATTTCCAAAACTAACTCCTTGATTTAAGCAATTGTATAATTGATTTAGCAGCTTAATTCTTTCTTCTGTGTAAGGAAAATAATTTTTTATAGACCCATTAAGCTTCAAATATTGCTCAATAATTTCTTGATAAAGCACTCCATTAAATTTAATAGAATAAAAGCTCCAAGGTTTTAGCTCATCTGCTTGGTAAGAGAAAGAAGTATTTGATGGAATTATTAAAAAATCGCCTACACTTAAATGGTAATTCTTGTAGTTTACATTCGCACTACCATATCCATTAATGCAATAAACTATTTGAAAATTACCTTCCCCATTAAAATTTTCTAAATACTGATATTTAGCATTTGGAAAAAAACCAGCTTCTAAAAAATAAGCATTATTAAAACTTGTTTGATACTCTAGATAGCTCTTTAAAATGCTTTTAGTTAAAATTATTTGTCGTTCGCCTGCAAAACCTTGTTTCTTTTTTGCCATAAAAGATTGGAATAAAATAAATTTAGAACATAATAATACAAAAGTAAAATATAATAATACAAAAATAGATTAAAGTTATAAACTACTTTGCATCAGTTATACAACCAATTAAACTTCAAATAATAAATTAAATGGTAGAATCTAGAAATTTAGTTAAAACTGTATTTGCAAAATATTTTGATGGAAAACCACTAGTGGTAAGATCGCCAGGTAGGGTAAATTTAATTGGAGAACATACCGATTACAACATGGGTTTTGTATTGCCAGCTGCAATTAATAAAGCAGCGTATGTGGCAATTTCTAAAAGAGAAGATCAGGAAATTCATTTAGTTGCGGCAGATTTAGACGAAAATTATCAAACCACCCTAACAGAACTCTCCTACTCAGATAAGGGCTGGCCAAACTATGTGATTTGTGTGGTAGATCAAATTTTAAAACTGGGCAAAAAGTTAGGTGGTTTTAACGCTGTTATTTCTGGCGATGTTCCTCTTGGAGCAGGGATGTCTTCTTCTGCTGCTTTAGAATGTGCAACAGCATTTGCATTAAATCACATCTATAATTTAAGTCTAGACCGTATGGATATTGTGAAATTAGCACAAAAAGCCGAAAACGAATTTGTAGGCGTTAACTGTGGCATAATGGACCAATTTGCAAGTGTTTTTGGTAAAAAAGGACATGTAGTAAAGCTAGATTGTAGGTCTTTAGAGTACGAATATGTTCCCTTTGATTTGAAAGAAATTAAAATTGTTTTATTTGATTCTATGGTAAAACACTCCTTAGCATCTAGCGAGTACAACGTAAGAGTTAGCCAATGCAGCGAAGGTGTTTCTATCATCAATAAAAAATATGCTAGCGTAAAAACGTTAAGAGACGCAACAATAGAAATGGTTGAAGAATGCTTAATAAATGAAAGTAAAGACGTTTACGACAGGTGTAAATATGTTGTAGAAGAAAACAACAGATTAATTGCCGCTTGCCAAGATTTAAACAATGGCAACATAGAAGCATTTGGTCAAAAAATGTACGAAACTCATACCGGCTTAAGCGAATTGTATGAAGTAAGTTGCCCCGAGTTAGACTTTATTGTGAAGTGCACTAAAGAAGAAGACGGCATTTTAGGTGCCCGAATGATGGGAGGTGGCTTTGGTGGCTGTGTAATTTCTTTAGTGAAAGAAGAAGATTTAGAAGGAATAGTAAAAAGGATTAAAGAAGCATACTATAGCAAAATGGGCATAGGAATGAATGTTTACATCACTCAAATAGAAGACGGAACTCAAATTTTAGCTTAACAACATGGATTTTAATTTTGAAGAACACCCACATAAACGTTTAAATATTTTAACAGGCGAGTGGATTTTAGTCTCGCCACATCGTACTAAAAGACCATGGCAAGGTAAAGTAGAAGCGGCGGCCATAACACACCGGCCGCAACATGACGAAACTTGTTATTTATGCCCCGGAAATAAACGTTCAGATGGTTCTACAAACCCAAAATATACGGCTTCATTTGCATTTACAAACGATTTTTCTTCTCTTTTAACAGATACGCCAGAAGGAGGTTTAAACCAAAACTCTCTTTTACAAGCCAAAAGTGAAAAAGGCATTTGCCGAGTAATTTGCTTCTCGCCAAGGCATGATTTAACCTTGCCACAAATGGGGGTTGAAGATATAAAAGCAGTAATTGAGCTTTGGAAAACAGAATTTTTAGAATTAGCTAAAAACGAATGGATTAAATACATCCAGATTTTTGAGAACAAAGGCGATATTATGGGATGCAGTAATCCGCATCCGCATGGTCAAATTTGGTCGCAAAGCAGCATACCGGGAGAACCCGCAAAAGAATCTGTCCAGTTTAAAAAATATTATCAAGAAAACGGTAGAAGTTTATTAAGCGCTTACCTAGTAGAAGAAAGCAAAACGAACGAAAGAGTGGTTGTTGCCAATGAACATTTTACAGCTTTAGTGCCATTTTGGGCAGTTTGGCCATACGAGTGTATCATTATTAGCAACCGCCAAGTGCAATATACACACCAATTTAACAATGAAGAAACAAAAGCTTTAGCAGAAATTTTAAAGTCTTTAACCATCAAATACGATAACCTTTTCGAAACCTCTTTCCCCTACTCGTCTGGCATACATCAAGCGCCAATAAATAGCGGAGATTTTCCAGAGTGGCATTGGCACATGCATTTTTACCCACCACTTTTACGCAGCGCTACAGTTAAAAAGTTTATGGTAGGTTACGAGATGATGGCTAACCCACAACGGGATATTACCGCAGAACAAGCCGCTAAAAAATTAAGAGAACTGCCCGATGTACATTATTTAGGGTATAATTAAATTTATTATCGTTGACTTTGAACCTAATTCCGCAATTTTATGATATTAAATTATTGGAAGAAAAATTCAAAAACAGACCAATATTGTAATTTGTATTAAATTAAGATATACTGTTTTAGAAATTTAGGTTAGTTTTTAAAATCTAATAAACAGAATCTCAAACAATTTATTTTAAAAATATAAATACGATGATACGAAAATTCATAACTCCAACAAAAAGTGACTTTAATATTGTTTTAGAGTTTCCCGATGATTATTTAGGTCAAGAATTAGAGCTTATTATTTTTAAAAAATAAGAAGGTTTAGTCGCTGAAAAAAAACCAAATCTTATTAAATTATCTGATAAATATAAAGGGGTATTTTCCAAAGAAGATGCTAAAAGTTTTAATAACCATAGCCAAGAAATGCGCAAAGAATGGGACAATATTTAATAGATAACAATGCGATTTCAAATTACTTTTCAGGACTTTTTACTTAAAATGGAATGAATTTTATAGCAGATGTTCTAGATCAAACGCCTATAATTTTTGTTATTACTTAAATAGAGGCATTATCTTGGATCAACCCCGACAAAAGCAAAGAATTAATTGTTAAATCTTTTGTGTAAGATGCCACCATTTTATCTCTAACTCCAGATCTAGTAAATCAATGCATTAATATTAGGAGAGCTCGAAAAATAAAAACACCTGATGGTATTATGGCCGCTACAGCCATTATTAATAATCTCACCCTAATTACAAGAAATAGCGATTTCAATAATATTGATGGATTAAGACCGTTGCATAATGTTAGATAAATTTTCGTTGGCACTATTTTATGATTTTGGAGGATTTTTAGCGTTCAATTTCAATAAATTCAGCACTAATGTTCGGTTTAAAGACCGGAAGAGAGCTTTTTTATCAGCTTTTTGTCAGTCTTTTTTTGCATTGGACACAATTATCCCAGGGCTTCGGTATAAATTATAGGCTATGGCCTCCATCAGGTTCTGGGTGTGCATCTTTGCCAGTCCCCT
>Ga0209702_10000570_pt1 | contig 77573 bp, 80 predicted proteins | sample FRY01_FD_187210 | JGI IMG/M metagenome (GOLD analysis project Ga0209702, IMG submission 187210) | Freshwater microbial communities from Lake Fryxell liftoff mats and glacier meltwater in Antarctica - FRY-01 (SPAdes) (version 2) | ecosystem: Environmental > Aquatic > Freshwater > Ice > Glacier...
GTAGCTTTTTCGAATTTGACGGCGCATTTTATTTTGGAGCCGATGACGGAATAAACGGTGCTGAACTTTGGAAATCTGACGGAACCGAAGGAGGTACCGTGTTGGTAAAAGATATTAATCCAGGAGGGAGTAGTGGTGCCAGTAGCTTTTTCGAATTTGACGGCGCATTTTATTTTGGAGCCGATGACGGAATAAACGGTGCTGAACTTTGGAAATCTGACGGAACCGAAGGAGGTACCGTGTTGGTAAAAGATATTAATCCAGGAGGAGATGATAGTTATGCTAATGAATTTGTCGAATTTGACGGCGCACTCTATTTTAGAGCCGATGACGGAGTGCATGGATACGAACTTTGGAAATCTGACGGAACCGCAGGAGGTACCGTGTTGGTAAAAGATATTAATCCAAGCGGGGATAGTGAGGCTGACGAGTTCTTTGAGCTTGATGGTATTCTGTACTTTTCTGCTACTGACGGAGAAAATGGATACGAACTTTGGGCACTCACTTTTGTCTCAGATCCTATCATAGTACCAACCCCAGCACGCTCCCGATCATCATCCTCTTCAACCCCTCAATCACGAGCAAAAGTACAAGCAATCTTTGCAGAATACTACGCAGAACAAGGAGTACCAACCACAGAAGAAAACACTATCACATCAGAAACAAACACATGTTCACCAAACCAAACTCTTACACAAAACCTTAAAGCTCCTTCACGTAACGGACAGTTCAACTCATACACACAAGCTATTGTAACAGAAGCTATTATTCTGCAAGCACACTTAAACCGCCTCGGTTTCAACAGTGGACCAGAAGACGGAATACTTGGACCATTAACAGATGGAGCTATTAAAAGAATGCAAACATCCTTAAGAACTATTCCTGATGGATATGTTGGACCACTTACACGAGCTTTGTTAAATAAAAGTTGTGGGGAAGGTGGGTTGTAGAGTTAATTTGTATAAAGGTTCCATATATTAAACAGACAATAAGAGAATTAAACCGAGCTTTGCGCGTAAAGCGAATAAAGTAAAGTTAGCATTTCTAAGGAATCTGAATGAATACATGGTGAATACTTGTAACAGTTTGAATTCAGTGAAAGAAGAGGGTTCTCAATACCGTAAACACCCTTTGATATAAAAAACTATATTTACATATGAGTTTTTTATATATCCGATGTTTTGATCTGGTTATCTTTTTTTAAAAAATAGATATATTGACAAAGGGTTTTATTTTCTTATAATATATAGTATGAATATTGTTGTTCATACAAACACATATCTAATGCGTCGATTCTGGAAATCGGCTCGGAGTTTTGTTTGTGTGAATAAAATATAATTTCTCAAAAAATTTATTGATACAAACAAGCCTCCGAATCATCGGGGGTTTGTTTTTTGTTCTTTAACAATTTCATAATATCACTTAAACCAAAACATCATGAAGACAGGTGAAATTTTACAGAAAATATGGAAACAACAGGATCCAATAGTAGTATCAACATCAGATTTTTACGTTATTGGCTCTGATAAATTAAATCCTTGGGGAGGTAGTTCATATCTGCTCTCTGGAGATGATGTATCTTCGCTGACCCAAATGGGAATACCTATTTGGGCAACACCACATATTGGGTTGCATTGGCCCAGTAACAATATGTATCCACATATCGGGGTTACTATTTGCGATTACACGGGAAACCAATCTGTTCGAGATTTTGCTGATGAACCAGAAAAAATTTTTGAAGGTGGCAGTAAACATCATTGCGCTTTGCAAAAGGATGCAATATTGTCTCCTTATCTACGGGTGAACCCAGAACAGATGCTCGCTCATGGCTTTCGATCAGCAAGAGAATTTTCAACATGTTCCAATTTGGGACATGTACATCATCTTGCAAAAAAAAGAGCTCTTGGGAGAGAACATGTTATTCTGGATTCAGACTTATTGGATTTTCCCTTTGTTTTTGATTTCTTTGAAGTTCTTTTGCAAAATCAAGAGGATATTTTGCAGGGATATGAATCAGGAATCTTTAATAGATTTGTTTCTTCTGTGGGGGTAGTAAACAAGGTTCCATCGGTGATATCTACTCAGACAATAGAATCTTTTTTAGAAATGAAGAAGGCTCATAAATGCATGATTGAAAAAGATGTATTTATAAAAGTTGGTGGATATTTACCCATCAAGGAATCTCTGATTATGCTGGATGCGATCACCTGTTATTGGCAGCAGATGGAAAAAGGAATTGCAGATTCTGGGGATCATATTGGAGATACGTTCAGTGTTTCTGGAATTGATATGATTCATTATTTAAAAGGAAAACCACTGAGAGGAGTATTATCTCGAATGTTCTCTTTTCTGCATACCAGTGGAAAATTTTCTTGGTTACCCAATCATCTTCGTCACATTATTATCCCAGGAGGTTTATTTCGATTCTTGCCCTCGTGTAAAGAAAAATTATTAGAGCAATCGATTTATGGAATATTAACCATGTTGAAAGAGCGTGATTTAGCAAATAATATTATTGCCGAACATTCCAAAATAGATTCTCTTATTCCAATTCATCTAATCGATAATCATAAAATGATTTCATCGAAACTGCGAGAAGCTCAAAATATCTACAGACAAGCCCTCTCCACCAGAAGGGGTTTCAGTCAGTATGATATTTTGAATGGCGAATATGTTGATCCTGCTTTATTACAAGAAGTATCAAAATTAACATTTGACCAAATCGCAAGAATCTTTTCTGTCTAGTCATGATGGGTGATACACTATTGAGCGCGTTTCTATTAGGAACGCGCTCTTTTTATTTTTTGCAATTGTGTGTATAGTTTATGTATATGAAAAAACATATTATTATAGATGCCCATCAGGATATTTCGTTTAACACCTTGCATGTCACGGGCAAGGACTTTTTTATTGAAAATCAATTCGATTCATCTTCTCTCTTTTCAGAAAAACAATTAAATCAAGTTGATTATGTGAGATTGATTCAGTCTGGGGTAAAAATTGTATATGGGGTTACCTTTCCGTATTCATTTGATGGGAAAGATATTTATTCTGATCCAGAATTTGCAAAAAAAGAAACATTACGACAATTAGATTTTTATAACAACCTTGCTAATAAAAGTAATGGAAAAATAAAAATTATTACCTCGAAAAAAGATCTTGATTTTGTATTTTCGATAGAAGGCGTTTTGGGTATTGTACTACTTCTTGAAGATGCCCTTGGTATCACAGTAAATTTATCTAATATAGAAGAATTATATAAAAAAGGTTTGCGTATTATTGGTCCTGTTTGGAACCGTGATAATCATTTTGGAGGAGGAACTCTTTCTTTGAATGGATTATTACCTGCAGGTGAGAAACTGTTAAAAAAGATGGAATCTCTGGGGATAGCTTTGGATACAGCCCACATGAATGAAAGTATGTTTTATGACAGCCTGCGTGTATTTGATGGCGTTGTCATTAATTCGCACACCTGTGCACATATGTTGAATCCTCATGTGCGAAATTTAAAAGATGATCAGTTAAAACTTCTTGCAGAAAAAGATGCAGTGATTGGAGTTGCATTTGTTCCAGAATTTTTGAATCCCGTAGGTACTGATGCATCCATTCATGACATTGTCGCACATATGGATCATATTATTTCTTTGTGCGGTATTAATCATGTCGCATTAGGTTCTGATTTTGATGGTATGTCATGGCCAAAATTTGTTCCTGGAGCGGGTCATTCAGGGGAATACCACAATCTCATTGTACTTCTTGGAGAAAAAAATACCGATGAAGAAATAATGCAAATAACTCATGGAAATTGGCAGAAACTATTGTATCGTATATTCAAATAATAAAAATAGGTAAAAAGTGCTTCTTTCGTTTATTTATTGTATACTGTATATATTATTCATTAAAGTATTAGTATATATTATGACACTTACAGATATTTGGAATGCAATTGTATTAGCTGTAAACAATGTGGGTCTTGTTTTGTTCATTATTCTTATTTTAATAAATGTTGTTCTTTGGAGAATTCATCCTGCTTTAGGAACCTTGGGAACTCTATTTATTTTTGCGTTACTCTTTGGCTTGATTACCATCTAAGGTCTATGTTTGATTTTGTTGATGCAAAAACAATATATACCATTGGGCACCTTTTTGGAGTTGCTTTTGGTGCAGGGGGTGCGTACATGAGCGACGGTATGTTTTTTGCATCATTGCGAGATAAGCAGTTATCAGAGACGGAGTTTCGTTTTTTAAAAATAGGTGGAAATTTTGTTTGGTTTGGATTGTTTTTGTTTTTTATATCTGGCGCTCTTTTGACATCATTAGATCCAGAACGTTTTTTTACATCATCTAAATTTATTGCAAAAATGGTCATTGTTTCCGTGATTGTTGTTAATGGAATTATATTTCATACTATACATTTAAAACGATTAAAAAGGTGTTTAAATATATATTTACCCTCATCTCGGGATTTTCAAAAATATTCCCAAAGTATGTATATTAGTGGGGCAATTTCTGCTGTCTCATGGACATTTGCTTTGATGTTGGGGGCTTTTCGTAGTATTCCTTATGAAACCGTAACTATTTTGAGTGTATATATTTTGGTTATTTTGTTAAGTATTGGTATCGCATTAGTTGTAAGAAAAAGATTCTTTTCCTCTTCTTTGTAAAAAGAATTTTATTTTTTCTGTGTTGGTCTATTTTTGTTAGTTTTGTTATACTTTTAAATATGCAACAAGTGGTCATTTTTGGTGGTTCTGGATTTTTAGGATCTCTATTACAAGAAAAACTTACTAGAGAGGGTTTTTCTGTTGTAATTGTTGATCAAAACCCACCCAAACAACAATTAGGTGTTTCTTTTGTATTAGCCGATTTGACTTATCCTATTACTAAAAATGATTTTCTGAGAAATCCTTATGCGGTTATTAATCTCACGGGAAAAAATATCGCAAAAAGATTTACTGAAAAACATCGAAAAGAAATTTATACTACACGTATTATTTCTACACGCAATATAGTAAGACTATTTGAAAATTCAGAATATCGACCTTCCGTTTTTATCCAGGCATCTGCGGTCGGATATTATGGAAACCAAGGTAATGATATTCTTGATGAAACATCTGATGCAGGATCAACATTTTTGTCTACGGTGGTAATCGATTGGGAAAATGAAGCTCGTATTGCAGAACAATATGGTGTACGAACAGTAATCTTAAGACAAGGAAATGTTTTAGGTAAAGGGGGTTTTCTTTCAAAAATAATTCCCCTGTATAAAAAATGGATTGGAGGCTCATTAGGATCTGGGCAATTTTGGTTTTCATGGATTCACCGTGATGACTTGGTACGTTTGTATATACACGCTTTACATCAAAAAACAATGAAGGGCGTTTTTAACGCAGTTGCATCACCAGTGATATACAAGGATTTTTCAAGAGGATTAGCAAAAATGTTGGGTGTTCCAAATTTCATTACTGTTCCTATTATATTATTACGTTTAGTGTACAAAGGTCTTGCAGATGAAATAACAGCAAGTACGCGTGTGGTATCACACCGTTTGTCTCATTATGGATTTTCGCTTCACTTTAATGATTACATGCATGCGTTATGGGATTTAAAAAAATATTGGAAATAGTTATGAAACAAAATATACATATATCAGTTGTTGTGCCAGTATATAATGAGGAAGGGAATGTTTCAACTTTACATCAGGAGATTGTAGAAGTCTGTCGGACTCTTGGATGTAGATATGAGATTATTTTTATAAACGACGGTTCCTCTGATAATACTCTCGAAGATCTTAAAAAACTCTCACCCATAAAAATTATCAATTTTCGGAAGAATTTTGGTCAAACATCTGCTCTTGATGCTGGTTTTAAAGCTGCTGTCGGTGACTACATTGTTGCTCTTGATGGCGATGGGCAGGATGATCCGTCTGAGATGCCAAAATTAATTGCTAAATTAGAAAGAGAGAACCTGGATGTTGTCTCTTCGTGGCGAAAGCACAGAGAGGACAGTTTTACCAAGAAGATAGCATCACTTCTGGCTGCAAGACTTCGAAAATTTCTTATCAATGACGGAATACACGACTCAGGAACTTCGTTTAAAGTATACAGAAGAGAATGTTTTGAAAATATTGATTTATATGGAGAAATGCATAGATTTATTCCTGCGATACTAAAAATAAAAGGCTTCAAAATTGGGGAAGAGATTGTTACTCATAGACATAGAATACATGGTGTAACTAAATATAATTGGTCTCGGGGAGTTAAAGGGGTTCTAGATATGATTTCGGTATGGTTCTGGATGAAGTTTGCAAACAGACCGCTTCATTTGTTTGGGGCCGCTGGTGTATTTGTAATGGCAATAGGGTTTTTATCTTTTATTTTTGTATTGGGACAGTATATAATTTGGGGTAATGATTTGTCAGATAATGCGCTAACAATAATTTCAATGTTTGCAATTCTTGGAGGTGCACAACTTTTTGTTTTTGGACTACTTGCAGACATTCTCTCAAAGAGTTACTTTGCAACCACAAAAGATAGGCCCTATGTTGTTAAAGAAGTAATTGAAAAATAACTATGCCTGATCTTAATGGGAAAACTATATTGGTAACAGGATCAGCGGGTTTCATCGGTTTCCATGTTGCACAAAAACTTCTTGAGGAGGGGGTATTTGTTGTCGGTTTAGATAATTTTAATCCCTATTATGACAAAAAACTTAAGGAGGATAGAAACAAGATATTAGAGTCTTATGATAACTTTAAATTGTATAGAGTTGACTTGACTGATGTTGAAGCGATTAAAAGGGTCTTGAGTGAAAATCCCGTAGACAAAGTTTGTCATCTTGCGGCACAAGCAGGTGTTCGATATAGTATCTCTAATCCTGGCTCTTATATACAGTCAAATATTGTTGGTTTTGCAAATTTAATTGAAGAAGTAAGAAAATTTAGTATTAATGATTTTATCTACATTTCAAGTAGCTCTGTATATGGAAAGAATACAAAACTTCCTTTTTCAGAAGATGATGGTACTGATAAACAAATATCTCTTTATGCTGTAACAAAAAAAACAAATGAGCTGATTGCTCATAACTACCACCATCTTTTTGGTATGAATTGTACTGGATTGCGACTGTTTACTGTATATGGTCCATATTGCAGGCCAGATATGGCTCTACCTGATTTTACAAAAAAGATATGTAACGGTGACCCAGTTGTTATTTACAACAAAGGAAACGTAAAAAGAGATTTTACTCATGTTAATGATGCTGTTACTGGAATAATAAATAGTCTAAAATATTTTCACCCATGGGAAATTATTAATATTGGTAGTGGTAAGACAATTTCTGTCGACGAAGTTATTACTCTCTTGGAAAAAAATATTGGTAAGAAGGCAAACAGAAAATATGAAGGTTCTCAACCTGGGGATATGGTCGAAACTCGTGCTGATATATCTCGAGCAAAAAATAAATTACAATACAAGCCTTCTGTTGACATGGAAGAGGGGGTTAAAGATTTTGTTGATTGGTATAAGAATTACTATAAGATTTTGGATTAATATTAGTATGAAAGTTGTAGTTATCGCACCAACAATGTTTGTCTCTGAGAGAGGCACTTCTCAGAGAATATTAAAACAGATAGAGTCTCTCTTACATAAGGGGGTATTTATCACACTATATAGTTACGGTCTTGGGGGAGACCATGAATCTTTGAGGCATGAAAACTTGAAGATAAAAAGGATCCCTAATTTTTTCCCATGGCTAAAATCAATACCATCAGGGTTTAGTTTTTATAAGATTATTGCTGATATTCTTTTGGTTATTAAAGTTACTTTTTCTCTTCCAAAAGATACAGAAGTTGTTCATGCTCACCTGTATGAGGGAATCTTGATTGGTTGGCTTGTGTCTAAGCTTTATTTTTGTAAAAAGTTTGTATTGGTCGGCGACTTTCACGGAAGTTTGTCTGTAGAGATGGGAATTAAGAATGTTTGGTTATCTTCTGTTGTGAAAAAAATTGAGTCACAAATACATACTATTCCAGAGATTGCTTTAGCTAGCTCTGTCGAGCTATGTGAATACATTGAGATTATTCGTAAAGATGAGGTTCTTATGATATTTGATCTTCCTAGTGTTAAATCCTTCTTTGGTTGCGAGGTTGAAAAGAGTGAAAAGATTCTTTTGTATACAGGAGGATTTGGCATTGAAAAGGGTATTGGAATTCTATATAAGCTTATGGAGAAACTTTCTGATTTAAAGAATATTCATTGGGTTATTGCTGGATCACCAATAGAGTCTTTGGATATTCCAAAAAGTATCGATTCTTGTCGTTATACTATTGTGAGTCCTTTGTCCAAGAAAGAACTAGAATCATTATTGCAAAAAGCCTATTTAGGAATAGATCCAAAGTTAAATTCACTGCAGGGTAGTGGTAAGATTCTGAATTATATCTCCTCTTCGGTCCCTGTTGTTGCTTTCTTTTCAAAAACAAATTATTTTTATATCGGAGACTCTTCTCTGGATTTGACCGGACTATCCATAGTTGAATTATCAGATATTATCAAGGGTCTAGTAGAATCTACAGAAAGAAGATCAAAAGTTGCACGGCTTGTTTATGAGAGATCAAAACTTTTTTCCATTAATAATTTAGGTGATAGACTACTTTCTATATATGAAAAACACATCTAACATGGTCAAAACAGGTGTTATTATTGTCTCATATAATGGGGCTCGACATTTGGAAAAGCTCCTACCAACCATTTTAAGCCAAAGCATAAACAAGCTCTTATATAAAGTTGTTGTAGTAGATAATGGCTCAAGCGACAACTCGTTAAAGATTCTTGAGGGATGCTCCGAAGTTGCTGTTATCCCTCTTGATAAAAATAGAGGTTTTGCTGAGTCTAATAATATTGGTATTCAATACGCTTTAGAAAATTTTAAGAATATTGAGAATCTTATTTTTCTGAATAATGACACATCTGTTTCAAGAAACTTTGTTGAGGTTCTGGAAGAGGGTATTAAAAACCATCCTGATATTGCTTCTGTTCAAACAAAGATTGTGAGTATGGATAAAAAAACAATTGATAGTGTTGGTATTCTTATCGATAATAGTTTCAGTGCTATTAATAAGGGACAGGGTGAAAATGATTTTGGCCAGTACCAAAAATCTGCTGAGATTTTTGGTACGACAGCCAGTGCTATGATGATTACGCGAAAAGCCTTAGAGACTATTGATTTGGGAAAAGGAGAATATTTTGATAATTTGTATTTTGCTTATAATGAGGATGTTGATATGGCATTACGGTTACGTCTTGCTGGATTCTTATCGCGGTATATTCCTGGTGGGGAAGTGCAGCATATTCATAGTGCTACAGGTGGTAATCAATCAGCGTTCAAGTCATTTTACATTCATCGTAATACTATTTTTAACATAATAAAAAATGCCCCAAACGATATATTAGTTTACACCTTGATATGTTTTATAAAACGATATATTAATTTAATAAAGAATACAAAAAAAGAAAATACTGCTGCATATAAATTGTCGAAAAATATTGGTATGTTTGCTATACTATGGCTGGTATGCCACGCTTGGATGTCGGTGGTGTTTCACTTTCCACAACTTTTACGCAAGCGTCGTATGATCCAAAATAGGAGAATAATGAAAAAGGATGTACTACAGCAATAGTTTAATTATATCCTATGAAAAAAAATCATGAAAATTACAAAGAACTTATATTGCGTCTGGCAAAAACAGATTTTAAACTTCGTTATCATGGATCGGTTCTCGGTTATGTTTGGGCTATTCTTAAACCGTTACTGTTGTTTTTAATTTTAAACTTTGTTTTCTCTTCAGTGTTTAATTTTAAAAATATGGGTATTCCATATTATACGTTAGATCTTCTTACTGGATTATTAATATTTTCTTTTTTTGCAGAAGGAACATCAGCGGGGATTGCGTCACTTTTGTCAAAATCTCAATTAGTTACAAAAATATACGTACCAAGATGGACTATTGTTATTGCATCAACACTCAATGCGCTTTTTGTTTTTGGAATGAACCTGATCATTATGATTGGCTTCTTTGCATATTATGGTAAAGCGCCCTCAATAGAATCAATCTTAATGTTCATTTTTTATATTATGTTACTTTATGCACTTGTTGTTGCTATTGCATTTTTACTCGCACCATTGTTTGCAAGGTTTCGTGACATTGGTATGATATGGGAGGTTCTTCTTTCTGTATTAATGTATGCAGCTCCAATTATATATCCACTTACGTTATTACCCGTACATTTACAGAAACTTATTCTTTTTAATCCAATTGCATTCATTATTCATTTTGCAAAACAAGGACTAATTGCGAATCATTTTGCTACAGGAGGTCAAATCTTGCTTATCTCATTGGGTGTTGGGGTTGTTCTGGGAATCTCTTTTATGATTTTTAGAAAAAATGAACGTAATGTCGCAGAATATTTATGAGATATAAAGAAACAAAAAAAAATCCAAAAGCGGCGATTATTATTAAGGACGTTTCTAAATCGTTTATTGTTCCTCATGAAAAAGTTAATACGTTACGTGGTGTATTTACCGGTTTATTTAAAAAAAATCAATATGATATTTTACATGCACTTAAAAATATTTCGTTCAACATAAAAAAAGGGGAGTTTATTGGTATCGTTGGGCGTAATGGAAGTGGAAAATCTACGTTGCTTAAAATATTAGCCGGTGTATATACTGCGGGATCAGGCAGTGTTTTTGTTGATGGGGCAATATCGCCGTTTCTTGAATTAGGTATTGGTTTTAATCCAGAACTGTCTGGGCGAGATAATGTCTATCTTAATGCAATAGTTTTAGGTCTATCAGAAAAAGAAATTGATGAAAAATTTGATGAAATTGTTGAATTTTCTGAACTTGGGCGTTTTATTGATCAGAAGTTAAAGAATTATTCGTCTGGAATGAACATGCGACTTGCATTTTCGGTTGCTATTCATGCCAATAGAGACATCCTCCTTATGGATGAGGTTCTTGCGGTTGGTGATTCTAACTTCCAGAGTAAGTGCATTACTGAGTTTATGAAGCATCGAGCACAGGGTCGCACTATTATTTTTGTCACTCATGACATTGGTTCGGTGCAGAAATATTGTGACCGCGCAATACTTTTGCGAAACGGAGAGTTGGTAAAGATGGGTATTCCAGAAGATGTATGTAATGCATATATCCAGCAAAATATGGAGGACGAGCAGGTACGTATGACAATGGAACAATCTCATAGAGATCATAAGCCTGCTAAAATAATACTGAAAAAATCAGTTGAAATTCTGAAGGCTGATTTTATTGATGAGACTGGAGATACTCGTCAAGTATTTGAGACGGGTGAAATATTTGCTATACGAATTTCTTTCAAGATCAATAAACCAGTGAGTATTTTAAATATCGGTGTAGGAATACACGCCATTTCCGGTGGTCAGGTTTTTGGTTGCAACACCCAAATGGATGGTTATTTAATTGATTTAAGTAAATCGGAAATCACTTTTAAATTAAATGAAATGCCAATTCTTAAAGGGGATTATTATTTAAATGTGGTTTGTTTTGGTGAAGTAGAGCAAGATTATTACGATGTGAAACCACAATTTAAGAATCTAAAAATATACACATCGGGCCATAAATATAGATATAAAGGAATATTGGACATTGACCACTCTTGGGAAGGGTAATTGCGGGATTTTGGAGTATTTTGTGAGTGTTTGATTAGGGGTGTTTTCTGTGATATAGTCTTTTTAGATAAATCTTTTAAAGGTTTTTATTATCTATATGAAAAAAATTTTAACCATTGGAGCATATGAAAGAGACAATTTTGGAGACTGTTTATTTTTTTTGGTTCTAAAGAATAGGTTGGAGAATTATCAGTGTACCTTGGTCCCTGGATCTTGCTTCTCCTCTGATATGGTTGATTATTTTGGCGAGCATGTTCATCAGTATAATTTTCTGCTTTCAGAATATGAATGGGATGCAATATGGATTGTTGGTGGAGAAATAGGTGGTTGCAGTATTTCTTCTGCTTTTTTAATGTCTGTTAGGAATGAGTATCTTGATAAATATTCTAAGTTACGAGAATCTACTAAAAAGATTGTATTGGATGCTATTGTTGGGTTACCGCAAAAACATCTTGCATATTTACCTGATTTAAATCGCTATTCTAAAAATAAAAACGCACCCATGATTGTTAACTCAGTTGGAGGTTTCGACAATTTAAAACATGTAGGTGACGGTGATTTGCATAACACAACAATACAGACGCTAAAAAATGCTTTTTCATTTTCGGTTAGAAGTGAAAAATCACATAAATATTTGAATAATCATAATGTCAGAAATATATTGGTGCCAGACACTATTCATGCCTTACCAACTTTTTATGAGGGAAGCATAACCATATCTGAGCCATATATTATTTTTCAAATGAACGAAGCGTTATTTAAAATTAATTCATATGCTCATGTTGGAGAAATTTTACATTCATTAATTAAGAAATATAATTGTAAAATTATTTTATTTTCTGCTGGAAATGCTAATTATCACGACTCTATTTGTGATTATAAAAAATTAAAAGAATATTTAGATAATCTTTTGGACGAAAATAGTGTGGATATTTTATTTGAAAAAAGTTCTCTACGTCGGGTTGATTGGATTAAAAATGCGTTTCTTTGTGTGGGCTCGTCTCTTCATGTTAGGGTGGTAGCTTCTGCCTATAAAGTTCCACGAGTCAGTCTTGTATCTGAAAAAGTAACTGAATATGCTAAATTTTGGGATAATCTTTTCCCTTATAATGTACTAGTTAATGATTTGTTAGATGCTTGCAACTGCGCGTTATCTGTTGATGAAGAGCAGCATAAGAATCAAAGTAATTTTTTGACAAAGAAAGCTATTGGTCATATTGATATGGTTGTTGAGACTTTATATGGATAATTTTTTAAAAAAAATACATAAAAAAGAGATAGTAGAACTTGAGAAAGGGTTTTTTCAGGCAATCTTGAAAATGGAAGAAGATCATGTTCATATTTCTAAGGTAGTTAAAGATTTGGAATTACAAAGAGATGTATCTAATGAGCAAATAAAAAATAATCAGAATAACTTGAATATTTTAGAGACAGAAAGAAGGGTGCTTTTATCCCAAATTGAAGAACAGCGAAAAGATTTCTTTTTGCAGTGCAATATTTTGCAGGATAAATTACTGGCTCAAGCAGAAGATGTTTCTGGGAAAAATCTTATTTTAGAGCGACAAGAAAAAAAAATAGAAGATCTTGAGCATCAATTTTCTAAAAAAGAGAAGCGGTTGGAGAGTCAGCTTAATAAATTTTTTCTTGAAAAAGAACAAGAGCTAACAGATTTTAAAAATCTTATTCATGCAAAAGATTTGAGTATCGATAATGTTAACAATCATATGACCTCTTATCGTCTTCGCATTATTGATTTACAGCAAAATATAGAACTGATACAGTCTTCAAAATTTTGGCGATTGCGAGGTTTTTATATTCGTATAAAATGGGCAGTATTAAACCCAGTTGATTGTGTTCGTAAATATATTTGGAGAAACACCCCATATTCCCAACAAATTAAATGGGCAATAGCGCATCCCCTGAAATATATGCGTAAATATGTATGGAAGAAGACTCCTGACTCTCAGCAAATTAAGTGGGCTCTTTTGAATCCTTCTAACTTTTTTAAAAAATATTTTACTCGAATAAGTGGCCGTTTTAATTTTGCTACTTTTTTGGTTACCCAAAAAGGCAACCATCAGCCAATTCAAATTAGAAAAAGTGAGAATCTATTTTTTAAGGATGAATTGTCTGAAAAATATATTACTGTCATAGTCCACCTTTATTATACTGACATGTGGGAGGATGTCGTTTTAAAGTTAAAAAATATACCATATAGTTATTCTCTGATAGTCTCGGTTGTTAGGGGTAATTATGCAGATCTTGATATAGAAAAAATTAAACATTTTAATAAAAACACACAATTTTTAATTTTAGAAAATAAAGGTTTAGATATTTTACCTTTTCTGAAGGCTTTAAAGGTTGTCTTGCCGAGTACAAGGTTTATATTGAAAATTCACACCAAAAAATCAACACATGCTCAGCCTCATGTGGGTAAAGCTTGGTTTGATGGTTTAATGAATCGGGTTTTACCAGACAGGCTTATCGTTGATAAAATTTTACATAATCTTGAGTATTCTGACATAGGAATGGTCGGCGGTAGCGATCAAGGGGGTTATGGTGGCGTTCTTGATAGTGATGATTCAGTCGAGCCTCATATTGAATTGATCTATAATTTTTTTAAGACAAAGCATACTAATTATAAGTGGATAGCGGGGACTATTTTTTGGTCTAGATTTGATATTTTGCAACCTCTCTTGAATGAAGATTTTTTAAAGTACGTAGAAAGACTTCAGCCACCAGGGTATGTTGAAAACAGTACTATCGTCCATGGACTTGAAAGATATTTTGGTAAGTTGGTTTATGATGCTGGTAAAATTATTGCCAGCGAACCTTGTTTGCGTTATAGCAAACAGTATATCTCGTTACTGCCTGGGATTTTTGATCCTGCTAGTGGTAAAAAAGAAATTTGTGTTTTTATTCACGTTTGTTGTGTTAATAATTATAGAGAAATTACAAAAGAGATTTTTGAAGAAATTATTTCTTCTGGGCTTTATGAGAAAAGTAAGAATATTTTCATATCTTTACTGGGCTCTCCAGATAAGATTTTTATGAAATGGTTACAATCCTTTTCAAAGTGTATTTTTATTTATGAAAATTCTAATATTGATGAAGTTGAGTATCCCACACTAGGATTCCTGCAAGAATTTTGTAGGAAAAATGATACCTACGTAGCCTATTTCCACACCAAAGGAGTTCTATCCTCTGACCCAGTAGTTGCTTCAATTTGGAGAAAAAGAATGATTGAAAAGACTATTACAGAGTATGAGTCATGTCTGGCATTTCTTCAAAAAGGTTTTGATGTTTCTGGATGTGGATGGAAAGAGTTTCCACATCATGGTGTGGAGTTGAAATATGACATTTGGTCTCACCCTCATTTCTCAGGGAATTATTGGTGGGCGACTTCTGATTATATAAAATCTTTGCCAGATATAAGGAGAGAGGGTTTGCAATTTAAAAAAAGAAATGACATTCAAACAGAAAGAGGGTTTTTTGACTATCGTATATTGTGTGAAATGTGGATTGGTATGAATCCTATCGCAAAGGTTGGCGTAAATGGTGATCTTAATATTTCTTATACTGGGGACAAGTATCCTCGAATAAAGTTATTATTTGTATCTCACGAGAATTCTATGACAGGAGCTTCAAAGATTTTATTTGAAATCGCTGAAACGTTTCATAATAATGTTTTTTTTGAAGTACTAATAGTTTCTCGTGATGTACGGTCAGAAGCTGAGTATGTCCAAAAAGGCGAGTACAAGACAATTGATTCTATTTATGATATTCCGATTGTATACAGTAATATTTTTGACACAGATTCTATTGAAAATTTGTGCGTACAGTATAACCCTGATCTCATTTACATAAACACTATAGTTCCTTACCCTTGGGTTAAATATGCGATTGATCACGATGTCCCGTATATTTTACACGTACATGAAAACGGACAAACATTAAAAAATTTCGAACCTTATTTCGAATATTTTATTGATAAGGTGGACGGTACCAGAGTTATTGCAGTATCTTCAAACGCCAGAAAAGACCTCAATTCTTTTGGGGTACCTAATTCACTACTAATCCATGAATTTGTTAATACCGACAAAATAGACACCCTAGTTTTATCTGATGATTTAGAGGTGTTTCCGAAAGAGATTAACAAAGATAAACCCATAATTCTTGCTGTTGGATCTCTTGCGCACCGTAAAGGAGCTGATATTTTTATTGAAACAGCCAGACAGCTGCCTAGTTTGCAATTTATATGGCTAGGATTTGCCTTTGACAAGGATATTCTCCGAAATACCCCAGAAAACTTTTGGCATATTTCTGAAAAAGAAAACCCTTATCAACTTATGAACCAGGCGTCGTTAGTGGTTCTCCCTTCAAGAGAAGACCCATTTCCGTTAATTATACTTGAGGCACTCTATTTGAATATACCAGTTGTTTGCTTTAAAAATGGTGTTGGGTCTTCTGAAATTCTTTCTGGCGCTGGTTATGTTCTCGATGGTGGCGCAAACGTAGATGTTTTGGTTGGTTTTTTAAAGAATTTCAACTTTTCTATACAAAAAAAAGATACGGCTAATTTAATAAAAAAGTACTTCTCCAATCATTCACAAATTCCCAAAATACAGGCACTTGTAGATAGGGTTCTTTCGCGTGCCGGCATACATCAGGAGGATTATTTTTTAAATAAAATAGGTCTTGAGGTTGGTGGGCCTAGTGAAATATTTAGCAGTATGATTCCTGCATACCAAGATGCAAAAAAAATAGATGGTATTAATTTTTCAGAACATACACTTTGGGATTCAAGAGAAAGTGGCGCTAAAAAATATAAGTACTTTTCTGATAAAAACGGAGATCAATATACATCTGAAGCAACGAATCTTTCTTTCATAGAAGACAATGTTTATGATTTTCTTTTAGCGTCACATGTTTTAGAACACATTGCTAATCCAATGAAGGCTCTAGTGGAATGGGTTAGAGTTGTAAAGGCTGGGGGTCGTCTGGTTATAGTTGTTCCAAACAAAAATGAGTGTTTTGATCACAATAGATCATACACTTCATTTACTCATGTAATGAATGATTTTTTGACAGATGTTGGAGAAAATGACTTAACTCACCTTAATGAGATTCTGGAAAACCATGATCTTACCATGGATCCTCCGGCCGGCAACTTTGACCAGTTCAAAGATAGAAGTTTAAATAATTTATATAATCGAGCCTTGCACCATCATGTTTTTTCTTTGGAACTATTACAGGAATTATGTAATTTTTTAGGTTTGTATATAGAAAGAAGTTATGTTGAAGGAATTCACATTGTTTGCATTGTTCGAACACCGAAAGACGTTTATTTTCTAGGGACCCCTGCTAAAAATTATTTAAATTTTAAAAATGAAACTCCTGTAAAAGAAAATAGTAATGATGTCTTTAATAAAATTTGCACTGAGCTTATTTCTCAAATTCCTAACAGGTTTCCTGTGATAAAAAAAAATACAATATATAAATCATTGTTAATAGAAACAAGAATTCTTCCTCATCTTGAATTTTTAATTAAAAACACTATTCAAAAATTGGGCACTGGGTGGGGTCATATAATTTTCTGCTCCAAGGAAAATTATGCACATATTAAGAATATCTGTGATCAGATTAGCCCTAATATTGAGCTGTATATTCTTAAAAAAGTTATATTAACTAGAAATGATTACAATAACCTACTCTTAGATCCAGAATTTTGGGACAATATTCATTGTGAAAAAGTACTCGTGTATCAATCAGACACTTTTTTGTTTAAGATTCTTGACTCTAAATTTTTAGATTGGGATTATGTTGGATCCTCCTGGGCATACAGAGACAAGTTTGCAGAAATGCAGTCTATACAAAATGTTCATGATTTATTTGATCTAGAGGGTCATTTGTATGTGGGTAATGGAGGTTTGAGCCTTAGATCTATAGATATGATGAAATTTATAACAGAACAGTATTCGCAGAATTCAAATTATTCAGTGGGAATAGTTTCTGATTTGGATCATCCTCCAGAAGATGTTGTCGTATCAGCTTTGGCTTTGAAATCTAAGTTGTATAAAATTGCACCTATTGAAATATGTAATGAGTTTAGCTTTGAGTCTGTGTATCAAAAGGATACATTTGGGTGTCATCAGCCCTTTTCCTATATGCCAATTGAGCATCTTCCTTTAAAATCAAAATATATGAAAAGTATAGGTAAGACCACTCCTCAGGGGCCACTTGTTTCTATTGTTACTGTTGTATACAACATAATAAGTAATGGTAGGGAAAAGTATTTTCGTCAGTGTATAGAGTCTGTGCGCTCTCAGATTTATGACAATGTTGAGCATGTTATTATTGATGGGGGATCTACAGATGGTACTGTAAATTTGATAGAAGAATATTCTGAAAAAGGATGGGTCTCTTTTATTTCTGAACCTGACTCAGGAATCTATGATGCTATGAATAAGGGGGCTCATATTTCTAAAGGTGTATATATTTCCTTTTTGAATTCTGATGATTACTATCAAAATTCATCGACAATTAGTTTGTCAGTCAAAGAATTAGAAGAAAAATTAGTGGATTTTTCTTATGGTAAGGCTATCTATCTTTATGAAGATGGGACCATTTGTGATGATCATCCACACACAAATCCAAATATTAAAGAAGTGTTCTCTCATATGCCATTTTGTCACCAAACAATGTTTGTGAGAAAAGATGTTTTTAATAAAAGCGGTTTTTTTGACACGAAATATAAAATAGCTGGGGATTATGATTTCACTCTCAGAATTTGCCTTGCTAATCATACGTCCGTATTCATACCTCATGAATTGGTTACATTTCGTTATGGTGGATTTTCTACACAAAAGGATTTGCTTGAGAAAATTGCAAGCGAAATAGCTATGTGTCATTATTGTAATTATTCAAAAGTAGCACCTGTAACTCTGGAGGACTGTGGTAAAATTTGGGGGGCAGATATTAATCAAGTACCCAAAATTGTCATAGATAAAATTAAAAAAGAAAATAACTACTTGCGTGATTAATTCAAAATATACTTATGAAAAAAGCATTAATTTTTGGTATAACAGGTTAGGATAGTTCGTATCTTTCAGAATTGTTGCTTGGCAAATTATAAGTCAGTTTTTGTAGATGGCTATATTGTAAAATTTCGTTTTGGTGGAGTATCTGCTCTAAGCGAAAATTTTTAAATAATTAAGGATGAGGTTATGGCTTCATATTTTAAGAATTATAATATGTTGGTTACTCTTACAAAGGATAAATGTAGAAACATTTATCGTACAAATTCAAGTGGTATACCATTAAAGTTATCAGAAAAACTAAAAAATAGTAAAGATTACTTTAATTATAATCCCTATTTCAAAGATAATAATCTTATCTAAATGTATACATTGTCAAAATTGGAGTTATTTTTTATGATTATAATTCAAAAAATTAGAATTTAAAAACCCAAATATCGTCACCATGACCTGTTGAACTAAAGTATACTAATTGAAAATTGCGATTTTCTTGTAATAGACGAAAGGTTTTCGGTATACGATTTCGAGCCATACTATCAATGATAATAAAACCATTCTTTTCATTCACAACAAGTGGTAACTCAGGGGGATTTATAATTGGGGCATTAGTGTAGTAGTCAGTTGATTGTGGTGTAATAGTAAAAGCGAGCTCGCTTTTACGTCCTGTGAGTGAAATAGGAAGTAGAACACCAGGGCTTCCCATATATATATATGTCAGATGAGCGTAAGGCGATATAATAATTTCACCATCTGAAATATTTTCGCTGATATATAAATATCCTTCTTTAAAATCTGGTTGTGGTGAACTTGTATCTAATTGTGATGTTGGGTAAAAAATTGCTTGATGTGTCATTATTAAAATAATACAAAAGGTAAAAAATGCAATGGGGGATGCAATAGTATCTAAAGAATATCTTTTTACAAGAGAAGCTATTTTGTGAAAGAAATAATAAAATACATAAATACATCCAATTCCCATAAAAGGAATTAACGGTACTAAATATCTGTATTGTAGGGTTGCCCCATATGATGCAATAATGATATAGGCAATTGTCGTGGTGCCTAATAAAAGAATACCTGATACTATGTGTCGTTTTTGAAAAATAGCCAGAATAAAACCAATTAATCCAATCCCAAATATCCATGACATTTGTTCTATAATGAATTGATTATAAAATTTTATATAATTAATAATATCAAGATTTTGTAACCATGATTTCCCAACTACTATTGCACCAATGAATAGTAATAAAAATGGCCAACATTTTTTCCAGGAGATCTTTTGAATACCTAATAGTATCCATAATCCAATTACTAAAAAAAAACCTGGCAAAAAAGCAATAGCAAGATTATGGCTGAAATAAGCAAATACAAAAGAAATACTTGCAAGAAATGCATGATATATTTTTTTTTCCTGAATAAATGCAATCAAATGATCAAATGAAAGCAAAAGAAAAAATTGCAACATGATGTATCCGCGTGCTTGCCGTGCCCATGCAATTTCCCATGGAAAAAAGGCAACAAAAAATGCCGCACCTAATGCAACCCAATCATCATCAAACAATCTCTTGGTTAATAAAAAAACTATAAGAATATTGAACATTCCAAACAATGCAAAGGGTAATCTTGCACTCCATGGATTAAAGGGATCAAAGCCAAAAATTTTTATCACAGCTGTAATAATATATGAAGCTAGGGGTTGATTAGTATACATCTGTCCAGATTCTAATAATGGTTTTCCGTGTTCTAAGATTTGTTGTGCTGCATTGATGGAATATCCTTCATCTATCCATAGTGATTGTTCTCCAAGATTGTACACTCGAAAATATCCCCCAGAGACAAAAATGCAAAAGAAAATAATCATAACAATATTTTTTTTAAAAAGAGAAAAAACAGGATGCATATTTTTTGTAAATGTATTATACTATATATAGTAAGTTATTACTATATAAATAAAAAATTATCATGGTTCGTTATTTTAAAAAAGTACATCATTTTCTTATTATAAAAAAACAAAGTTTTATTGCTATTCTGGTTATTGGATTGGTGGTTAGTTCGGGTGTTGCATTCGCTCAATTTGCAAGACAAACAGGAGTTGTTGGTTGGGGATATGGATATGGATATGGGTACGGATATGGATACGGATGGGATGGGGGAAATTTTGCAGGGAATAGAAAAGTAGAAGAAGGTGGTTGGGAAAATGTCGGTAGTGCAGGATTTTCTGCAGGGGCAGCATCTTTTACCTCTCTCGCTTTTTCTTCAGATGGTATACCCTATGTTGCATATTCAGATATGAATAATTTAAGCAAAGCAACTGTCATGAAATATAACGGTGTAGCTTGGGAAAATGTCGGTAGTGCAGGATTTTCTGCAGGAGCAGCATTTTCTCCCTCTCTCGCTATTTCTTCAGATGGTATACCCTATGTTGCATATTCAGATAGTGCAAATGGAAACAAAGCAACTGTCATGCGCTACAATGGTTCAGCATGGGAAAACGTTGGAATTGCAGGATTTTCTGCAGGGGTAGCATCTTCTCCCTCTCTCGCTATTTCTTCAAATGGTATACTCTATGTTGCATATTCAGATATGAATAATTTAAGCAAAGCAACTGTCATGCACTACGATGGTATAACATGGCAAAATGTTGGTATTGCAGGATTTTCAGTTACCGAATCAGCATCTCTCTCTCTCGCTCTTGATTCAAGCAATATTCCGTATCTTGCGTATGCTGATGGTATTGGACCAATAAATAAAGCAACCGTCATGAGATATAACGGATATACATGGGAGAGCGTTGGGATAAGACAATTTTCTGCAGGGCCAGTATCTTTTACCTCTCTCGCTCTTGATTCAAGCAATATTCCCCATGTTGCATATTCAGATATAAATAATTTAAGCAAAGCAACTGTCATGCGTCACAATGGTTCAGTATGGGAAAACGTTGGAACTGCAGGATTTTCTGCAGGAGCAGCGGTTTCTCCCTCTCTCGCTATTTCTTCAGATGGTATACTCTATGTTGCATATTCAGATTGGGGAAATTCAGGCAAAGCAGCTGTCATGCGCTATAATAATACTAGTTTAGTATGGGAAAACGTTGGAACTGCAGGATTTTCTGCAGACCGAGCATCTTTTACCTCTCTCGCTTTTTCTTCAGATAATAGGCCCTATGTTGCATATTCAGATGATGCAAATTCAAGAAAAGCAACTGTTATGCAGTTTCATGAATCAGAGGCTCGTGCAGATCAATACAGTTACGGATACGGTTATGGATACATGAACTCAAATTCTTCAAGTAGTTCCAATATTTCATGGGACCCAGCCAATAATTATTATCAAGTATCTGCCTCCTCGATTGGTTTGCCAATTGTTGATGCAGGTATTCTTGTGCCAAATACAGGTAGTGTATATAGCGCAACGACTGCCACATTCAAGTTCAGTCTCCTCGCTCTTTCAGATGCGCTTAACGCTGTTTTTATTAATTCTAATACGGTCTTTTCAACTGGCGGAACTTTTAATATTTCAGATTTGAGTTTTTCTGACCTAGGATCAGCTTCAATCTCAGGACAAGATTTTATTAACGGACTAAACTTTGGTTTACCGGAAATGAATCTAACATCTGATCAAGGTGTAACAATTTCAGTATATGTAGGAACTTCATACAATAGTGAAACACTTAACGTCTATCACAAATCACCAGAGTCTTCCTCATGGAGCTTGCTTACAACATGTCTAGTCGGACAAATCTCATCAGGTTACTGTACCTTCACTACAACTTCTTTCTCGTCATTCGCCGCAACTCAACCAACAACGACGACATCATCAACAGGTGGGTCATCAGGTGGATATATCCCTCCACAACAACCATCACCTACACCTACAACAACGTCAAAAGTATGTATCGAATCTTCATACAATCACAGTCGTACTCTCAAAGAAGGTACAAAAGGAGCTGATGTACGAGCACTTCAGCAAGTACTTGTTGACTACGGATATCTAGGAGGTACTGTTGATGGAGATTTTGGTATTACAACAAAACTGGCAGTGCAGAAAATTCAAATAGAGCTTTCGCTTAATTCAGATGGGGTTGTAGGATCACAGACGGGACTTATTGTTGAACTTCTTGCACATTGTGGAGAGCTCGTCGATGTCGAAAATCTACCAGAAATACTGCCAGCCGTAGAAGATGACAATTACAAGGAAATTCAAAACGCTTTAGAAATCTATACTGACCTTGTCGAGATAGAGGAAGAATCAACAGCTCCATTAACATTCGAACCAATCATTCAAGAACAAGATACAAAAGACTCTTGTACGAAATGGTGGTTCATGTGTTGGTACTGGTGGGTATTAATTTTCATTGGAGTTGCTGGTACCTATTGGAGAGTGAGAAAGGTCTAAGGTATTAAACAAAAATAGCGATTAACGCTATTTTTGTTTGTGTTTATTTATAAAATCTGTACACTGTGGTATGTGTTTATAAATATCAAATGAATAAGGTAGAGCTTGCTTGCTTTATGAAAGAGAAATATGATGCAATTTTATATTAAATGAGCACTATTATATTGTTATTGACGAAAAAAAGCAGATATAATATATGTGGCACTGTTTATTTCTGAAATATTTTCTTAGGTAAAAGAAAATATTGATAAAGTATTTGTTATTGAATTATTATTTTAAAAAATTATTGCGCATATGTTGGGGAAATATATAAAGAGTATTGTGTACGGAGGTCTTGATGGAATTATTACCACATTTGCAGTAATTGCCAGTGCTGTGGGTGCTGGGGCTCCAGCGGGATTAATTATTGTATTGGGTTTGGCAAATTTATTAGCTGATGGTGTTTCTATGGGTGCGGGAGATTATCTATCTTCACGAGCAGAAGAAGATTACGAACGAGCATCTGGCGAAAAAGAAGAAGATAGAACTCATTTTATGATTCCATTAAAAAATGGAATGGCTACATTTCTGTCATTTTGTTTCTTTGGCTTTATGCCATTGATTGTATTTTTGGTAGCACGATGGTTTCCATGGTTATCCTTTGATAGTTTTACGATAGCTTCGGTATGTACAGGTCTTACGTTGGTAATATTGGGTTTATTAAAGAGTAAACTGTCAGGACACGGCATTATTGCATCTATTTTTGAGACATTGTTCGTAGGTTCATTTGCTGCATTAGTTGCATATGGTGTTGGGTCGCTGTTATCTGGATTGGTAATTTAATAAAAAAAGAAGAAAATAAAAACGAGAGGATATAAAATACCTCTCGTTTTTACTTTCTTGGATTATTTACTATTTTTTTATAAAAAATCATATTTTACGGCTAGGGGTGGTATTTTTCTGGAGTATCGTTTGATGTTCATTGGTTTTCGTTTCGTAATGGTATAAATGGGGTAAAAAACTTGTTGAATACTTGCATACTTTGTATACTGTATATATAAATTGTGCACTGTTTCGTGAAAAAATTTAAAGAAGTGTTCGCCTATATATTATTAGTTTTTATTTGTGTATATCTTTTATGTCTTCAGAAAAAACCAAAGTAATTCTTGACAATATCCAAAAAAGAAATGGAGAAATTGTATCTTTTGATAATGATCGCATAACTCATGCAATCATGAAGGCAATGCATTCCGTAGGAGAAGGTAGTGAAGATGATGCAAAAAAGATAACTGAAAGAGTTGTACATAAATTAATTGAATCTGCGGCAGCTCAGGGTGTTACTGACTGTATTTCTCATGTAGAAATTGTTCAAGATTATGTTGAAATGGTATTAATTGAGCTTAATTTTGCAAAAACAGCAAAATCTTATATTCTTTATCGTCAACAACGTGCCGAAGAACGAAAAAGAGACATTTTTAAAAAACGCGTATATCTAAAACCTTATGAATATCCAGAATTGTATGAATACTTACATGCAATTCGACATTCATATTGGATTCATACAGAATTCAATTTTGTGAGTGATGTACAGGATTTCAGAGTTAATGTAAGCGAAAAAGAAAGAAACGTTATAAAAAATTGCATGCTTGCGATTGCTCAGATAGAAGTTGCAGTAAAAACATTTTGGGGTGATTTGTATAAAAAAATGCCAAAACCAGAGATTGGTGCAGTTGGCGCAACATTTGCGGAAAGTGAAGTTCGCCATACTGATGCTTATTCTCATTTGCTTGAAATATTGGGGTTAAACGAAGAATTTCAAAATATTCAGAATTTCCCAGCATTGATTAATCGTGTTTCTTATCTTGATAAAGCTTTGAAAAACGCACGCAGTGATGACAACAGAGAATACAGTCAATCTATTTTATTATTCGCATTATTCATTGAACACGTTTCATTGTTTTCTCAGTTTTTGATTATGATGTCCTTTAATAAGCATAAAAACTTATTCAAAGGTATTTCAAATGCCGTCGAAGCAACTTCAAAAGAAGAACAAATACACGGTTTATTTGGTATTGATCTTATTCTGATTATCAAAGAAGAACATCCCGAATGGTTTGATCAAGAATTTCATGATCATGTTGTTTCATTGTGTTACGAAGCGTTCGAGGCAGAAAAGGTTGTGGTTGATTGGATTTTTGAAAAAGGAGAATTAGATTTTATGCCAAAAGTAGTTGTACTTGAGTTCATCAAACAAAGATTTAATAATTCTCTAGAAAGTATAGGTATACAAAAGATTTTTGCTACTGATGAGACCTTCTTAAAAGAATCCCACTGGTTCTATGATGAGGTAATTGCTACAAAACATGGTGATTTCTTTAACAAGAGGTCTATCAATTATAATAAAAAGAACAAAAGTATTACCAGTGAGGATTTATTTTAATTATTCATTATTTATATTAAAAACATATGTATTGGCTTAACGAAAACAGTAGAAAATTTTTAGCAAAAGGATATTTGCGTAATGGTGTTACCGCTGAAGAGCGTATCAGAGAAATTGCAGATATTGCAGAAAAATATCTTAACAAACCAGGTTTTTCTGATAAATTTTATGATTACATGTCACGAGGATTTTATTCTTTAGCATCTCCTGTATGGTCAAATTATGGATTGACTCGTGGTTTGCCTATTAGTTGTTTTTCTAGTTATATTGCCGATGATATGTCCCGTATTTTATATACTCATGGTGAGGTGGGTATGATGACAAAATACGGTGGTGGAACAGCTGGACACTTTGCTGGATTGCGCCCTCGTGGATCTACTATTGCTGATAATGGTCAATCATCAGGAGCAGTTCATTTTATGGAACTATTTGACAATCTTATCAATATTGTAAGCCAGGGTTCGGTACGACGTGGACACTTTGCTCCGTATTTGCCTGTCGAACACAAAGATATCGAAGAATTTCTTGATATTGGTACAGAGGGTAATCCTATCCAAGAATCAACATATGCGGTTACAGTTACTGATAATTGGTTGCAGGAGATGATCGATGGTGATAAAGATAAACGAAGAATTTGGGCAAAGGTAATTCAAAGACGAACAGAGATTGGTTATCCTTATATTCTTTTTTCAGATACAGTAAACAATAATACCGTTGATGTGTATAAAGACAAAGAAATGAAGATTCACGGTAGTAATTTATGTTCAGAAATATGTCTACCGACCAGTGATGATATTTCATTTGTATGCTGTTTGTCATCTATGAATTTGGCACATTATCACGAATGGAAAGATACTGATGCTGTTGAAACATTGGTTATGTTTTTGGATACAGTAATATCAGACTTTTTGGTTCGATTAGAATCATTACGAGACAGTTCTGATCCTCAAAAACAATCTGCTTTTTATTTTATGCAACGAGCATATAAATTTGCAAAAGAACATCGTGCATTGGGATTAGGGGTATTGGGATGGCATTCATTTTTACAAGAAAATAATATTGCATTTGAAAGTGACAAGGCTGCACATCTTAATGAAGAGATATTTAAATTTATCAAAGAGCGTGCTTATCAAGCATCTGAACAATTGGCAAAAAATTATGGTGAACCAGAAATATTAAAAGGATATGGTCGTCGCAATACAACATTACTTGCCGTCGCCCCGACAACATCGTCAGCATTTATTTTGGGTCAGGTATCACAGAGTATTGAACCGTTTATGTCGAATGCCTTTGTAAAAGATGTCGATAAAATGAAAGTCACTATTAAAAATCCTTCACTGGAAGCATTGTTGGAAGAAAAAGGATTAAATACTACTGAGATGTGGGATAATATTCGAGATAACGATGGTTCGGTGCAACATTTGGATTCATTAACCAATCATGAGAAAATGGTATTTCGTACTTTTAGTGAACTTGATCAAAAAATTATTATTGATCAGGCTGCTACTCGTCAGAAATATATTGACCAAGCTCAATCATTAAATATTATGATTGACCCTACTGTTTCTACAAAAGATTTAAATTCTTTGTATTTATATGCTTGGGAAAAAGGTGTCAAGACACTCTATTATCAACACAGTATGAATGCCGCACAACAATTCGGACGCAAGAAATTACAGGAAATGGAACACAGGAAAAAAGAAGCTGAAGGTATAAAAATTCAACCCCCTACAAATGATGAAAATGTATGCATCAGTTGTGAGGGGTAAAAAGAAATAGAGAAAAAACACCTCGCATGAGGTGTTTTTTATTGGTATAATAGAAGTATGCAAGATACATTAAAACTTGGTATTTCTGGAATTCGGGGGATTTGGGGTACGTCATTAACGCCAGAGAATACAGAACAATTAATAAAAATATTTTTAGACGTTGTACGGCCGAAAAAAGTAATTTTAGGGACTGATACACGTCAGAGTCGTAATGAGATTTCTAAAATAGTTATAGATGCATTGCAAAAATTTGGGTGTCAGATAATTGACTGTGGTATTATCGCAACTCCAACACTTGCATATACCGTACGCACTGAATTTGCGGATGCGGGAATTATGATTACTGCCAGTCATAATCCGGCTCCGTGGAATGGTTTAAAATTTTTTACTCCTGAGGGACTTTTTCTGGATCCCTCTTTGATGAATAAAATTATTCATCAATATGAATCAGATATACACCACTTGCAAGATGGCACTCAAGGGGTTGTTACAAAAAAAGATGATGCTGGAAAAAAACACGTTGATAAAATTCTGAATTATATTCAAGTTAATATAATAAAAAATGCAAAATTAAAAGTCGTCATAGATATTGGGAATGGTTCAGGAATTGATGCAAGTGGATATATAATGGAACAATTAGGGACTGATGCAATATATCTTCATGAAAAAATTGATGGAGTATTTGAGCGAAACCCAGAACCTTTGCCAGAATTTTTAGAAGTATTAGGAAAAAAGGTTCGCGATATTGGTGCGCGTGTTGGTTTTGCTCTTGATCCAGATGCAGATAGATTAGCTATCGTTGATGAACAGGGGAAACCTATTGGAGAAGAATATACATTGGCATTGACTATGCGTCATTATCTTGGAACCCATATTCAAAAACAATCTGGTATTGTAGTTACTAATCTATCGACATCAAAAATGTTTGACGATGTAGCAAATGAATTTACCTGTTCCATTATACGAACACAGATTGGAGAAATTAATGTTGCCAATGCAATGTTAAAAAATAAAGCTATATTTGGTGGAGAAGGAAGTGGTGGAGTTATTTGGCCTGAGATAGGGTATGTTCGAGATTCTCTTTCAGGAATGGCACTGATTTTAGAACTTCTTGCTGTATCTGGAAAAACTATTTCACAATTAGTTGCTGAAATTCCAAAATACGAAATTGTCAAAGATAAAATTGAAGTTACTTCACGCCAAGAGGTAGAAAGGTATCTTCAAAAAACAAAAGATAGTTTCAAAGAATATCCTATGGATATGACCGACGGTATCAAGGTAAATTTTGAAAATGGATGGCTTCATGTTCGCGCCAGTAATACCGAACCTATTGTGCGTTTTTTTGCAGAAGCACCAACAAAAGAAGAAGCAGACACGTGGATTAAAAAAATTATATAGATTATCCATTGTAGAGTAATAGACAGTATGTTATTATTTGTACATGTTACATTTTACATCTATAAAAAAATATACGTTGCCCATTTTTTTTGTTCTGATGTTATTTATGTATGGGGGTATCGTTGTTTTTGCTATTGCCCCAGGTCAAACATTAGATCCTGTTGGAGATTCCTTATGTACAGGACCAACAGATGTTAATTGTGTTATTAATCTCTATGAAAGCTTGGATTCAGATAGTGTGCTGTATCTTGATGGAAATGGTAATTTAACTACTGATACTTTGTTTACGCGAGATTCAGTAACGAATGAAACCCGTATTGGAGTTATTCAGAGTGGTGGTCTTGACTTGGCAGAATTTAAAACAGATTCAGACATTTTAGACATGGGTATCGAAGGTGTTGTTTTGTCTCGTGGAGACATAGCAGGTATAGAAGGATTTTCTTTTATGGGCGCTGTAGACTTATCTCCATTTGTTGGTATGTCTCGATTTGGTACAATATTTTACGCAGAGGATTTTGTTTCAGGCGATCAATCTATGACGCTTGTTAATCCAAACAACATACTAATTAGCTCGCAAAACTCAGCAGGGGTAACAAGAAGATTAAGTGTTGAAAGTTCCACTATTAGATTGCAGGTTGGTGATGCATCTTCTGATGATATAAGTGTTCAAGCAGATTATGGTACTGGCCCAGGTACTGGCTCAGCAAGTATGAGATATCGTAGCAATCTAACAGAAAGGCTTCTAATATTAGGCTCTGAAGGTCTACGATTTTCTTCAACAGACCCACACACCCCAGGCTTTACGTATGTGTTTCCACTTGTAGATGGAACAGTCGGACAATCAATGATTACGAATGGTGCAGGTACACTATCTTGGGGATTAACACCTGCTGGCTCACCAATAACAATTGGAACATCAGGCGACACATTGTATTCTTCAGGATTAACTGGAACAGGTCAAGGTGACACAACTATAGGTAATAATATATTCCTTGGTAACGGTGCGGGTAGTGCTGCAATTAGTGCTAGTAATTCAAACTTCTTAGGTTATGAATCTGGACTGGGTGCATCTGGTGCATCCAACTCTAACTTCTTTGGTCAGAGTGCAGGAAATGGTGCAACCAACGCCGCCTTTTCTAACTTCTTGGGTTTCAATGCAGGAAATGGTGCAACCACCGCCGCCTTTTCTAACTTCTTTGGTTCCGGTGCAGGAAATGGTGCAACCAACGCCGACGTCGCCAACTTCATCGGGCTCAATGCAGGAAATAATGCAAGGTTCGCCTACTCCTCCAACTTCATTGGTTTTAATGCAGGACTTAATGCAACGTTCGCCTCCTTCGCTAACTTCTTTGGTTCCGGTGCAGGAAATGGTGCAACCAGCGCCTCCAACTCTAACTTCTTGGGTAACACTGCAGGACTTAATGCAACGTTCGCCTCCTCCTCCAACTTCTTGGGTTTCAATGCAGGAAATGGTGCAACCAATGCTAATAACTCTACTTTTATTGGATATCAAGCGGGTGCTTCTAACGCTCTTGACACTGGTTCACAAAATTCAAATAACTCAATCTTCATTGGAAATAATGCAGGATATAAAGTAGCTGACTTTGGACTTGATAACTCAACTGGTGGTACATCCATCCTTATCGGTGATGACACCAGTACAGGTGGATTTTCTAACAGTATTGCAATCGGAAACTCTGCAACCAACACGGCAACCAATCAGTTCATGATAGGTTCAACTACTAGTGCCATAAACACCGTACGCATCCAAGGATCATTAATTGGTACACAATGTACCATCACTACAGGTACCGGTATCGCATGTACATCAGATGAACGATTAAAAACTAACATCGTAGACATTGATACTGCTACGATCCTAGAAAAACTCAGTAATATTCGTACCGTGAACTACAACCTCATCGGCGATCTTTCTAACAGAAACCAAGTAGGATTCTTGGCACAGAACCTGGAACAATATTTCCCAGAACTGGTAGACACCAACAGTGATGGATACAAATCAGTATACTATGCGCAGATGACTCCTATTCTTACTAAAGCAATTCAAGAGCTTGATCTGAAACTTTCAGTGATCGAATCACAAACAATTACACAAGGTGGATTTAGCGTATCGTCATTGTTTAATGGGATTAAAGATTGGTTGGGCGATATGGGAAATGGGATAGAACGATTCTTTGCAAAAGAAATCCACACAGAACAAATTTGTATCGCAAAATCTGATGGAACTGATTTTTGTATAAATGGTGACCAATTAGAATCTATAATGAATGGATCTACAAATCAAATTATTTATACATCAGGTAATAATAATCAAAATGATGCTGATGATGTAAATCATCCCATAATTAATGAACAGTCTGGCTCAGAAGAAAACATGGAAATCATCGAATCGGGTATCAATGATGATTCATCATCTGAAAATCAATCTAATTCAGAAGAAGGTAATAATATTACCGAATCTGAATCTGAAGAAGATTTATCTTCGGATGTTTCTATAGAATCAGGAGGAGATGACAATACTGGTTCAGATTCAGAAACAAATATTGATGCATAGTAATTCTTGTGGTCTATTTTGTTTTTAGATGTGCTACCTGTTGACATTTTCTTTCAGTCTGATACTATGTGTTTGCAAGCCCATATCGAGCTTGTTTTATTTTGATACACTTATGTCACGAAGCTTAAAAAAAGGACCATATATTGATGCAAAACTTCTATCAAAAATAGAAGGAAAAAAACCCTTAGAAACAGGGGTTGTTAAAACTTGGGCGCGTAGTTCAATGATTTCTCCAGAAATGGTTGGATTCACTTTTGGTGTGCATAACGGTAGAAAACATGTCGAAGTACTTGTAGAAGAAGACATGATCGGTCACCGTTTAGGAGAATTTGCACCTTCAAAGATATTCGTACGCCACGGAGGTAAAATGCAAAAAGAACTTGAGCAAAAGAAACGTGAATCAGAAATTGCATCTGCAAAAGCTGCTAAATCAAGTGGGGATTCTAAAAAGAAATAGTATATGAAAGCAATTCTAAAAAATTATCGACAATCACCACGTAAAGTCCGCCTTATTGCTGACCTTATTCGAGGTAAAAAAGTAGATGACGCCATGGTGCAACTTTCATTTGTTTCAAAACGAGCATCTTCTGCATTAATTAAGCTATTACAATCAGCTATTGCAAATGCTGCACAAAACAATGGTGTATCTCGTGGTTTGATGGTTTCTTCTATCGAAGTAAACGAAGCCCCTGTGATAAAAAGATGGCGTGCGCGTGCTCGTGGTCGTGCGGCACAAATTTTAAAAAGAAGTAGCCACATAACGTTAGTGTTGGGTGTGTCTGGCACAGATACAAATACAGTAAAAGAAAAATCAGCACCTGTGATAAAAAAAGAAGCACCTGAAGAAGCTTCTCTATCAAAAAAAACAACGTCGAAAAAAACTACAAAAAAAGTTACTAAAGAACAATAACGCTTATGTCACAAGTATCACATCCTTATTCACAACGTCTTATTATCCTTCGCGATTGGAAATCACGATGGTTTGCAGTAGGTAAAAAATACCGGGATTTTCTTCGAGGTGATGTTTTGTTGCGAGAATTTTTACATAAAAGACTTCGAGGTAATTATGTTGCTTCTGTTGATATCGAACGTAGTCGAAAATCAATGCGTGTTGCTATTGCAACTTCTCGTCCTGGTATGATTATTGGTCGCAGTGGAGAAAATATGATTCGTTTGAAAAGCGATATTATGAAAGAAATGAAGCGTAAAAAACTTCCTATTCCAGAAGAATTTAATATTGACATTATTGAAGTAAAAGAACCTGATGCAAATGCAGCGATTGTTGCTCAGATGTCAGCAGAAGCTTTGGAAAAAAGAATGCCATTTCGACGTGTTATGAAGCAAACCGCTGAAAAGGTTATGACAATCAAAGGCGTACAAGGTTTTAAAATGACATTGTCAGGAAGATTGGGTGGTGCTGAAATGGCTCGAGTTGAAAAAATTAAACGAGGTTCAACCCCGTTACAATTTTTACGAGGTGATGTTGATTATGCAACAGAAAAAGCTCATCTTCCTTATGGCGATATTGGAATTAAAGTTTGGATTTATAAAGGTGATTCTTTAGAAAAGAAAGAAAATAACGCGTAATATTAGCTTATGTTATTCCCCAAAAAAGTAAAACACAGAAAATGGCAAAGACATCGAAAAGATGTATCACTGTTGACTCCTGATACACGAGGTGTTACTCTTGCTTATGGATCTTATGGTCTAAAAGCTATGACTGCTGCTCGGGTTAAATCTAACCAAATTGAATCTGCTCGAAAAGCAGTTACCCGTATGGTAAACAAAATTGGACGTTATTGGATTCGTATATTTCCAGACAGACCAATTACATCAAAAGCTGCCGAAGTTCCCATGGGTAAAGGTAAGGGGGATCCAGATGGATTTTGTTTCGAGGTTCGACCAGGACGTATTTTGTTTGAAATAGATGGGGTCAGCAAAGAGATTGCCTATGAAGCATTAAGAAAGGCTGGAGCAAAATTACCAGTAAAAACAAAAATCGTTTCTCGAGAACTATAAATGTATGATGAAAGACCTCATAAAAAAGAAAAAAGAAGAATTAGTTACCTTATTAAATGAGAAAAGAAAAGAATTGCGAACAATAAGATTTGATATTTCAGGTAGCAAAGGTTCAAATACAAAAGCAATTCGAAATTTAAAAAAAGATGTTGCAAGAATATTAACTTTGCAAAAGTCACAAAAAGAAGCACAGGCATAATATATTTATTATTACAACAATATGAAAAAAGAAACACAAGAAAATTTAAAACAACCACTTACAAAAACATTCAAAGGTGTAGTGGTTTCTGATGTTATGGATAAAACTGTTGTTGTAAAAGTAACTCAGTTTGTAAAACATCCAAAATATGGAAAATATTACAAACGTGATAAGCGATACAAAGCTCATGATGAGGTAAATGCCTTCAAAGTGGGTGACAATGTTCTCATCGAAGAAACTCGACCATATTCGAAAGATAAAAGATTTATTGTAAAAAACACATAGGCTTATGATTCAAGTAGAAACCGTTGTAAAAATAACCGATAACTCGGGTGGAAAAATAGGAAAGGTTTTTAAAATCCTTGGTGGTTCAAAGCGCCGTTATGCTGAATTAGGTGATATTGTTGTATTGTCTGTAAAGGTTGCTGAACCTAGAAAAGGTGTAAAGAAAAAAGATGTTGTAAGAGGTGTAGTTGTTCGTCAGAGAAAAGCTTTCCGACGAAAAGACGGTTCTTATATTCGTTTTGATGACAATGCAGTTGTTCTTATTGATGCAAAAAAAGAACCTCGAGGTGGTCGCGTATTTGGACCTATCCCAAGAGAAATAGCTGAACGCGGATATCAAAAGATAGCTTCATCAGCACCAGAAGTAATTTAACGTATATGAAAATAAAAAAAGGAGACAACGTAATAGTGCGAACAGGTAAAGAAAAAGGTAAAACAGGAATTATTGCCAAAGTTTTTCGTGCAACAGATCAGGTTATTGTGGATGGTCTTAACAAGGTAAAAAAACATGTAAAGAAAACATCAACTAATAAAGATGGTGGTATTATTGAAATATCAAAACCAATGCACGCCTCAAATGTAATGATTGTTGACCCAAAGACAAAAAAAGCTTCTCGTATTGGAAAGAAAAAAGTCGGAGACTCGTATGTTCGTATTGCACGTAAAAGCGGTCAAGAAATTTAGTAATTTATTCGTTTGTACAGAGTATGGAATCATTAACACAAAAACAAAAAAACGCATTTAACATTCTCAAGGAAAAATTTGGGTATACGAATGCATTACAAGTACCAAAAATAACAAAAGTTGTTGTATCTGTAGGTACAGGTCGTGGTATGAAATCTGACAAAAATCGCAATCAATTGGTTGTTGATAGGTTGGCAAAAATCACTGGTCAGAAAGGTTCTATCCGTGGTGCAAAAAAATCTATTGCAACATTTAAAATTCGTACAGGAGATCCTATCGGTGTTATGGTTACATTACGTGGTACACGAATGAAATCTTTTTTTGATAAATTAATTAATATTGCATTACCTCGTACAAAAGATTTTCGTGGGGTAAATCGATCCAGTGTTGATGAAACTGGAAATATGACATTGGGTATTCGTGAACATACCATTTTCCCAGAAACACCAGATGAAGAAATAAAAGATGTATTTGGGTTGGCTATTACTGTGGGTACTACTGCAAAAAACAGAGAACAAGCAATGGCATATTTTGAATATTTAGGGGTTCCTTTTAAAAAAGAAGAAGAAAAGAAAAAAAGAGTTACTCGAAAGAAAAAATAATAAAAACCCCCCCATTGTGGGGGTATTTTTTATGCGAAAATATATGTAATTAATCGGTTTTTATAAGAGCGTATATTATTTGACATTCAATTAATTATGTTGTGATGGCTTGACTTTTTAATTGCAATATGCTATAATCGAACAAGTTCAGAAGTCCTGTTATGCAGGTCTTTTTTATTGGATTGCAAAGTATCTCTTTGTGCAAAAGAGAAAAATCTGTTCAATAAAAGACATCTGTTTCCCGTATGGATAGTTTTGCGAAGCTAATATCGCTAGTTATGCCTTACCAATTGCATATACGATTTGTATCTCCGGCTTATGTATTGGTTGTTGCAATCTTTTTCCTTGCTATGGGAATTGGGTTGCATGCAACTGCCGCTTTGGCGCCGGATGATGCAATGGTCATAGTGTCCGAAACACGAAAAGATGGTTCTCAAGAAGTAAATCTTGTAGATGGACTTACAGAAGAGGAACGCGCTGCATATATAGATGACTTTTTTATTCGCAAAGGAAATCTTCCTTTGGCTGGGTATGGAATTCACTTTGTACGTGCCGCTGATGCTTCTGGAATCGATTGGCGACTGTTACCTGCTATTGGATTCATTGAATCCACAGGAGGTAAATTCGCTTGTAAGAAGGTAACATATTCTGCCTTTGGGTGGGGATCATGTAAGATTTATTTTTCAAGCTATGAAGAATCTATCGAAAGGATTTCTCAACACTTGGGTGGGCATGTGGAATCTACTGCTCGATATTACAAAGGGAAAGATACGTTAAATATTTTACGTACCTTTAACCCACCATCAGTTGTCCCTGATTATGCGCAAAAAGTAATGCGTACCATGGATAATATTTTCACTGTTTCGGTTTAATACTACTACATAGCATTTATACGTAATTGCAGATACAAAAACCCCTCATTCTTATGAGGGGTTTTTGATTGCTAATTATTTTTTTGAACCAATGAAAAATACAGTAAATATTGCAAAGAAAATAATAAAAGACATGGATGGGATAGTAATCAGCCCATGAAATACATAAACATATTGTACAGTACAGGATACAGCATCTGCTACGCAGGGTAGATTTACGGCATCGCCAAACAGATTTTTCTCAAGAATCAGGTGGTATAGAGCGATAATCCCACCAATAACAGACAGCATTAATCCATATAATGTTATACAATTGTGTTTCTTTATAATGGCTATTCCAGATAAAAGAGCAATAGGGAACAATGCAATTCGCTGATACCAGCATAATCGACATGGTTCGAATCCAATAATTTCTGAATAAACAAGAGATCCTAGTACTCCACCAAGACTAATAATAAAACCAATGGTCAAATTATTATTTTGTATCCACATAATTATAGGATTTTTGGGTGATACAAAAAATAATATCAAGGTGACAAGGGATACTGCGCCTAATATTAGTACACCCATAGCCATAATAGTATCAAAGATAGGATACATGTTATTCTTCAGTGATGATTACCTCTTCGGTTGTAGTTGTTTCGGTGATGACTTCTTCTTGTCCTGGTAATACACAGCCTGTTTTTTCAGAAATTGTTTCTAATGAAATCTCACCAGTTAATCTTGATTCATCTGCAAATATCCATGTTGGATAGCTTTCGATTTTTACGTCAGTACATTCTTGTTTCTGAGAACGACTTGCTGTTGAACATTCCACATAAGGGATATCTTTTTTAGCTTTACCAAACATTTCTTTTTGGTTTTGACAGTGTCGGCACCAAAATGCTCCATAGAATTTTGCACCAGTTTCTTCAATGCATTGTGCAAATGGTGTTAATTCTGCTTCGGTATTTGCATTTTTTACTGTTGACCAGATTCCAAATCCAACACCAACAAGAAGTAGCATAATAACGATTAGGGATGTATTTGTTGAGAATTTCATAATTACTGTAATGTGTTAATATTGGTAATTATTTGATTCATAGTTGCAGTATCTACATACCCAGGTAATTCAATAAGGAAATTACCATCTTTATCTCCTAATATTGAATAAGGTGTCCCTTTGGCTCCAGAATCAACTGCTTGACCTTGTTGTACCATAATTTTTTCTGTAAAAGTTTTGTCAGTTATGCACTGTTGCAAAACATCTTTTTGTACACCAAATGTTTCTGCAAGTGCTGATATCTTTTCAATATCAAATACATTATAAAAAGATACATCCTCCATTAATGTATCTAATACGCCAAAGAATGCATCTTCACCCCCTAGACTGCCTACACATTCTACGGCTTCTGCTTTTTGACGTGCAAATGGATGTAATGAATCTACTGGGAAATGTCGATATACCCACGCTACGTTAGTATTTTCTGAAATAGTTTCTTTCATTGTTTTGTGAAATTCACGACAAAATGAGCAATCAATATCAGAATATTCATAAAGAATGATTTCCGCGTCTTTATTACCACGAACATAATCATCTTTTTGAATTTCCAACATTACTGAAACTTGTTTTTTATGAAGCTCATCAGGTGTTAATTCTTTCTTTAAAGATCCTCCATTTGTAAAGAATACAGTAATTGCGATAATAATACTGCCTATAATAACCGCAGCTGGGGTATTTAGGGTAAATGTTTGTTTTTGTGTTTCTGGTTCCATATATAAAATCTTACTAATAAGTGGTTAAATTATATCATAAAATCAAAACAGACCCAAAGAAAGTCTTGTTTGATTTGCCTCATGAAAATAGAGCTTATAAAATCTATCCCCGTAGGTTTTTTATTAGTTGCTTATTAAATGTTGAGGTGGTTCCTTAATATGGTAACTTATTTAATATATCTCGATATCTGGAGATAAATCAATTTTCATTACTCTAATCTTGTTTACAAAAATCACTGGAGCTTTATTTGTATATTCCACCTCGCCACCTCTTTTTTGAAATACATTCTTATGGAAAATATATACATATCCAAAGGATTCATCATTTAGTTGTTCAACAAAATCTTTTTTCGCGTGTAGCGTTAAGGATATCTAACCATCTTTAATGGTATTTAATACCTCCACTCAAAGCTTCTTCTTTTGTAAGACTAATCTCTTCTGGACTACATCCAATAGCTAATGAAATCCCTGCTTGTTTGAAGCACCATTGGTGTCTTTGATTTCTTTGAATGTGTTTTCTAAATTTTTCATATTACTTGAATGTGTTTATTCTAGCACGGATAGTTTCAGATACATGTAAATATTCGTGTTTCGAAAGATGTTTTGCAGCAACATCTGAAAGCGTGGTGAGGCCGTTAAGATTAAGGGGTCCTTCATGTTTCGATAGATGTTCTGCTGCAGCATCTGAAAGTGTGGTGAGGCCGGAAAGACCAAGGAATCCTTCATGTTTCGACAGATGTTCTGCCGCAGTATCTGTGATTGTGGTGAGGCCGCGAAGAAAAAGGTTTCCTTTGTATTTCGACAGATGTTCTGAAATCAAAGGGGTGATAAATGTTAGATGTTTATGATTATTAAAATCACCACCTTGTATTTCTTTAAAAATCTCCAAGTTTCTCTTGAAATCTGGAATGTTCTCAGTTTCTGCAACAGACATTGTAATACCACCAACATTAATTGATAGAGTTCCAATTGCAGTAGTGAGACCACTTAGGGTTGATTCTGTGATTGGTCTGTCATGGGTGATGGCGTCGTGTAGAGTATCAAGTGATTCTGTGACTTCTGTAGTTTTCTTATCAACAACCATTTCTAATCCATGCTTATTTGAAGCACTATTGGTGTCTTTGATTTCTTTGAATGTGTTTTCTAAATTTTTCATATTACTTGAATGTATTTATTCGAGCATGAATAGCTTCAGATACATATAAATCTTCATGTTTCGAAAGAAATTCTGCTGCAATATTTGTGATTGTGGTGAGGCCGTTAAGCCAAAGGCTTCCTTCATGTTTCGACAGATGTTCTGCTACAGGATTTGAAAGTATGGTGAGGCCGGAAAGATCAAGGTCCCTTTTGTGTTTTGACAGATGTTCTGCTGCAGAATCTGAAAGTGTGGTGAGGCCGGAAAGATTAAGAGTTCCTTTATGTTTCGACAGATGTTCTGCAGCAATATCTGAAAGTGTGGTGAGGCCGGAAAGATCAAGGCGTCCTTTGTGTTTCGAAAGATGTTCTGCTGCAATATCTGAGATTGTGGTGAGACCATAAAGATAAAGGTCCCCTTCGTGTTTCGACAGATGCTCTGCTGCAACATCTGAGATTGTGGTGAGGCCGTTAAGAGAAAGGCCTCCTTCGTGTTTCGAAAGATGTTCTGCTACAGGATTTGAAAGTATGGTGAGGCCGGAAAGATCAAGGTCCCTTTTGTGTTTTGACAGATGTTCTGCTGCAGAATCTGAAAGTGTGGTGAGGCCGTAAAGATAAAGGTTTCCTTCGTGTTTCGATAGATGTTCTGCTGCAGTATTTGAAAGTGTGGTGAGGCCTTCAAGCCAAAGGGTTCCTTTGTATTTCGAAAAATGTTCTGCTGCAATATCTGAAAGCATGGTGAGGCCGGAAAGACTAAGGTCTCCTTCGTGTTTCGACAGATGTTCTGCTGCAGTATCTGAAAGTGTGGTGAGGCTGTTAAGATAAAGTTCTCCTTTGTGTTTCGACAGATGTTCTGCAGCAATATCTGAAAGTGTGGTGAGTCCGTTAAGATTGAGGTCTCCTTTTTGTTTTGACAGAGATTCTACAATCAGAGGGGTTATAAAGGTTAGCTCATGAGAATTACTAACATCACCATTTTGTATTTCTTTAAAAATCTCCAAGTTTCTCTTGAGGTCTGGAATCTTCTCAGTTTCTGAAATAGACATTGTAATACCACCAACATCAATTGATAGAGTTCCAATTGCAGTGGTGAGACCAGTCAGGGTTGATTCTGTGATTGGTCTGTCATGGGTGATGGCGTCGTGTAGAGTATCAAGTGATTCTGTGACTTCTGTAGTTTTCTTATCAGCAACCATTTCTAATCCATGCTTTTTTGGAGCATTAGTAGGATCTTTGATTTCTTGAAATGTGTTTTCTAAATTTTTCATATTACTTGAATGTATTTATTTAGACTATGTTTTTGGTCATTGATGATTTGATTTGTTTTTGCTTCTTTGAAGGTATCGGTGATTTCAACATTACCGTGACCATCTTGTCGTGCAATTCGTTGTTCTAAAAGAAACGTAGACTCTGGTATGTTTTCTGATATGGTTTATTGTGCTCTCGATAGGAATCGAACCTATATTTTAACTTCCGCAAAGTCATGTCCTATCCATTGAACGACGAGAGCTGTATTCGCTTGTAGTTTATAGCATTGATTCTGAATTTTAGCAATAGATTGCTAAATGTTCAAATAATGCATAATTCTGTGAATTATGGGTGTCTGCATATGTTCCTGGGGAATAAATTCCTGAAATATCTCATGAATATCGTCTAATGCAATAATATCTATATTGATAGGAATAATAATTAATGGAGAAATGCCCTCTTTTAAAACAATGAACAGAGAGGTTTCTTCTTTGTAATCATGAATATCATAAGCGTGAATATTTTCAAAAGGATACAATTTGTTATTGATTTTTATTCCATCCTCGTTCACGGCTATGTTTAATGTAATAGGGGGATGAAATGTATATAACAATATCGTGAATGCAATAATAACAATCATGATACCAATTAGTGCGTTTCCAATTATTATGGCTATTACAATTCCAGCAATCGTTGTCAAACCCAGACCCCAATACCAATCTTTTGTACGCGGACGATGTACATGTTCTAATGTTTTCCAAGAAAGTAATGTTGGTTTGCGAGACTTTTTTTCCATATGCATATAGTATACCACAGGCACAAAAGATGCATAGAGGAAAAAAGATTTTTTACACAGATGCAGATATTCCTGCAACATAACCAGTGGTCCAACATAATTGTAGGGAATATCCACCCGATGGGCGGTTTACATGTAATAAATCTCCAGTCACAAAAAGGTTAGAAATCTTTTTTGATTGCATTGTCCTTGTATCTATTTCAGACATAGGAATCCCTCCATCTGCAATGACTGCACGGTCAAAACCCATCAATCCTACAATCGTCACCTTTAATCCTTTTAATAAATCAATAATCATTCGACGTTCTTCTTTGGTGATACTGTGCACCTTTTTATCTATATCAAATTCTTCAGATAATAATTTTATAATCAGTGCGTGCATTCCATCTGGTGTAATTTCTTTTGCTATGTTTTTAAAAGATTTATTTTTATTTTGATCAAAAGTTTTTATAAGTTGTTTATCCAAAGATCCAATCTCAGTATCAGGGTACATGTCAATTATTGCAGTTACTTCACCTGTATGTAATAAATCCCCAACCTGTTTCGAAGAATTGAGAATTAATGGAGATGATAACCCAAAATGAGTAAATAAAATCTTTCCTTTTTTGGTAAAAGCTTTTTTATTATCTACAAAAAAAGTGATTTTCATAAATGATAATGATACACCAGAAATATCGGCAACCCATGATTCCTTTGTTTGTAATGGGACAATGGACGGTGTTGGTTTGTGTACGGTGTGCCCCAGATCTGACAGCCAATGAAATCCATCTCCCGTTGAACCAGTTTCTGGTTTAGAATATCCTCCTGTTGCAAAGATGTAATTTTTGGCATAATAGTGATTACCATACTTGTCTTCTATATGATGAATAAGATTATTTTCTTTATGAATTTTTATGATAGGAGAATTTGTAATAATTTCAACATTATTTTTTTCTAAAAATCTCACCATTGCGTTGTATACATCGATGGCTTTTTGTGTAGCAGGAAATGCACGTTTTCTGGCTTCGATAACAATATCCAGATCAAATTCTTTGAAAAAAGAAAAAGTATTTTGTACTCCAAATTTAGCAAATGCGGAATAGAGATGTTTTTTTGCATCGCCATAATATGACAAAAATATATGTTCATCATATTCAGCATTAGTGATATTACATCTGCCACCTCCAGTGATTTTTAATTTTTCACCTAGATTTTTATTTTTCTCAATCAAGAGCACTTTTTTCCCTGTGGTCCCGGCAGATCCAGATGCCATCATGCCGGATGCGCCTCCTCCAACAACAATAACGTCGTATAGGGTATTTTTTGTACGTGTATTCATAGATGTGTGATAATCATATTCTATCAAAAATGAGCGGTAAAAGATATATAAACACAAAGAACATTCATTATAATCTTTTGAGTTTTAATAGGTGAATATGAAAATGACCGGGTACCGTTCTTCCCTTGGGTAGGTTTTCATAAAATACATCATAGGATTCTGCAATATGGGTTTTTTTTAATAAAGATAATTCTTTGAGTTCTTCTTGATTCAGAAGGTCCCAATCAAAAACCGCGGGTCTTCGGGTAAAGAGCATATCGTGCTGTATTGAAACCGCATCATAAGGGAAATCATTAGGAATAATCATCCAATGGTCAAAGACTTCGATAGCATCTTTTTCTGTAGGTGAAAATGGGGGATATAATTCTGAATTTTCTGCTCGGAGTTTCCGTTGTTCAAGATAGTGCGCTTCTGTTTTTGGGCTTCGTAAAAGGGTTGTTGGTAGATGATCTTTTTGCATGAGATATATCATAAATGATTTTTAACAAAAGGAAAAGGTCTAATTATAGGAAAAAGATATCAAAAATGATAAGATTGAAATATGAAACAAATAATACTCATTCATGGATTACCAGAAAAAGAAGAGGTTTTGGGTGATGTGTGGCCGTCGCCATCAAATGCGCATTGGTTTCCCTGGATACAAAAACAGTTAACCCGTCAGGATATTTTGTGCCAAACATTAGAAATGTCCAAATCTTATAATCCCACATATTCAGAGCATGAAAGGATATTGAATCAAATGGAAATCTCAGATGAGACTACTCTGGTGGGCCACAGTTGTGGTGGTGGTTTTCTATTAAAATACCTTTCAGAGTATAAAGATATACAACCTAAAAAATTAATTCTCGTTGCTCCTTGGCTGGATCCAGAGGGTTATTTAAAAGAATTAAACCCGGAGTCAGATTATTTCGATTTCACTCTTGATTCAACATTGACACAAAGAATGGATATACACTGTATGTATTCAATCGATGATGATGTAATTACGACAGAATCAATAGGAAGAATTCAAAGAGAATTACCCCAAATAACCATGCATGTATTCACTGATAAAGGTCATTTTACTGAGCCAGCTTTAGGAACAAAAGAATTTCCAGAATTATTGGAATTGATTTTAAAATAAAAATGGCAACATACGACGCAACAACCAAAGATAACAAATGTATATTCTGTGAAATAGCACAGGGTTGTTTTGATACGCCTGGTATTTTTTGGCAGGACAACGAGCATGTGGCTTTTCTTTCAATAGATCCAAATACAGAAGGTTTTTCTTGCGTCATTCCAAAAGATCATTACGGGAGTGATATTATGAAAATGCCAGACGATGCTTTACAGAAACTGATTCTTGCAAGCAAGCATGTCGCAGGAATTTTAGAGAACTATTTCGACGATACGGGACGAGTCGGCGTTATTATGGAAGGTACAGGAATAGATCATGCCCATGTTAAACTAGTACCTATGCACGGAACAGAAAATCTAAAACATGGAGAATGGCAACAAGTACTCTCCGGGAAAGAATTTTGGTTTGATAAATACGAGGGCTGGATTTGTTCAGGTGGTGGACCAAAAGCTGATCTTGAGAGCCTTTCTATTCTTGCAGAAAAATTAAAAACAAGTCAAAAATAATCTATGAAAACCATTCTAAAAATTATTGATAAAATAAAGAAAATTCATCCCCAAATACGTACATATCATATTGAAGAGGGGTTGGTGCTGTTTCTCTTAATTATGGTTGGTATTTTCGCTGGAAAAGGTTTATTAGAATGGATTGGTGTTTTGGCTGTATTTTTTACTTTTAAACACACTATAATTAGTGAAAGACTTCAAGAGGCAGAAGCAGAAAGGGCTATAAAAGATGGTTTACATACGGTAACCGTAGAATGTTATCCCAAATTAGGTCAGAATTTTCTTATAAAAGAATGTTTATGGTTCGTGTACTTTATATTTCTTGGGGCATGGTCAGCATTAGCTGGTGTTGGTATTTTTTTGTTATATCCTGTTTGGAGAAAACAGTATCGTAAACACAGACCATTATCAGAAAGACCAGAAAGAAAAAAGAAATAATAGAATTATTGTAAAAAGTATATTGGATCAATATCAATTAATTTGGTATAAGATTGAAACTCAAGAAGGGGATTCATCTTTTTGATATATAAAAGAGGATGAAAGCATTGAACAATTTTTTTGTTACGTTAAAAAATGAATGACTGTTGAAATTTATTTGACATATACCCCCTTAGGGGTATATGCTATATTCATGCATACTAATAAGCAAAAACTTATCCGTCGTCTTAAGATTATCGAGGGACAAATTAGAGGCCTTCAAAAAATGATTGATGCCGATACTTACTGTATTGATGTTATTACGCAAACTTCCGCCATCAAGCAAGGGCTTTCAAGTATTGAGGACATACTCATGGAGGGGCATCTTGGTCATTGTGTGGTCGATCAGATCAAAAAAGGTCAAACCGAAAAAGCGACAAAAGAAATCCTCAAAGTTTATCAGCTTAAGCGAAAATAAAATATGACCACTCCTAAAATATACAAAATCAAAGGAATGCACTGCGCCTCATGTGCTGGGATTATTGAAAAAACTTTTAAAAAAATTGATGGGGTCGCATCAGTAGAAGCAAATTATGGAACGGAATCAGTAAAAGTTTCTTTTAATGAATCAAAAACCAACCCACATCACCTGTCTGAACAAATAGAAAAGCTTGGATATTCGTTAGAGATACCTACGGCTGAAAGTATGGGTATGTCTAATGAAGAACACGCTGGGCATCTAGGGCTGAATCAATCAAAAAAAGAAAAACTAGCTGAAGTGTCTAGTCAAAAATCTTTAGTTATCTCCGCTATACCTCTGGCGATTTTTGCTGTATTCGTCATGGGTTGGGACATTCTTGTGGAATATAATCTTGCCCCTGCAATGAGTTATACGCTTAAGGAGTTTTTTCATCACCTTCTTCCAATCTTTGCTACCTATATTCTTTTTGTTGTCGGCAAGCCATATTTACTTGGATTTTATAGATTTTTGCGATATGGCAAAGCAAATATGGATACTCTTATTGGAATTGGGACCGTTGCTGCATTTTTATATAGTTTTGCAGTTAGTGCTTTTGAAGATGTACTCCGTCCGTTCATGAATGTTGATCATCATTATTATGATGTTACAATTGTTGTCATTGCTTTTGTTGCTCTTGGTAAATATCTTGAAGCAAGATCGAAAATAAAGACTGGTGATGCTATTGAAAAACTTTTAAATTTACAAGCAAAAACGGCTCTCGTTATTCGTAATGGCAAAGAAATAGAGATTTCTATCAATGAAGTTGTTCATGACGATTTGGTCATTATAAAACCAGGGGCAAAAATTCCTGTTGATGGAGTAATAACAACTGGATCATCATTTATAGATGAATCAATGGTTACGGGCGAACCAATGCCTGTTCAAAAGAAAATTGGAGACTCTGTAGTTTCGGGAACTATGAATACTAGCGGATCATTTACGTTCAAAGCTACAAAAGTGGGATCTGAGACATTACTCGCACAGATCATAAAAATGGTTGAGGAGGCAGAGGGCAGTAAAGCACCTATTCAAGCTCTTGCAGATAGAATCTCATCAATCTTTGTCCCTATTGTTCTGGTTATAGCTTTTCTTTCTTTTGGACTATGGTTATTGCTTGGTAGTGGGCCACTGGGATTTGCTCAAGCTCTTTCATACGGTCTTGTATCATTTGTCGGTGTTCTTGTTATTGCTTGTCCTTGCGCTCTTGGTTTGGCTACTCCAACAGCGATTATTGTTGGAGTAGGTAAGGGGGCCAAAGAGGGTATATTGATCAAAGATGCAGCAACACTCGAAAAACTCCACAAGGTAACTACTGTTGTAGTTGATAAGACGGGCACCATTACCAAAGGGAAACCCACGCTCACTGATATTGAAAATTTATCAAATTTAAAAGATGAAGAGTTAATCTCGATATTGGCAACACTAGAAACCAAATCAGAACACCCCATAGCTCATGCAATTGTAAACTACGCAAAAGAAAAGAAAGTGACCCTTGCTAAAGTTTCAAACTTTGAAGGAATACAAGGTAAGGGTCTCAAGGGGTCAATCGATGGTACAGAATACTTTGTTGGTAATGTAAAACTTATAAACGATCTTAATATTCCGTTTGATTCTGTAAAATTGAATGAATTTACTTCACAGGGAAAAACTCCCATAATTATTGCAACAAAAGAAAAAGTGCTTGGCTTTGTCATGGTTGCTGATGAAATAAAATCCGAATCCGTAGAAGCTATTAAAGATCTTCATGCACTTGGAATCAGGGTGATAATGCTCACGGGAGATGATGAAAAAGCCGCAAAATATATAGGGTCGCTTGTAGGTATTGATGATGTTATAGCTCAGGTTTTACCACAAGATAAGTTGCTGAAAATAAAAGAATTGCAAGCACTTGGGCAGATAGTTGCCATGGCTGGAGACGGTGTAAATGACGCACCGGCTCTTGCACAGGCTGATGTGGGCATTGCAATGGCTACCGGAACCGATGTAGCGATAGAATCTGCTGGCATCACGCTTCTTGGTGGAGATATATCAAAACTGGTCAAAGCGATTAATCTCTCGAAGATGACGATGCGGGGCATCAAACAGAATCTCTTCTTTGCATTTATTTACAACATTGTAGGTATTCCGCTCGCAGCAGGATTATTCTATCCACTATTTGGTTGGTTGCTTAATCCAATTTTTGCTGGCTTTGCTATGGCAATGTCTTCGGTGTCAGTGGTGTCGAACTCACTCCGAATTAAGGCAAAGAAATTATAAATAATTAATAAAAAATAATGATACAAAAATATAAAATAAAAAACATGACGTGTGGTGGGTGCGCTCATAACATAGAAGGAATTTTATCAGAAATAAATGGTGTCACTTCGGCAAAAGTCGACCTCTCAACTAATACAGCGAGTGTTGAGATAAAAGAAAATATAGATGCGGGAGATTTGAGCAAGTATTTTGAAAATACAAAATATGAATTAATAAAAGAATAAAATTATGAGTAGAGTTTAATAAAAATAATTTATAAAGTAACTAAAATTATATGGAAAATAAAAATAAAGTTGTATGGGTAGGAATAGGAGGGGTTGTTTTAGGATTTATTATCGCGCTGTTTTTTATTGGTAGTTTTGGAATGAACGGTTGGAATATAATGGGATATAATAATCAAGATGACAAACATGAGATGAAAAAAAGTCTTACAGATAATAGTAATATGCACAATATGATGGATGATATGATGTCGGGAATAAGTGGCAAGACTGGCGATTCTTTTGATAATGCATTTATTGACGAGATGATTGTTCATCATCAGGGTGCTATAGAGATGGCCGAAGAAGCATTAAAAGTTTCAAAGCGTCCAGAAATTTTAAAGCTTGCGAGTGATATTATTTCTGCTCAAGAAAGTGAAATTACCCAAATGGCATCTTGGAAGGCAGATTGGTTTAAATAAATTATTAATATTATCACCAAAGGTGGCTATCAGCCTCGCGTAAGTATTGCAAAGGCGGGGGTCCCTACAATTATTAGATTTGATACAAAGGAAACTTTTGATTGTTCATCATCTGTACGTATTCCAATTTTAGATATCTCAAAAATGCTTCCTAATTCTGGCACAACAGATATCGATTTGGGATTCTCTCAGACAGATTTGTTTCAAGGTAGTTGCGGTATGGGTATGTATCCATTTGAAATAGATTTTTAAGAATAGTTTATAAAGATAGAAATTAGCACTGAAAAGTAAGTAAAAAAATACACGACAATCGTGTATTTTTTTACTTACTTCTGTAGCCGGATTGGGCTACTTATCTAGGTAAATGATTTGAATCCGAAACCAAGTTATTAATACGATAATTGTTGGACAAATTTCTAATTAATCTTGGTATCTTTTTTCATATATGATGATTATCTTGTATGATCAACAATTCCTTTATTAATGATTCCGACAGCACGTGAAAGTATCTTATATTTTGCTTTTAACTCTTCGTGTTTTTCTTCTGTAATGGTGGTTTCTCTTTTAATTATATTGAGCAATGCAACAATAGGAGAAAGTTCTTTCCGAGCGAGCTCTCTTTCTGTATGGTTGGGCGCATCTTCTGATGCAAGTTCAGTAATAGCATTCAATTCTTCCAAATTATGTGATTTTTCAAAATTTGTAATAAGAGTTTCAAATTCAGCAATTTCCTTTTCAGGATCCCTTAGGTTTTCCTGGGAAACTACTATTTCTGGATGAGTTGCCATGTATTTCAGGTATGCTTCTGATTCTTCTCCTGGTTTATTATTTGGTGGTTGTTCATGCATATAAATAGTATAACTCTATTATTATTTTTTAGCTAATCGGAAGATACCCTTTTCTTCATAGGCTTTTTCTACATATTCTCATTCACACCTCGGTTACATTGGTGATACCATTCTATAATTCTAGAAAAATCAGCTAGTTTATGTTATTTTTTTAATTCCTAGTCCCAAACTCATCAAATACGCTTTGTTTCAAAAATCATGTATAGCATACACAAGCATACCCATGGAATCGATACTTAATCAGATCATGACAGCGGAAGAATATCGTAATATTGAATACGCAACGTTCTATACATTTGAGTTTAAAATCGGAGATAAGAAAATGCGTTATCTTGGATCTCCTCATGTCAGAGATTCAAAAGATCAGTTATTTAATCAAATTTAATAAGTTTTTAATAAATCTAACTCCGATGTTGTTTTTGTAGAGGATGTGTATGTTATTGAAGATATTAATAAATTTAATGAAAGAGTGAGAAATGATTCACAAGAAGAAGCAATAGATAAAATAGGTGAGTCGGGTTTTCTGGTAGAAAGATTGGCTCTAAAATGCTAAAATTAATCAATGAGTTCAACTAACGTAAAAATCGTAGCATTTATTCCTGAAACCCACACAGACATAGTTCACGGAATTATGGATGTATATCTGCTAGAAAATATATGAATAAAAAAAAGCTCATTCAAAACTGCAATATTCTTCTCAGGGCATATAAAAATGGAGACCTTGGACAAACCATAATGCCGGAAGATTCTCATCCTAGATTTAAAACAAAAGAAGAACAACTAAATTACTTTACTCTGCCAATGGCGTTAAACTATCAACGTAATAGTTATACGCTCTGGGAGTCAGCCCTAAAAACATGGAATGATAAAGAAACGCAATGTGTATTTGATGTTTCTTGGGTAGCTGATGCGACAGAGGATGAGTTAAGAGAAAAGTTGTTAAAACATAAAATAGCACTACAACCAAATAAACATGTTAGGACTTGGTATACGATTTCAAAAACTATCTTTGAAAACTGGAAGACAACACAAAGATTGTTTGAATCAGTAGATAATGATTTTCTAAGACTTAGACAAACACTACAAGTGGACTATAAGAAAGGATTTCCATACCTGTCAGGTCCAAAGATATTTAACTATTGGTCCTTTATTGTCTCTACTTATGGAGAGATACCACTTCAAAATAGAGGCTCGATAGACATTGCACCTGATACCCATATTACAAAGTGTTCAATCAAGTTAGGAGTTATTACTCAAAAAGAATCAGAAAAGTTGTCAAAAGATGAAATATCAGATAGATGGAAAAAATTGCTTGAAGACTCAGGAATTGATCCGATTGATATGCACTCACCTTTATGGTTTTGGAGTCATAATGGATTTATTTTAAAAAAGTTCGAACTTTAAAATTAAAGATTGAACACTCCTTTTTAAGCCACGCTCTGCGTGGCGAATCCTTTCAGATTCAGGATTTTTTTTGGGGGGAATAGAGAACAGTCGGCACTTTGTGTCGACCGAAGTTTTGCTTCGGAACCCGATTTCGTTTTTTGGTGGGGCGGGCAACTAAAAAATTGAAAAATACTTTTCTGTATTATTCTCTAATTACGCTTTTCAGTTTTTAATAAATCCTGTTTTTTTCTAAACTCTGTATACAAAGAATATCTCTTAATATCACCAAAATCCTCTTCTTCGGCCTTTGGTATTTCTTGAGCAAATTCATCCCATATTTTTTTCCACTCATCTAAATTTACAGGTTTCTCGTTTATGGGATTAATGTATATTGTGGTTCTATCAGAATCATTAACTGGAGAAATTTCAAAACCTTTTTCTTTAAAAGATTTTAAGAAAGATTCTGATAAGTTTACTTTTTTATTATACATATCTACGTACTGACGACGGTCGCCTTCTTTTTCCCTAAAACCAGATTGAAAAGTTTTATAACCTTTTTTTTGTAAAATAAAAACAGCATCTCTTACCTGTGTTTCTAGCGCTTCTTTATAAGCACCGATGTCATATTCATCTTCTGTGGCAATAGGATTATTTATTTCCCTTTCTCTTGTGCGATTAAAAGTTGCGGTTCTCTCGTGTATTTTTTGATTATGCTCAATAAAAAAAGCTGGGTTCTCAAATCTTTTTTTAACTTCTTCTATTTTTTCTTTAATCTCCGATTCACTTTTACCTTTGAATACATTAGATAATTCTTCTGTAAGTTTTTCAGTGTTAGAGTAATAATCAATAATGACTTTTTTTAATTGATTTTCTTCTTTAAGATATTTATTAGCTAAATCAATATACAATTGTTGTATTTCATTTACATAAAATGGTGGCTCATTTTCTTTTTTCTCTAAGTTACCATCTACTTGATTTTGTGCTTCAAGTGGGAATTCAGAATCTTTTATTTTTTGTTCTTCTACAATTTCGGATTTTTCATTTTGACCCCGTGCTTCATTTATATATTGTTCAGCTTCTTTGTCTATAGCACTTAATTTTCTCTCAACACCAGTTTCATTTTTTATTTTTTCAAATGTCTCATCATCAAGATTAACAGAATTTGATTTTTCTATTCCTTCAGCAGTTTCCTTTTTAAAGGATTCTTTCTCACTATCTGCCCAATTTGAAAACTCCTCTTGCGAGATTTCTTTTTCCTCCACTTTTTCAGACGCAACTTTTGGAGTTTCGTTATTTTCAAAATTATTTTTGTTAGTGTTTCCCAGTGTCATAAAATTATTTGTCCGTAATAGATTTTCTAATTTGCTCAATTTTTGCTTCTTCAACTTTTTTTCTAAAATTCACAATAACATCTTTGCGCTTCATGCGAAGCTCAGAAAGATTCATTTGAAGGTTATTTTTTAAATCTGTAGTGTTTACCATACAAGAATACTTTAGCATTTTATAGTATTTTTTTCCATAGCCCGCCCGCCAAAAAACCAAAATCCGAAGCCCGCGCGGATTCCTCCTTAGACCCCTACTCCGCGCGGACGAAACCCGAAATCCCCGCCGAACAAATGAAGAATTTCTTCATCAGTTCAAAAAAGTCGGTTCGAATTTTCAAATCAAGGATCGAACCGTCTTTTTTGAGCCACGCTCTGCGTGGCGAATCCTTTTTGATTCAGGATTTTTTTGGGGGAATAGAGAACAGACGGCACTTTGTGTCGACCGAAGTTTTGCTTCTGAATCTGATTTCTAATTTTGGCGGAGGAGGTGAGATTCGAACTCACGGTCCGGTTCCCCAGACTCTTGTTTTCAAGACAAGTGCAATCGACCTCTCTGCCACTCCTCCGGTAATCTTTTCAAAGCATTATTGCTTTTCAAGATAGGTCTTTTTGTACATATATACGTACGGTAGCATCCTATCACATACAAGAAAAGTCTGCAATTTTTAAAATAGTATGAGTATATGATATACTGTGAAAAGAGATATTCACTTTTAATAATTTATTTTATATATGACTACACCATTTAAATTCTTTTTCACCTTGTTTATCATCATTCTTTTGGGTGTTGGTATTGCAATATATACAAAATCAAAAAATGATACCAAACAGGTTATTTCTGAAGTTTATTTTGAAGAATTAGACGAATCTTTTGTTCCTGTTTTTACACAAAACTTACAATATGGAATGGAGGACAATGATGAGATCAGAAAACTGCAAGAATTTTTGATTGATCAGGGGTATCTCCAAGGGGAACCCAATGGACATTACTATTCTTATACTGAAGATGCGGTATTGGGATTTCAATTAGATGCAGGTGTTCCGCAAACGGGTAGTGTAGATATGCTGACTCGTCAAGCGTTACATGCAAAAATTCAAGAAATACAATATGTTTTTAAACAGAAGAATGAAATGTCATCTTGTTTAGGATTGGCAATTACAGCACCAACAACATTGGAAAATCTTTCATTTCCATTAGAGGTTTCAGGATTTATTCATCCGACATCAAATGCACAAGATTGGACTGTTTTTGAAGGAGAAGCTGGTCATGTTGTAGTTAAAGATATGCAGGATATTTTGTTGGCTGGTCCTGTGATAATGAGCTTATCTATAGATTGGATGAATGCAGATCCAAAACCTTTTTCAATAATGATTCCTTCCTTATCAGTTATCCCATCAGACATGAATGCACAATTAATTTTTGCTGATAATAATCCTGCTGGTCCAGATGAAGGACAATCACATGAATGCATGTTGCCTATTACTATAGCGTCTTAATACTATGCGATATTTGGGAATTGATTATGGAAAAAAGAAAATAGGATTAGCATTATCAGATGATGATGGATCTATGGCTTTTGCTTATAAGATAATTCCATCAACATCAGATATTCATCATGTTATTGCAAAAATTGTTTCAGATGAAAGAGTGGGAAAAATCATCATAGGGGAATCAAAAGATTCAAAAGGGAATGATAATTCAATTATGGATGATGTGCGTGATTTTATAGGGCAGATGTCTTTTTTGGTGCATATTCCCATTGATACACAGCGTGAAGATTTTACCACCAGATTCGCATTACAATCTTTGGTTCCAGAAAAAAATGTGTCACGAAGTCGTGCAAAAAAACCAATAGGCCATGATGATGCATTGGCGGCGGCAATTATGTTGCAACGATATTTAGATAAGCAGACATAATAAAAAAATCTTAATTATCTCTATTTACTTTTTATTCCTTTATCTTTATTATACACATTATGATTACTTATGATGATTTTAAAAAATTAAACATGCAAATTGGTACTGTGAAATTAGTGGAACCCGTCACTGGTGCTGATAAATTATTGCGATGTGAAATTGATTTTGGAGAAAAAGATGCAGAAGGGAATTCACTCATGCGCCAAATTGTTTCAGGAATTCGGGAATATTATCCTGAATACGAGGATCTGGTTGGAAAACAACTATTGTATGTTACAAATCTTGAACCCCGTGAAATTCGAGGTGTAATCAGTAATGGGATGTTGATGGCAGTTAATGATCCTGATGGAAAACCAGTTTTTCTTATTCCTGAAAAATCCGTTGATTCTGGTGTTGTGGTTCGATAAAAATAAAAAAGAGTAGACCTAAGATTATTATTTAAGGTATACTGTGTATATGAAGTTTTCTCATATGATTCAAAAACTTTTCCCTGCACCAGCATTTTTACGTATGCCCGCATTGTCTGTTGATATTTCTGATGACACATTGCGTTTTGCTACCTTAAAAAGAAAAAATAAAAATCTTCAATTAGGAGAATATGGAGAACACATACTTTCAAAAGAGGTTGTTGTTTCAGGTGTTATTCATGATATTCCAGCATTTATTTCTGCACTGCGTTCCATTCAACAAAAAACAAAAGCAACGTGGGTTCGTTTTTCTTTACCTGAAGAGCATGCTTATGTTTTTTCAATAATACTACCTAAAAATGCTTTACCCTATTTAGAAGAGTCTATTCGTCTACAAATAGAAGAACATGTACCATTGCCTGAATCCGATATTTCTTTTGGATATGAAATTTTTCGTGAACATGAAGATTCATTATTGATTAGTGTTACGGCCTTTCCAAGAGAGATTGTTGAAATATACACCTCTGCTTTTTTATCGGCAGGATTGCGTCCATTAGTAGGTGAATTAGAAGTGCATGCCTTATCGCGAGTTACTATTCCCAGACATGATCCAGGAACATATATTTTGGTTGATTACGGAAAGAATCGATCGGGTTTTTCCGTGATTGTTTCTGGGGTGACGGTGTTTACTTCGACTCTTGATATTGGCTCTGATTCATTAACAGAAGCAATTGCAAAATATTTTAAAATCCCAAAAGAAGAAGCGGAAACAATAAAACAATCACGAGGATTGCTACATAATACAGATGATCAAGATTATTTTTTTACGGTTATTAATAATATTAGCGCATTGCGTGATGAAATAAATAAGCACTATCTCTACTGGCATACTGCACATGGTAATTTACCAGGAGTTCCTGGAACCATTAATGGAATGTATCTTGTTGGGGGTGGGTCATTGTTGCCAGGATTTGCAGAATATTTATCATCTACAATGCATATGCCGGTTACCGTAGCATCTGTTTGGAGAAATATTCTTTCGTTTGATGAAAATATTCCCGCATTATCCCAAGAGGAATCATTGTCATATGCGACAGCTTTGGGTTTGGCATTGGGTGAAATATATGACTATTAATATCCTCACAACAGAATACAAAAAAGAGATCGAGCGAGAAATGAAAAAACGCTCTAGTGTGATTGTATTATATATGGGTATGGCTTTGTTGCTTTGCGCAGGGGTTCTTTTTTCTGGATTATATATATATGCCCGTGTTAATCATTCTATTGCACAGGCATCTTTGCAAACATTATTAGATCAAGATGAAAATCAAGAATATCATGATATTGTAAAAAAAATTCGTGATGTGAATACAAAAACAAAAAAAGCTTTGGTTGTTTTTCAACAACCGGTTATTTCAGATATTATAGTATTGGTATATGAAAAAGCATCATCAGAAATTGTATTACAAGAAATACGTATAATTCAATCCAAAGAAGATAATCCAGGTACAATATTTATTCGTGGAATTGCAAAAACTAGAGAAGATTTGCTCTTTTTTATACAAACGATAAAAAATCACCCCGCATTTGTTGATGTTGTTATTCCTATATCACATTTTGTAGCGGGAAACGATGTCACCTTTTCATTGTCAGCAGTGTTAACTGAATCAAAATAATATGAAATATTCACTTCTTGTTGTCAGTATTATTTTTTATGTTATTCTCCTTGGGGGATTTGTTTTTTTGGTTATCGAAATGAGAGGAACGGTTACAGAGACACACGAAGTCCAAAAGCAATTTGCACAAGAGCAACAAAAAACAAAACAGATTGAATCTTTGCGAATTATGACCCGAAATATTGATTCGATTGAAGGTCAATTACAAGATATGTATATCGAAGAGCAGTACATTGTAGATCTTATAAAGGAATTGGAATCGTTAGCTTTAGAAGAGGGGGTAATATTGTCTCTCTCACAATTGGATGCTATAGAAGAAAAAGAACCATATCTTTTAATGGGGGTTGATTTCCGTGGAAATTTTGAAAATATTTCACGTGCACTGCATCGTTTCGAGAAATTACCTTATGTGATTGAGATTGATCAGGTTTCCGTGGCTCCTTTCGAAGAAGGAGATGTCGATATGAATCAATGGAGATTAGTAATTATTGGTCGAATGCAAAGTTTTATTTCTCAAATATAATTTATGATAATAAAAAAAGATACAACCATTATTTCTTTTGAGGAAACGATTAAAAAAATTCGTTCACGGTTTCGTCCTACTGTTGTTTGGCAATGGTCGGTAGTTAGTTTTTTTGCTGGTTTTATAATTATCTTGGGTATTACGGGAATTTTGTATCGCTATTATGTTCTGGTTGATCATATATATAGAGAAGAAGAAAATCTTTCTGATCAGATTGTGCCTGTGTTACATCAGGATGCCATAGATCAAGTTTTGGAAATTCTAAAAGAACGTAACAGTATTCGTCCTGTAACTGATGTATATATTGACCAATAAACGAAATATGCTATACTTTGTGAGTCCTTCGTTTTAGGTGTCATGTATTTGGCATGGTAGGGTAGATGCCCCTGTAGTTCAACGGATAGAACTGCGGACTTCTAAGCCGTTAATCTAGGTTCGATTCCTAGCGGGGGCACACGAGCGTAAAGAATGTAAATTTCTTTACATTCGAGCAAAATATGCAGACGAAGCAGTAGTGTGAATATTTGAAACACGGGCGAGTCGAGTTCTCAAAAATTTTCTCTAAAAAAATATTTGTGACACATAAAGTAAAAATGCAGTAGATATGCGCGATTAGCTCAGTTGGTAGAGCAGCTCGTTTACACCGAGAAGGTCGGGGGTTCAAGTCCCTCATCGCGCACAATAAATATAAAAGCCAAATGCTCTGCATTTGGCTTTTATATTTATTGTGTGTTATATTGATAATCATATGGGATTTGAAGATAAAATAATAAAATTTAAAGGTACAGATGCATTTGCGGATAAAGAATTAAAAGAAAGACTTTTGAGAAAGGTTGAAGTGTATAATAAAAAAAGATTTAAACCAGAGGCTTTTTCTGATTGTTTTTCTAGTGAAGATATAAGAAGAGACACAGAAGAAGTTTCTCAATTGCAGACTATTTTTAAACAAAACTTAAACAAAGAACGAGAAAAATATCCAGATGATCCAACATCAGGTCAAATAGAAAATATTGGTGCTATTACTGAATTCATTGTTGCAAAACATATTTCTACATGGTTTGCAAATCTGATAAAGGCTCATCCTACAGCTGAATTTGATGATTATAAAAATAATATTGATTTAGTCCTTGAATATATTGATTCTCCTGAGAATAGCAAATATATTGGACTTGGTCTTGATGTAACATTTAGTACAAACAAGGAAATAATTAATAAAAAATTGGATCGTATTTGGAATTATGATTTACGAGAAGGAAAACCAGCATCTGTAAAATATTTTGAATCTTCTGATAAAAAAGTACATGGTAGTATCGAAGTGCCTCGTGTTGTCGTTGCGCTAGATCCTCGCATGGTAAAAGAATTAATGCGTCTTGAGGATAAAAATAAAATAGAAGAATTAGATAATCATCCTGTACAAATTGTTATTTTGTATCAATTACAACAACAATTTGGTGCTTTTCATAAACGAGCAATATCAAGAGATGATGCCGGGCATAAAAAAGTTGCAAATATGTACCGGGCTGCAGTAGAACAATTCAATAAGGTTATCGAGAAAAAACAAGAATATATTAATGACAATATGCATGTTCTTTCTGATGATATTGGTGCTCGGTTAGTGCAAGAATTTTTTGAAGGAAAAGAAAGATAAAAGAAAAGGCTGGCTCAGAACGAGTCAGCCTTTTTTTCTGTGAATAACTTTTGATACACAGAAAAGTTTTCAGTATCAAAGCAATAAAAAGATATATCCTTGATACAGGTAGTTTTTAAATTTTGTACTACATTCAATACTATTTCTCCGGCAGTTTCTTTAGGGAATCCAAAGATGCCAGTACTGATGTTTGGAAATGCTATTGATTGGATTCGATATTCCTCTGCAATTTTGAAACATTTTTGATATGCTTGCTTCAAAATTGTTTTTTCGTTATCTTGTCCACCTTTCCAAAATGGTCCAACTGCGTGGATAATATATTTGAAAGGCAATTTACCCGCAGTGCTGATAACAGCATTTCCAGGTTTACATTCATTGTATTTTTTGCAATACTCAGCAATGGTTGGACCACCAAGCATATGAATTTTTTCCTCCAGTCCTTTCCCCGGTATTAATGTACTATTTGCTGGGCTAATAATACAATCTCCTGGGAATAACAAGATATTATTATGGATGATGTGAATTTTTGGGTTCATCAGTATGTATGAATGATTCGTAATAAATTCAACATGAATTGATTTTATTGTCAAATATACTTTTTTCATATATACTATGTAGTATGAACATGCAACAGGAACATTTTCCCCAAAAATTAAATCTTAAACCACCTTTTGAAATTAAGGAAGGAAAAGAAGCTAAAAATTTCATTGAAAATCTTTATGCACAAGTTGGGCGTCCTATGGTTTCAGTACCTAAAAAATACATGGAATCTTTAAAGCAGGGTCTTCGTCCATATGCAACATGGATTGGACTACCCTTGATTGCTGCAACATTTGGCAGGGACCCTTATCTTCCCACTGGAGAAGAAAGAATCTTGGTCCAAGTCGAAATACCTGTAGACAGAATTAAACCTCGTTTTACGGGACCCAATAAAGCATTTTCTGGGGTTGTTGTTCTTGAGTCACCAATTCCGACTGATGCAATTACCTATTCTATATAATTTTATGAATATTTCTGATCTGATTATTCATATTGATTCACAATTTTTTATTGTAAATAAACCCTATGGCTTATTGGTACATCCTGATGGTCATTCTGATGAAAAAACATTGGTAGATTTTTTAGTAGAAGAATTTCCTGATATTGTGGGTGTGGGAGAATCAATGAAGTTAAAAGACGGAACCGTTATAGGTCGCCCTGGTATTGTACATCGTTTGGATAAAGATACTTCAGGTATTTTGGTTGTTGCAAGAACTCAAGAAATGTTTATGCATCTCAAAGAGCAATTTCAAAATCATACTATTGCCAAAGAGTATCATGCATTTGTTCATGGGATTGTAAAAAAAGATGCTGGGACGGTTGATGCACCTATCGCGCGTAGTCCCCGTGATTTTCGTCGCTACAGTGCTGGTCGGGGAAAACGTGGTCAAGAACGTCATGCTGTGACTCATTATCGAACAAGGTATCGATTGTTAGATGATTTTGTTTCTTATATTGTTTTATTGCCAGAAACGGGTCGAACACATCAATTGCGTGTGCATATGCAGTATTTACAGCATCCCATATTAGGGGACACTCTTTATGCCCCAGATAGACAGCCATTGCTTGGTTTTAAGCGTCAGGCACTGCATGCACGGGCTATAGATTTTGATATACTATCAGGAGAAAGGATACATTTTGAAGCTCCTTTTCCAAGGGATTTTGAAGATGCTTTAATCTATTGCAAAAAGAAATTGAATATGTTATAGTTTCTCAAGTTATGACAGCAATTACAACTGTGGCTTTTACGCCCGTATCAATACACGAAAGAAAAAATATTGACCTGCGTGCAGGGGATACTGTTCGTGTGCATGTAAAAATTGAAGAAAAAGGAAAAACTCGTATTCAGCTTTTTGAGGGTCTTTTGATTGCCAGAAAACATGGAACAGAAGCTGGTGCAACTTTTACTGTTCGCAAGGTTGCCAGTGGGGTAGGTGTAGAACGTATTTTCCCATTATATTCACCAACTATTGAAAAAATAGAAGTAGTACGTCGATCAAAAGTAAGACGATCTAAACTATACTATGTTCGAACAAAAGTTGCTCGTGATATTAAACGAAAAATGCGAAATTTTATTCCATTTTTAACAACTATTCTTCCTGAAGAACAACCAATGGATGAATCTCAAGATGAACCAATGGTAGAATCAGAAGAAACAGTAACAATGGACGACACACAAAAAGATTCTGAATAATTTAAAAACCCTGCCCAAATTGGTCAGGGTTTTTAAATTGTAAAAAATATGAAAAAATGTATACTTAAAATATTGCGCAGGTGTTGAAACTGGTAGACAAGCATCCTTGAGGTGGATGTGCTCGTAAGAGCGTGGAGGTTCAAGTCCTCTCTTGCGCACTAGAATGGAACTTAACGGCTTTTAGAAACTACCGTATAGGCGTGCCAAAGGCACGCCTATACGGTTTACCCTGATTCTGTGGAGAATGCAAATGCAAAACGCGAGCGAAGAATTTTGCGGAAGTGAATCTGGGAAGGAATTCGCAAAATCCTCGCTTCGCGTGCTTTCCTGATTTTTTTGGCGGGGCTTTTATTTTTTAGCTTCTTTCCATAAATGTTCAAAAATACTTTTAAACGCTTTTGCAATGATTTCATTTTTTATGATCACTCCTGATGGTTTGATTTTATCAAAAGCAACAATTGATATCTTTGAGCCATAAATATTTATTTCAATGCCGAGATTTTTAAAAATATTTATAAAACGCATATCTCGCAGAAGTTCTTTTGAACGTGTAATATCCCTTTTTCCTGTCAGAGCATCTTTTGGTACTATACTTTTTACCTGTACTCCATGTCTTACACGATTAGGAAAATATTCTTTTTCCATAAAATCATTGAGTACATCGTAAGCTTTGTCATAATCAGTAATGGCGTAGATGATTTTTTCATCGTTATCGCGCCAACTATCAGCGTAGAGATTTTCGACCCCTTCAATCCCTTCAAAATATCTAATGTCGGAATGTAGTGTTGGTAATTGTCTGTTTTGACTCCCAAGCCATTCTTTTAACTCGACTGCTTGAGTCGAGACAGATGTAATTTGTCGTTTTGACCAATCTTCATAAGAAGAAAGGGGAAGTGGTTGAAAATATGCGACACCTTCCTTATTTATCTTTGTTACCAGCCCCTTACTTAAAAGTCCTTCCACTGTGTGGTAGAGAGCAGAACGATTAATTAAAGTTTCCTTTGCAATCTTACTGATAGGAGCGTTCCCCAACCTGTTTAAGGCTCCTAAAACCCTTTTTTCTTTGTTATTTATGAGTTCCATGTGGTATAGCATAGACTAGTTGTAAAACTGTGTCAACAACTTTACAACTAGTCTCTTTTTGTCTACACTGCTCATTAAAGGTGCTTGTTTATTAAATTAATTAAAAAAAAATGAAAAAAACAGAAATCGTTATGAAGCAAGTTCAAGGTTCAATCTTTAAAACAATTGGTCCCTTTCTCGTTGCTGAGTTGGGGGAAAAACTATTCGAAAAAATGATTGTATCAAAACACGGAATGGAACGTGTGCTGTTTGGTCAAAAGACTGAACCTCATACACACGATTTTCCTTCGTTCTACAAATCGTCTAACTTGGATGTGGTGTGTGAAGGAAAAAAGTATTCATTACCAAAACAGGCACTGACATTGGTTTTACCAGGGATTGACCACAGCTGGATTCCCCAGGAAGAACAAGGTGCTGTAGGTTCAATTGATTCGCGTCACGCGAAACAAGTACTTGCTTGTGTGTAAAAAGTAATATACGTAAGTGTAAACAGTATCTACAGATATTTTTATATATGGAAACAATTATTATTTGTGGTACAAAGAAAAATTCTTTGAGTAAAACTTTTAAAACTTTTTTAAAAGAGATAGGTTTTATTGTCAGATTATTCAGTAGATATGCAACACCTGCAAAATCAGGAGGAGTTTTTACTCTTGACCTATCAAACCCAAACACATTTAATAATGCATTACCTGTCCACAATATAAATGCAGTCATTTTTTCTCAAGACTCAGGAACTGCTTTTGGTAATTTTGATACTCTTACTTACAAACAAATTGACCAATTTCTTAATTCAAAAATTCACGGAAGTGTATTGTTTAGTCATTTTTTATTGAAAAAATTAAAGACTGTTAAACAAAAGAAAATTAAATTGATCTGGATATGCGGAACATCTGGTTTGAAACCAAAAAATTATATTCTTTATCATGTCGTTAATGCTTCAATTAAATCTTTTATTGAAGAACTCAACATTCATTATTTTGATTTTGTTGAGGCTTATTATCTAGTAACACCTTTTATAGACAAGACAACAATTGGTATATTATATAACCGCACATTAAATAAAAAAGAGTACGGAGAAAATCCTGAAATACTCTTGTCGTATTTAGAGGAAGTATTGAATAATAAAATTAAACCCGGAATGGTTATTATAAATTCTAGTTTTGTGAAATAAAAGCCCCGCCAAAAAAAACAGGAAAGTATGTAAAACGAGGATTTTGCGGAAGAGGGGTCTGGGAAGGAATTCGCGTGGGCTTTGTTTTCAGATGTTAACGAACGAGTGAAAAGTTTCTTTTTGAAGCATAAATATTAACTAATCAACAATTAGCTCGTTTTTATGGTAAACTCTAGTTATGAAAATTTCAGGGTTTAAATTAAAAGTTTAAATGTATTTTTATTAAAAATATAAATCTACAGAAATAATATGGGAAAAGAAATATATGAAAAGTTAGAAGATTTTTTTCACAATAAGACTTTATCTTCTGATGATTGGTATAAGAAAGAAAACTGTGAGAGAAATAAATTTGACGAGATACAAATCTTCTTAGGATTTTTGAGAAATAAAAAAGAGTTGATTTTATCCAACAATGAATTCTTGAAAGATTTCAAATATAAAGAAAAAGACTTAGAAGAACCACAAGACCTTGTTTATAAAAAACAAGGATATCAAATAACTTATGGAGATAAGGAATATAAAGGTATATTTGAAAAAAATAGAAAACAAAACCTTAAGCAATCATCGACATACTGTAATATTTTTTCTAGAAAAAGACTTATCGATTGCGAAATTAATGATGATATAAATCCATTGCTGTCAGAAATAGATAAAATTGCAGATTGTAAAACAATTTTACTTATTTATTTAGAACATTCTCCAAAAGATTTTTTGGAGAATTGTCAAAATTTTAAGAAAACAATAAGATATCAACTGGGTTGGAAAAATTTGTTTTTAATAGCTTGTGGTAAAAATATAAAAGTTTATTAAATTATATATGATTCATTGTGATATTAATTAAAAAATAATGATAGTCATGCCCCAAAAAAATTTAAAAAAGAAACTCATTATACTTGCTGTCATCATTGCCATAGTTTTGATTTTTTGGAGTTCAAATATGCTTCAAGCTGAATATGGGAAATTGGTTAGTTTTTTTGAAAATTATGCCACAGTTAGTCCCGTTTTAAGTATATTCATTTTTCTCTTGCTAACTATTCTCTCTGTAATGTTTTTCTTTTTTTCCAGTGCCTGGTTGGTGCCGGTGGCCGTTTCAGTTTGGGGTAGTTTAATAACAACTCTACTCTTGCTCGCTGGTTGGCTTATTGGCGCAATCTTTTCTTACCTTTTAGGTCGTTACGTCGGCTATCGAATTTTAAAATATTTTATTCCGCTTCAAAAACTTGATTATTACCGCGATATTTTTTCAAAAAATTCCTCTTTTCTCTTAATCTTTCTATTGCGTTTCACTATACCCTCAGAAATTCCAGGTTATGCTTTGGGTATTTTTCGTCTTAATTTTTTAAAGTATCTACTCATTACTATTTTAGCTGAAATTCCTTATGCTTTTGTAACCGTGTATGCTATTGGAGCGATTTTAAATAAAGACCCGATTGTTTTAGGCGTAATTATTTTTACTTGGTTAGTATCCACAATACTTCTGGCTAGATTGCTTTTTAAAAAATTTCATATAAGTAAAATATAATTATGAATTATTTTAAATTTTTAAAGATTGCTCTTTCAGATTATCTTGTGGTTGGGGCGTTAATGCCGACAGGAAAATATGCTATTCGCAGAATTTTAAGTCAATTTAAGCCGGGGTATCGGACAGTTGTAGAATATGGCGCTGGTGAGGGGGTAATTACAAAAGAAATTCTGAAAAGATTACCGGCAGATGGAAAAATAATTGCAATTGAACTTCATCCTGATCTTTTGGTTCAGCTTCAGAAAATTGACGACCCGCGACTGGATATTTGGACTGGGGATGTTTTAGAATTAAGTAAGTCATTACCAAAATCGGATATTATTATCTCAGGGATACCTTTCTCTCAAATTAGCCGTGAAAAACAGGAAACAATTATCCGCCAAACGGCCGACGCTCTCAACAAAGGAGGAGTTTTTGTCGCCTATCAAAATAGTCTGCTTCTTCTTAAAACTTTAAATAAATTTTTTCCTAAAACAAGATGGCTCTTTGAGCCGAGAAATATTTTCCCTTACTTTATTTTAATTAGTAAAAAACTTGATTTATGATTCTTACGTATCTTTTATTGCCCATTGGTTTTGTTTTGCTTGTTAAAGGAGTGGATTTTTTGGTTGACGGTGCGTCCTTCTTTGCTAAAAGATTTGGTGTATCAGCATGGTTAAACAATTTATTGAATTTACAAAATTCTTTTACACACTTTTTGTAAAAAATAAATAAAAATATGATACAATACATATATGATTACTCCAGAACTTGTAAATTATATTCAATTACGTATCGCAAAAGGGCATCACCTTGATATTATTCGTAAAGATCTATTCGCATATGGTGGATGGACAAATGATGACATTGATCAGGTGTTCAAATCAGTAGGTGTTTCAGAACAAGATGTACCTATGGTATCTATGGAATCTTCTGCAATAAAAACAGGAGAAAATAAAGATCAGATTATTTCCGCACAAAAAATATCGTATGAACCAAAAGAGATACAGCAACAATCTACTGTGAATATTGATCTGGGTGGAAATGTTTCTGTCTCTTCTGAAAAAGAAAATATTTCGATGATGCCAAAAGAAAATGTTGTAGCACAAGAAGAAATATCTACCGTGCTAGATTTGGATAATGAGTCGCTGAAACAAGCTGGAATTGAATCTGTCCCTGATGATACTGTCGATGTTTTAAATGAAAAACAAATGAATGATATTGCTATCTCTTCATCCTCAGAAGAAATAGCAGGTATTTCATTTGAAAATCCGGTAAAAGAAATAGAAAAAGAAGAAACGATATTTCCCGTAATGGAAACATCTCCCGTTGCAATGCCTCCTGTACAACCGGTGGATTCTTTTGACCCGCGGGTACACCCTGCACCTATTTTAGTAAAAGAAACACTAATAAAAGAATCAAATGTACAAAACGGTATGCAGGCATCTACCTATATACCAGAACCAACAGCGATGTCATCACAAATGGGGCAAGAAAAAAATAATTCAGTATCTACAGAAAAAACTTTTGGATCAAATATTACTCCAATAAATATAAATCCTGTAAATACACCAAAGCCAGTACAAAATTTTGCACAAGAGTGGTATGCAAAATCAGACCCTGTCACACCTGTGGTGAATACATTTCAATCATCAACAAATCCAGCTCAAACCCCACCCGCTTTTGGAGATATGGCAATTACCCCCGATACTCAAATACATGATGATGGAGTAGTTATTAAAAAACATAATCCATTAAAAAGGATCATAGGTATTGTAGTCGTTATACTGGTTGTATTGTTTGGCTTGGGTATATATGCATATACACAAGGTTTATTTTCTGGTTTTTTTGGCTCTGAACCCATCGCCGAAGAATCTACTATGGTTAATATTCCAACGGCTGAACAGGCATTTGATGCATTGAAAAATCTTTTCCCTGTAAATTCAGGAATGCAATTTTCATATGTTGCAAGTATTACATCAGATACAGATATCTTTAAATCATTATTTTCTCTTGACGATAAAGAAGAAGATGTTGTGAATGATATTATTGCGCCAATGGGGGATGGGGAAGAAATAACAAATAAAAATATTAATTCAGAAATTCTTTTGAATCAACCAGTTGAATCATTGTTGTCTATAGATGGATGGTTGCGTAATGAAGACAAGGGAATACAATCAGAAGGAACTATTATCCTTGAAATACCTCGGGAATCAGAATCAGAATTAGAACGAATCCGAATGAAATTTATTATTGATCATGAATTTGTTTATGTATCTTTCGGAGAAGCATCATTAGAAGTTGTTACCATTTTGAATATACAAAAAGATGTTTGGTACCGATTACCCGTAGTTGACTCTTTTTCTGGGGAAACGATATTACCAAAAAGCATTCAGACTGTAGCTTCTGTTGTTTATGGTACGTCAAAAGGATTGAAGTCTGTTGTATTAAATAATCCTGGGGTATTAAATACTATTATGAATCTTTCTATGTATCAATATCCTTTGAATGTAGATCTTTTTGGTGAAGATTTTATGGATAAAGAAAATGATTTTATACGTATAATAAAAAATCTTTTAGGGGCAATATCATTAAGAGAAAGCACTTTCATACCGTATGGTTTTTCAGGTTCAAGTATTCTTGATACGATGTCTGTACAACATACCCTTTCTTTGGTGTCTCTTTCTGATAATCTTATAAATTCAGTTATTCCAGAAAATGTTCTGATTTTATTTCCAGAAATAAAATCAGTAGTTGTTGAAAATGAAAACATGCAAATAGAAGATAATAATACTTCTTCTTCGTTTGAAACCATTTTGTAGTCTTTAAGATATTTTTAGTATATAATTCATTATATGTCACCATTATTTGCAAAACTTGTTCTGATATTTCTTGCCTTTGCTGGATTCTTTTTAGCCAGCTTTATCAGACACAAAAAAGCAAAACATGAAAAAATGGTTTGCCCATTGGATGCAAATTGTGATACGGTAATTTATAGCCGTTTTTCAAACTTTCTGGGGATGCCTGTGGAATGGATGGGAATTGGATATTACACCCTGGTTGCATTTGCTTATGCTGTTATTATAATTATGCCCAGTTTTGGTACACCCGGGGTAATGTTTGCTTTTATTGTAATAACAACTATGGCAATGTTGTTTTCAATATATTTGGTTGCGATTCAAGTTTTTGCTTTGCGTCAATGGTGTTCTTGGTGTTTGGGTTCTGCAGCAATTTCATTTTGTATTTTTGTTATTTCATTATTTTCATTTCCGTTTAGTTTGATTGAAATATTGGCAACGTATCAACAAATTTTATTTGTAGGGTATTCTTTGGTTTTGGCTTTGGGTGTTGGTATTGCAACGCTTACAGATTTATATTTTTTCCGTTCATTGCATGACTACCATGTTTCAAAAAGTGAAGCTGGAACAATCGGTTTTTTCTATCAGTTGCTATGGTTTATTCTGGGAATGTTTGTTCTTGTGGGGATTGGTTACTATGCATCATTTGGATCTGTAATATTAGAATCCAGTAGTATGTTAATGGTTATGACTATTACATTAGTTTTAATCATGAATAGTGTAATGGTAAATTTATTAGTAGGACATCAATTATCAGAAATTCCTTTTGATAAACCGCATATTGTGGGTCCAAAACATTCATTTGAAATGATGCGAAAGATTGTATTTATTTTTGGTAGTGTATCTGTGGTTTCATGGTATGTTATGTTTGTTTTTGTAAAAATAGGAGAATCAAATTGGTCATACTGGGGATTATTTTTGATTTACCTATTGATTGTAATTATTGCATCTATGTTAGGTTTATATCTAGAAAATCTAGTAGCTAGAAAAAAGATTTTATTTTAAAGACTAGCTATTTTTTGATTTTTTTGGTATAACAAAGCAACGCAGTGATGTTCAGTGTATTTGCGTTTATACTGGTGGCTATGGTGTAACGGTTAACACAGGGGTTTGTGGAACCCCTGATTCGGGTTCAATTCCCGATAGCCACCCAAAATGAGAAATCGTCAGACTTCGGTCTGGCGGTTTTTCGTTTTGGGTGGATAGGAACTTGCAAAGCAAGTGATGGGGGATTGAACCCGAGGCGCACAAAGTCAGGCTTTGCCTGAGAGCCGAGGTGGCGGCTGATGGAGCGAGATTTTCTGCAAGAGAATCCGTGAGAGGAGCCAATTCCCGATAGCCACCCCATCCTATAAAAGCCTTATTTATATAGGGCTTTTAGTTTACCCCTAGTGGGAAATTGAACCTTTTGGTATACTTCAAATATGAAAAACCAAGGAAATCAATTCCTACATAAAAAAAATCCTCAACTTCAAACCTCTTCACCTGTAGAACATGCAAACTCTACAGAAGGTTCAAACAAACAACCAGCTGACAAAATATCAGACTGGTTAAAGATAATTGAAAAGACTCATATGAGTCATCAAGACAACCCAGAAGTTCTTGAAAGAATCAAAAACTACTATCACAAAGAACACGTAATCAAATCAGAAAACATACCAGAGTCTACGTTTCTTTTAGAACAAAGAATTGCACGACAAGGTGGTCACGGTAATGTTGAAATCACAGATACATTCAAAGAAGCAAAAACAAATCAAATCATCAATGACCAAAAACATAGTCTAAATAAATACATTCAAGTAATATGAAAAATTTAGAAAACACATTCAAAGAAATCAAAGACACTAATGGTGCTCCAAACAAGCAGGGATTAGAAATGGTTGCTGGTAAAGAAACCACAGAAGTCACAGAATCACTTGATACTCTACACGACGCCATCACCCACGACAGACCAATCACAGAATCAACCCTGACTGGTCTCACCACTGCAATTGGAACTCTATCAATTAATGTTGGTGGTATTACAATGTCTGTTGCAGAAACTGAGAACAATCCAGACATCAAGAGAAACATGGAGATATTTAAAGAAATACAAGATGGTGATTTTAGTAATTCTCATGAGCTAACCTTTATTACCCCTTTGATTGCAGAATATCTGTCGAAACACGAAGGAATCCTTTTGCTTGAAGGCCTCACCACACTTTCAGATATTGCAGCAGAACATCTTTCAAAACATGAAGGAGACCTTTATCTTCGTGGACTCACCACACTTTCAGATATTGCAGCAGAACATCTTTCGAAACACAAAGGACGCCTTGATCTTGACGGCCTCACCACGCTTTCAGATACTGCAGCAGAACATTTTTCGAAACACAAAGGAAGACTTGATCTTGACGGTCTCACCACACTTTCAGATACTGCAGCAGAACATCTTTCAAAACATGAAGGAGACCTTTGGCTTTTCGGCCTCACCACGCTTTCAGATATTGCAGCAGAACATCTTTCAAAACATGAAGGAGACCTTTGGCTTCGCGGTCTCACCACACTTTCAGATATTGCGGCAGAACATCTTTCGAAACACAAATATTTACGCGTATCTGAAGATATCCGCGCTAAAATAGATACATTCAAGAATTAATATGAAAAATTTAGAAAACACATTCAAAGAAATCAACAAAACTAATAATGCTCCAAAAAAGCATGGATTAGAAATGGTTGCCGATAAAGAAACTACAAAAGTCACAGAATCACTTGATACTCTGCACCATGCAATCACCCATGACAGACCAATCACAGAATCAACCCTGGGTGGTCTCACCACTGCAATTGGAGCTCTATCAATTAATGTTGGTGGTACTACAATGTCTATTTCAGAAACTGAGAAGATTCCAGACCTCAAGAGAAGCATGGAGATTTTTAAAGAAATACAAGATGGTGATGTTAGTAATTCTAAACAGCTAACCTTTATCTCACCTTTGATTGCGGAACATCTGTCAAAACACAAAGGAGACCTTGATCTTTCCGGACTGAACACAATTTCAGATACTGCAGCAGAACATCTATCAAAACATAAAGGACCCCTTTATCTTCGAGGCCTCACCACACTCTCAGATACTGCTGCAGAACATCTTTCAAAACATGAAGGAAACCTTTATCTTCGTGGCCTCACCACACTTTCAGATATTACAGCGGAACATCTGTCGAAACACGAAGGAACCCTTTCTCTTAACGGCCTTACCACACTCACAGATATTGCAGCAGAACATCTGTCGAAACATGAAGGAGACCTTAGTCTTTGGGGTCTAACCATACTTTCAGATGCTGCAGTAGAACATCTTTCAAAACATGAAGGGGGCCTTTATCTTTCCGGACTGACCACACTTTCAGATACTGCGGTAGAATCTCTATCAAAACATGAAGGATACCTTAATCTTCACGGCCTCACCACAATCTCAGATACTGCTGCAGTATATCTTTCGAAACACAAAGGATTCCTTGGTCTTTCCGGCCTCACCACACTCTCAGATATTGCAGCAGAACATCTGTCGAAACATGAAGGAGGCTTAGATTTATCTGAAGCTATTTGTGATAAAATAAATACATTCAAGAAGTAATATGAAAAATTTAGAAAACACATTCAAAGAAATCAAAGACACCAATGGTGCTTCAAATAAGCAGGGATTTGAAATGGTTGCTGATAAAGAAACTACAGAAGTCACAGAATCACTTGATACTCTACACGACGCCATCACCCATGACAGACCAATCACAGAATCAACCCTGACTGGTCTCACCACTGCAATTGGAGCTCTATCAATTGATGTTGGTGGTACTTTAATGTCTGTTGCAGAAACTGAGAAGATTCCAGACCTCAAGAGAAACTTGGAGATTTTTAAAGAAATACAAAATGGTGATGTTAGTAATTCTAATGAGCTAACCTTTATCACTCCTTTAATTGCAGAACATCTATCAAAAAACGAAGGAGTCCTTTCTCTTAACGGCCTCACCACACTCTCAGATACTGTTGCAGAATCTCTGTCAAAACAAAAAGGAGACCTCAATCTTAACAGTCTTACCACACTTTCAGATGCTGCAGCAGAACATCTTTCGAAACATGAAGGAGATCTTAGACTTTACGGCCTGACCACACTTTCAGATGCTGCAGCAGAACATCTTTCGAAACACAAAGGACGCCTTGATCTTTACGGCCTCACTACACTTTCAGATATTGCAGCAGAACATCTGTCGAAACACGAAGGAGACCTTTGGCTTCACGGCCTCACCACACTCTCAGATACTGCTGCAGAACATCTGTCGAAACATGAAGGAAACCTTTTTCTTCGCGGACTCACCACACTTTCAGATATTGCAGCAGAATCTCTATCGAAACACGAAGGAAACCTTTTTCTTCGCGGACTCACCACACTTTCAGATATTGCAGCAGAATCTCTATCGAAACACGAAGGAACCCTTTGGCTTAACGGACTGAACACACTTTCAGATATTGCTGCAGAATTTCTGTCGAAACATGAAGATTTATATGTATCTGACGCTATTCATGCTCGAATAAATACATTCAAGAACTAATATGAAAAATTTAGAAAACACATTCCAAGAAATCAAAGACACTAAGGGTGCTCCAAACAAGCAGGGATTTCATTAGCTATTGGATGTAGTCCAGAAGAAATTAGTCTTACAAGAGACGAAGCTTTGAGTGGAGGTATTAAATACCATCATGGAGATCTTGATCTTAAAGACCTCACCTCTGCCGTTGTCCTGATACTTCCAGAAAGTATTGGAGGATGTCTTTACCTTGATGACCTCACCTCTGCCGAAAGAAATGAACTAAGAGATAAAAATCCTCAATACACAATTGCAAGACCTTCGAGGATATATGTTTCTAAGTAAACATTTGGAATAAGTACGCTCATGTCATCATTTTTCTCAATAATAGTTTTAGCTTTGCATAAATTAAAAATAGTCATTCTATTTCTTTTTTTATTTAATCCTCCTAAAGCCCACACTCTATCACAAAAAGTTACGTATCCTAACCATGAACTGACCCCATTTCTAAAAGCCCTATTTATATAGGGCTTTTAGTTTACCTCTAGTGGGAAATAGAACCTTTTGATATACTACATGTATGAAATTTGAGTCTGGAAAATTTGATCAACATCCTTACGTGCAAGAGGTGAGAGAAAGTATAAAAAATAACATTGAAGAAAGGTTTAATGAGTTGAGGCTTGAATTGAATTTACCTTCAAATCGAACACCCGAAGAGTTGGCTAACTTGCCTGGAGAGAAAATAAAAACACATAAAGAAACAGGTGGCAGTGGGTATTCTTATGAAACATTTGATCCAGATCAAAAACTTGATTACAACAACTTTACGATCATTAGGCGAGAAGCAAACGAACCTAAATTTGATGAAGAGGGAAATATTGTTGTAATGAGTATTAATGATAGAACGGATGGGTACCTCCCAAGGTATACGACTCACTTTACTTTAAACGGTGAGGTTGGTTCGCATGATTCGGGTGACTGGACGGAAACTTCAACAGTTTACATGGCTCCTCTTCAGAAGTTCGTTGCTAAGAACGGAAGACCAGAGAATGTTGCATCGTATGATACTTTTTATGTCGGTTCGACTGTTTTACCAGAAGGGGCAACCATATTTACTAGCGACAAAGATTTTGCTGAAAAGATAGATAAAGAAAAATACGAAGTTGTTTTCCTGTCAGATTTTGAAGAGCATTCAGATAAAGAAAAATACATTTCAGATATGGTTCGGGAGAAGGTTGAAAGTCTTAACAACACACCCTTGTCTGTAAGTACAAATCACACGGTTGCAGACCACGTAGATAAGCTTGTTACGGATTTTGGTATTAGGGAAAAAATCCCAAGTTTTCCTCATCGTGACCACTGGGCAAAGAAAGTAGAAGAACTCCTTATTGGTCAAAACAAAAGAGACATGGGTGTGTTTTCTGAAAAATTAAGATCTTTGGTGATAAATAGAACAAGAATGGTTGAGAACCCTCCATCTTGGTTTCGTGAAGGGTATGAAGAGATGTATATAAAAGCAACAACAATACCTCCGTTTATATTTAGAAATCTTCTTCATGATGAAATTACTGATCTTAAAAAAGAAAAATTGGAGAGCTCTGAATTATATTTAGAAAAAATTAAAGATTTTGTTAGACATCTTAGCTCTGTTTATGAAAACCTTAGTTCTCGAGAACGGTCTGACATTAAGCAGGTAATTAACGACTCAGAGCTAGGTGAGGATGTTAATGAATTAACAAAGTTGTTTTGAGATTAAAAAATCTTTATTGCCTACCCATATAAAAGTTACGTATCCTAACCATGAAGGGACCCAGCTCTAAAAGCCCTATTTATATAGGGCTTTTAGTTTACCTCTAGTGGGAAATAGAACCTTTTGATACGAAGAGGACACGGGCTTGAATCTGGTGTATACTTTTATTATGAATAAAATACTAAAAACAGTTCTTATTATAGTAGGAAGTTTAGTTGCAATAGTAATTATTGCAGGAATTATTAAATTTAACTTTAGTGACAATGATATTGTTATTCCTGAAGACGTAGGAGTTATTGAAAAACAAACATTAGATGAAGATATAGATACTGATAAATTTTTCTCTGATTTGAGGAATGCTACATATCAAGTACTAGACTATAAAGGTTCATCAAATGTTGGAGGGGGTGCTCATTTTGTGGTGGTTAAAAGAAGTGATATTGAGATTAATGAGAAAAGATTAGATTTAGTGAGTAAGACATGTGGAAGTATCAGTCCTTGTATATTTCTAAGTAGTTATTCCTACACCTCTTTTGAGAAGGGTCTGAAGGTCTTACGTGATAAGTCAAGAATAATTATAGAATGGTTACCAGTACTTGAAAAAAATATTGATGGAATTTTAGGTAACGATATTAATGGCGAGAATTTTGTTAGAGGTTCATTGTCTGGCGATGGCGTTGGCTCATCAGAGCTATTGGTATTTGAGTCAATTCAAAGTAAGGGTTGTGACGAGAGGACAAATAAATACAGAATGACACTTTCTAAGTCTGAAAGAGGATTTGATTTATATGAATCAGGACCATGGGAGGATGTATGCGGGTATTAAATAGTGAGTTTGCGATGGTTTTATTTGTTCTACCTATAAAAGTTCCCTATCCTAACCATGAACTGACCCATCGTCTAAAAGCCTTATTTATATAGGGCTTTTAGTTTACCTCTAGTGGGAAATCGAACCTTTTGTTATACTTTTGATATGAATAAAATACTTAAAAACGTACTCATTATATTCGGACTACTAGTCGCAGTAGTAATTATTGCAGGAATTATTAAATTTAATTTTAGTGATAGTGATATTATTGTCTCAGAAAATACGAAAGAGGAGGAGATTGATCTTTTAGATGATATTTATTATGAAGATATAAAGTTAGAGGTAGGTATGCCTAGGGTAGTTTTGAAAGATGTAGAGAGTAAAGATGCGAATATTTACATGCTGACACCCGAAAATTTATTCGATGAAAATCGAAGCAATTTTCTTCCAGAGGAAATCTTTTTCTACAATTACACAAAAGATTTTAAAGACGAGTTAAATTCTAAGAATGTTTCAATAAGAGAACTTATATTCAGATCTCCTGAATATAAGGGTCTTCGTAACACTCCTAGTAATACACCAAATCATCCATCTATTGTGAGTATTAATGATTATGGGAATATAGTTTGGGGCCCTTATAGTGTAGAAGATAAAAACATTATCTTTCTAAGACTAACAAGTTCAGGTGAGCAGGCAATTCTTTCTCAGTGGATTGAAGTAGAAGAAGGTGTGTACGAGCTTGATACTTTTGTTAGAGCTTATCCGACAAGGACTTTATGGGGAGATTCAATTTCAAAAATGATTGAAATGACAGATAATAGATTCTATTTGGTTAATGGAACATATTCAGGTGATGAAACCTATTCTCATACCGTTTATGATTACGGTATTTGGGATGCTAAAAATTACCAAATGGAGATGTTTGACCGAGAGGGTGCTCAATACGATACTGATAAGTCATATTGTTTTGCAAACCTGGAGAGACAATCTATTTCAGCTGATGATATTAGTGATTGGTTAGAATATAGCGATGAAAATGTTACTTTCAAGTATCCTCCTGAATTTACAGTTAACCTATCAAGATTTAGTAATGATACTAGATATACTTTAGATTTAACATCAAGCCAAGAAGGTTTTTATGCGCCTGTACGGGTTAAGGTTTGGTTAGATAAAATTCAAGATAATCCTGCCAGTTCGTCATATTACTGGCTTGTTAGTGATGAAATATATAGTGACTGTAAGCCTAACTCGTCACTTCAGACATTGTCAGACGAGAGTATATACTTCACAAAGCCTAATGGAGAAGATGGAGGTGTAAACATTAATTATTTCGTTAGAGGTATGAATAATGAAGCAATTAGCGTCAGTACTTATGATTCAGATTATAGTATTAATGCTGCAACTAATATTATTCAAACTGTTAGGCTTACTGAGAGTTCTCTAATTCAAGAGTGTCCATCCGAAATGATTGTAGATAGAATGCCAAATGTTGGACCTGTTGAAGAAGACACCTCTTCATATTATATTTTCAATGAGTCACGAAGAGAGATAGAAGAGTTTGATGTTGAATGGGTAAGTCAAAATTGTTCAGTCTTAGAGACTATAGTCGAATAATAAACAGGTTCTAACCCTCCTGGTTCCCACGAACGTAGTTATTTTAATTTTCTATATTTTTTAGTCCAAGTCACAACAAGCCTATCTCATATTAAAAAGGGAAGGCTATCGAGTATATAGAGGGTTTAAAAAGCACCTTACTACTTATAAAGGTTCCGTATCCTAACCATGAACTGACCCAATTTCCATGAGTCTTATTTGTATAAGTTGTTTTTTGGATACTATAAATGTATAATATGGCCAACACTAGTTTAGATTACAAAGTTTATTATACAATTATTATTATACATATGAAAAATCATTTTTTAAAAGCACGCCTATTAATACTAATCCCCATCATGCTTCTTGCATATGCAATGACTGTTACAGTTGTTCATGCTCGGGATTCATTCAATCCAAGTATATCAGCTGATGGACAAAGTATTTCTTTTTCTTCAACAGGGATGATGGTTTTAGGAGATAATAACCTGGCGAGCGATATTTTTTTTCGTAACCTAACTACTTTGGAAACAACACGCGTATCAGTAGCTTCAGAAGGTGATGAGGCAATTGGCGGTGGTTCAGGTAATCCTTCAATTTCATCAGACGGAAGATATATTGCATTTGCTTCTAGTGCTATGAACCTTGTTGCAGGAGATGCTAATGGACAAAGTGACATTTTCCTTCACGACACACAAAATAATACAACAACACGCGTATCAGTAGCTTCAGGAGGTTTTGAGGCAATTGGCGGTGATTCAAAGGGTCCTTCAATTTCATCAGACGGAAGATATATTGTATTTGCTTCTAGTGCTACTAACCTTGTTGCAAATGATACAAATGTAGCTGAGGATATCTTCCTTCGCGACACACACAATAATACAACAACACGCGTATCAGTAGTTTCAGGAGGTGCTGAGGCAATTGGCGGTGATTCAAATAATTCTTCAATTTCATCAGACGGAAGATATATTGCATTTGCTTCTCAGGCTACTAACCTTGTTGCAGGAGATACTAATGGAAAAAGTGACATTTTCCTTCACGACACACAAAATAATACAACAACACGCGTATCAATAGTTTCAATAGTTTCAGGAGGTGCTCAGGCAACTGGCGGTGATTCAAATAGTCCTTCAATTTCATCAGACGGAAGATATATTGCATTTGCTTCTAGTGCTACTAACCTTGTTGCAAATGATACAAATGTAGCTGAGGATATCTTCCTTCACGACACACAAACAGCAGAAACTATTCTCGTCTCTCGAGGGTCAAACTCAGTAATCTCATACACAGGTTCATTCACTGAAAGTTTAGCTAATGATGGTTCATTAGAAGGTTCGATTACTGCAACAATGCCATCACCACCGATAAGCGATTTTTGGAATATCTCTAAAAATGGTGCTACAACAATCTTTCTTGAAGGTACACATTTTACACTAACCAACAAGCCAACAGGATTAACTGCGGTAATGGAAATTGATAATACAAACACTGCAGAAGACGCTGTACTTACCTTTACAGGTAACGCTACTAACCATGAAGACGTAAACGATGTTTCTAACCTTACTATTACCTTTCTAGATGATGCTTTTTTAGGCGGTAATGCTTCAGATGTTATTAACTACGAATACACAGAAGGAGAAATTGATTTCGAAGGTGTACCAGTTGTAGCTTCTACACGCCGATCATCAAGTTCATCTTCACCTCAATCACGAGCAAAAGCACAAGCAATCTTTGCAGAATACTACGCAGAACAACGAGTATCAATCACAGAAGAAAACACTACCACATCAGAAACAAACACTTGTTCATCAAACCAAACTCTTACACAAAACCTCAAAGCACCATCACGTAACGGACAGTTCAACTCATACACACAAGCTATTGTAACAGAAGCTACTATTCTGCAAGCACACTTAAACGGCCTAGGTTTCAACAGTGGACCAGAAGACGGAATACTTGGACCCCTTACAGATGGAGCTATTAAAAGAATGCAAACATTCTTTGGAACTATTCCTGATGGATATGTTGGACCACTTACACGAGCTTTGTTAAATAAAAGCTGTGGGGAAGGAGGGTTGTAGGGTTAATTTGTATAAAGGTTCCATATCTTCATCATGAACTGAACCAATTTCCATGAGTCTTATTTGTATAAGTTGTTTTTTGGATACTATAAATGTATAATATATCCAACACTAGTTTAGATTACAAAGTTTATTATACAGTTATTATTATACATATGATCACCATCAAAAAAACATACATAAAACTATTATCAATGCTCGTTTTAGTCGTTGCATTTTTCTTAATTTCTTTCTCTTCAGTGTTCGCGCAAACTGCTGTTGTAGAGATGGTAAAAAATATTAATCCAATCGGGGATGGTGAGGCTGGTGGGTTCTTTGAGCTTGACGGCGCACTTTATTTTGGAGCCGATGACGGAGTGCATGGATACGAACTTTGGAAATCTGACGGAACCGCAGGGGGTACCGTGTTGGTAAAAGATATTAATCCAGGAGGGAGTAGTGGTGCCAGTAGCTTTTTCGAATTTGACGGCGCATTTTATTT